>Ga0208454_1000031_pt1 | contig 110249 bp, 113 predicted proteins | sample EasRivMeERMZT100_FD_187530 | JGI IMG/M metagenome (GOLD analysis project Ga0208454, IMG submission 187530) | Soil microbial communities from meander-bound floodplain in the East River, Colorado, USA - East River MetaG ERMZT100 (SPAdes) (version 2) | ecosystem: Environmental > Terrestrial >...
GTGACGGTCAGGGTACCGTGCCACGTATAGCAGCCAGTCTCTCTTGGGTGGGCAAGGAAAAGAGTCATAAGAAAATTAAGAGGCCGGTGCCATAACTTGACATCCACATAGCAGCTTGTCGAAGCATTCGTTGTTTATTCACGGGTCTGGTAGAGATATTTTCTCGCTAAAGGTAGCAGGGTCGCGCCGCGGCCACAATGGTTTTTCTGCCTCTCTCGGATCAGTTTATGATAAAGTTTGTGACGAGTGGAAAATGGCGATCCTAACTTCTGAAGCGGAGGTCCAACGGCTGGCGCGGGCGCTTTACCAGAAGGCGGCGCGGCAAAAGCCGGCGCTGTTTGACGCGCAAGATTTATTGGGCCGAATGATCGACTGGTCGCTCGACGACGAGTCGCTGCGCGTCGCGCTGTTTCGTTTCGTCGACGTGCTGCCAAGCTTGGAATCGTCGGCGGAAATCGGCCGCCATCTGGAAGAATACTTCGCGAGGGTCGACCACGCGCTCAGCGGCTTAGCCATTTTAGCGCAAACGCTGCATGCGGGAACGCTGGTGGCGCCGATCGTGCGGCGCAATGTGATTAATCTGGCGCGCCGCTTCATCGCCGAAGAGAGCGGCGATCATTTGATCGCGGTGCTGTCGGGTCTCAGAACAGAGCCAGCGGCGTTTACTCTAGATGTGGTCGGCGAGGCGACCGTGAGCGATGGCGAAGCGGCGGCGATGCAGCGCCGTTATCTCGATCTCTTGCGCCGGCTCGCGGCCGCGAGCGCTAAGTGGCCGGCCTGCACCCAGATCGACGATTCGCCGAGCGGCAAAATTCCGCGAGTCAATCTTTCGGTGAAGTTATCGTCGCTTTGCGCCCGCTTCGATCCCCTCGACCCAAATACCGGAGTCGTCGTGCGCGAGCGGCTGCGCGAGCTGTTTCGTGAAGCTGCTCAATTGCAAGCCGCGGTGACGGTTGACATGGAGCAGTACGCATTCCGCGATCTGACCTTGGCGATTTTTTGCGGCGTGCTGGAAGAGGATGAGTTTCGCCAGCAGCCTTACGCCGCGATCGCGCTGCAAGCTTATCTCCAAGACGCCGAAAAGGACGTGCGTGGTCTGATTCGCTGGGCGCGTGGGCGGACACGGCGCGTCGGCGTTCGGCTCGTCAAAGGCGCTTACTGGGACAGCGAGATTGCCTGGGCCAAGCAGAAGAATTGGCCGATCCCGGTTTTCTTGGACAAAGCGGCAACCGACGTAAACTACGAGCGGCTGAGCCGTCTCTTGCTCGAAGGCCACGATGTCATCGACGCGGCGTTCGGCAGTCACAACTTGCGCAGTCTGGCGCATGCAATCATCGCGGCGAAAGAAATCGGCGTGCCGGCCAACGGCTACGAGATGCAAATGCTCTACGGCATGGCTGAGCCGGTGCGCCAGGCGGTCATTCAAAACGGCCAGCGCGTGCGCGTCTATCTGCCAGCCGGCGAGCTGCTGCCGGGCATCTCTTATTTGATCCGTCGCTTGATGGAGAATACGTCGAACACCTCTTTCTTGCGCCAAACCTACGCCGAGAAGAAAGACGTCGATAGCTTGATCAAAACGCCGTTAAACACAAAGCCAGCGACGCAAACCGCTCGCCACCCCGCTAAGCCAAGTGCTTTCCAAAACGAGGCGCCGGTCAATTTTTCGTGCGAAGAAAATCGCCAGCGCTTCACCGAAACGCTTGAAGAAGTTCGTCACGTATTCGAAAGACAGCCCAAGCGCGGCAGTGCAACGTGGATCGAATCGGTGAATCCCGCCGATTCGAATGAAGTGATCGGCCGTATACGGGTGACGACGGTTGCTGAAACTGATAAGGCGATCGACAAAGCGGCGCGGTTTTTTCCTGAATGGCGCGACACGCCTGGGCAAAAGCGCGCCGACATTCTTTTCCAGGCGGCTGAGATCATGCGCGAGCGACGCTGGCAATTAGCTGCTCGGGAACTTTTCGAAGTCGGTAAAGGATGGCGCGAAGCGGACGCCGATGTCTGCGAAGCGATCGATTATCTAAATTATTACGCGCACGAGATGTTACGGCTGGCCGAGCCGCGGAAGACTCAGCAGCTACCGAGTGAAACCAATACTTATTCCTACGAGCCGCGTGGCGTCGCCGGGATCATTGCGCCATGGAATTTTCCTCTGGCGATACTCGCCGGAATGACCGCGGCCGCACTGGTCACTGGAAACTGTGTATTGATGAAGCCGGCGGAGCAGGCACCGATGATCGGCGCGCAATTGTTCGACATTCTGCGTGAAGCTGGTTTGCCCGACGGCGCTTGTCAGCTGCTCCAAGGCGGCGGCGAGCTCGGCGCCCACTTGGTGCGCTCGCGAAAGATTCATTTGATCGCTTTCACCGGTTCGCGCGAAGTGGGCTTGGAAATACTCCGCGAAGCGTACACGCACCGGCCGGGGCAAGCTCATGTGAAACGGGTCGTCTGTGAGATGGGCGGCAAGAACGCGGTGATCGTCGATAACGACGCCGATCTCGACGAAGCGGTGGTGCACACCATAGATTCCGCTTTCGGCTATCAGGGGCAAAAATGCTCGGCCGCTTCGCGCGTCATTCTGCTCAGCGAAGTGCACGATCGTTTTCTTAGCCGGCTGGTCGACGCGGTCCGCAGTCTTAAGATTGGTCCGCCGGAAGATCCGCGTAACGCCATCGGCCCAGTGATCGATGCCACGGCGCACAGGCGGATTGCTGAATACATCGAGATCGGCAAGAAAGAAGCAAAGTGCGTGCTTGAAATGACCGCGCCCGCAGACGGCTTCTTCGTCGGACCGGCGATTTTCCGTGATGTCGAGCCGCACAGTCGCCTCGCCCAGGAAGAAATTTTCGGTCCGGTGTTGTCGGTGCTCAAGGCGAAAGATTTTGACCAGGCGCTGCAGATCGCCAATGACTCTGAGTTCGCTTTGACTGGCGGTATTTTTTCGCGTTCGCCGGCACATATCGAACAAGCGCGCAAAGAATTTCACGTGGGTAATCTTTACATCAATCGCGGCATCACCGGCGCGGTTGTTGAACGGCAGCCCTTCGGCGGCTTGAAACTCTCCGGCATAGGCTCGAAAGCCGGCGGCCCGGATTACCTCTTACAGTTTCTCGAACCGCGGACGATTTCGGAAAATACTTTGCGTCATGGCTTTGTTCCGCCGGAGCGCGCGATGAAGTAGCCCGTTCAAACCGTTCAAGCCGTTCAAAAGGTTCCATTCGTTCGGATGAATATCGAAAGCACGGAGCGAAAGGCGGGTTTGTTGGTGAAGTCCACCTATGCGCCGCCCTGGTGGCTACCGGGTGGACACTTACAGACAATCTTCGCGTACGCCCTGGCTGCGAATCCCCTCATCGATTACCGGCGCGAGCGCTGGGAGACGCCGGACGGCGATTTTATCGATCTGGACTGGCTCGATTCAGCCAACGACGAAGCGAAATTGCTGGTGTTGTTCCACGGGCTCGAAGGTTCGTCGCGCAGTCACTATGCGCTCAGTATCATGGCGCTGGCGCAACAACAGGGATGGCGCGGCGTGGTGCCGCATTTTCGTGGTTGCAGCGGTGAATTGAATCGTTTGCCGCGGTTGTATCATTCCGGCGATTCACGGGAGATCGATTGGATTCTACGTCGCTTGAAAGAGGAAAATCCGCAGCGTGAAATTTACGTCATCGGCGTGTCGCTCGGTGGCAATGCGCTTTTGAAATGGCTCGGCGAAACGGGCCGCGATGCCGGCGCGATCGTTGAACGCGCCGCCACCGTTTCGGCGCCGCTGGATTTGCATGCCGCGGCGAGTGTGTTGGACGTCGGGTCCCGCAAGACGATTTACACGCGCAGCTTTATCGAGTCGTTGAAACCAAAAATACTGGCGAAGATTGCTGAGCATAAACTCAAGATCGACCCGGCAGCCGTTCTAGCGTGCGCAACCTTTCGCGAGATCGATGATCTCTACACCGCGCCGATCCACGGATTCACTAACGCGCTCGATTACTGGACGAGATCGAGCAGCAAGCCGTGGCTCCAACACATTCAAATACCGACTCTGTTGATCAATGCGCGCAACGATCCGTTCTTGCCGGCGGCCGCGCTACCGCAGGAAAGAGAAGTCTCCGCGTCAGTGAATTTCGAATTTCCCGGCTCGGGCGGACATGTGGGGTTTGTGTCTGGAAAAATTCCTGGCTCGTTGGATTGGTTGCCACAGCGAATCATGCGGTTCTTCGCCGCAACCTGAACAATTTAATTGCCACGCGAAGAAAAACCAGTTAGAAAACTTATATCCGTTCACTCAATCCAATTCCCATGATTTACCTGGACTACAATGCAACGACCCCGGTACTGCCTGAAGTGCTGGAGGCCATGATGCCTTATTTCACGACGGAATGGGGCAATCCGTCGAGCACCTACAAGTTTGGCTACAAGATAAAGACGGCGATTGAACGCGCTCGCGAGCAAGTGGCGGATTTAATCGGCGCGCACCCTATTGAGGTAATCTTCACGTCTTGCGGTACCGAGAGCAACAACACCGCTATCCACGCCGCACTGAAAGCCAACCCAAACAAACGCCACATCATAACTTCGGCGGTGGAACACTCTTCGGTTCTGAATTACTGCATGGCACTGGAGACGGAAGGATACCGCGTTACGTATCTGCCGGTGAATAGAGAAGGGTTGCCAAAACTGGCTGACTTGGAGAATGCCATCACAGAGGAGACCGCGCTTGTTTCCCTTATGTGGGCTAACAACGAGACAGGCGTGTTTTTTCCTGTAAACGAGATTGCTGAGATATGTCAGTCACGGGGCGTGCTCTATCATTGCGACGCCGTACAGGCAGCAGGGAAAGTCGACGTTAACGTTGGAAACCTTTCAATCAGCTATCTCTCATTAACCGGCCACAAGTTCCATGCCCCCAAAGGCATCGGCGCGCTTTACGTGAAGCGCAAGACTCCGGTGTCACCCTTCGTTCATGGCGGCCATCAAGAGCGCAATCTTCGCGGTGGAACTGAGAGCGTGCCGCTCATTGTCGGCATAGGTAAGGCTGCTGAGCTCGCCCGCAAACATTTATCCTGCTACGACGAAAAAGTGCGGCCTCTGCGAGACGCGCTGGAAGAGGGAATTCTCAACTCGATTCCAAAGGCAGAGTTGAACGGCCATAAGACCCGACGGCTTGCCAATACGTCAAACATCTCGTTTCACAGGATTGATTCCGAAGCGCTGCTTATCCTGCTCGACAAGGAAGGAATTTGCGCGTCATCCGGCTCGGCCTGCCTGGCTGATTCCGACGAGCCTTCACACGTCATCAGAGCTATGAAACCCGAGTCCGGCGCTTCGCGGCAGATGATCCGTTTTTCGCTGGATTTGTCGAACACGGCAGATGAGATCAAGAAGGCCGTGGTGGGAGTGCGGCAGGCCACGGATGCCTTACGGGTTTCATAGAACGAGACCCATCTGCTATATTGACGGACATGAAGCTGGAAGAACTTAAAGGCATTGTTCACTCCGACCCGGAGATCATGGGCGGCACACCGGTCTTTGTTGGTACGCGGGTTCCACTCCAGAACCTTGTTGATTATCTCGAAGGGGGCGAGTCCATCGAGGATTTCCTCGATGCCTTCCCGACAGTGAAGCGCGAGCAAGTCATCGCCGTCATCGAAGCCGGCAAGCTCACGGTGCTGGAGACCATCTCTAAGGATGCGCATTCTCATCGATGAGTGCTTGAACTGGCGGCTCTCCCGCGCGCTGACCGGCCACTATGCTGTTTCTGCACAGAAGATGGGCTGGGCGGGACTCAAAAACAGCGCGCTCCTGGGCGAAGCTGAGAAGCAGTTTGACGTGTTCATCACCGGCGACTTGAACCTCAACTTCCAGCAGGATGTAACCAAGCACAACATCGCCGTCGTTGTTCTGCACGCTGAGAGCACCCAACTCCATCACACGCTACCGCTGATGCCCAAGGTGCTGGCTCTGCTTCCCACGCTGAAGCCTGGCCAAGTCGTTGATGTTTATCCGTGAACCATAGAAACCGCGAAAGGTGGGACAACGATAGACACGAAACGGAGCGAAAAAATGCAAGCACGGACGAAGCAGACGCTATACAAGGATGCCGTGCTTGCGTGCGACGTGCCGGAGCATCGTCTCAAGCGGGGCGATATCGTCAAGCTAATGGACTACCACGTTGCGCCCGACGGCACGGAAGGCTACTCCATCGAGGTCTTCAACGCTGTGGGGAACACTATCGCCGTCACTGCCGTTCCCGCCACCTCCGTCGAACCGCTCCGTAAAGACGAAATCCTCTGCGCGCGGTAGATGACCGGTTACCGGCTGGCGAACTCCGCCAACGTCTTCTTCCACAGTATCGAATCCGAAGCGCTGCTAATCGTGCTCGACAAGGGCGGTATTTGCGCCTCGTTCGGCTCTTTCTATCTCGCCGACTCCTAAGGAGCTTCGCACGTCATCAAAGCGATGAAGCTGCGGTTCGATTCACCGATCAAGTCGACGCGGGAAGAGCTGCGGGTGTTTATGCGACTTAATCACAATTCCCTGTACGAATCGGTTCCAGTTTTTGGCTTGACACGAACTTGCGTGTTTCGGTGGTTTCGAGCAGTTACGATTACACTGTGGACACCAGCCGGTGCCAGATGTGATCGACGTACGGAACGCTAAGAGTGGACATAGCTGCGCGGGAAGCTACGCGTGTTCGTAACCGTGGTGTTTGCGATGCCACGCGAGATGGGTTTTGTCGGGCCAATAATTAGGGTCACCAGGAAGGAGAACGCGTGCATTTGCTTTGGGTGACAAAAGTAGCTCATTGGCACCAGATTCATCAAAGCGATTCGGATCAATAAGCACGCGGTAGTCATCGTCCAAGGACCAAAGGCCTTCGTCAAACATCCAGTGCGCGTTCTTGCAGAGCGCTATTCCGTTGCGCGGATGATTGTTGCGGCTATCTGCAAATTGGTGAATATGCGCAGCCTCTACAATGCTTCCACTATCGACAGTCACGAGGCGATAGCGAGTAAGTGCGCAGGTGTAATTATATGCGGGGACAACGGTCAGGCGAAACCGGACTTCGCGGCCGCGTTCACGTGCTGCTTCATAGAGTCGAGCGTCCTCTCTAACAATTGGATCTGGCGGTACGGGCATGCCGACAAGTTGATACAACGCGGTGCGTTCGGCAAAATCCGCAAAATACTTCGCGATTAGGAGTCGACGCACCTCTTTCCGAAAGTCTGGGTCATTCAAACAAGCCAAGAACGTTTCGTCGAGATTCACTGCTACGGCCCGGCGCCGTTCAAGCGTGGGCTGGCCGTCAATGTCTAAAGGCGTCCAGCAACCGTCGCCACTCATGTGGTAAAAGGGTAAGTGAATGTCTGGACGTTGCGGTCGCCGTTCGGCGACAACCGTCCAGTAGGCAAGAAAACGAAAAACCAGTTCACCGGTTAGTGGAAGAAATTTCGACCTGAGTTTCCCTTGCTCGGCAAGTTCGGCCAGCACCAATAACAGCAACGGCTTGTGAGGCGCGATAGTTCCTTTGCGATCAACGCGGAGGTTTGAAACAACTTTCAACCACTTTTCGCACTGCACGGAAGTTGGATTTCTTTGTCTACTGTTTTAGATCTGGGGCTGCGTCGTATTCTAGGTCATCCTTTAGGATGTTGAGAAGATCGTCGGGTAGGCCGAAAGCGCGGTGGCTTTCGCTGTATTCGTCGACTTTGGCGAGCAGCCTGCGAAGCGTGTCGGCGCGGATGACTTTCTCGGAGGCGACCTCTTCTTGCAGCTCGCGCAGACGGTTGGATTCTTTCCAGTCACTCAAAACGATTCCTTTCTGGCGGCTTACGATGCGCCCCACACCTCCCCCGTCATCCGGGTTTCGAGCGGTTTTCCAGAATTGTTGAATGAGAAACAGTTCGTCTTCACCGATGAGCTTTAGGCCGGTGTCTTCTTGTAGTTTGATCAAGTGAGTGAGCAGTTCGCGGCGTGCTGTAATATGAAGCGGGCCTGGGCCTTCGTTGCCATTCATGCGTTTCATATCGCGCTTGCCGTTGACCGGGTCGCGATAGTAAAGCAGCGTCTCACGAAACTCGATTAGCTTTTCCATTCGTTCGTCGCCGGCGGCGAGCAGTCCTTCGCTCGCCTTGTCGCGAGGCACGACCGTACAAGTCCAGCACCCGAATCTGCTATTGCCGCAGCTTGGAGTGCTGGTGTCGATTTGGATCGGACATTCGCCGTTGCTGGCGTTGGCGTAGAGCTTATAGAGCGGGCGATTGTCTCCTCCCCAAGGGTTAGGCTTTTGTAGCAAATAAGCCCAAACCTCCTCGGTGCTCAGGTACTCGATAGGGTTTGAAACCCACACTCGTGGAAGATCTTGATGGCGCCGCAGGCCATTGCGCACTTCGATGCCGGCCATGACTTGCGCGCGCGTGTTACTTTCCGCGCGACGGGCCCCAAGATGTAAAATAGCTTCGCCCCAATGACCCAATCGCTGCTGAACAAAAACATTGACCGGGTCGATCTTCATTCTTTGCGTGCACCAGCGAAAGGTCCGGTTCGGCGGTGGGTAGCCTCGGCCGATAATGTTGACCCAAAAGGATTGTTCGGAAGGCGGGCTAAGAAGATTTACATCAACGCTGAGACCGTGCTGCTCGGAACACTTGCGCATCTTGTCCAAGGTTCCCTCGACCATCTCAACGATAGCAGGGATCTCAACCCGGGTGTCCGTGCAAACGACCGAGATTGGTTTCTGCCTTTTTTCAGGCGGCACCGACAGGACTGCGTCAAAAATGAGCGAGGCCAGCATCGTGCTGTCCTTGCCACCGCTGAAGCCGACGAGCCATGGACGGTCGTCGTCTACGTATAACTGAATAAGGGATGTCTTAATGTCCTGATAGTTGCTCGTGGTCATTGGAATAATTCTATTCGGCTACGGTTCTTCGCGCCCGGTCTGCCTGCGATTATGAGGTCGAACCGAGACGACCAAGAAGGTGCGTTGCTTAAAACATTTGTACTGCTGGGGCTGCGATTCTTATAACCCAGGCATGCTCGCACGCGCAAGCAAGTTTTTAGGCTAATATGGCGTAAATACTTCATTCACCGACGAAAACGTCGCGCCCGGTTTGGGGCCGCCGGAAATGACGTAGATCGAGTTGCCGATGACCGCGGCGCCCAAACCGTGGCGGGCGGTGAGCATGGGCGACCAGCGTTGCCATTGGTTCTGAACTGGGTCGTAGGACTCGACGGTGTTGTAGGTCTTGCGGCCATACTCGCCGCCGAAGACAAATATCTTGCCACTCAATGACACGGCGACAATGCCGCTGCGCACGGTGGGGATCGGCGGGTGGGTGCTCCAGCGGTCGGTGGTTGGATTGTATGCCTCGTTGTCGCCGACGCTGCGGTCGTGATTGCCGTTGATGCGGCCGGCGATGGCATAGAGTTTTCCATTGACGACACCGACCCCATGGTGGTCCCGCGGTGTCGGCATCGGCGCGCGTTTTTCCCAACTATCTTTTACCGGATCGTAGGCTTCGTTGGCGTTGGTATTTTTGCCATGGATCGAGACGCCGCCGACAGCGTAGATCTTGCCTGCGATGACGCCGGCGGCGAGAGCGCCGCGGGGCGTGGGCATGGTTTTTTTGGCCGACCATCGATCGGCGGAAGCATCGTATTCGTAAACCGTATCGACCGGGCCAACACCGGAAATGTAGCCGCCGATGACATAGATCTTGCCGTTGACGACTGCGGCGCCGATATGATGCAATGACTTGGGCAACGCGGCGCGTCGCCGCCAGCTATCTTTAGCGGGATCGTATTCTTCCACTAGGTCGCCGTTTTTTTCGTAGCCGCCCATGAGATAAATTTTGCCGCCGAGTTCGGCGGCGGCGACCTCGGTGCGCGCCGTTTGCAGTGGCGCGCGGATGTCCCATTTGCCGGGCAATTCTGCGCCCGCGCTTGGATCAGTGAAACTAAACAGCAGTAGGCCGAGTGCGAGTACGCGAATGATTCGCATGTTTACGCTCGATTCGAATTTGCAGATTCGCTGATTTCGCGAAGTTTACGACGGGTAGGGATTCGCCAGCGCGTGCTGTTCCATCAGCGCTTGCAGATCGACCATGGTGTAGGCGCAGTATTTCGGATCGTAGCCGAGTTTTTTTGCGGTTTTGCCTTGTTCCAAGATGCGCTGCAGGATCATGCGATTCAAAGGGCCGTGGCCCATGCGATCTTGATGTTGCACTAGGTCGGCTTCGGCGTGCTCGGTGAAGTAAATCGCCTGGCGTTTACTCAGGCCGTAGTGCGTTACCAGCGCGTTGCCCCATTGCTTGGACCAGTAGCCAAGGGTTTCTTCATAGACATGAGCGCCCCACAGCTCGATGAGCGAGCCGTCTTGAAACACCCGCCGGCAGTAGTCGCTGATGGCGCGGCCGGCGGCGGAGGCCGGTTGTTCGAAAAGCTCTTCCTTCGACAGGCCCAAGGCATTCGCGGTTTCGAGCAGGATCAAAATATGGCCGGGCGGTTTGGGCGAGATCAATTCCTCGGCAACTTTGTCGCACAGCGGCGCAAGCAGATCAAAGTTGTCGACGAAAAACGGCAAGTGGACGTAGTAAGAAACCGCGTTGAGCGCGACGACTTCAATTGAAAATAGCCCCCAGTCTTTGAAAAAACGACGCAAGCAGGGAAGCGGCAACGTGCCAGCGCGCAGCCGGGTCATGAACTCGCCCTGATTGATCGTCCTGTCCCAATGGGCGTGGACGTTCCTATAAAGGTTGTCGACGATTGTTTTGGCTTGCTCGGCTTCCATTGTCGATCGTACTGAAATGGCTCGGCTCGGCGTCTCTACAAGCTTTTACGGCGGTCGAATTTCTTGTATTGTTAAAACCTAAATGAATCCCGGAGTCAATCACCGAGCGTTGAGTTGAAGCGAGGGAATTATGGAATCTTTGAAGCCGGAAGAGTTTCTCAATCAGCTGGTCGCGACCCGCGAAGCGTTCTGGGAAAAAATGAACGCCGAGAGAAAAAGCTACGGCGCTGAGAAGCCGTTGAGCGCGGCCGTCGTGTTGCGCCGGCTTCAGTTCGGCGTCGTGATGGAGCGTAAAGCCGCGGAAGTCACCGCGCCGTGGGTGGGCAAGATTCCCGATCTCGATTTGCAACAGCCGATGTCCGAATACGTCGTCAACGAGCTTAAGCATACTTCGATTTTGCGTAAACGGATCACGGAGCTCAACGGTGACCCCGATGCCTTGTGGAACAGCCCGCTTAAGGAGTTGAAAGAGCTCTGGGACTTTCATTCGTCTTTAGGCTCGCTGTGCGAGTTGATCGCCAGCGTGCAGTTCGGCCATGAAGAATTTTTCCCGCGCACTTCGAAGTCGTTCATCGAGCGGGTGACGCCGATCGATCCGACCACGGCGGCGATTTACCGAGATACCTTACTGGCCGATGAGGAGGGGCATGAATGGATCGCGCCGGAGATTCTTAGGCGCTACGCTACCGACGCCGAGTCACAGCAAAAATGTTTAGTTGCTTTGAAAAAAGGCTGCGAGCTGTTTGGCCGGGCGATCCAGAGCTTCAATCAGAGCATGGCGGGGTAAGAATAGAGTGATGGAGTATTGGGTTGTTCGTCTGAAACCCGCTCCACTCGGTTAACCCCGCGGGAGGTTGAGATTTTCCGGCTTCGCTAGCTCAGTGTTTGGGTTCGATCTTCTTACCGTAGGTCACTTCTCCTTTATCGATACGCAGGGAAAAACCACAGTAGGGGTTCGTGCATGCCCAGGCCTTGTACATCACCGAGGCGCCGTCTTGGCCGTAATCCGATAGGGGAATTAGCACGCCGTCATTGCATTTTTGACATTTCGGGGGCTCCATCTCCACTCCTCCTTTTCAACACACAACCAAACCACACCGGGCGACTGTTAATGAAAATTTTATAGTATCGGAGTAGAGGAAATCAAGCTGGCGTTCTTGATCCGGTTGTTGGCGCCAAGCGGGGATCAAACCAAGGGCACAAAATAGCAAGGGGCAATCGATACATCGATTGCCCCTTGTCAACTGTGAGATTGAGAAAGATTATTTGGATGTCTTTTCGACCGCCGCGCCCTTCTTCTCGTCTACCATATCCTTGCCTTTGTCGGCTGTCTTCTGAACGGTCTTCTTGGCTTTGCCTTTGGCCTTACCCTTTGCCAGGTCCTCGGTCTTGTCGCCGGCCTGCTGCACGGCTTTATCCGTTGCCGTCGCGGCCTTTTTCTCCAGCGCCGGAGCCGAGGGGACCGCAGGTGTCGCAGGAATTGCCGGTTTGGCCTGGGCGAAGCTCACCCCGCTGAATGCCAGAGTCGTCAGTGCAACAACAAATACTTTGATCGCGTTTTTCACGTTTTCACCTCCTGTCAACGGTTAGACGTTGCCACCTTCATTCAATTCAAAATGACCATAGAATATTTCAAAACACAAGACCGACATTCCCTCTGTGCCGATGGGTTGGTCAATTAGGGTCATTCTTAATCGAGTATTGCCGGACGATTCTTCACAGGCCGTAAAAATGGCGCGCGTTGTCTTCCAAAAGTTTCTTGCGCACGGGCGCGGCGATATCGCTGCGATTCTTTAAAATCGTCGCGGTACCTTCGGTGCGATCGGCGTGGGGATAGTCGGAGGAGAACATGAAGAGATCTTCGCCCACTTCGCTGATAATTTTGCCGAGAATGGATTCATTGCCTTCGCAGCCGAAAAACACCCGGCCGGTTTTCAAGTAATCGCTAGGCGGATGGCTGATTAAATCCTTTGCGCCGTAACGGGGATTGTCAAAGTGATCGTCCATCCGTTCGACATGGGCCGGCACCCAACTGATGCCGCCTTCGAGGAAAGCGAACTTCAAGTTCTTGTAGCGGTCAAGCAATCCGGAGCAAAGCACGCTGGTGAGCCCGGCCATGATCGGAAAGATGCCGGCCAGCACGCGGTTGGGGAAATGGTGCTCGAACAGCGTGTCGACGAAGGGAAACTGCAAGCTGAAATGTACGGCGATCGGCATTTTCACCCGGTCGCACTCGGCGAAGAAAACATCATGTTCTGGATGGTCGAGACGGCGCGCGCCGGCGGTGCCGTTGATCATCACCGCCATGACGCCCATGTCATGCAACCGGGCGATCTCCTTCGCCGCGCCGTCGGGGTCCATCAACGAGACTACACCGACGGCTCTTAGCCGGTCCGGCGCTTGGTTGCAGGCCTGGTTCAGCCAGGTGTTGTAGGCACGGCAAATGCCGTTGGCTAACATGCCGTCCGGCCACGCGTTGGCGTGCAGCAGAAAACTCGGATAGATGAACTGCAAGTCGATCGCTTCCCGGTCGAGGTCGTCTAAACGTTCTTTGAGATTGGTCAGTGTTTGGCTTCCCGGAGTGGCGCGCCGCGCCGATTGCAGCGCTTTTCCTGGAGGGGCGGCGGTGCCAGGCGCGCCGGCGCCTTTGATCGTCGGCCGTTTGTAGGAGGTTTGGCCGTCGACTACCCAAAAGTTATGTCCTTGTTCGTCGGCGAGCAGACGTGGACGGTAATTACGCAAGCTCGGCTCCATGTACTTGTCGAACAACTCTTCGGTTTCAAAAAAGTGGCCATCGCCATCGATAATCATGTCGCTGTCTCTCTCCCAATTTACTTCGGTTGATTGCTCATGAACCGCCCGGGCGTACTTCGGCACGCCCGTGGCTGTCGCTGTTACAATCGTTTGGAAATCGCTTCTGGATCCAAACCGGTAGGGCACGGATAGGCCTTGATGCTGTGTTTAAGCTTATTTCGCGCCATCAGTTCCGCGTAGCTAACACCGACGGCTTTGGTATTGATCACCGGCACGCCGAGATGCGGTTCCAGCTCTTCGGGGGTGACGACGTAAGGATAGATCTTGCCGCCGAGCGGAATGATCGCCTGGGCGCCTTGCGCTACCAATTCTTTGCCGACTTCGAGGGTGCGCTGGATCACCACGTCGTGATAACCGGAAAGGTCGCCCGTATCGTAGAGACCGACGGTGCGGATGCCGCTGACAAAGCCCGACATGCCGTACGTCTGCACCAGCCTCTGGGTGTGCGGCATATGGGTTTCCAGCGGTACGATCAAGCCAAAGCGGTCGCAAATGGTCGCGGCGAAATGGAGTGAGGCACGTAGCAGGCCGATCACCGGAATCCGCACGGCCAAGCGGCTCGCTTCGACACCGGGGTCGAAGGTGTTGCTCTGAATCACCGCGTCGAAACCCTTTTGCTCGGCTTCGATGGCCTTCTTGACCAGCGCCGGGGTTTCCAGAATGTGATGCAAACCGGACAGCGCTTTGCGCTCTTCGAGCAGACTTAAGACTGCACCGCCACCGAGATCCTCGGGATAAGCGAGCTCGAAAGTTGTCTCAGGCGAGGCGTAGCTCCTGAGCAGCTTGGCGATATGAACTTCGAGCTCAGCGGAATGGCGTTGGGCTGAGTGGTTTAGAAACATGAAGCGCATGCGGTTCTCCTTGCTGAATGAAGAATCGGACCAATAAGAGTAATAAGACCTATGTCACGAGAACATGATTTAACTGCCGAAGATCGCCCGCAATTGCTTGGCGTACTCCTCGAGTTTCTCCGCCAGCGCTGGGTTGACCGGGACGATCTTGAGCTCTTTGAGCATGGCGGACTGTTCGTTGGTAAAATCGGTTCGGGCGCTATGGCGGCCGGGGGTTTGCATCAGCTTCTGACCTTCGCGGGATAGGCAAAATTCCAAAAACAGCTTGGCCGCGTTCGGGTGCGGCGCGCCCGTGGCGACGCCGGAGCCAACCATGATCGCCGGCACGCTCCCGAGCGCCGTCCAGTCGATCGGCGCGCCACGTTCCTTCATGCGTTCCACCGACGCGGCCGGAATGTTGATATCGAATGCGCCCTCGCCGGCAACCACCAATTGCGCCAGCAGTTCATGGCCTTCACGAGGACTTGGCTGTTGCTTGGCGAGCTCGCGCATGTATTTTAGTCCACGCTCTTGCCCCAGGATCTGCAACATGCCGGCGAACCAGTCCGCTTTGGTTCCCTCCATGAGCAGCTTGCCCTTCCACTTGGGATCGAGCAGATCGTCGTAACTCTTGGGCAGTTGTCGGGCCGGTACCATCCTGGTGTTATAGGCGGTCACGTAGGCATTGTAATAAACCGTCGTCCAAAACCCGTCTTCCTTAAAATCCTTCGGATAGGACGAGTTTGATTGCGGTGTGTAGCGTGCCAAGACGCCGCTGCGGTTGAAGATATGCATGCTGAATTCGACGGTCTGGATGACGTCGGCAAAGGTTTTTTTGGCGCGGAATTCGGTCAAGACTCGACTGAGGAGTTTTTCGCTGCCGCTACGCTGTAACCTGACTTTAATGAACGGGTAACGCTTCTCGAACTCGGTGACGATCGCATTGGCCTCGCTCAGGTTCATCGATGCGTAATAGACGACCTCGCCTTCGCGCTTGGCGGCATCGATCAAGGCGTCATTACTTGCGGCTCTCGCCGGAGCGGTTGAACCGACCGCCAACAGCAAAACCGCGAGACCGATTGCCAGTTTAGTGATTCCTATCTGCATTTGCATCCTCTACTTCCCGAGCGTAGCGATAAAGCCGTTGTCTTCGAGCTCACGAATAAAACGGTCGTCGACGAATCGTCGCGCGTCGGCGCCTTTGGCTTCCGGTAATTCATTGGCCATGAAATCGAGCAGGGTTTGCAGTGACGCGACCACCGGGTACGGCGCGCGCGGCATGCCGGGTTGGGTGAGATCGTAGGTTTCCTCCGCGATGGTCCGATCGGCGATGCCGCTGTAATCGGCCTGCACGTCGACGGTAAATTCACGGTCGGTGCGGTAGCGATGCATGCCTTCGACATAGGCTTTGACGAATTTAGCAGTGATCTCGGGATTCTTCTCAATATAAGCGCGCCGCCCGGCGATGCCGCCAAGCGCGTAATTGAGACCATACTCGGCGAAATCGATCAGATATTTGCAGCCATGACGGATCGTATCGATGCACTCCGGCGGCGTGCCGACGACCGCGTCAACTTTGCCGCTGAGTAAGGCTTCCAGTTCGGCTTCGGCGCCATGGGCGATCGGCACTTCGCGCAGTCCTTCGATGCCCGCGGCGGCCAATTGGGCGATGATAAATTTTACCAACGCATCGCCGATGCCGCCGTCCGCCACCGTGCCGATTTTTTTGCCGGTTAATTCTTGCCGGCTGGCTATTCCAGGCCGGCCGATGACGAATTGCTGATTGATGCCGCCGGTCAAAAAAACCACATCCGCTTCGCCCTTGAGATTCGCCCTCAGCGGCGCTGGCGCGGCTAGATTACCAAACTGAATTTCTCCGGACATCAAGCCACGAACCACACCTTTCGCGCCGCCCATGACTGGCGGGCGAGCCACATCGAGCCCATGCTTACGAAACAATCCAGCTTTCCAAGTGACCATCATCGGCCCCGCGCCTTGGCCGATGGTGGCGAAACCGGCGTTGATTTTGATTAAGTCTGCCATATTGAGTTTCCTGTACGCGTTCTCACTGGCTTTACTCCTATCATGAATCCGCCTCGACGAGTCAAGCGCCGGCACTAGGCTTGACTCACATGCTGGGCAGGATTGAATTGAATTTTTTCAATCCCGCCAATTCGCGTTGACAGGGTTTCAACCCAAGCGTATTATCAAATTCCGTGATGCGCTTTTCCCAAAGCCATTGCGGTTTTTTATTTTTAGGGTTGCGAAGATATCTTCGAATTCCGAATCATTCGGTAGGGCAACACTGAAGCGAGAACGATGACAGTTGTGGCGATTATCCCGGCGCGCTATGGTTCGACCCGCCTGGCGGGAAAACCATTGGCCAAGATCGGCGGCAAGCCGATGATCGAACATGTTTACCGAAGCGCGGCGAAAGCGAAAATCTTGGATCGGGTGATCGTTGCTACGGATGACCAACGCATCGAAGCGGCGGTGAAGGTTTTCGGCGGCGAGGTGATGATGACCTCGCCGGATCACGCCAGCGGCACCGATCGGTTGGCCGAAGTGGCGCGCAAGATCGACGCGGAATGGCTGGTCAATGTGCAGGGCGATTTGCCGTTTATTCACGCCGCGACGATAACCCGCGCGGTTCAACCGCTAAGGAAAGATTGTTTGATCCCCATGGGCACGGTATGCACGGCGATCTACGACGAAGCCGAGTGGCAAAACCCGAACGTCGTCAAAGTGCTCAAGGATCACGCCGGATATGCATTGTATTTTACCCGCGCGCCGATCCCTTATGCGCGTAACCACGGTGTCGATCCGAGCGGTCGTGAGTTATCGGTTCGGCGCAAACGCCGTCTTTGGGGCTACCGTCATCTTGGACTCTATGTTTACCGGCGCGATTTTTTACTAAAATTCTCCCGGCTTCGACCCACGGCGTTGGAACGGATCGAGAGTTTGGAACAGCTGCGAGCATTGGAAAATGGTTATCGTATTTACGTGGCCGAAGTTGATGAGCGCTCGGTAGAAGTCGACACTGCCGAGGATTTGCAGCGAGCGGCAAGTTATTTGAAGCGTTTTTCGAATTGAGAGGCGGCGATGGCGACGACAAAAACCAAATATATTTTCGTCACGGGCGGGGTGGTGTCATCTTTGGGTAAGGGGTTGGCGGCGGCCTCCATCGGCGCGCTATTGGAAAGCCGTGGCCTGAAAGTCACGATTCTCAAAATGGATCCCTATATCAACGTCGATCCAGGCACCATGAGCCCGTATCAGCATGGCGAAGTTTTCGTTACCGACGATGGCGCGGAGACTGACATGGATCTTGGCCATTACGAGCGCTACGTTTCGACGGCGATGGGCCGGAAGAACAATTGCACCACCGGCCAGATTTACGAGACGGTGATCTCGAAAGAACGGCGCGGCGACTACCTTGGCGGCACCGTGCAGGTGATTCCCCACATCACCGACGAGATCAAGCGGCGCATCTTCGCCGCGGCGGAAGGTTACGACATCGCCATCGGCGAGGTCGGCGGCACGGTCGGTGATATCGAGGGTTTGCCGTTCTTGGAGGCGGTGCGCCAAGTGGCGTGGGACTTGGGCCGGGAAAACGTTCTTTACATTCATCTAACCCTTGTCCCCTATATTACCGGTGGCGGTGAGCTGAAAACCAAACCGACGCAGCATAGCGTAAAGGAGCTGACCGGCTTGGGCATTCAGCCCGATATTCTGCTCTGCCGCACGGATCGTTTGCTCGACAAGAAGATCAAGAACAAGATCGCCCATTTCTGTAACGTCGCCGAGAACGCCGTGATCACCGCGAAGGATGTCGAATGGATTTACGAAGTGCCATTGGTGTTTCACGAGGAAGGCCTCGACGAACGTATCGTCGAAAAGCTTAATATTTGGACCGGCGCGCCGCATCTGGAACGCTGGCATAAAGTCGTCAGCGTACTGACCAACCCCAAAGACTCGGTGCGCATCGCGGTGGTCGGCAAGTACATGAGCCTCAAGGAATCTTACAAGAGCCTTTTCGAAGCGTTGGTTCATGGCGGTATCGCCAACGAAGTCAAAGTCGAAATCGATTGCATCGAGGCGGAAAAAATCGAACAGGAAGCCGCCGAGCCGTTGCTCAAAAACGTCGACGGCATTCTCATCCCGGGTGGCTTCGGCGACCGCGGCAGCGAAGGCAAGATTACCGCGATCCGATACGCACGCGAGAATCGCATCCCGTTTTTTGGCATTTGCCTTGGCATGCAGATGGCGGTGGTTGAGTTCGGGCGCAATGTTTGCGGCCTAGATGGCGCCAATTCCACCGAGTTCGATCTCCAAACCGCGCATCCGGTCATTCACCTGATGGAAGAGCAAAAGGCCATCGATACCAAAGGCGGTACGATGCGCCTGGGGACTTATCCTTGCGTGCTGCAAAATGAAACCTTGGCGGCGCGGCTTTACGGCCGGGAAAAGATTTCCGAGCGGCACCGTCATCGTTACGAATTCAACAACAATTATCGCGCCGAGTTCGGCGCCAAAGGCATGGTGCTAAGCGGCTTGTCGCCGGACAGTAACTTGGTCGAGATCGTCGAGCTAAGAGGCCACCCTTGGTTCCTCGGCTGCCAGTTCCATCCCGAGTTCAAGTCGCGGCCGATGAATAGTCACCCGTTGTTTCGCGGCTTTATCGAAGCGGCGCTGCAAAACCGCCAGGCGATGCCGGAAGTGCCGCGCATGAAGATCGTGCGCACCTGACGATTCAGCGAAGTTTCTCAATGACTACAAAATTGGTCAAGGCCGGCAAGGTCGAGATCGGTGGCGGCCGGCCGCTCGCCGTCATCGCCGGCCCCTGCGTGGTTGAAAGCCGGGAGTCGGCGTTGCGCCACGCCGCCGCCCTCAAAGAAACAGCCGATCGCGTTGGCGTGCCATACATATTTAAATCTTCTTACGACAAAGCCAATCGATCTTCGGTCAATTCGTTCCGCGGTCTCGGCATGGGACGCGGCCTGGAGATTCTCGCCGAGGTCAAAAAGCAAGTCGGCGTTCCGATCCTCACCGATGTGCACGAGATCGATCAGATTGGTGCGGTCAAGGAAGTCGCGGAGATTCTCCAAATCCCTGCCTTTCTGTGCCGTCAGACCGACTTCGTCGTCGCGGTGGCGCAGTCCGGTAACGTAGTCAACGTCAAGAAGGGACAATTCCTGGCCCCCTGGGACATGAGCAACGTCATCGAGAAAATTCGCTCCGCCGGCAACGAACAGATTCTCTTAACCGAACGCGGCGCGACGTTTGGCTACAACAATCTGGTTTCTGACATGCGCTCGCTCGTGGTGATGCGCGAACTCGGTTATCCGGTGGTCTTCGATGCCACCCATAGTTTGCAGTTGCCGGGTGGTCTCGGCAACGCTTCGGGCGGCGAGCGCAAGTTTATTGCCGCGCTGGCGCGCGCCGGCGTGGCGGCCGGCGTCGATGCGCTTTTCATGGAAGTGCACGAAGATCCCGATCATGCGTTAAGCGACGGGCCCAATTCACTGGCACTGGAACTTTTCGAAAATCTGCTCATGTCCGTCAAAGCGATCGACGCACTGGTGCGCGAGGCGGCGCAGAGATGAAGTCCACTGAGCTGACCAAGCGTGCCGCCGATGTGTTGCGCAATGAATCTAACGGTATTCTCTCGCTGATTGACCGGCTTGATCAAAATTTTGTCCGGGCGGTGGGATTGTTGCGCGATTGCGCTGGCAAGGTCGTCGTCACTGGTGTGGGCAAGTCCGGTCATATCTGCGCCAAGATCGCTGCGACGCTCGCCAGCACCGGCACACCAGCATTTTTTCTCCATTCCGGTGAGGCCCTGCACGGCGATCTCGGCATGGTCATGAAGGGCGATGTGATTGTCGCGGTTTCCAATAGCGGTGAAACCGAAGAGATTCTGAAATTACTGCCTCATTTCAACACCCATGCTCTGAAATTGATCGTGATTACCGGTAATCCCGAATCGACCCTGGCCCGAGCCGGGGACGTCGTGCTCAATGTTCGGGTGAAAGAAGAAGCTTGTCCGCTCGGATTGGCGCCGACCACCAGTACCACTGCGGCGCTGGCCATGGGAGATGCGCTGGCCGTGGTTCTTTTGGAAGAGAAGGGTTTCCAGGAGGAGGATTTCGCGGTGCGCCATCCGGGCGGTATCTTGGGCCGCCGGTTGTTTCTGCGGGTGGCCGACTTGATGTATCGCGACGAGCAGTTGCCTTTGGTGCAAGAAGAGACTTTGGTCAAAGACGCACTGTTTGAGATCACCTCGAAGCGCCTCGGAGTTACCGGTGTCGCCGACCTGGCCGGTAAACTTGTCGGCGTGATTACCGACGGTGACCTGCGTCGTGGCCTGGAACGTCGCGGCCAAATCTTGCATCTCAAAGCCAAAGAAATCATGACCGGCAGTCCGAAGACAATTCTCGCCGACACTTTGGCGACTGAAGCGGTTTCGGTCATGGAGCGTTTTTCCATCACCTCCCTTTTCGTTATCGATAATGGCAGCAAAAAACCCCTCGGCGTGATTCACCTGCACGATCTCGTCAAAGCGGGAATCTAGTCTTCCCGTGAAACCTATTCCCGGCTTGATTCGGAGAAAAGCAGCAAAGATCAAGTTGCTGCTCCTCGATGTTGACGGGGTATTGACCGACGGCCGGATCATCATCGACGATCGCGGCGTGGAGACTAAGCAGTTTCATGTCCGCGACGGCCAGGGCATCGCTTTGCTCAAGCGTGCGGGGATTGAAATCGGTTTTATTACTGGGCGCTCTTCAGCCGTGGTGCGCCATCGCGCCAAAGACTTAGGCGTCGGTCTGGTCTACCAGGGGGTAGCGAACAAGCTCGTTTGCTATGAGGAGATCAAACGAAAACAGGGTCTCAAAGACGAGCAGATCGCTTACGTTGGCGACGATATGATCGATTTACCGGTACTGCTAAGAGTCGGCTTGGCGTTTTCCGTGGCTGATGGCTGGCCCGGTTTGTCTTCGGCGGTGGATTACGCTACCGCCGCGGCAGGCGGCCAAGGAGCTGTGCGAGAAGTGGCTGAACTATTGCTCAAAGCCCAAGGAAAGTGGCCAAAATTGACATTACGCTGATTGACCTCCCAAAATCATTCCAAAGCATCCCTATTTGCCAAAGCAAATTCCGTGCCTAATGCTTTACAGGTTTCCTGAAGAGTGGTATTTTTACACTTCACTCAGGTTTCCCTATGCGCAAAGCTCGACGCTCGATACTGCTTATTTTGATCTTTGTCTCCCTCGGAGGGGTTGGCTACAAGGTCGCTGAGATCGTTCGTGGGATGCAGCAAGAGGTCAAAAAAAACCCGCTGAAGATATTGGATTACTTGCCGGAATCGGCGCTCCACATGAAGGATTTTCACCGCGCCAAGGTCGAAAACGGCCGCAAGATTTGGGAGCTATTTGGCGACGAGGCGAATTACTATAAGGAACAGAAAGAGGCGGTGATCAAGAAGCCGAGGTTCTTCTACTACGATAAAAAGGGCGAGGTCATTGAAACCACCGGTGACCAAGCCCGGATTTATCTTAACGAGAAAGAGCTGGAGCGCATGGAGCTGAGCGGCGCAATTCAAGTTTCGTTTCAGGGCTACGTGCTGAAGTCGGAACAGGCAAATTACTTAGCAACCAAAGATCAGATCGAGTTGCCGACCCGAACCACCGTGACCGGCGATGGGATGGAACTGGAAGGCTCGCGCATGGAGGTTGAAATGGAGACTAAGAAGATTCGATTGATCAACAACGTAAAAACCAAGATGGAGCCTGAAAAGCTAGCGAAGAAGAACAAGGGCAATGGGAGCCAGCGAGTCGGGGGCTAAAGATGTTTTTTACGAAAATAAATCTAATCGGTCTCCCATTGATTTTTCTGACTGCTTTGACGCTGGCGGCTGGCGCGGCGACCCCGGCCAAGGACGAAGCGAAAAAAAGCACCACGGGTTTCGAATTCAACAAGAAAGATCCGATCTACATTACCGCCGATTGGATGGAGGCGGATCAAACCAAAAACAGTATCATGTACAAGGGCCGGGTGGTCACGGTGCAGAACGCTATGACGATGCGCAGTGACATGCTTACGGCCTTTTACGATCCGGAAACCAAACAGATGAAGCAGATCATCGCCGAGGGAAAGGTTAACGCCACCCAGGGCGATCGAGTCGCGACCGGTGAAAAGGCGGTATTCGACGACAAGGCGAAAACCGTCACACTGACCGGCAACCCGGTGATGCGGCAAGGTAATAATCAGGTGTCCGGGGTCAAAGTGATTTATTTTACCGAGCAGGATCGGTCGATTGTCGAAGGGGACAAAAACACCAGAGTCATAGCGACGATATTTCCCGACGAGTTGAAAGGCCAGGATTCGGCCGGGGGCGCTAAGCAAAAATGAGTGTCCTCAAGGCGGTGTCGGTGGCAAAGGCCTATGGCGGAAGGCGTGTGGTTGACGGTGTAAGTGTGGCGGTTAATGGCGGCGAGGTCGTTGGTTTGCTTGGTCCCAATGGAGCCGGCAAGACTACCACTTTTCATATGATGGTAGGTTTGGTTCAACCGGATGAAGGCCAGGTTATGCTCAATGACGAGGAACTGACCGGGTTGCCCATATACCAGCGGGCACGTTCGGGAATTAGTTATCTGCCCCAAGAGTCGTCGGTTTTTCGCCGGCTCACGGTGGCGGACAATTTGCGCGCAATCTTGCAGACCCTCGACTTAAGCGGCAGCCAACAGCAAGAACGTTGTGACGCGCTCATGAAGATGCTTGGAGTTAGTCACTTGGCGACTCATAAAGCGTATACCCTATCCGGCGGTGAACGGCGCCGGGTAGAAATCGCCCGGGCGTTGGTGCTTTCGCCATTTTTTCTTTTGCTGGATGAGCCGTTTACCGGCATCGATCCTATTGCCGTAGCGGAAATTCAAAAAATTATCCGAAAACTCATCACTAGCGGCATTGGTATCCTCATCACCGACCATAACGTACGAGAGACTTTGGGCATCTGCGACCGGGCTTATATCGTCAATGCTGGAACGATTCTTGAAGAAGGTACACCAGAAACCATCGCGGCGAGTGCTAAAGCGCGCAAATTTTACTTAGGAGAAGGCTTCAGGTTTTAGATATGGCGTTCGAGATTCGACAGGTTCAAAAACTCGTTCAACAGCTGGTGATGACGCCGCAATTGCAGCAGGCGATTAAATTATTACAGCTGTCCCGAATTGAATTGGAAGAAATGGTGATCAAAGAGCTGCAGGAGAATCCTGCGCTCGAAGAGAGCCCTACCGAAGACACCGATAACGGCGAGCAACCACGTGGCGAAGCACAGAATAGCATGACCGGCGAAATTACCGACCTGGCCGTCAATCGCGAGCTGTCGACGGTGGATAAGATCGGTACGTTGGATTGGCAAGAGTATCTCGACACCCATTCGAACTCGATGCACGGGTCGTTGACCGCGGAGGCGACCGCGGAAGATGGCGACTCGCCGCCGTCGTGGGAAAACAGCCTCACCAAGAAGACCTCGCTTGAAGATCATTTGCTCTGGCAATTGCGGCTGAGCAAGATCACTGATTTGGAATCTTCCATTGGCCTTTACATCATTCAGAATCTCGATGAGAACGGTTATCTGACGCTGACGGTCGACGAGGTTTGCGCGGCGACCGAAAGTACGCCCGAGGCCGTCGAAGCATTGCTTAAGCGAATTCAGTATTTCGATCCGGTGGGGGTCGCGGCGCGGGATTTGCGCGAATGTTTGCTGGTTCAATTGGAGAACTTGGGCCTGAGCGATACTTTGGCGGCGGTGATTGTCGGCAACTATTTAAGCTTTCTTGAGTCCAAACGCTACGAACGGCTGGCCAAAGATTTAAACGTGACGATCGAAGAGATCGCCGACGCGGCGCACTTGATCGCATCCCTTGAGCCGAAACCTTCACGGGGCTACGAGCAGGATGAAGTGCGCACGGTATTGCCCGATGTATTCGTCGAGAAAATCGGCGGCGAGTGGGTGATCTATTTGAACGACGACGGTGTGCCGCGGCTCCGGGTGAGCTCGCTTTACCGGCGTATGGCCGGACAGGAGGGCGCCGCCGAAGACGAAGCACGCCAATATTTGCAAGAAAAGGTGCGCGCTGCCACTTGGCTGATTAAAAGCATCCAACAGCGCCAGCAGACCCTGATGAAGGTGACCCAGAGTATTTTTAAATTTCAGGTGGAATTCCTCGATCATGGGGTCAGCCATCTAAAGCCGATGGTCCTGCGCGACGTGGCCGAGGATATCCACATGCATGAGTCGACGGTGAGCCGCGCCACCGCCAATAAGTATGTGCATACGCCGCAGGGTTTGTTCGAGCTCAAGTATTTTTTTCAAAGTGCGATCAGCACTGGCACAGGTGAGGATGTGGCCAGCGAAAGCGTGAAACAGAAGATCCGTCAGATCATCGACGGCGAAGACCCGCGGGCGCCCCATAGCGACCAGTATATCGCCACCGCCTTATCGTCCGATTCCATCGAAATCGCCCGGCGTACGGTGGCGAAGTATCGCGAGGCGATGGGCATTCTGCCCTCGTCGAGACGGCGTCAGCCGTTCGCGCGCAAATAAACCTAAGGTGATGACGTCACCCCTAGAGGGGAATCGCCGTGTCGATCGCTCGCCGTTATAACCAGCCCATCGCCGCACGGAAACGTTGCACCGCCGAAACGGTCGTTCCGACGCGTAAGTGTTCTGTCGTTGCGCATGACCGTGCCGCGCTGAAACTTGGCGTTGGCGACAACCGAGAATTTACTTAGGAATGAGTCCTGTCGCTGGGTCCGACACAAACCATGACAGTTGAGTAGCGCTATGAGTGAAGTGACCGTTTCCGTAACGTTTCGCCATATCCAACCGACCGCTGCATTAAAGAAATACGCCGAAGAGAAGATTCACAAGATCGGCAAGTATTTTTCCCATCCACTCGACGCCCATGTGATTCTCGCCGTGGACTCCAAACAGCGCCAATTGGCCGAAGTTGCGTTGCGTACCCACGGTGCCATGATTCATGGTAAAGAGCAGCATCAAGACTTGTACGCAGCGATCGATTTAGTGCTCGACAAGATCGAGCGTCAGGTGCGCAAGCAAAAGGAAAAGAGCAAAGTCAGCCGGAGAAGGACAAAGGCGTGAAGATCACCGATTTCTTGAGCGTCCAAACGGTCATTCCCAGCATCGCTAGTCAGGAAAAGAACGCGGTGCTGCAAGAGCTGGCCGAGGGGCTCGCGGCCTACTATCGTAATCTCGATCAGAAGAAAGTGCTCGATGTGTTGCTCGATCGCGAACGCATTAGTACGACAGCGATTGGGGAGGGCGTCGCTATTCCGCATGGTAAGTTGCCCAATGTCGAGCGGGTCTTGGGCTTGTTCGCGCGCAGTCTCGAAGGGGTCGATTTCGCCTCCCTTGATGGCGCGCCGACCCATTTGTTCTTCGTTCTGATCGCGCCGGAAAACGCCGCCGCGGATCATTTGAAGGCCTTGGCGCGGATTTCACGGTTGCTCAAAGACGACGTATTTCGTCGCCGGCTGTTGGCGGGGAAAAGCAGCCAAGAGCTTTTCACACTGATCGCCGAAGAGGATGAAAAGTTTTGACCGGTCATGGCGAATGGCTTGGACATATTTATTATCACTGGCCTTTCCGGTTCAGGGAAGAGCTTCGCCATTCGCGCCCTCGAAGATAATGGCTTTTTCTGTGTCGATAACCTCCCCGCGCTGCTGATTCCAAAATTCATCGATCTCTGTCACGGCTACGAAGAGGAAATCATGCGCATCGCGCTGGGCGTCGATCTGCGCGGTGGGCAATTTTTACAGGCGTTGCCCCAAGTGCTCGCCGATGTCCGCAACGCCGGCCATCATGTTCAAGTGCTATTCTTCGACGCCGCCGACGACGTATTGCTCAGGCGATTCAGCGAGACCCGCCGGCCGCACCCGCTGTCGGGGTCGGGATCGATACAAGATGGTATTTCGCGCGAACGAAAAGAGTTGGAGTCGATCCGCGCCCTGGCCGACAAGGTAATCGATACCAGCGAATTCAACGTGCATCAGCTCAAGCGTGAGATGGAGCAGCAGTTTTGCGACGCGCCGACGGTGCGGCGCATGACCTTGTTCCTTACTTCATTCGGTTACAAGTTTGGCATTCCCCACGACACCGACATCATTCTCGACGTGCGTTTTTTGCCCAACCCCTATTTCGTCAACGAGCTACGCCATAAAAGCGGTTTGGAGAAGGAAGTCGAAGATTACGTTCTCGGCGATGAAGAAACGCGCGGGTTCCTCGATCGTCTCGACGCGCTGCTCGAATACACCTTGCCGCTCTACGAACGCGAAGGGAAGAGCAGTTTGACCTTGGCATTGGGCTGCACGGGCGGCCGGCACCGTTCAGTGGTTTTGGTGGAAGAGTTACAAAAACGCTTCGGCGGCGGCCAATTTCGTATTCACGTCAAGCACCGCGATATCGAGAAGTAGGTCATGAACAAGGTCGTCAAGAAACTCGAAATTAAAAACAAGCTCGGCTTGCACGCGCGCGCGGCGGCGCTGCTGGTGCAGACCGTCAACAAATTCGCCGCCCAGGTCAGCGTCTCAAAAGACGGACAGACGGCCGACGGACGGAGCATCATGGGCGTGCTTACGCTGGCGGCGACGCAGGGCAGTAAAATCCACGTCGAAGCCAGCGGTGCAGACGCCGAACAGGTGATCAAAGCGCTTGAAAAGCTCTTCGACGCGCGCTTCAACGAGAACGAGTAAGGTTGAATACCCCCCTCTGATCCGCTATACAAGATAGGTTAAATTTTTTCATTTGTGACCCTGCTGGAGGTTCAGCTCATGGCTGGCAAGGATTTTTTGTTCACGTCCGAATCGGTTTCCGAAGGTCACCCCGATAAACTCTGTGACCAAGTATCGGACGCTATTCTAGACGCCCATTTGGCCGGTGACCCCAATAGCCGCGTCGCCTGCGAGAGCCTGGCGAAGACCGGCATGGTTGTCGTCGCCGGCGAGATTACCAGCAAAGCGCAGGTTCCTTACGTCGACATCGTCCGCGATGTGGTCCGCGATATCGGTTATACCGATTCATCTATGGGATTCGATGGCAATACCTGCGCGATTCTCACCGCCATCGAACAGCAGTCGCCGGATATTTCTCAAGGCGTCACCGAAGGCGAAGGCTTGCACAAAGAGCAGGGCGCCGGCGATCAGGGCATGATGTTTGGCTATGCTTGCGACGAGACGCCGGAGCTGATGCCGTTTCCGATTCAAATGGCGCACAGCCTGGTTCACTATTTAGCCAAAGTTCGCAAAGGCGGCGAAGCTTACTTTCTCCGGCCCGACAGTAAATCACAGGTAACCGTCGAGTATCGCAACGGCAGGCCGGTTAAAGTCAAAAACGTCGTCATCTCGACCCAACACAGCGCGGACGTTGAGTACGGCAAATTGCGCGAAACGATCATCGACGGCGTCATTAAAGCGGTGATCCCGGCCGATTATCTCGACAAAGACACGGTCTTTCACGTAAATCCAACCGGCCGATTCGTGGTCGGCGGGCCGCAAGGTGATTGTGGCTTGACTGGGCGAAAGATCATCGTCGATACTTACGGCGGCATGGGACGCCATGGTGGCGGCGCGTTTTCCGGTAAAGATCCATCGAAGGTCGACCGCAGCGCCGCCTACATGGCACGCTACGTGGCGAAAAATATCGTTGCCGCCGAGTTGGCCAAGCGCTGCGAAGTGCAGCTGGCTTACGTTATCGGTGTGGCGCAGCCGGTATCGGTGCTCGTCGATACCTTTGGCACCGCGGTCATTCCGGAGGACAAGATTGCCAAGATCGTTCAGGACAGTTTCGATCTGAGCCCCAAGGGCATCATTCAAACCCTTGATCTCAAGCGGCCGATCTATCGCGCCACGGCGGCCTACGGCCACTTCGGTCGGGCTCCGGAAGAAGGAATGTTTACCTGGGAAAAAACTGATCGGGCGGCTGATCTTAAGAAAGCGGCGGGGCGGATTTAACGAGCACTGGCCCGGCGCGAGCCAATCCTTTTCACCACGAACGTTTGAAGTACAGATCCGGGGTACGCCGAGCGCACCCAGCGTAAAGCGCCCATTCGTCAACCTGCGAATAATTCTTCACTACGAGAGGAAGCGAACAAGATGGCGGGAAAGAAGTACGATGTTAAAGACATGCGTTTGGCCGATGGCGGACGCAAGCGGATTCTTTGGGCCGGGCAAGACATGCCGGTGTTGCAACGTGTCAAAGAACGGTTCGCCAAGGAAAAGCCGCTACGCAGCATGCGCTTTTCAGCGTGCTTGCACGTCACCGCCGAGACCGCCAATTTGGTCCAGACGCTCAAAGCCGGCGGCGCCGACGTGGTGCTGTGCGCTTCCAATCCGCTATCGACGCAAGACGACGTCGCGGCGTCACTCGTCAAGCACGACAAGATTCCAACCTACGCGATTAAGGGTGAAGACAACAAATCTTATTATCGCCACTTGCGCGCCGCGCTCGACCACAAACCGGTGATCACGATGGATGACGGTGCCGATTTGGTTTCCTTGCTGCACACCGGCTACACCCATTTACTTCCTAACTTAGTTGCGAGCATGGAAGAGACCACCACCGGAGTGATCCGTCTGCGCGCGCTGGAAAAGGACGGCGCGCTTAAAATACCCGTCATCGCCGTCAACGACGCCGCAACCAAGCATCTGTTCGACAACCGTTATGGCACCGGACAGTCGACCATCGACGGAGTGATTCGCGCCACCGATATGCTGATCGCCGGCAAGCGCGTGGTCGTCGCGGGTTACGGCTGGTGCGGCAAAGGCGTGGCGTCGCGGGCGCGCGGCATGGGCGCCAATGTGATCGTTACCGAAGTCGATCCGGTGCGCGCCTTGGAAGCGGCGATGGATGGTTTGGAAGTGATGACGATGAAAGAGGCGGCGCGGGTTGGCGATCTGTTTATTACCTTGACCGGCGATATGCACGTGATCGCCGAAGATCATCTCAAAGTCATGAAAGACGGCGCGGTGATCTGCAACTCTGGCCACTTCGACATTGAAATCGACCTCAAAGCCTTGACCAAGCTGGCGAGTCGCGTGGAAAAAAACGTGCGCAACTTCGTCGACGCATACGTGCTTCCCGGCGGCCGAAGAATTTATCTCATCGGCGAAGGCCGCTTGGTGAACTTGGCCGCAGCGGAAGGCCATCCCGCTTCGGTCATGGACATGAGCTTTGCGACCCAGGCCCTCGCTTCCGAGTGGGCCGTGAAAAGCCAGAAAACCCTCACGCCTAAAGTGTACGAAGTGCCGGTTGCCGTGGAGAACTGGGTCGCCAAGTTGAAACTGAGTTCCATGGGCATTCGCATCGACAGTCTCACCAAGGAACAAGCGAAGTATCTATCTTCCTGGGACCACGGCACGTAGTTGAAAAAACTCAAATGGCTTCTCATGGCTCCGGCGGTTGATAGCCCCGGAGCCTTTTTGTTTCTGGAATTTGAAATTTGCCATCTGAAATGGCGCCGCCTAGCTTGACGAGTAGCGGCAGCTCGGAATAATAATGCCGTTAACTCAACTCATTGGCTGTGCGCCAGAAGGAGGCTTCCATGTCCGCCGTGCAAAAATTCATCGCGTCCGCGCGAAAACTCCATGCTGAGGAAACCGATGCAGCGAAACGCTGGGAGAAGATGACGCCGCTCTTACAGGAGCTGCTCGCCGATCCGTCGGTCAAAGAGCAATCGAAAAGCTGGCCCGACTGCTCCCAGGGTGGCGAGCGCGCCGAGAACCTGCTCTTCTACGAGGACCCCGATTACAAATTCGTCATCAACGGCTTGATCAAAGCGCCGCACACGCGTACGGCGATCCATGACCACGCGCACAACTGGACTTTGTACGGCGTGCTCGACGGTACGGAAAGCGTCGAGCGCTATGAACGGTTGGACGATCGGTCGAAGCCGGATTACGCCGAGGTGCGCAAATCGGTCAACGTTAAAGTCGGCGCGGGCAAGATTGATTTGGTGCCGCCCTTTGAAATCCACGCCGAGGAAAGTGGCGAGGAGCGCACCGTCGCGATCATCGTGCGCGCCGAAAAGGCCGGCGGATTTCTCCAGGGCCGCTACGATCCGGCGACCAACAAATATTGGCAAGGCTACGGACCGAAGCAGCTGCCTTACGAGCTGAAATAAATTCCTCCGTCGAGCCTCTCTTGACGGCCATTCCATCGATTAAGCGCAGCGAGGTCATTGTGGCTGACACGCGGAAGAACCCGAAACCGCGCATCGCGGTATTCTCCGGACCGACGGCGACTATCCAGAACAGCGAACCGCTGGTGACCAGCAATAAGGCGCGTGAAAAATATCGCTTGCCTTCGCTCCGGAACAAAGACGGTACGGTGATGCGGTTCGATGTGCTGCGCTCCCAGCGGCTGGCCGCGCCGGTGACGGTCTACATCGAACAGTTTAGCGCTCACCCGCTTGAGCGAGACGCGGCCGAGCTCTACGCGCCGCCGGACGGTTATCTCGATCTGTCTGGGATTTTTCACAAACAGCGCACCAGTCCCGACGATAAACCGGTCTACGAGGTAACCCTCAGGCCGGAAGATGGGTTGTATCCCTTGCCTTACATGGCGCGGCAGAGCAACGGAGGGCCGTGGGAGATGGACGGCACGGAGAAAAATGCGCCGGCGGAATTGTGCCGCGTGCCTTTCTTCCCCGATGGTTCTCGCCTATTCGAGGAAATCGACCGCTTGGGCATCTCCGACGAAGGCGTGGGCTGTCTGCTTTCGGCCAAAGCCGATTTCGATTTCTACCGCGCCTTGCCGTCCGGCGGTTACGCCAAAGGACGAATCGCCGGCGAGCGCACCGACGTTGGCGACGGGCCGATTGCGCCGGAAGTCCGTGGCGTCGATTTTTTCCCCTATCGTCCCGGTTATTTGCGCAAAGAACCACCGATGGCGGCGTTGGCGCGCGTCACCAACGTCGTGCAAAACGCTCTGAGCAACGGCGACTATCTTGGCGCGATCTGGCTTGAGGGCAGTCCCTTCGTCGAAGAAACCACCTATTGGCTCAATCTCTTGATCGATACCACGGTGCCGATCGCCGGCAACTCGTCGCAGCGTCCGCACGGCGCCATCGGTAACGACGGCGACCGCAACATCGTTGATTCGGTCGACTACATCACCTCGCGCATTTGGGCCGACGATAACGGCAAAGATTGCATCGGCGCGGTGGCGATCCTCGACGAACAGATTTTTACCTCACGAGACGTACAGAAGGCCGACGCCCGGCCCGGCGGCTATATCGCCACCGGCGGCCACGGCGGCATCATCGGTAGAATGGGTCACCCCGGCGCGCCGCAGTTTTCCTTCAAGCCGGTCAAGCGGCACACGCATAATTCGCTGGTCAATCTCATCGCGCTGCCGAAACGGGTGCAAGGGTCGAAAATTCGGGGCTCGAAGGTCCGCGCCATCACCGTGCCGATCAAGGGCGCCGACGGCGATTTATTACCCATCGCGATTCCCAAGGTGACCCTCGTCAAACACGCGCGCTATCTGCCCGAAGATACCTCGGGCGACGCTGGCAGCGAAGTCGACCTCCTGGCGCGCATCGAGAAGAACCTGCACGACGCGCCGCTCGCCGGGTTCGTCGCCGAAGGCTCCGCGCCGTTCGGCGCCATGAGCAATTCCGTGGACGCGGCGCTCAAGCGCGCGACCTTTAGCGGCATGCCGGTGGTGAAAGTCGGCCGCGGCAATGCCGGCGGTTTTGTTGATCCAACGCGCGATCCGCTGGCGATCGCCGGCAGTAATCTCACCGCGACCAAGGCGCGCTTGTTGTTGATGGCGTGCTTGATGAAATTGGGCTGCTTGCCGCCGGCGGCTGACGCGGCCAAACCGACCCAGGCGGAAACTGAAGCGACCAAAGCGAAGCTCAAACAATATCAAGAAATATTCGATACGCATTGAGCCGGAATCATTCGGAGGAACTATGTCAGGAAAGCATGGGCACAAGCCATTCGAAGGCCATATGCACGATTACCTCGCGCACATTAAAGCGGTCGAGGAAGATCTGGAGTACTACCGGGCCAAACGCTTCGAGCCGCGCATTTTCTATCTACTGCGGCGCGGTGTGGTGACGTTTTACGATCTACTCAAAGTGCGCTCGACGCTTAAAAGGAAAGATCATTTTTTCGAGATCGCAAAGCCGCAAGGTAAGAATATCGAAGCGCGCGTTCGCTATCTCGAAGAATGGCTCGACGAATACGTCAAAGGCATCGCCTTGGTTTCCGCGCGCACCGTCGAAGGCATGGACATGGTCACCGAAGACAATCGGAAGGAGCGCGGCGACTACGACGACTTTTTCAAGATCAAAAAGAAAGAACACCATGGCACCCTCGAAGAGCGCATGGTCAACGTCGAGCGAGACTTAAACGACTACCAGGAATTGCTCGAAGTTTTCGTCCAAGCGCTGATCAAGCGCGGCTGGGCGACCCGTGAAGACTTAGCACAGCGCTGGAAACAGTTGCACGAGGAGCGTCCCTGGGCCGGTGGCGTGATCGTCGCCAAGGCGTGGACCGATCCCGAGTTCAAGCACGCGCTGCTCACGACCGGTCGCGAAGCGCTCAGAGAGATGGGCGTGCACCAGGGGAAGGTTGGCAAGCTGGTGGTCGTCGAAAACACCGACATAGTCCACAACGTCATCGTCTGCACCCTCTGCTCCTGTTATCCGTACGATATCCTCGGCGACACGCCGTGGTGGTACAAGCACGAAAGCTATCGGACCAACATCGTGCAGAACCCGCGCGCCTGCGTGAAAGAAATGTTTCAGCTGGAGATTTCTCCCGGTAAAGAACTGCAAGTTTGGGACAGCACCTCCGACGTGCGCTACTTCGTTCTGCCGCAGCGCCCTGAAGGTACGGAAGGAATGTCGGAAGCAGAGCTGGCCAAGCTCGTCACCGTCGACAGCCTGATCGGCGCGGGCTACGCGCTGGAGCCGGCGCAGTTGAGCGCGCGCGAGGCCGCCCATGTCGAGCCGGAAATGCCGCGGGTGCGGCCCGATTGAGAAAAATCATGAACGACACGATTAGCAAATATAAAATCGGCGACGCCGTCATGGTCGCCGCGGAAAATCCCACCGGCAACCCGCGCACGCCGCGCTACATCCGCGGCAAACGCGGTGTTATCGGCTTAGTGCACGGAGTTCTGGAAAACATCCGCGACCACCGCGGTATCCACAAGCCGCTCTACACGGTTAAATTCGACCTGAGCGAGGTGTCGACTTGCCACGATCAAGACTCGATCTGGGTCGACGTGCATGAAGAGTGGTTGAGTGAGGTGAGGCCTGATAGTTGAGCGTGCGTCATCTGGCATGAAATACTTTGATATTATCCCCACACCTGCCTTGCTGTCTCCACGATCCTATCTAGTTTCCGCCACATCTCGTCTTCGCTGAGAACTTTCGAATCGATGCCGCCGAAGCCGCACTGCGGGCTGACGGCGAGTTGGTCCAGCGGCAGGAATTTGCAGGCCTGGTCGATGCGGCGTTTCAAACCGTCGGCGGTTTCCATGTCGGAATTTTTTGTCGAAACTAGACCCAAGACAACGATTTTGTCTTTGGGAACGAGACCCAAGGGTTCGAAGCCGCCGGCGCGGTCGCTGTCGTATTCCAACAGGATGCGCTGGTGCTTTACGTTATTGAATAACTTTTCGGCGATGGCGTCGTAGCTGCCTTCGCGGTGCCATTGGGGGACGAGCTTGCCGGTTTTGGGGTCGATGGTTCGTGCGTTGCCGCGGCAGATGTGGATGCCGAAGGTCACGCCGGGAAAACCTTCGATAATGGCGTTGTCCGCGTCGATGGAACGTTGGAGATTGCGTTCGGGATCTTCGCCACGGGAGCGCATTCTTTCCAATGAAACTTTGTCGACGTAGGCGGTGTAGCCGGGGGCGTCGATTTGGATATATTTGCAGCCAGCGCTCACTAATTCCGCGATGATCTGCCGTTCGATTTGCACCAGGTGCTCGACGAAGTCGTCGAGGCCTTTGTAGACATTTAATGACGCTTCCCACTTGAAGCGCTGCGCGATGCGGTCCGGACCGAGCACGGTGACTTTGGCCGGGACTTTCGCGACGCTCTGAGCGTAGCGGTATTCTTCCAGCGGCAAGTTGCGCACGAGCTTGAGCCGTTCGACGGCACCGCGCCGGGTGATGATCGCCGGGCCGGCTTCTTCGAAGTTTTGCTCGGCGCGTTCGAGCGGGTTTTCGTTCAAATCGCGCTTCTCGTAATACAGATTAACATTCTTCGGCACGTCGAAGCCGGTGACGCACTCGGAAAAGCTTTCCTGAAAGCTGTGGCGGCGAAACTCGCCGTCAGTGACGACCGGGAAGCCGTGAGCTTCTTGCTTTGCGACGACCTCGCGGATCGCTTCGTCTTGCGCCTGCGCCAACTCCGCCTTGGACGCTTGGCCGTGATCGTAACGGGCGAAGACGTTTTTCAATGGCCCTGGACGGACCAAGCTGCCGATGTGATCGATGCGGAGTGTGTTTAGGTTATTCGTCGAAGTCATGATTATCGATTCCTACCGAACAAGATTTTCGCCAGATTACATGAATTCAACGAAAATTGAATTGGCGAGCATTAACCCCTTTGCGCTTAGTTTCAGATAGCCATTTTGCTCATTGAGAAAGCCGCCTTCGTTCCAGATTTTGATGCGCGGATAGAACTCTTCCGGCGATTTGCCAAATCTTGCTCGAAACGCCTCGACCGATATTCCACCGGTCAGCCGTAAACCGAGAAACATGAACTCGCCGGCAGCTTTTCGAAAATCTATTTCCTCCCGGTCGATGACGCCATGGTTTGATTCCCTCACTAGGCTCATGTAACGGCCAGGATTCTTTTCATCGCTCCACCGTTTACCCGTGACCCCGTCCGGATTTTTTTTGTAGCTATGCGCGCCGGCGCCGAGACCGAGATAATCGCCAGCACGCCAGTAGTTGACGTTGTGGCGCGATTGAAACCAGGGACGCGCATAGTTGGAAATTTCATAACGTTTCAATCCCGCGGCGCCGAGCTTGGCCTCGATCAATTCCGCCATGGCGATCTCTTGGTCTTCGCTCAGGTTCGCCATTCTTCCCGAGCGGTACTCGTGATGAAACGGCGTGCCTTCTTCGAAGGTGAGATTGTAGGCGGATAGGTGCGGCGGTTGGAATGCTAACGCGGTGTCGAGATCGTTTTTCAATTCCTGCAAAGTTTGCCCTGGGCTGGCGTAGATCAGATCGAAACTAAAATTATCGAAGCCGGCCTGCTTGACCACGTTGAGCGCGTGCTTGGCTTCATCGCTGTCATGAACACGCCCTAACAATTGCAGCAAGCGCGGTTGGAACGACTGTACGCCGACGCTGATGCGATTGACGCCGGCATCGCGATAGCCGGCGAAGTTTGCCGCATCGACCGTGCCCGGATTGGCTTCCATGGTGATTTCGCAGTCGGCGTTGATGGGAAACGTCGCCGCGACCCAGGCCAATAGCTTGCCAATGCTGGCCGGTTTGAAAGTCGACGGCGTGCCGCCGCCGAAAAAGATGCTCTGCACGGTGCGGCCGCGCCAGGCTTGGTCGGCGCCGAAGTATTCCAGCTCGCGCAGCAACGCGTCGGTGTATTTCGACTCTGGAATTTCAGCCACCACGTGGGAATTGAAATCGCAGTAAGGGCACTTGCTAATGCAGTAGGGGATATGGATGTAGAGAGAAAAGGTCACCGACATTTATCATATCATATGCGCCGATGGCGCGGCTCGCAACTGTTCGGTCACCGGATCGAAGGTTGCCGACGGTGGTTTGACGCGTCTATGAATTCACGATAGGTGTTGCTAAGATTCGCTGGAGATTTTGTCTGGAGCTTGGCCATGTCGGTGCACGAGCATAAAGAAAAAGGCAAGAAGAGCATTCGTTGTTTCGTCATTACGGTGAGTGATACCCGTGACGAGAGCAGCGATACCAGCGGCCAGACGATCAAGCAGTTGTTAGCCGACGAGGGGCATCAAACCGCCGGCTATCGGATCGTCAAGGATGAACCGCTGGATATCAAAGCCTTGCTCGACCAGGCGCTCGGTCAGCATGACGTCGATGCGGTGATCGTCAACGGCGGCACCGGCATCTCACCCAGGGATGGCACCTACGAAGTCGTGGACGGTTTTTTGGAAAAAAAACTCGACGGTTTCGGCGAAGTCTTCCGCTACTTGAGCTACTTGGACATCGGTTCCGCCGCGATCATGAGCCGGGCAGCGGCCGGCACCGCGCGCGGCAGAGTTTTGATCTCTTTGCCCGGTTCGAAAGGCGCCGTGACATTGGCGATGGAAAAGCTGATCTTGCCCGAGCTTCGCCACATGGTTTCTCAGCTCCAAGGTCAATGAAAGTTCGCGTCAAGTTTTTCGCCATCCTGCGGGAGCGCGCGGGCTGCTCCGCTGTGACCAGGGAATTGGCTGACGGCAGCACGGTCGCCGATCTGTGGCGCGAGCTGCAAAAAGATTACCCCAAGCTCGATGTGCCGGGGATTCGCATGCTGTACGCGGTCAATCAGAATTACGTGAATCTGGATCAACCGCTCAAAGATCAAGATGAGGTGGTTTTCATTCCGCCGGTGAGCGGAGGTTGAGCGTAAATTTAATCTAATAATTCCCCGCAGCTTGCTGCGGGCACCATTTAACTGGGGAATCCAAAGGGGGCGAGCATCCTCTTTGCGATATTTCAATTGGCGCCGGGGTTGATACGCCGGCCGCGAAGTAGCTTCGTTTATGTTTAGCGTTACCCACCAACCGATCGATTTACAAAAGTTGGTGGACTACGTGACCGACCCGGAGGCGGGCGCGATCGCGACTTTCATCGGCACGACGCGCAATAACAACGAAGGACGCAAAGTCATCGCGCTCGACTACGAAGCCTATGCCGAGATGGCGGAAAAAGAGTTGGCGCGCATCGGCGCCGACGCGGCGAAGAGTTGGCCCATCTGCCGCATGGCGATCCTGCACCGTCTGGGTCCAGTGCAGATCGGCGAAGCGAGCGTCGTGATCGCCGTTTCATCGGCGCACCGGGACGCGGCGTTCGCCGCAAGCCGCTTTGCCATTGAAGAGATCAAGAAAACCGTGCCGATCTGGAAGAAAGAAGTGTACGAGGGAGGCGAGGTGTGGATCGGCACGCAGACCGGTCAGCGATTGCCAGACCGTTGATAAAGACCATCTGCTTCGTTGCACTTGAACGCCTCGCTCCAACGTACCGTCAAATGTACGCCTCCGCTCGTCGTTCTGGCGCGCGCCTCGCAGCTGGACCTTTTTGAACGGTCTGGCCAAAGCTCCAAGAATGATTGGTTCAGATTTAGCGATTTGGCCGACGAATCAAATGTTGGATTTTGGATCGCCGATTTTCGATTGAATCTATTATACTAAATCAAAATGGAATCTTCCCTTTTCGCCGCCTTTGGCTTGGGCTTGCTCTTGGGTATTCAGCATGCGCTCGACCCCGATCATTTGATCGCGGTCTCGACGATCGTCAGCGAGCAAAGGAATTTTAAATGGGCGTCGCTAATCGGCGCGTTCTGGGGCTTGGGCCACACGACGACTCTGTTCATCGTCGGCTTGATCGTCATCGGTCTGCGCGTGACGATACCGCCGCAGCTGGGCTCCGGCTTGGAATTGCTGGTGGCGCTGATGTTGGTGCTCTTGGGCGCCAATGTATTGCGCAAGTCTTTCGGCGCGGAGCGGGTGCACCTGCACACCCATAGCCACAACCCGGAAACCCACACCCACTTTCATGTTCACGAGAATCCCAAACAAGATCACGGCCATGGTCATCCCTTCAAGGCGATGCGTCGGCCGTTTGTCGTGGGCATGGTCCACGGCCTGGCCGGCAGCGCGGCGCTGATGCTGCTGGTACTCTCGACCATCGAGTCACCGCTCGGCGGCTTGCTTTACATCGTTATTTTCGGCCTGGGTTCGGTGGGAGGGATGTTACTCTTGAGCGGTATCATCAGCTTGCCGTTTATTCTCACCGCGCAGCGATTCTCGCTGATGAACCGCTGGATCCGCGTGATTGCCGGCATCGCCAGCGTCTGCTTCGGGCTATTTCTCGGTTGGGAGATCGCTTCGGAGTTAGCATGGGTTTAGCCGGAATTCCGCAGTTGAAATTGCGGTAACGAGCGAGGTGCAAGCCTTCCGTCGCGAAGGCAAAGCAGCTCTGCCTCTAAGCCAGTTGCGAACACGGGTGCAATCCGTAGATGGATCACGCGCTAGACGGCGGATCGCCGAGTAACATAAACGACTTTGAAACTTCACAGTTGGGTGCCTTCGCGACTCCAGGCTCACACCTCGCTCAAGTGAGGATCTAACTTTTGCCGAGGAATGCGGGCTTAGCCGTTGTCGAGAATCCTACCGCGCACGCGCGCCCGCAGCCAGATGATCAGCGCAAAAATCGCGACGATTAACAGACCGGAGACGATACCTTCCGCCTTGTCGATGCCCTTGGCGATACCTTGATAGGTCTCGCCCATTCCCCAGCCCAGATAGCCGAGAAACAGGCAGCGCGGAATCGTGCCGTAGAAGGTCCAAAGACTGAACTGATTGAGCGGCAGGCGCAGCAAACCGGCCGCCGCGGAAATCACCGAAAGTGGAAAGATCGGCAGGGCGCGGAGAAGAAAAATCGAAGTAATCACCTGGCCGCTCTTGAAGCGCCGTTCCAGCGCCTCGACATCGCGCCAACTAAATCCTAAAAATCGCTCCCAGCGATCGACCATCGGTTTGCCGCCGTAGTAGCCGATGGCGTAGCCGATGTAGGCGCCAAGGGTTGAAGCGATGGCGCCGGGCAAGACGATTTGCAACAAGATCGGCGTCAGCGCTTCAAAAAATTTCAGATCCGGGCTAATCAGAATGAACCCCGCGCCCATGATGATCAGCGGCGAGGGAATCGGTACGATCACCGATTCGATGATCACGCCGGCAAAAACGCTCCATGCGCCGTAGGCGCGGATGGAGTCCATGATCCAATTCATGATCTCGGTCAAGGTCATACCTCCAACAAAACTTCACCTAGGGTAACAGCTCGGCGGAAGCAAATCCATTAATTTCTAAGTGGATACCATGAGATGGAGTAGCGATGATGTCGAGGCCGCTTAGATAACTTTGAGAACCGTCAATACGTACAGTGCGGCAAGGACAAAGTAAGCGGTGCAGGAAATCAGCATAAAGAAAAAATTAAGCTTGCCCGGTTTGGCGGCGCTGGGTAGGTGGCGCGGCAGGTAGACGTGATTGAGCACAATCAGCGCGACGGAATAGATCACCGTGCCGACGAAGCCGATCACGGCTGAGATGAGAATCAGTGTGCCGGGCTCGTTCAGCTGCACGGTGACGCCGGTAATGACGGTCAAGAGCAGCAGGAAAAACAGATACCATTTGCGGTAAGCGATCTTGTGGCTGCGCGAAAAAAGTCCGTAGACGCAGTCGGCGTGAGTCCGGCTGACCGCATCGACGGTGGCGAGCCAGGTGTCGGACAGAAATGCCGCGGCGATAATTAAGAAAAAGATTCTGCCCCAAAACCCCCAGCTGGCTTCGAAGAAACGGCTTTGCACGACCGCGATCTCGTAGCCTTGCGGCAGCAGACCTTTGGGAAAGAGCAGCGCATAGGCGAGCAGACAGGTGAGCAGCGTGGTGATGAGATTGCCGATGACGCCGATACCGATGTCCCAGAACATGAAACGATGCCAGTGCCGCACATGCGCCAGTCCTTCATCGTTGGTTGGCAGGGAGCCTGAGTCGTGGATTGCTTCGGGTTTGCCGGTTATTGGTCCGGTGAGCCGGCCCATGTAGTGCGCCATACCGGCGCCTTTGTCGCGCAGCCAATAGGAATAGAAAAGCGTCCAGAAACCGCCCAGTCCGGCAAACGTGATCGCGGTTAGCAACTTAGTAGCGTCTGCCGGATCCCAGGGCCTAGGCATCGGCCACTGTGGTACGACGAGGCCTTTGAGAAACGCCGGCAGCGCATGCGTCACTTCGCTGTTGGCGCTCGCCCAGATGAGGCCGATTAGAGTAAAAATCGCCACCCCCCACATGAACGCTTCGATCAGTTTGTAAATCACTTTGCTGAGCAGGATCGCAACCAAGAATAACGCCATGGTGGCGTAGGCCCAGAACAAAGTTTGCTCTCGACGCGACCAGCCGGCGGGAAAATCGGTCAATGCGGCGATCGACGTGCCGCCGGCGGCAGCAAAGGCACCGAACCAGAGGAACGAGAGCGTCATTAAGATCCATAGGAAAGCGGCAAAGTGACGATTCAAGCGAATAAATCCCTGAAAGATGCTCTCGCCGGTGAGCAGGGTGTAGCGGCCGATTTCGTAGATGACGGGAAACTGAAGCAGACAGGCGGGGATGAGCAAGAACAAAAAAGTCAGGCCGTATTTGGCGATCGTGTAAGGCCAAAAGATCAGCTCGCCGCTGCCCTGGGCTAGAGCCATGAAAACTACGCCGGGGCCCAATGCGCGCAACATGCCGGGCATTGGCGGCAGCGGCGCCCTCTTAAACGGCGGCATCACGCCCCAAGACGGTAGATCGCCCATGCGCTAGATTCTAATCGATACGATGCAGCGAATCTTTCGGCAGTGAGGCGACGAAGGTCTTAAGCGCTTGATCGAGATAGTTGGCGTCCTTCGACTCCAGCGTGACTTTGACTTTGTACTCGGGCAAGTCCAGCACCGGATAGGAGCCGAGCATAAGCTGGGGAAATTTTACCAGCAGATCATTTAGCATCGTCGCGATGATCCCCTCGCCATGCTTGACGTAAACATTCTTGAGATAGTAGGGCGCGTCGCGGAAACGTTCTTTGATGGTGTGAAAGCGCTCCTGCAAGATTTTCGGAATACCAGGGAAAATGTAGACGTTGTGAAGGGTGACGATCGGCGCGAACGGCGCATCGGCGCAGAGCAGCGTCGCCCCTTCGGGGACGTTGGCCATGCGCAGCCGGGCCTCGTTCAAGTCGGCGCCGAGGCGCTGGCGCATGCGCCGTTCAATATCCGGATGGCAAACTACTTTGACGCCGAAGCCTTGGGCGATGCCTTCGATGGTCACATCGTCATGGGTCGGGCCGATGCCGCCCGAGGTGAAAACGAAATCGAATCGTTTGGAAAACTCGGCGACCTCGCGGCCGATCAATTCGATCTCATCCTGGATCGTCGAAATTTTTTGCACCTCTACGCCAAGCTGGCGCAGCTCGGCGCAGAAAAAATGCGAGTTGATGTCTTGGGTCTTGCCCGACAGGACTTCGTTGCCGATGATGACGATGCCAGCGGTTTTCGCCATGATTTTTGCCTTTTACCGCATCGCGGCGCGGATCGCCAGCGGGTTACGATCAACGGTCGAATTCACTGCAACTCATGAAAAAATTGCACTTGGGGCTGGGGCATACGTACTTGCACTTCAGGTTGACCATTTTGGTGTTGCAGATGGGGCAGAAGTCCCACCAGTTTTCTTCCTCTGGTGATTCCACCAAAAGCGGTTTCGGTTCGCGTTCCAAGCCCACCTCCAGGTCGATGACTTGCTGACCACCGACAAACAGCGTTGCCCCTGTTGTAGACAAATTCTCCTCAACTGACAAGAAGTTCTCGCGTTGGCTTGAGAGAAAATCGCGCGCCATGCCGGCATCTAAGATTGCGACCCGAATGGCCGCCGTCGCCGCGCTTCTTCGGTCACGACGGCGCTCATTCTGCTCTATGATTGACCGCCCAGTTCCTCTATAATTCTTTTTTAGCAGTGTTGGTGACGGAAATGCCGGAACTCGGTGTGATTTTACTCGCCGCGGGGCAGGGTACGCGGATGAAGTCCGCGCTTCCCAAGGTGCTCCATCCGCTCGGCGGTAAGCCGCTGTTTCTCCATGCCTTAGCAACTGCTCAACGGCTTTGCCCAGCGCGTGTGGCGGTGATTATTGGCCACGGCGCCGAGGCGGTGCGCCATGCCTATTCAGGCGATGATGGCGATGACGTGGATTGGCTAGTGCAGGAACGCCAGCTCGGCACGGGGCACGCGGTGCTGTGCGCCAAAGACGCTTTCCGAGATTTCCAAGGCGATGTGCTGATTCTGAGCGGCGATGTGCCGTTGATTCGAGAGGGCACTTTGCGAGCGCTGATCGAGCGCCATCGGTCAAAGCGTGCGGCGGTGACTTTGCTCACCGCGTTGCTGCAGAAGCCGAATGGCTACGGACGAATTTTGCGTAGCGGAGACGGGTTGATCTCTGGCATCGTCGAAGAGAAAGACTCCAGCGCGGCACAGCGGCAAATTGGCGAAGTCAACGCCGGCGTCTACGTGGCGTCGGCGAGGTTTTTGTTCGCGGCATTGGGTAGCGTCAGGAACGACAACCGACAGCAGGAATATTATTTGCCGGATATCGTCGCCATCGGTCTCGCTCAAGGAAAAGCCGTCGAGACCGTCCTGGTCGACGATGCGCGCGAGATGATGGGCGTGAATACGCGAGAGGAGCTCGCCTTTATGGAAAAGAGTTTGCGCGAAACCATTAACCGGAAGTGGATGTTGGCGGGGGTGACGCTCAAAGATCCCGACACCACCTACATCGATGAGGGCGTGACCATCGGCAAAGACACGGTGATCGGCCCGAACACCCAGCTGCGCGGCAAGACCGTGATCGGCGAACGCTGTCAGATCGACGGCAGCGCGTTTCTAACCGACATGGAGATTGGTGATGAAGTGCAGTTAAAATTTTCCGTCGTCATGACCGCCAGCCGGATCGACAACGGCGCCATCGTTGGTCCCTTTGCGCAACTTCGTCCTGGGACTCATTTGGGCCGCAACGTGCACATCGGCAATTTTGTCGAAGCGAAAGCGGCCGATATCGGCGAAGGCACCAAGGCAAGCCATCTGACTTACTTGGGCGACGTGACCATCGGCCGTGACACCAACATCGGCGCCGGGACAATCACCTGTAACTACGACGGCTTCAACAAATATAAAAGTAAGATCGGCGACCGGGTGCAAGTCGGCAGCGATTCGACGTTGATCGCGCCGGTCACCCTCGGCGACGACGTTTACGTCGCCACCGCGAGCACGCTGCGCCACGATGTTCCGGACGGCGCGTTGGTGTATAACCCGCGCGAAGAAAAAGTCCGCGCGGGTTGGACCGAGCAAAAGCGTAAGCAAATGAAAGGTAATAAAAAATAATGTGCGGCATCGTCGGATACATCGGCCATCGTCAAGCAGCACCGCTGATTCTCGAAAGTTTGCGCAAGCTCGAATACCGCGGCTACGATTCGGCTGGCATCGCTGTGCTCAACGACGGCCAAGTGGTGATTCGTCGCGCCGAAGGTAAGCTCAACAATCTCGCAACCATGCTCAGCCGCCAGCCCTTGTCCGGCACCATCGGCATCGGCCACACGCGCTGGGCGACGCACGGCCGGCCGTCTGAGACCAACGCTCATCCGCACCGCGCCGGCGATGTCGTCGTGGTGCACAACGGCATCATCGAGAATTATCTCGAACTCAAAGAACAGCTGAGCAAACGCGGCACGCATTTTAGCTCGGAGACCGACAGTGAGATCGTCGCTCATCTGGTCGCGGAAAAGGTCGAGCGCGGCGTCGATTTTCTCGACGCGGTGCGGCGCACCCTGCGCGAGATTCACGGCTCCTATGCGCTTTTATTTCTCAATCGGCGCGATCCCAAGCGCCTGATCGTGGCGAAAAATTCGACGCCCATCGTCATCGGTTGGGGCGAAGGCGAAACTTTCATCGCTTCGGACATCCCGGCGTTATTGGATCATACCCGCAAAGTGACCTTTCTCGAAGACGGCGAGATCGGCGAAGTAACCGTCGGTTCCTATCGATTACTGAACCGCAAGGGTCAAACCATTCGCCGGCCAGTTAAAGAAATAACCTGGGACGCGGTGGCAGCGCAGAAGGGCGGCTATCCGCACTTCATGTTGAAGGAAATCCACGACCAGCCGCGCGCGTTGGCCGACACCTTCCGCGGCCGCATCGCGCTCAAAGACGGCCAAGTGTCGCTGGAAGACATCAAGCTCAAAGCCGGCGAGGTCAAACAGATCAAGCGCATTCATCTGGTCGCTTGCGGCACCGCTTGGCACGCTTGTCTAGTGGGCAAGTTTTTGCTCGAAGAAATCGCCGGTATTCCCGCCGAGGTCGATTACGGTTCGGAGTTCCGCTACCGCTCGCCCTTGATGGATCCCAAGTCGATTCTGCTGATGGTCAGCCAGTCCGGCGAGACCGCGGATACCTTGGCCGCCACCGATATCGCGCGGGCGAAAAAGGCCAAGATTCTCTCGGTGTGCAACGTGATCGATTCATCGATCCCGCGAAAGTCTGACGGTGTGCTCTACACTCACGCCGGCCCGGAGATCAGCGTGGCCAGCACCAAGGCTTTTACGACGCAATTGACCGCATTGTATTTATTGGCGGTGGCGCTGGGGAGGCTCAACGGTAAGCTCAAAGCAGCCGAGGCGCGCAAGCTGCTGCGTGACTTGATGCACCTGCCGAGTTGGATTGAAAAGGCTCTGGAGATCGAAAGCGAAGTCAAAGAGCTCGCCCGCGAGCTCATGCATAGCAGGGACTTTCTCTACCTCGGCCGCGGCATCAACTATCCGATCGCGCTGGAGGGCGCGCTCAAGCTCAAGGAGATTTCCTACATCCACGCCGAAGGCTATCCCGCCGGCGAAATGAAGCATGGTCCGATCGCCTTGATTGATGAGACCATGCCGGTGGTGGTGTTGGCGCCGCGGGACCGTTATTTTCAGAAAACCGTGAGCAATTTGCAAGAAGTCGACGCGCGCGGTGGCAAAATCATCGCGCTCACCGACGACGCCGAGGCCGCCAGCGATCTCAACGCTCACCGGGTCTTGACGCTGCCGAAGGCTTCGCACTATCTTACGCCCATCGTAATGACGATTCCGCTTCAGCTGCTGGCTTACTACATTGCGGTGCATCGCGGCACGGATGTCGACCAACCGCGCAATCTGGCCAAGAGCGTGACGGTCGAGTGATGTCTCTCAGCGAAAGAGCGTCAGCGCAACTCAAGCGCACGCTCATCTCTCTGCGCCATCGTAACTTCCGCCTGTTGTTCTGGGGAACGAGCTTGTCCCACGTCGGTGACTTCGTTCAAGCGATGGCGCAGAGCTGGCTGGTCTGGACCATGACGCAGTCGCCATTTCTGCTCGGCGTGATTGGCTTTTGCCAAGCGCTGCCGCGCTTGCTGCTTGGCGCAGTGGGCGGCGCTATCGTCGATCGCTTGGAACGGCGCCGCTTATTGGTCGCCACCCAATTTCTGGCGATGGCCCAAGCGTTTTGTTTCTGGGCACTGGTCTATTTTGAGTCGATCCAATTCTGGCATGTGACGGTCTTGGTGTTGTTCTTGGGGACCGTGAACACGCTCAATCAGACCGCGCGCCACTCCTTGATCAATAACTTAGTCCCGCGCGAAGATTTGATGAACGCCATCGCGCTCAATTCTTCGCTGGCGAACTTCGCCAAGATCGTCGGTCCGTCTCTCGGTGGCGTGCTGATCAGCATCATCGGCATCGCCGGTTGCCTCTTTGTCAACGCGATCAGTTTCGTCGCGATCATCGCCACGCTTTTGGTCATGGAGTTTCCATCGATCAAAGGGAGAGAAAACCAAGAGACGCCTTTCTGGCAGGAAGTGAGCGAAGGTTATCACTATCTGCGCGGGGAGCGCCGTTTGTGGTCGGTTATCTTGCTGACTTACGGCGTCGCCCTCGTCGGCACGCCTTACTCGCGCTTCTTGCCGGTCATCGCCACCGACGTTTTACATGCCGGGCCGACGACGTTCGGTTTGCTCTTAGCTTCCCCGGGTATAGGCGCGGTAATCTCTGGTTTGAGCATCGCGGCGCTGGGGCGAGTCCGGCGCCGCAGTCATTTTGTCGCCATGAGTGTCTATGCGTTCGCTTTCGCTTTGATCATGTTTTCCTTCTCGCGATCGCTGCCCTTGTCGATGTTGTTCTTAGCACTCGTTGGTGCCAGCAACATCGCCTTTCGCGCCGTGGCCAACTCCATCGTCCAGATGGAAACGCCGCCCGAATTGCTCGGCCGCATGTTGAGCCTATTCTTCATGGACAAGGGGTTGTGGTCGTTTGGCACGCTGTTTATCGGCGCCATTGCCCACGCGATCGGCACGCCGCGCGCGATAACGATCTCGGGTGTCGCGTGCGCTTTGGCCGCGTCCTTGATGCTCTACCAGCAACGCCAAGCTAGGGAAGTTCCACCGCAGGACGATTTAAAGCACCACGTCGCGCAGTAGCTTGGCGGCGGCTTCTGGCGCGACGCCATTGATGTTCGAGCCTGAGCCTAGCTCGAAGCCGGCGGCGCGGAAGAGCTGGGGCAAGATTTCTATGTGCCAATGATAGCTATCCGGAGCGCCATCCTGTGTTGGCAGCGAGTGGATGAAGTAATTGAACGGCGGGTTATCCAGCGCGCGATTTAGACGCCGGATAGTTTCGCGCAGGGCGCGGGCGCATTCCTCAAGTTCTTGCTCCGAGCATTCCTCGAACACTGCTCCATGAGTCTTCGGCAAGATCCAAGTCTCGTAAGCGAAGCGCGGTGCGAACGGGCAGAGCGCAATGAATTTATCGTGCGCGAAGATTACTCTTTTACCGTCGACCAGCTCGCGATCGATAATCTCGCAGTAGATGCATCGGCTTGATGCAGCGAAATGGGCTTTGGCGCCGGCGATCTCGTCGAGCGCTTCCCTAGGCACGCTCGGCAGTGCGACCAGTTGGGAGTGCAGATGTTCAAAAGTCGCGCCGGCGCGATCGCCCTGGTTCTTGTAGATCAGTAGGTAGCGCCAATCCGGGTCGCGACTCAGGGCGCCCAGCCGCTCGCTATAGGCCCGCAGAATTTCGATCACTTGATCGTTGGCAAGCTCGGCCATGTTGGTCACGTGATCCGGGCATTCGACGATCACTTCGTGGACGCCAAGGCCTGCTTGTGATTGGTAAAAACTATCGACGGAGCCGTGCCATTGAGCGCCGCTTTCCAGCGCAGGATATTTGTTCGGTACCACTCGCACGCGCCAACCCGGCCGGTCGGCCTGGCTATCCGGCACGCGGCTCGCCCAGACTTCAGGTGGCGTCAGAGCTTCGTTACCGGCGCAGAAAGGGCAGGGTTCCTCTGGCGATGGATTCTTCGCGCCGCCGAGCTGGCGCGGCCTGTGGGCGCGCTCTGCCGCGATGATGACCCAACGGCCGGTGATCGGATCTCTTCGCAATTCACCCATGATGTCTCACGTCGCTTGCCGCGACGCTGCGTGTGCCATGAAACCTTTGGCAAAGAAGTAAAACTCCGATGAGCCTTGGCGGGTCGCTTCAGGCTTGGTGCGTTGGACGGCGGAAAAGTATTGTTTCAACTCAGCGGTGAATAATTGTAGATCGTTGCTGATAAAGCCTTTGACCAAAAGCGTGCCGCCGGGGCGCAGCAATTCGATGGCGACGGTGAGAGCGGTGCGATTCAGTTCCAGACAGCGCGCTGTGTCGGCGTCGCGAATACCGCTCAGCTTGGGCGCCAGGTCGGAGAGCACGCAATGGGCGGGGCCGCCGATCAGTTCTCTTATTCGTTGCTGAATTGCCTCGGACCTGATGTCGCCACGGAGCAAGATGACGTTACGCTCGGGCAGGGGTTGGATCGATTCGAGATCGACGCCAATCACTTTGCCATTCTGGCCGACGACTTTGGCTGCCACTTGCAGCCAGCCGCCTGGCGCGGCGCCGAGATCGATGACGCCATCGCCGGCTTTCAGGATGCGATACCGCTCTTGCAGTTCGAGCAGCTTATAAGCGGCGCGCGAACGATAGCCTTCCTGTTTGGCTTTCTTGAAATAACGATCTTGGGGGTTGTAGGTCATGGGCTGGCGCGACATTCGGCGTAGCGATGGCGCGACAGATTTCAGCTTACAATTCGCGTAGGCGAAAAAAAAGCCCGGCCTGCGCTGCAGGCTGGGCTTTTCATTACTAGCCTTAAATTTATTAGCGTGCCGCTTTGACCTGGAACTCGACGCGACGATTGACCGCATGGGCCCAAGCGGTATCTGTACCGATCAAGGGCTTACTCTCGCCGATGCTAGCGGTCGATATCCGGCTACGGTCGATGCCTTGAGCGACGAGCTCGTTCATTACCGTTTCGGCCCGCTGCAAGCCGAGCTTCTGATTGTAATCGTCGTTGCCACGGTTATCGGCGTGGCCTTCAATGACGACGGTGACATCGGCCTTTTCCTTGAGCCGCTGTGCCGCGAGAAAAACCTGACCTTTGCCGAGATCTGTCAGGTTTGCTGAATTAAAAGCAAACGCTACGGCTGGAAAGACCAGTTTCTCGACTTCAACGACCTTTTGCACTTCCTTTACGACTTCCTTAACGACGATCTTTTCGACTGGCACCTCGACGATCTTGACCGTTTCTGGAGTGGGTACAGGCGCTGGGGCATTCGGTTGAAGCGCCGCCTGTTTGACCGGCGGCTTGGCTGGCGTTGGATAAAAATAGCTCGAAGCCCGATTCTCCGCGAGCAGCGGTGGATGGGGCCGGTGGCCGAAAAACGCTTCCTGCGGTTCGGTGGCGCTGACAATCAAGTGAAAGGGACGAAATATCGTCCACTCGGCCAACCAGCCGATGGGATGCAATAAATACGCAGCGACGCGTAGTGGATGGGATTGACTGTCGTCATACTCGTCCCAAGCGGCAAACGATGGTTGAACGCCGAGAGTCAAAGCGCAAACTAATCCAGTTGCGAGCAGCCGTGCGGTCTTCATAGGAGCCCTCCTTAAAGAGCCGTAGAAACACAAGTTTAGGGGCTGCGGGCGGGTTTGTCAATTTCATTCTGAACGATTTTCCAGCGCTATCGCTTGTAACCGGCAGTCCCATGGACTAAGAACATAGCGGTTTTGATTTGCGGTTGAGCACGCTGCTTACAGCGTGAAACCATTCAATGGGGTTTCCAAAGGGGGGTTGAACATCCCCTTTGCGGTCTTTTAATTGGCGCCGGGGTCACTACCCCGGCCGCGAAGTGGCTGCGTTTATTGAAAATTATTCAAGCATTTTATTCCAGCAGCCAAAACGGCAATCACGATGGGTTTAACGAGCGAAAAGCAGGACCGCGTACTCTGGATCACCTGGGATCGGCCGCCGCTCAACGTCTTGGATATCGCGCTGCTGCGCGAACTGGATCGGCTATTATCCGACTGCGCTGCGGATTCGACCGTTGACGTGGTGCTTTTACAAGGTGCGGGGCAGCGGGCATTTTCCGCCGGTGTCGATATTAAAGACCATACGGCGGACAAGGTTCCCAAAATGCTCGAGGTCGTGCATGGCGTCATTAAAAAACTTTTAGCCCTGCCACAGGTGACGATCGCGTCGGTTCGCGGTGTCTGTCTCGGCGGTGGCTGCGAGGTTGCTAGCTCCTGTGATTTCATCGTTGCGTCCGAGGAAAGTTCGTTTGCGACGCCTGAGATTCTGGTCGGCTGTTATCCGCCGGTGGCGCTGGCGCGGTTCTCCAGCCTGATCGGCTATCATCGCGCCGCCGAAATGATTCTGACCGGTCGCCGTTTTAGCGCGCGCGAAGCGCAAGCGCTGGGGCTGATCAATCGGGTATTCGCCGACAATGAGCTTGACAGCGGTTTGCAAACGCTGTTGGACGAACTGCTCGGCAAAAGCGGTGCGGTGCTGCGGCTGACGGTGCAGGGACTGCGCGAGCTGTCGTTGCGTGGCTTCAACGAAGCGCTCAAACGCTCGGAAGAAATCTATTGTACCGAGTTGCTAAAGACCCGGGATGTCGAAGAAGGGGTCAAGGCATTTCTCGAAAAGCGTGCGCCAAATTGGACGCACCGGTAGTTTAGTGTGGAAGAGTATTCACCACGAAGGACATGGTTCGACTTCGCTCACCACAGGCTGCGAGCATGAAGTTCGGAGTTCTAATCATCCGATCCCTCCTATGCTTCGTGATCCTCGTGATGAACCAAATCAAGGTAAAAATTCAAGCTTATACACACACGGCAGCTTGAAGAAACTTAATTTCTTATCCGGTTAGATTCCGCTATCCAGTGCACCTGGTGCGCCATCCTTCACGGCGAAGTGTTTAGCGCGCTTATCCGTTTCCAAATGGCGGCTCGTATGTTACTTTTTCCACTGCATGGCAGACTTCGAAGTTAAGATCGCCGTCGAATCGGGAGAGATCGAGGAGGCGCAGCGGCTGAGGTTCCAAGTTTTTAATCTTGAGCTCAACAAAGGGCTGCAAAGTTCCTACGATCGCGGTCTTGACGTCGATGAGTTCGATCCGTTCTGCGATCATTTGATCGTGCGCGACTTGAGGAGCGGTGACGTGGTCGGCACCTACCGCCTACTGCGCGGTTCCCAGGCGCGTCAGCATATCGGCTTCTACTCGGAAAAGGAGTTCGATCTGACGCGGATCAAACAGCTGGACGGCGAGCTGCTCGAGCTCGGCCGCTCCTGCGCGCGCAAGGATTTTCGCGACCGGGCGTTGATCCCGCTCATGTGGGAGGCGATCGCCGAGCAAGTCCGAAAATATCAGGTCCGCTACCTGTTTGGCTGCGGTAGTTTGTACACCACCGATGTCGCCGAAGTCAGCTCGATGTTCAAGCTACTTAAGAACCATTACTACGCGTCCGACACGCTGCGGGTGTTGCCGGTTGAAAAGTGCCGGTTCCAGGGTTTGTCAGAGGGAGCCGAGGGCGCCGATGAGCCGGCACTGTTCCAAAAGCTGCCAAGCTTGATCAAAGGCTATCTGCGCATTGGCGCGCAGATTGCCGGGCCGCCCGCCCTCGATGCGGAGTTCGGAACGGCGGATTTTTTCTTGCTGCTCGACTTCGCCAGTCTGAAGGGCGAGTACCTCAAGCGGCTCGGCTTGGCTGACGTAAGGGGTAGCGATGCGCCTGCTTAAGTTAACCGCTTTCCTTTCCTTGTGGGTATTCTTTTTCGCCTTGGTCGGGCTGGTGCATCTGTGGATCTCGATTCTCGGCATGCCCAATCGTTGGAAGATCGTCAGCCGGCTCAATCGGACCTATACCCTGTTGCTGCGCACGATTCTCAACATCAAAGTTACCGTCGACGGCGACGAAGGACAACTGGAACGGGGCGGCTACGTCATCATCGCCAACCACATGAGTTACGTCGATGGCATCGTGCTCGGCAGCATTTTCCCAATTGTTTTTGTCTCCAAAAAAGAAGTGCGCAGCTGGCCCGTCGTCGGCCTGTGGAACATTCTCTGTGGAACCATATTCATCGACCGGCAGCATAAACAAGAAGTCGGTATCATGGTCGACAGAATGACCGCCAAGCTCAAGCAGGAAGCCAATATTCTCTTGTTCCCGGAGGGCACGTCGACCAACGGCGAGCGCATGCTACCGTTTCAAACCGTGCCGCTGGCAGCGCCACTGCGCAGCCGTTCGATAATCGTGCCGGCTACGCTCGCTTATAAGAGCATCGACGATAGGCTGGTCAGCCCGGCGAATCGTGACTTGATCTATTGGTATGGCGATATGGATTTCGTATCGCACTTTTGGAAGCTTTTGGCGCTGCGCAGCGTCGAAGTGTTGGTGACGATCCAGCCACAGGTTGAGTGCTTTCGCTATCCAGACAATTCCGCCGGCAGAAAAAAACTGGCCGAGGACTGCTATAATCGAGTCCTCGGCCGGTTTACGGAAAGAAGCTCAGAGCAAGATGATGACGGGGAAGAAGATCGCGAACCGCGCCTGCCCAGCTAGCTTTAGTGCCTCTGAGGTCCTTTAGGCTTCCGTGTAGGTATTCTGCCTATCGCCTAATGTTGTTCACCACAAAGATCACGAAGGGTTCGGATGATTAAAATCCCGAACTTCGTGATCTTCGTGTCCTCTTATGAAAATAGGTTTAAAGAGCCAAACAGTGTTAGTAGATTTGTAACGTTTTAATTTTCATGCGCAGTGTTGTACCGAGTGGTACATGAATTACTTCGTGGTGATCTACACTGGAGCAGGTACTAATAGCTTGTGACACTGCGCTAGCTCAACTGCTTTTTGATATTTTCGACGAACTCTTTGAGCATCGAATCGGCTTTTTTGCGGATGATCGGCTGGCCGAACTCGCCGATCTTGCCCAATATATTCACATCGGTTTCCACCACCAGCTCGGTCAGATTGGCGCTGATCTCCTTCAGATTCATGGTGGTCTTGCCGTTGACCGCGCCGGCGGCCATGCGGTCTTTCGCTTCAGCACGCAGCGCGGCGCGCCAGGCTTCTTTATTTTGTTCTTCGAGGATGATCTTGCCTTGCAGGTTTAACTTGATCGGGCCGACGCGCACGGTCAACGCGCCTTGGTAGGTGGTAGCGTCGATCTTGCTCACCGACTCGACCCCAGGCAGCGATTTGGCCACCTTGGGAACGTCCATTAGAAAGTTCCAAAGCGGCTCGCGGGCTACGGGAATCTGGGCTGTCTGGCTAAATTTCACTTCCGCTTACCTTTCTTCTTGGCGGCTTTCTTTTTCGCCGCGGGCTTCGGCTGCGCCTTGGCTTTGGCCTGCTGGCGGATATCGGCGAGAGCTTTCTCCAGCGCGCGCCGGACAAAAACCGCCGCCATGTCTTTCTTGTAGGCCGCCGAGCCGCGGAAATCGCTTACCGGATCGACCGCGCCCTTGGCTTTCTCGCCGGCTTCGGCGAAGGCTTCGGCCTTAAGCGGCTGGCCGCGCAGGACCGCTTCGGCTTCGGTGGCGCGAATCGGCGTCACGCCGACGCTGCCCAGCGCGATGCGCACATCGGCGATGGTCTTATTGCTCTTGTCGAGGGTGAGCACCGCCGCAGCCGACACCGTGGCGTAGTCGTCCGCGGTGCGCGGCAAAAATTTAATATAGGCCGCGCCGGTATTTGCTGCCACTTTTGGTACGAAGACTTCGGTGATGACCTCGTCGGGATTGAGCACGGTTTCATAGTAGTCTTTGAAGAATTCGTCTAACGGGATCACTCGGCTGCCGTTGGCCGAAGTCGCTTTCACCGTTGCGCCTAGGGCGATCAGACTCGGTGGCGGATCCATGTTGGGATCGGCATGGGCCAAGCCGCCGCCCACCGTCGCCATGTTACGCACGCGGATGGTCGCGACATGATGAAAAGTTTCGGCGAGCATGGGTAAGCGGCGGCGCAGCAGCGCAGAGCTTTCAACTTCACGGTGAGTAGCCAGACCGCCGATGCTCAGGCCGCCGTCTTTGACTTCGATGCCGTTCAAACCGCGCACCGAGCGTAGCGCGACCAAGCATCTGGGCCGAACCAGCCGCTGCTTCATCATGATCACCAACGCGGTGCCGCCGGCGATTAACTTAGCGTCGCCGCCAAACTCCTTCAGCGTGGCATGAACTTCTTTGAGATTTTTCGGGGTGCGGTATTCAAAAGGTATCATGGCTATGTCCTTATTATTTAAATTCTTCAGACTTTCGTGTGAATCACCGCGGAGGCGCGGGGTACGCGGAGTTAAGATTTTCTGATTAGAAATTTCTCCGAACTCTGCGACCTCAGTGTCTCTGTGGTGAATATTCCTTCAAAGGAAACTCAGTAGAGCCATTATTTGGCGAATTGGTGCGCCTTCTGGATCGACTCGATGATTTTATAGTAGCCGGTGCAGCGGCACAGGTTCCCCATCATCCAGTCTTTGATCTCATCTTCGTTGGGCTTGGGATTCTCTTTGAGCAGGGCGGTCGCCGCGACCACCTGACCCGGCGTGCAAATGCCGCATTGGAAGCCACCGTATTGAATAAAGCTTTTTTGCACCGGATTGAGCTCGCCGTTCTTGGCCAAACCTTCGACGGTGGTGATGTCGTGGCCGTCGGCCATAACCGCCAAGGTGAGGCAAGAGCTGATCATGTCACCGTCCATCAGCACCGTACAGGCGCCGCAGACGCCGACGCTACAACCCTCTTTGGTGCCGGTGAGACCGACATCGTAGCGTATGCAGTCAATCAAAAGGCGATTGGTAGGAACCTCCACCTCGACTTTTTTGCCGTTGACGCGAAACTTGATCTTCTTGTTCATCGCTGTTCCTTTCTCGAAAATCGCTGACGTGGAGTTCTCAGTATGGACTGGAAAAACTCACTAGGGCTCTCTTATAGAAAGAAATTCTCTAAACTGCAAGCCGTTTTTTCGCTAAAATATTCGCTGACTTCGCTTGTAAATAGCGGCACAGCAGGTGACGCTCCGCGGGTCGGGGCAAAATCACTGGTGCCGTGCAGGGCGTGCTTGCGATCAAGCTTTTTTCCGGCTTCCTGGCGAAGCAGGGCTCAGAGATTGCACCGCGGAGGCGCTGAGAACCCAGAGTAAAGATTGTTTGATTAAAAATAAATTCGAACTCTACGGACTCCGTGCCGCTGTGGTGAACGCCTTCGTCACGGTAAACCCGGAATAGCCGAGATCAATACGTGATCACCGAGCGAATGCTCTTGCCTTCGTGCATCAGGTCGAATGCTTCGTTGATGCGTTCCAGTGGCAGTGTGTGGGTGATCATTGGATCAACCTTGATCTCACCATTCATATATCTTTCCACGTAGCCCGGCAGTTGCGAACGGCCTTTGACGCCGCCGAAGGCGGTGCCGCGCCAAACTCTGCCGGTGACCAGCTGAAACGGCCGCGTACTGATCTCTTCGCCGCCGCCGGCGACGCCGATGATCGTCGACTCGCCCCAGCCCTTGTGGCAGCACTCCAGCGCCGCGCGCATGGTATTCACATTACCGATGCATTCGAACGAATAGTCGACGCCGCCGTCGGTCATGTCGACGATGACCTGCTGTACCGGTGTGCCTTCCGCTTGGGGCACGATGAAATCGGTGGCGCCCAAGTTCTTCGCCATCCCGAACTTCTTCTCGTTGGTATCGACGGCGATGATGCGTTCGGCTTTGGCCATCACTAAGCCCTGGATGACGCTGAGGCCGATACCGCCCAAGCCGAACACGGCGGTGATGGAGCCTGGCCGCACCTTCGCGGTATTCAACACCGCGCCGATGCCGGTGGTGATGCCGCAGCCGAGCAGACAGACTTTGTCGAGCGGCGCGGCGGAATTGATTTTTGCGACAGCGATCTCCGGCAGGACCGTGTACTCGGAAAAAGTCGACGTGCCCATGTAATGCAAGATAGTCTTGCCGCCGAGGGAAAAGCGCGAAGTGCCGTCCGGCATCAAGCCTTTGCCTTGGGTTAACCTGATCGCGCCGCACAGATTGGTCCGGCCCGATTTGCAAAACTTACACTCGCCGCACTCGGGGATATAAAGCGGGATGACGTGGTCGCCGGCTTTGACCGAAGCGACGCCAGCGCCGACTTCCATGATTGTCGCGCCGCCTTCATGCCCCATGATTGCAGGGAACAGACCTTCGGGATCTTTACCCGAGAGCGTGTATGCGTCGGTGTGACAAACGCCGGTGGCGGCGACTTTCAGCAATACTTCGCCATTCTTCGGTCCGGCGACGTCAACTTGTTCGATGACTAAAGGTTTGCCCGCTTCCCAAGCGACCGCGGCGCGCGATTTCATAAATCCTCCCACCGGTCTCAGCCGTTGGTTTTTTCTTACCAAGATTTTGCTGGTTTTGGCAATGCGAATGGATGCATGTGGCCAGCTCTTGGGCCAACTAAGCAGCTAGCGCGGCTGCGCCGCAACCGAAATTCGGAAGATCTCGCGCAAAGAACGTGAAACAAGGATTCGGAGGATCTCCCGCAAAGCATGTCCTGAGCAACGTCGAAGGGACGCCAAGACGCAAAGGTGACGGGCCGAGGCCCGTCATCCCGAGCGAATGCGACGGATCTAAGAAAGATTTCTCCCTTCGGTCGAAATGACAAGGAGTCTTTCTTTCCGAACTTAGCGTCTCGGCGCCCACGGCATCTCGGCGTCTCGGCAGTCTAATCTCCGAGTCCCGCTTTACCGGCAAGTTTGAATGAAGAAAACCTGGTCGGGAGCCAATTTTTTAAATCATTCCGGTGCGCTTATTACGGGTGAGGCGTGATGGAATGAAGGACGTAGGTGTCTTCGTCAATCGAAAAATAAAAGCGCCATGCTCCGGTGACTCTACCTTGCCAGATGTCGCGCGCCTCATCGAATTTTTGCGTCGTGCGCGCCTTCACTTCGACCGCTTGAGCTTCTTGGCCTGCCGGTGAAGATGGCGCACGAGATCGCGCGCGGATGAAAAAGCCGGCGAGACCTTACCATCCTTAAGCTGCTGAAGGGAGATTTCAATATCCCTATCAACGATACTCTTTGGCGTGAAAGTGATTTTGCCGCGCTCAACGCTCGCTTCAAGAAGATCCCCAACGCGAACTTGCACCTTTTCCCTCACGTGGGGTGGAATGACCACTTGGTATTTTTCTGTTACTTTGACTAAAGCCATATATTTTGACTCCTGTTAGAGGGTTGTATTCTCCAACTGGCACCATCCTAGAGGACAACCGCATGGCCGTCAAATCATGATTGGGAAAGAGAAAGCAGGACTGGAGTAAGGAGCGAATTCGCTAAGGACCGCGGCGCCATTCCGTTCATGATTCGAAAACCGCGCGTCCAACAGAATGGCTACCTTGGAATTCCAGTTCCGCGTTGCTTCCCTCACGAAGGGCGAACCGCCGATTGTGATAAAGCCTGTTAGCCGGGGAAGATCAATATTTCACACACGCGTCTTTTGCTGACAATGTAGCCGCCGCGATGGCATCCTTTGATAAAGCCAAGGTGGCGAGTTCAGCCTGTCCTGGGAAAAAAAGTAAAAGAATGCAGCGAAATCCGCGCCGCTAGGGAGAAAAGTGCCAAAAAATCCACCAACGGGCAGTAAAATCTTCAAATGCACCAAAAATACCCTAAAAGTCTTAGTCCAAATCATGACAAATCCGGTCAAGTTTACTTTACGATTGCTAACATCTGCTTGTAATTCCGTACGCCGTTGAGATAGCGTGCGTCGACTGAAAAGTCGTTGACGCTTTGAACTGATCGCCCAAGGTGGTCACCAGGGGCAACAGGGAGCGAATGGTAAAACCGGCAACAGAATTATCTGTGCGGGTTTTTTGTGCCGAAATTTTTACGCGAGGTAAAGTTTTAAAGAGAGCAAAAAATTAACTCAGGTATCACGAACAACGGTAATCGGAGGCTGGTCATGGAAAACAGACAACGGAATTTTCATCCTTGCATGAGCGCACGCGCAAGATTGGTCGCCCAGCGGTCGCTGATCTCGCTCTTTATTTTCTTTGCAAGCGTTGTTCTGCTCGCGGCGCTTGCCTCGGCGCAAGAGCCTGGCACCTGGGCGCAATTAGCAACAAATATGCAGCAAGCCCGCGCGGGCCACACAGCCACGTTTCTTGGCGAAGGAAAAGTGCTGATCGTGGGCGGCGTCGACGCCTCAGGCCAAGTCCTTGCCACGGCAGAACTCTATGACGCAGAAACTGGCCTCTATACGACTTTGTCATCGAGCCTACCCACAGGGGTTTGGGGCCACAGCGCCACACTCCTTGATGATGGTACTGTCCTTATCGCAGGGGGCACTGGGGCATCTGGTCAAGCCGTCGCTGCTGTTCAGTCGTTTCGTCCCTCGACTGGTGTCTTCAGCCTTGTTGGTCCCTTGAATACGCCACGCGCACAACACAGCGCGACGGCTCTTTCTAACGGTCAGGTGCTTATTGCCGGCGGTACGGACGGCTCGAACGTCCTCGCTTCGTTCGAACTCTTTGATCCGGCAACTAAAGTAACGGCGCTCGCCACTAGCACGCTGCTGACATCACGTAAAGCTCATTCCGCGACGCTTCTGAATGACGGGCGGGTTCTCTTTGTTGGCGGCTCGGATGGTTCAACCGCGTTGGGCTCAGCAGAACTCTACGATCCTGATGAAGGTACCATTAGGGTAGTCGGTTCACTAATTACTGCGCGCGAGTGGGCGAGCGCTGCGCTTTTGCTTGACGGAAAAGTGGTGGTCGCCGGTGGGCAAGACGCACTGAGGCAAGATCTCAACACGGTCGAGATTTATAATCCCCGTGCAAAAACTTTTACGCAGTTGTTGGTCGGGCTCAGCACGCCTCGTAGCGGTCATTTCGGTCTCACTCTGCCCTTCAGCGGCAAGGTGTTGATTGTAGGGGGAACGAACGGAAACATTCCTGTGGCGATCGCCGAAGTGTACGATCCAATGACCGATATGATCGCCGCGGTCAACCCTCCTGTTGAGGGACGACAGTTTTTTGCAGCCAACTTTTTAGATCCGCCGTACAGCGGCATTTTGCTAGCCACTGGTGGTATGGGGAATACGTCTATCCCACTCGCCTCCTCGGAAGCGTTTTTCTTCCCCACTCTACGAAGCGACAGGCACGATTACCAGCCCGGGGAGACGGTGAGGTTGCATGGGGTCGGATGGCTGCCGCACGAAACGGTCGCAATTACAATTAAAGAATCTAGCAGCGATCCTAGTGTTACCATAACTGTTGTCGCGGATGCCGAAGGCTCGTTCATGAATGATGAACTGCAAATCAACTCGGGCGATGCTGGAGTAAAATTCCTAGCCAGCGCGAAGGGATTGACATCTCAGTGGACAGCGCAAACAACGTTTACGGACGCCGTAACATTTTTTACAGAGACCTTTAACGTTACGGAAGACGATAACGATGTGGGGGCGGCCGGAGGGGTCACCGGCTGGGTGGATGGTGATGGCGCTGGGACTAATTGCTCCGTGGAAAACGGAGGCGGCGATTACCTGCGCCTCAGGAACGGGTGCAAGGTTACAAAAACTAATATCAGCACGGCCAACTACACAAACATTCGCTTACAGTACACATGGGGGCAGAATACGGATACTTCGGGGTCAAGCAACGATGGAAGTGACGGAAGTCTTGTAGTTCAGTGGAAATTATCCTCACTCGCCGATCTAGATGCCAATTGGACGACAGTAAACACCCACTCGCTTAACAGCGACGACGAAGACGCCGCTAATGCTAATTCGGTTGACGTAGCGCTAGGAGCGTTGGCTGCAAATACAAGCATCGATATACGGTTTTGGGGAAATACCCCTGAGGTCGCCGACGAGGCATGGGTGGACAATGTCTTGCTTAGAGGTGATTGCCTACTCTACCTGTTCTGTGAAGACTTCAACGTTCTCAGCAATGACAACAACCTGGCAGCTACGCTGGGCGTCTCTGGTTGGACGGACTTAAGCGACAGCGATTGCGCTGTGAGACTATTCAACGGCAACGGGTATCTCCGCTTGCAGGATGATTGCACAGCCGCAAAGACCAATATCAGCACAATCGGTTATACAAACATTCACTTACAATATACTTGGGGAGAGGATGAGGACTCCGATGGCTCCCTTGTAGTGGAGTGGAAACGGTCTTCAGACTCGACCTGGTTACCCGTGAATACGCACAATCTCAGTGACGACGACGAGACTCCCCCAAATGAGAATTCTGTTGACTTTCCCTTGCCGGCGTCAGCCGCAAACACGACAATCGATATTCGGTTTCGGGCTGACGATATAGACGATGGGGAAGCCCGAGTGGACAATGTCTTTGTTACTGGAACGCTTGCGCCCGTTAAGGCCCTGCCGGTGATCACGTTCGGGGCAGCACCGGCGCCGACGTATTTGGGTGGAAACTTCACGGTGAGCGCCACGACGACGAACACCGATAGCTCGACACTCACGTACAGCCGAGTGAGCGGGCCATGCGCGCTGGTGAGCGGCGCGACGTTCAGCTCGAGCGGAGCGGGCACGTGCGTAGTACGGGCCAGCGGCGCGGAGACAACGAACTTCCTGGCCGCCACTGCGGACCAGAATGTGACGATTGCCAAGGCCCTGCCGGTGATCACGTTTGGGGCAGCACCGGCGCCGACGTATTTGGGTGGAAACTTCACGGTGAGCGCCACGACGACGAACACCGATAGCTCGGCGCTGACCTACAGCCGAGTGAGCGGGCCATGCGCGCTGGTGAGCGGCGCGACGTTCAGCTCGAGCGGAGCGGGCACATGCGTGGTAAGGGCCAGCGGCGCAGAAACAACGAACTTCCTGGCCGCCACTGCGGACCAAAGTGTGACGATTGCCAAGGCCCTGCCGGTAATCACGTTTGGGGCAGCACCGACGCCGACGTATGGCGGTGGGAACTTCACGGTGAGTGCCACGACGACGAACACCGATAGCTCGACACTCACGTACAGCCGAGTGAGCGGGCCATGCGCGCTGGTGAGCGGAGCGGAGTTCAGCTCGAGCGGAGCGGGCACATGCGTGGTAAGGGCCAGCGGCGCGGAAACAACAAACTTCCTGGCCGCCACTGCGGACCAAAGTGTGACGATCAACAAGGCGGCGACTTCGATTTTGTATAACAATGCGTTCGTCGCGGTGATCGGGAACAATGTTACGCTCACGGCTACGTTATCCAGTAGCGTTACCGCGTGCAAAGCTGGTCAGACAATCAGCTTCTCGCTCGACGATGATCCGACCACGGTAGATATCGATGATGGTCCTTATCTACTCGGAACGGCTACAACCAATTCCAGTGGTGTGGCTACGCAGACCGTTCCGACTACCGGGTGGTTAGATGGCGCATATACGATTACGGCAAGTTATTCGGGCTCGCCGAATACAAACTGTGCGAATTCCAGCGACGATGCGGGACTAACAGCCGCGGCGCCAGGAGACTCAGCGACGGGCGGTGGTTGGTACACGCCGAACGGGAGGTTGAATTTCGGCTTCACTGTGCGCCGCATTCCGAACGTGACACCAGTAGCGTACCGGGGCCAGATCCTTATACATAATAACGGCAAGTGGCGATTCAAGGGATCTCTGAACAGCTATGTTCTGGGTACCTCTGGGGCAAACGCTGGCGTAGGGACCGTCGGCGGGACCGGGAATCTCTACCGCTGGGACTCGACCGCCAATGGTGGGTTGGGCGAATGGGTACTCGCGGCCCAAGGCATCGGTATTAGCGCTTCTTTCAAGGACCTAAACCAAGGCGGCGGCAAGAAAAATGCAACCCAGGATATGTTCGGATTCCAAATCAATTACAGTTTTCCGGGGAATAATAACCCGAACTCAGGCCTGATCGAGCTGAAGGGAGGAAATATCACCGTATCAATCAATGGCGTTTAGAAAAGCGCACAACCCGCAGCGATTCAAGAGTGTCGAATGGAGGGGTGCGGACTGCATCCCTCCTTTTTTCTCGACCGAGCGGAGACTAGAGAGTGGGGCGCGGTAAAGGGGACAGGCTACTTTTTCCGGCGGTGGGATGCGGAGACAAGCCGCTTGCTCTTTATTTTCACTCGCCGGCGTTTTTGTCATTTTTCAACGGCCGGATAGCGGTCGCACAAGCGGTCGCGGCAAGGGTTGACACCTCGGCGGTTTTTGAGTTACAAGCCGTTCGTCGTTGATGCAATGAACTGACAGCCCTATGTGGTCACCATGGGCGTCAGGGAGCGAATGGTGAAACCGGCAACAGAGTCTTCTGTGCCGGTTTTTTTATTTGAATTTTGTTGGTGAGGTAAAGTTTTTAAGTTAGGAAAGAATTCTTACGGTAAAGGAGAAGACATGAAATTCAAGTTTCGTCACGCCTTACTTGCCGCATGCTGTGCGGTCACAACGTCTTTTCTTGCGTTTAGCTCGTATGCTCAATCTTCTCGCTCTGAACGAGAGATCCCGATAGATGACGACCCGCTTCTGCAACCGCTCCCTCGAGGAATTCGCGTGCGCGCCTTTATCCACACGCCGCGCGTCGTCGAACCGAGCCATCTTGGAACGTGCACACCCACAATCCCCCCAGGCGATCAAGTAGATTGGTTCGATTGCGCCCCCTGGCGCCTTCCGCCAGGAGGCATTACTGTGAAGTTAAGCGAATCCACTATTCCAACGAATCTCGATAAACTTGCGGCGCGAAGCGCCATCCAGGCAGCTTTTGAAACGTGGAACACAGCGGTCAATCAAACACTCTTCGGAAGTTTGGCATCAACTACAGTGAAAAGTACCAAACTTGATGGGACCAATGCGATTCTCTGGAAAAGGCTGCGCGAAGGCGTTATCGGCGAAACTTATGTTTGGTACGACGAAACTAGCGGTACCGTTATTGAAGTGGACACGGCCTTCAATAATAGACATCCGTGGGGAATCTTGTCCGACGACGCTGGCGAATGCTCCACGGAAGATAAATACGATCTACAGAACATCGCTACCCACGAGTTCGGCCACTGGATCGGTCTAGATGACGTCCTTGCCGCTGTCGACTTGACGATGTACCTGTTTGGGGCTGGCGGTGAGCTGAAGAAACGCTCCCTCGGCATAGGTGATGCACTTGGAGCCTGCTTTATTTACAATACTTGCGAGTAGTAAATTATTAAACGATTCTTCGGCTGCGGTACATTTCCCCGGTGCGATTTCCACCTAGATCGTACTCCCGCGTTTTGGGAATTCGCCAGCGCGAAAATATTTGTCGATAGCTGCACCGGTGTCGAAGGCTTTGATTTCGTCGTGATTGCCGAGGAGCGGCGAAAAAGTTCGGTTCCGCGGTCTTGAAAGATAAATCGAAGAACCGACAATCTGTTCGTCCTAGAAACTTGTATCTAAACTCTTGCCTGATGGCCGCGGTTTGACATCGTGTGGGTCTTTGCGGTAAAAGCTGCATGTTGATGCTAAGAACTGCATGTCCGAATTGGTCACCAGGGACAGCAGGGAGCGAATGGTGAAACCGGCAACAGAATTTATCTGTGCCGGTTTTTTTATGGGAAAATTTTACGCGCGGTTAAGTTTTGAAGATGGTGATAATCGGGACAAGAGCCTTTCCTCGCTCACGCCATGGGCACGACTGTTGCTGGTATGAGTTCTGTCCGGTGTTACGGTGGCTGCTATGGGCGAGAAAGGGGTCCAAATCGCTCCAAAGGGTGCGACAAAGGGAATTGAGATTCGAGGCTTGCAAGGGATGGCGTCCGGCACAAATGCCCGCAGCGGCTACTTTGGTAGCTTCGGACTGGCAAAAAGCGAGCGTAAATGTCCAGAAGATGGCGTTGGCCAGCGTGATTTTAGTTTAATGCGCATGGAAGAAATCGGAGACTACACCGCAGAGACACTGAGGGCGTGGAGTAAAAGCTTATTTACCAAAAGTACTCCGAGCTCGGCGTACTCCGCGCCTCTGCGGTGAAGACTTCCTAATGAAAATAACGGTCAAAAAACGAAAGGAGTTTTCTATGTCGAAAATATTTTATCGCGGTTTGCTAACCGCGCTGCTGGTATTCGCGGCCTTGGCCGCTGTTCCAGGCTCCGTCTTTGCCGACCATTCGTGGGGCAATTACCACTGGGCGCGAACGAGCAACCCGTTCACACTGAAGCTCGGCGATAACGTGTCGAGCGGGTGGGATGCATATCTCGCGACGACGTCGTCCGACTGGACGGTGTCGAGTGTCCTCAACACCACGATCGTCGCGGGCGGGGCCAATCCGAAAAACTGTCGGGCCACGTCTGGGCAAGTCCAGGTTTGCAACTCTAAATACGGCAATAACGGCTGGCTTGGTATTGCCTCCATCTGGGCTAGCGGCGACCATATTGTGCAAGGCACTGTGAAGGTCAACGACACGTACTTCAACACCGCGACGTACAACACGCCGGCATGGAGAAACCTAGTGATGTGCCAGGAAGTCGGCCACATTTTTGGCCTCGACCACCAAGACGAAAATTTCTCTAACGGTAACCTGAATACGTGCATGGATTACACGAACAGCCCAAGCAGCAACCAACACCCAAACGCGCATGATTATGAAGAGCTCGAAAGTATCTATTCGCACCTCGACGGCACGACCACCGTTGGCCAGACAGTACAAAGCGCGCCGGGACGAGGAAAAATGCCGCCGGCAATGGCCGATCTCGAGATCGACGGGCCGGGGCAGTGGGGGAAGCTGATCCACTCGTCGCATGGCGGCTGGAAGGAAACTTACGAGCTTGATTTTGGTGGCGGGCACAAGGTTATCACCCACGTTATCTGGGCGACCGCTGAAGATGACAGTGACGACCACGATCACGACCACGGACGGCGGTAATCGACGGCGATTTCCCTCTAAGTCTTATCTTGAGGCGATACTTAATGCGGCGCGAGGCTCAAACCTCGCGCCGCACGCGTTTTGATAGAAAGAAGATTGGCCGCACCCTTCAACGGTGCTCCGGGCGATCGGGTCGCTAGGGCACAAAATGACGGATTCGGAAAATCTCCCGCAAAGCATGTCCTGAGCAATGTCGAAGGGTCGCCAAGGCCGCAAAGGTACGGGAGAATGAATTTCAAATCTGCTAGGCTAAAATTGTGAGATTATTCTTGTCGTTGATCGGGTTGCTTTTCGTGGTTGCGGTTGGCTGTGCGACCGGTGGTGAAAAATCGCCGGGGCCGGGTCAGAATCAACCAACGCAATCGAAGACTGCAGCCGTAACCGACTATCCAAGCTTGATCAAAAGCTTGCGTGCGCTGGGAGCTGGGGCTACGGCGGTGGGGGACGTTGAGCAACCGTTCTTTGCCATCAAAGGTATGATGATCAAAGTCCATGGTGAGGATGTGCAGGTTTTTCAGTATGCCAACGCCGCGGCGGCGGATGCCGAGGCCACGCCGATTTCACGCGACGGAATGGCGGTAGGGACGAGGAAAATCTTTTGGGTCGGTCAGCCGCATTTTTATAAGCAGGGAAGACTTCTGGTCTTGTACGTGGGCAACAACGACAAGGTTCTAAAAACTCTGGAAGCAGTGCTCGGCCAAAAATTTGCCGGCCGGTAGCAGCGAAATCGCCGAAACTGAATTTCGGATTTTCTCCCGCAAAGCATGCCTTGAGCCCGGTCGAAGGGAGGCAAAGGCGCAAAGTAAAAAAATCCGGTCCTCTGCCTCCTCAGCGCCTCCGCGGTGAAAAGTCTTCTTCCTAGATTCAATAGTCATGCGCCTCGGCGGTGCAATCTCCGAGTCCGCTTCACCGGGCACCCCGACGCCCTGACCAAATAACGCGGACAACCGCTATTGCAATTTCTCCCGGATATGTGGGATTGGTAACCGAAATCTCACAAAGGAGGAGTGTTTATGTTTCTCGAAATGCGAACTTACGTTTTGAAACCGGGGATGACCAACAACTTCGTTGAACGGTTTGCCGAGGGGCTGACGGCTCGGCTGCAATTTTCCAAGTTGCTCGGACTTTTTTGCTCTGAAGTGGGCGGGCTCAATCGTGTGACTCATGTCTGGCCCTATGAGAGCTTCGAAGATCGCGAGCGGATCGGCGGTGAGGCGCGCAAGACCGGCAAGTGGCCGCCCAAGACGCAGGAGTTTATCGTCACGCAGGAGAACAAAATCGTTCAGCTCGCGCCATTCTCGCCGCCGCTGCCCGAAACCAAGCTGGGAAATTTGTATGAGTTCCGCACCTATACCTATCAGCCGGGAGCCATGCCGACGGTGTTGGAGCGCTGGAGCAAAGTCATCGGAGCGCGCGCTAAAATCTCGCCGCTGGTTTTTGCCGGGCAGACGATCATCGGGCCGCTGAACCAATATATTCATGTTTGGGCTTACAAGGACGCCGGCGAGCGCGAGCGTCTGCGCGCCGAAGCGAGCAAAACCGTGGAAGGTTGGCCGCCGCCTACCAGGGAGTTGCTGGTGATGCAGGAAAATACCATCATGACGCCGGCGCCCTGCGCGCCGTTCAAATAAGCAAGAGAAAAAATTTCTCGCGCCAAGACGCAAAGGACGCCAAGTAAAAATTTGGCAGAGAAGTTTCTTGGCTGGTTAATTTTCATCGGCGTTCGCCGGCACGAGATTAGCTGCGTTCTCGAAAGGGAGAGCATCAATGGCTCTCCCTTTCGCTTTATTTAGATCCCGAGCTTACCGGCTCAGCAGGCCAATGAAGCGAAAGGCCTGGAACTCGAAAAATTTTTCCGTTACACCATTTGAATCTCCATGCTTTACAAATCGATTATTCGTCCCCTATTGTTTCGCAAAGATCCGGAAGAGAGCCACGAGACGATCTTGCGCCTGCTCGCTCGCTTGGAATTTCTCTACGGCACTTTCGAAGATTGGTATAAAGTCGAAGATGAACGGTTAGTCGTCAAGATCGGCCCGTTAACTTTTGCCAATCCTGTTGGCCTTGCCGGGCTTCGACACAAGAACGTGACCGCGCCGAAGATGATTTCCGCCTTCGGCTTTGGCTTCATGGAAGTAGGCGCGATCACCGCCCAGGCGCAGCCGGGCAATCCCAAGCCGCGGCTTTACCGGCTGCCTGAAGATGACGCGCTGATCAACCGGCTTGGTTTCAACAACGAAGGCGCGGCGGCGCTCGCCGTCAAGCTCGACCGTTTGCGGGCGCGCGGCGGTCGACCGAAGATTCCCCTCGGCATGAACATCGGCCGGACCAAGATAGTCGAGACTAAAGACGCCGTGGCCGATTTTCTCGCCTGTTTCGAGACGCTCTTTCCCCATGGGGATTTCTTCACCCTCAACGTCAGCTCGCCGAACACGCCGAACCTGCGCGACCTGCAAGAAAAGAGCCTGCTCCGCGATCTGCTCTCGGCGGTGCAGGAAAAGAACCGTGAGCTTTCGGCGCGCGCCAGCGTCGGCTTAAAACCGGTGTTCGTCAAGATCGCCCCCGACATGGAGTACGCCCAGGTCGACGAGATCATCGAAGTGGTGGAACTGGTGCAATTGACGGGCATCGTCGCGACCAACGCAACCGCGTTCATGCGTGAAGGTTTGAAATCGCCCAACGGACCTCAACCCGGCGGCTTGAGCGGCCGGCCGATCACCGCGATGGTGACGAAATTTATTTCGCATATTTTTCAAAATACTCGGGGCCGGCTGCCGATCATTGGCGTGGGCGGCATATTCAATGCCCAAGATGCTTACGACAAAATTAAAGCTGGTGCTAACGCGGTGCAGATTTACACCGGCTGGGTCTTCGAAGGTCCGGGCGCGGTTAAGCGGATTAATAAAGGTCTGCTGCGTTTACTTGAGCGCGACGGCCTGAATCATATTTCCGACGCGGTCGGACGCGGAGTATAAATTCGAAATCCGAAATCCGAAACAAATCCAAATGACCAAAAAACAAAATGTTCCAAACAATGCTGATTCGGATTCGGTGTTTGGGATTTTCCTGATTTGAGATTTATTTTGGCTCGGTTTTGTTTGGAATTTCGATATTCGGATTTCGGATTTACCCTGTAGAAGTGATCGCTGGTTGCGCCAGTCCCTTTAACCGTTCGTAATCCTGGGGCAGGTCGATATCCAAGAACGGCAGTTCATCGTGCCACTCGATTAGATCGGTTTTTTTGCGATGTTTTTCCAGCAGCGCGCGCCCGCCGCGATCGCCGGTGAGCTTTAACAATTCAGGGAACAGCTGGCGGCGAAACAATACCGGATTGCGCGCTTCGCCGTCGAATTTTGGCGCGATGATCAAGGCCGAGCTGTCGTCGAACTTTTCGATCAGAGAGTTGATCAGCTCCTTGGAAATCAACGGCTGATCGCCAACCAAAAACATCACGCCATCACAGTCCTGATTGGCCGCCCACAAACCGGCGATCACCGAAGTGCTCTGGCCGCGGTCGGCGGCGTAGTTGAGCAGCCAAAACAGACGGTCGTCGGCCAGGGGTATTTGCCGGCGCACCGGGCCGAAATCGCGCGTGACACAGATGATCTCGTCGAGGTCGGAGGCGAGCGCGCTTTCCAGGACCCATTGCAGCACGGGCTTGTTGCCGAGCGGGAGAAACAGTTTTTGTTCGCCCATTCGCTCGGCCCGCCCAGCAGCCAGTATTACCGCGGAGATCATCGGATGTGGTTACCAAGGTTGTCTTACTGCAGCAAAACTTCTCTGACCGGGTCCTCGTTCGTGTAACTGGTAAGCACCACTCGTTGGGCGCCGCAAGCGAGCAACTTTTTACCGAGGGCGGTGGCCGGTGCGACATCTTCGGGAGCATCGACTTGATTGATCACCGCAACTTTTCGGGTTGCTGGCGGAATACCTTTCCAACAGCCCGCCGGATGTTTGACCAGCTGAACGATGCAATCCTCGGTGATCAATGCTCCCGCCGTGCGCGAGAGCAAAGCCATCGCGCGCTCGGCGCGATGTACCGAAGCGCCATCGAGAGGTTTGCTGAGCACGCCGATCGACATGAGCCATAGGGTCAACTGGCAGCTCGCTGGAATCACCGGTTCGGCGTCGCCTGGGACCTTGAACGAGCGGGAGGCCGCGCCATCGGCTTCGACCAAGATTGCGTCGAATTGTTTGCCGTCGTTTAACCGATCGAGCCAGGACGCGGGCAAGCCCAACAGCTTTCCGTCCTCGCTCACGCCGGCACCAGCGCCGATCACCACCGGCGCAGCGATCGCCGCGCAAGCTTCGGCCAAGGCCGCGACGTCTTCAACAAGAAACAAGCGATCGACATGGGGCTTGTTCGGTTTGAAGATCTTCGTTGTGGTGCTGACGAGCACTTTCCAGTTGTCTTCGTGCAGTTCGTGTGCGAGCCGGAACATGGTGGTTGTCTTACCTCCCGCGCCGATCAAGGCGACCATCTCACCCCGCCGCAGCCCGAGCGCTTCCTTCAGCTGCATGGACATTTCCCCTAACTCTTCCGTGGCACGGTTGCAAGTAAAAAATGCGCTTTCGGCGAGTTATTTGCCAAAACAATTTGTCGGCTTGAAAGGGTGGCGGCTTTTGGTTAACTTCGCGAGCATGTCACGAACATTCAGCATCGAAGTGGCGAAGGATTATTTCAATTTCGCTTCGGCGCACTTTTTAATTTTCGCCGACGGCCAGCGCGAGCCGTTGCACGGACACAACTATCAAGTGTCAGTAAAGCTGGAAGGGGAATTGGACCGGGCCGGCGTGGTGCTCGACTTCATCACGTTCAAGCCGATGGTCAAGCGGATCTGCGACTCCTTGGATCATCGCACGCTAATTCAGAGCAAGAGTCCGGTTCTGCAAGTGCGCCGCCGCGCCAGGGAGATTGAAGTGCGTTACCGGCAACAAAAAATTGTCCTTCCGAAGCAAGATGTCTTGCTCCTGCCCATCGCTAACACCAGTACCGAGCTCTTGGCGGAACATGTCGCCGACCTGATTCGCCGCCAAGTCCAGAAAGAGTTTCGCGGCACCAAGATTCGTAACATGGAAGTTGGTGTCGAAGAGGCGCGCGGCCAACGGGGCATCTTCCGCGATGAGTTTTAGCCACGCAAAGCGCGGCGCGGCACAGCCGCAAGGGAAATGCGGAATATCTCGCGCAAAGCTTGTCCTGAGCAACGTCGAAGGGCCGCAAAGGGCGCCAAGTTTAGGGGGAAAATTCCGATTTCTTTTTTTTGCGCTCTTTGCGCCCTTTGCGGTTAAATCCTCCGGTTCCGAATCTTGGGTTGCGGCTGTGCCGCGCTAAGTTCTTTGCGGTTACCAAATCTCCGAATTCGAAGCTTTTTTCTTGGTTCAACTCTGTTCCAGCACCCAGCGTGCGACCTCGTCGTGGCGAGCGAACCACACGTCGGGAAAACCTTTCATATAGCGCAGCAGTTCATGCAGCATGGCCGACATCAGCGGCCGGCCGCCGAAGTGGCAGTGCACGGTTAAATTTAGCAGCGACGGTGCCTCGTGTTGGTAGAGATAGTCGAAGGTGTCTTTGTAGACATTATAAAAATCACGCGGGCTGGAGCGTAGCGTGCGATTGTCGGTGAAGTCGCTGTGCGCGATGGCGACCAACTTGCCTTTCGGTGTTTCCAACAGGTAAGGCAAGTCCGTGTCGTTATAGTCGCCATGCCAAATAAAACCTTCTTCGGCCAGGAATTCAGCCGTGTGCACGGTCGGCGCGGCGACAGGACTGAACCAACCAACCGGCGCAATGCCGACGCTGTTCTCGATGATCCGCTTGCAGCGCTGAATAACTCCTTTTTCTTCCGCTGGCGAGAGATACGGCAACACGAGATCTTGCGTGTACGAGTGGCCGGCGATCTCGTAACCGCGGTTGTGCAATTCTTTTACCGCTTGCGGAAACAATTCGGCGCCCTTGGCATTCAAGCAGACGGTTGCGTTGATGCCGGTGTCGTCGAGGATGCGCATAAAACGCCAGATGCCGGTTTTGCCGCCGTACTGTGACCAGGAGACGCCGAGCAAGTCCACCGTGCCGGGCTTGAGCGATGTGGTCATCGGTGAATAGGGCGGCGCTTTGCCTTCCGACCAGACCTCGAACATGATCGTCACCATCACGGTGAGTTTTTTCTGGTTGGGCCAACTGGTAATGATTCTTGCCATGATGTTGCTCCGACTGAATTAGATTCCAACGCTTAAATCCAATAATTCCCCGCAGCTTGCTGCAGGCACCAATTAAATGGGGAATCCAAAGGGGGCGAGCATCCCCTTTGGTCGCGTGCGGGGTTAATACCCCTACGCGAAATGCTCCGTTTATTTGTCTAACAGAATGGCATTAAGAAAATTTCTCACGCAAAGCGCGCAAAGCAAGATATTTAATTATTTCTCCGAACCTTGGCGCCCTTTGCGGCCGTTCGACGTTGCTCAGGACAAGCTTTGCGCGAGTGATCTCTTTTTTCCGAGTCACTCGGCGAAGCTGTTGCGCCACAGTTCAACGACTCGATCGAGATCGGCGCGGGGAATTTCGACCTCGGCGCCGGCGGCGTTCTCGCGCATTTGTTGGGCGTTGCGCGCGCCCGGAATGGTGATGCTGACCGCCGGATGGGCGAGACAAAATGCCAGGGCAGCTTGCACGTAGCTCTTGATTTCGCCGTGCACCAAGAAGCGCAGCCGCTCAGCCTTTGCTAACTCGCGTCTAAACGGCTCGCCTTTAAAACTGCGGGCGCGCACATCCTCGCCTTGAAAGCGCTGCTCATCGGTGGCGCTCAGTTTGCCGGTGAGAATTCCTCGCCGGAGCGGCACTCGGGCGATGATGCCGACATTCGCTTGCTGTGCCAGCGGAAACATTTTCTCCGCCGGCTCCTGGGCCAACAGATTGTATTCCACCTGAATCGTTTCCGCGCGCCCGTCCTTGACCGCGGCGATGCCTTCTTCCATGGAATTGATCGACACGCCGTAGTGGCGAATCTTGCCGGCCCGTTTAGCGCGTTCGAGCACTGCCCAGACTTCGCCCTTTTCGATAACGTCGACGGTCGGATTGTGTAGCTGATAGAGATCGATGTAGTCGGTTTGGAGCCGCTGCAAGCTCTCGTCCATCACCCGGCCGATGTAATCGGGCTCAAAGATGCGTTTGCCGCGATTGGGACCGGTCATGACGTTGCCACCCTTGGTGGCGAGGATAACCTTATCGCGCTGGCCTTTGAGCGCGTTGCCGAGCAGGGTTTCGGAGTAGCCGGCGCCATAGGCATCGGAGGTGTCGATGAAGTTTACTCCCAAGTCGAGGGCGGTCTCGATGGCGCTCAGCGACTCTGAGTCCTTCATCGGCCCGAAATGGCCGGCGTGCACCATGGTGCCCAAGCCGATGACGCTAACCTGCAATCCGGTTTTGCCAAGTGTGCGGTACTTCATGCGCCCAACATAAGACAGCTAGCGCTGCCGCCGCAAGGGTTGGTGCGGCATTATACCGGGAACTTTTCCTGTTGGATAATCGTTGTGGTTACGGAAAGGCACGGAGTTGGACACCACCTACGCCCTCTATTACAATGGCCCGGCCGTGAGCCGAAGCAATGCGCGCCAACCGGGTCGGGAACGATTCTCGTCGGAGATCATGATTTATTTGGATCATCTCTACCGGGTGGCGTTTCATTTGGTGCGCAACGATGACGCAGCGCAAGACTGCGTCCAAGAAACCTGCGCGCGGGCGCTCGGCGCTTACAGTCAATTTACTCCAGGGACCAATCTGAAAGCGTGGCTGACGCGCATTCTTTATAATTTCTTTTTCGATTCTTACGCGCGCAATAAGCGCATGGTAGCCGCCGAGGATCTGGGCGAGGGCGCCGAAGCGGCGCAGGATTATTGGGAAACCGTGACGGCGGAGGGTTCAGGGCCGGAGAAGCAATTTTTGCAACAGGAGCTCGGCGCCAAGATTGGCGCGGCTTTGAGAAAGATTCCGGAAGAGTTTCGCGCGGCGATCGTGTTGGTCGACATGGGCGATTTTTCCTACGCTGAAGCGGCGGAAATTCTATCCTGTCCCGTCGGTACGGTGCGTTCGCGTTTGTCGCGCGGCCGCAGGCTGTTGCAAAAACAATTAAGCGGCTATGTGGAAAAAACGGGGACAGAGCGATAGGCCATGCGCTGCGACGAAGCCCAAGAATTGATCACGGCGCGGGTCGACAACGAGCTCGGTGCCGACGAGTGCGCGGCCGTCGAAGCTCATTTAACCAGCTGTGCCGAATGCGCGCTGGCCTTCGAGCAGGAAAGCGTCTTGAAGCGGAGAATCCACTTGACCGCGCAGCAAGTGAGCGCGCCGGCCACACTGCGCCGCGTGATCGAGGAAAAAACCGCGGCAAAAGCGGCGGCGACAGGAGGGACTATCTGGCGAAGCTTCTTTGACGGCTTTGCCTTTGTCACTTGGCGACGTGGGTTTGCCGCGGCGATTTTGCTTTTGATCGCGGGCTCAGTGATTTACACCCAGTGGCCGGCCGAGAAGCATGAAAGCCTTGCGCTAGCGGCATTAGAGACGCACACCTCGATCCTTAGCGGCAAGACGACTCTGTTACGCGCGGTCAATCTGGCGGCGATGAGAAAAGAGCTGGCCCACGCCGTGGGCGACCGTTTTAAGCCGGTTGCTCTTGATTTGTCGCTGATGAAACTCTATCCGGTCTCCGGTTTCGTCCAGAACATCGGCGGTCGCGACCTGCTCGTGACGGTCTATCAGGGCGACGGCCCGGCGGTTACCTGTTTTACCTTCCTTGGCAGCGAAACTGATGCGCCCCAAGGCGCCGAGCGGTTCTACGACGCCGATATGAGAATCAATTACTACTCTTACTCGCGCGGCGATTTGAATGGCGTGCTGCACCAAGAAGGCGAAGTGATTTGCCTGTTGGTTTCAAAAATGGCGCCAGCCGACTTACTGGCGCTGCTGCGCGGAAAATCGGCGCATGCGTGACCGTTGAGCTAAAATCGATCGGCTAGCGAGGAAAACTGAGAATGGATGATAGACGATAGAAGATGGCAATCCTCGATCCTCCATCCTCGATCAATTCAATTCGGTTAATGCAATTGCGCGTTGACAACCCAGGGTTAATTCCTTACTCTTCACCTGCCTATCTACCCTGTCCTGAGCGGGCGTAATTCAGTGGTAGAATGCCAGCTTCCCAAGCTGGACGTCGCCGGTTCGACCCCGGTCGCCCGCTCCAAAATTCTCATTTGTTGTCGACCACACTGATTTCAGTGTGGCGACATTAATGGGGGCGAGCACCCCCCTTGGTGGTATTCTAGCTGTGTTTCTTGCCTTATTACGCTTAGATTGCCTGCCAGCAATCCAATAATTCTTTTTCTGAATTGTTCAATATTAGACAGCAATCGCTTCCTAGCTGGGGTAATTTAGCGAATACTCTAGAAGTGTGACTATCCGCCCCGGGCTAGCCGGAAAGAGAGAAGATGACATGGCATTTTATTCGGTTGACGTGCGCGACCGGGTTATTGAGCGGGTGACTCGGAAATTCGTGGGCGCGGACAATGCGCGTTTCTTTTTGATCGAAGCCGGTTCAAAAAAAATGGCATGGGCAAAGGCGATTCGCGCAACCGACGCGGAGGACAGCGCGGAATGTGATTCCTGCGGCCATCGTTTCTGCCGTGTTTGTGAAGAATGTTCGCTTTCGCAACGATACTCGGATTACTGGATTTGTCATAGTTGTGGAGCGTTAAGTCCGCGGACTCGAGGATTGCATTAAAGGGAGGTGTTTATGGATTGGAACAAAATTAAACTTGGCTTTTGGAGCGGCGTCGGCGGCGCGATCCTTGCGGCGATTGTCGGCTTCAACTGGGGTGGTTGGGTGACCGGCGGCACTGCCGAGGTCATGGCTAAGGAGATCGCCGAAAATGCCGTCGCCAAGCGCTTTACGCCGATTTGTCTCGCACGGGTTAGCCAGGACCCGAAGAAGGAGCAGAAGCTCAAGGAATTCAAGGCGAAGGATTCTTGGGACGGGCAAAAATACGTCGAAGAGCAGGGCTGGGCGACGCTACCGGGAGAGGAAAAACCCGATAGCAAGATCGCCGAGGGCTGCGCCAAGCAGCTTGCGGAAAGCACCAAATAGCATCGGCGGCTTGACGATTTAGTCACCCCTACTAGCCCGAATCATCCGTGGAGCAAGAGCGATCGAGGCGAAACCCTTCCGGAGCGAAGGCAAAGCGGCTCTGGCTTGAAACGGCAAGCGCGGTGATCTGCTGTGAAATGACCTGTAAAAAGGTCAAACATTGTGCCGAGCACCGAGCATGACGGCGAAACATTTGGCACCGACGCCTTTGCTCCTACAGGGTTCTACCTCGATCGACACACCGTCGGTTGCTTGTCTGGCTAACGGAACAGTCGGCTGTGCATTCGCCTGTAATTCATCGGGTGACTCGGTGAACAACGGAATTGAGGCTTACCATGGGCGATAAGAGTAAAAAAGATAAAGAGAAGAGCCAGAAGCAGAAGCAAAAAAAGCAGGACCAAGCAGCAAAAATTGCACTTGCGAAGCAACCCGCAAAAATTGCTTGAGAGATATGAACGTAACTCACGGGTGGAAAATTCTGCAAATCATTGCAGCACAGCCAGGCTGGAAAGCGATGTATTGCGAGGAATCAGCCAATCGACAAGTAAAAATTTTCCATCGGGTCATCATTTGCTGGGCGCTTGTCGATGCCATCGGCGCGGGCGATACTCGGCGAACCGAAGTGCGAGGGATCGTGCAAGAGGCCAATGGCCTCGGCATCGTTGGGGATTCGATTGCTAACGGCAGGATTGGCGAAGTGGGCGAGAATGGCAACCAATATTTTCTCGGATACAACGATCCAGATGCACACAAAGAATCTGACTTTTGGATCGAGCAAGCCAACATGCGGATTAAGGCGGAAAAATGACAAATGAGCAGAGCCGAGAGGCGAGGAGCCATGTCGCGCTTGTCGATGACTGACAAAGCGAAGGCGATCGAGACCATGTGATGGGCGGCGTGGATGCGTTCATGCAGCATTTGCAGGGGCTATCATTATACTTCCCATCTGATATAGTGACGTAAGTAATCACCAACCTTACGTCCAAATAGAACACACTCGGTCTAATTTGTTCCGAGTCTCAAAGAGGCGGTCCCTAGGGTGCCGCCTCTTTGCGTTTCTGGTCCGGCCAATAATTCGGAATCCCAGGAGCGATTGCCAGCGAGGATATGTCTCCGTGACACCGAGTCTTAACAATTCCGCGATCAAACGCATTGCCTTCATCGGCAACTATTTGCCGCGCCAGTGCGGTATCGCCACGTTCACCACCGACTTGTGTGAGGCCATCGCCGCCGAACACAGTGACACGACCTGCATTGCGGTGCCGGTCAACGATATCGAAGGCGGCTACGCCTATCCAGCTCGCGTTCGTTTCGAACTGACAGAGAAAGATCTGGAGTCTTATCGGCGCGCTGCCGACTTCTTGAATATCAACAGCGTGGACCTCGTCTGCCTGCAATTCGAATATGGCATCTTCGGCGGTCGGGCCGGTAGTCACATCTTGGCTCTCCTCCGTGATCTGCGCGTGCCCATCGTCACGACCCTGCACACAATTCTGCGCGAACCGGACGCGTCCCAGCGAAGAGTTTTAATGGAGGTCGCAGGCTTGTCGGATCGCTTGGTGGTCATGAGCAAGCGCGGCGTGGAATTCCTGCAAGAGATCTATTCGATCTCGCCGGAGAAGATCGATCTCATCCCGCATGGCATCCCCGATTTGCCTTTTGTCGATCCGAGTTTTCATAAAGACCTGTTTGGCGTCGAAGGTAAAATCGTCTTGCTCAGTTTTGGCTTACTGTCGGCGAATAAGGGCATCGAAAACGTCATTGCCGCTCTCCCCGCTATTCTGGCCAAACATCCCAACGTGGTCTACTTCATCGTTGGCGCGACTCATCCTCATGTGCTGCGGCACGACGGGGAAACCTACCGGTTCTCGCTGCAATGGCTGGCGCAAGAGAAAGGCGTCGAGGGCCAGGTGATCTTCTACAACCGCTTTGTCAGTTTGGAAGAGCTTATCGAGTTCATCGGCGCGGCGGATATTTATATCACGCCCTATCTCAATCCTTCGCAGATTGTTTCGGGCACGCTGGCGTATACCGTCGGGGCGGGTAAGGCGGTCATCTCAACGCCTTACTGGCACGCCGAGGAGATGCTAGCGGAGGAGCGTGGCGCGCTGGTACCGTTCCGTGACCCGGCGGCGTTGGCCGAGCAGGTGATCGATCTGTTGGACAACGACGCCAAACGCCACGCCATGCGCAAGCGCGCCTATCTCTACGGGCGGGAGATGATCTGGCCGCAGGTAGCGCGCCGCTACATGGAAAGTTTTCAGCGCGCCCGAGCCGAACGGCGCCACTTCACTCCTCCCGGTCTTGTCGTGAAAGCACTCGACAAACGTCCGGCCGAATTGCCCCCTCTTAAACTCGATCACTTACGGCGTATGACGGATGATACGGGCATGTTTCAACATGCGATTTTCACCGTGCCTAACTATCACGAAGGCTATACCATCGACGACAATGCGCGCGCGCTGACAGTAAGCGTTCTCTTGGAAGAACTCGGCAGTGAAGAGACTGCGGATCTAATGTCCCGCTATTTTGCCTTCGTCTGGTATGCGTTTAATTCAAAGACTGGACGCTTCCGAAATTTCATGAACTATCAGCGCAACTGGCTGGAGGAGACCGGTTCTGACGACAGCCACGGCCGCGCCTTGTGGGCGCTTGGCACGGTATTGGGACGCTCCAACACGCCGGCGCTGCAAAAAATGGCCGGCTGGGTATTCGAGAAGGCGTTGCCGGCCATTCTCGACACGACCAGCCCTCGGGCGTGGGGATTTGCGCTTATAGGTATCAACCAATATCTTCAGCGTTTTGCCGGTGACCGAACAATCGCTCAGGTCCGTGAAGAGTTGGCCGGGCGGTTACTCGGATTGTATCGCAAAAATCGGATAAGCGAATGGCGCTGGTACGAAGAATCGCTGACTTATTGCAATGCCGCGCTGCCGCACGCTTTGCTCATGTGCGGCCACGGCATACCCAATAACGACATGACCGAAGCTGGATTGGAGTCGCTCAATTGGCTCGCCGACTTGCAGCGCGCTGGCGAGGCTGGAGGCCATTTTGTGCCGATCGGCTCCAACGGTTTTTATCATCGCGGCGGTGCGCGCGCCCGGTTCGATCAGCAACCGGTTGAGGCTCAGGCCATGGTATCGGCTTGCCTCGAAGCGCACCGGATCACGGGAGAAAAGCGCTGGCACAAAGAAGCTCGATGCGCTTTCGACTGGTTCCTCGGCCGCAATGACCTGGACCTGCCGATCTATGATCCGACCACCGGCGGTTGTCGAGACGGTTTGCATCCCGATCGCGCAAACGAAAATCAGGGCGCGGAGTCTTCCCTCGCCTATCTTCAGGCGGTGCTGGAGCTGCGCCTGGCTGAGACAACATTAGCATCCGTAGAAACGGGAGCTTGAAAACAGGAACTTGATGAACAATCAACACATCGAACTTTTTCGCCGTCACAAACGCAATCCGATCTTGAGCGCCGCCGATTGGCCCTATCCGGTCAATAGCATCTTCAACCCTGGCGCTACACTACTGCCCGATGGAACTACACTTTTGTTGTGCCGCGTCGAAGATCGCCGCGGTCATTCTCACTTTACCGTCGCTCGTTCGGATAACGGCGTCGATAACTGGCGGATTGAAACCCGGCCAACCCTGCTGGCCAACCCAGAAAACTTCCCGGAAGAACTGTGGGGTATCGAAGATCCGCGGATTACCTATATCCCCGAATTGAGCAATTATGCCGTTGTTTATACCGCGTTCTCACGCGATGGCCCCGGCGTTTCTCTGGCGCTGACTGCGGATTTTCACAGCTTCGAGCGCTACGGTGTCATCATGTCACCGGAAGATAAAGATGCCGCGTTACTTCCCCGTCGGATCGGCGGGCAGTGGGCTTTGATCCATCGGCCCGTCAGCGCTCCGCGCGCGCATATGTGGATATCTTTTTCACCAGACTTGCGCCACTGGGGCAATCACAAGCTAATGCTGGAAGCGCGCCGCGGCGCGTGGTGGGACGCGAATAAAATCGGCCTCTCGCCGCCGCCCATCGAAACGGCGCGTGGCTGGCTGGTGATTTACCACGGCGTGCGGCAAACGGCGGCAGGCTCGATCTACCGCCTTGGACTCGCTCTATTCGATTTGCAAGCGCCGGAGCACTGTATAAAACGGGGCGATGAGTGGATCTACGGCCCGCAAGAAATCTACGAGCAACGCGGAGACGTGGACAACGTGGTTTTTCCTTGCGGCTACACGATTGCGTCGGACGGCGACACGATCAATCTTTATTATGGGGCGGCCGATACCAGCATCGCGATCGCCACCGGCAGTCTGCGCGCGATTCTCGAGTGGCTTGAGCGGCATGGAGACGAACCAGCGGCAACTCTCAACGAATAAAAGGAGCAATTATGGCAAGCGAGACGTTCAAAAAACGCCAGAAAGAAATGGCGCGGAAAGAAAAGAAAATGCAAAAATTGGCCCGCCGCCAGGAACGAAAGAATGAAAAAGTGCCGGGCGAAAACAGCTTGGATGTGGATATTCGGCAGCTAGAGCAGCCAGAGCAGCCGGCGGATCATCCCCGGCCAACGATCTTATAAAACTCAGAGCCACTCAAAAGTTTGGACTTTGATTGGTACGGCAATTTTGCTCTCTCTACCGAGACCATCGGCTTCTGGTCCTAGCGGCGACGCGGCGCGAGGAGGCGGGTAATTTGACGGCTGTGTATGAGCCGATGCGCGACTGGCAAACGTTACATTGAGCGCAGCAAAAAGGCCGCCCGCCACCCAACCTAAAGAGGAGAATCGAATGACATTGAGCATTGGCGAAAAAATTATTCTACCGAGTCACGGCCCTTGTTTGATCGACGCGGTAGTTAACAAGCTGGTCGGCGGCACCTCGGCGACTTTCTACCGTTTGGCGCCCCTCGAAGATGGCGGTGGAGAGTTGTTCATCCCGGTCGACAAACTCAAGGGATTAGGAATTCGGCAGTTACTGCGACGGTCCGAGATTCCGAAGCTGCTCAGCCGACTGAGCCAGGAGGGCAAACCAACCGTCCTGCCGACCACCGCGCGAAACTGGAAACAACGTGCCATTGACCGTTCAAAGCTGTTGGCCTCTGGATCGGCATTTGACCTGGCTGAGCTGGTTGAGTCGCTCACTGAGTTGAACGAGGCGAGGGCACTCGCGTCGCATGATCGTCAAACTCTTGAACGGGCGAAAAAACTCCTGGTTTGTGAGATCGCCGAAGTATTGGGCGATTCAAAATCCGCAGTCGCGGAACGGATAGACAGAGCTCTCCGGGTGCGCAAAGCGGAAAAAAGCAGTGGCCAGGGCGCGAATTGATTCACGCACACTGACCGACTGACGCCATCAGGGATAAAGACGCGTGGAGCGAAGCATGAGAAGTAGTATTTCATACAAGAGCCGTTTGTTTCGCGGTGAGTCGATTCAACTTGGGCGAAATAGCGGCTGGCTAACACGATATATTTTAACCCCTCGAGACAGCCACAATAAATGGAACGGTACGCCAGCGCATCAGGATCGACTCGACAAAGTGTTTCGGACCGAATAGGACACCCGATCATGATTCGACAGACGCCTCAAGCCGACCAGTTCAAAGAACAACTGCGCGATTCGTTGCAGCGCGAGACCATGAATTCTCGCGCCGTCAAGATCGCCCGGCACCAACATGTTTATAGCTGCGGCGATCAGGACGAGATGGTTTACTTCATCGAGAGCGGCCAGGTCAAACTGCTGATGCTGTCGTCCGAAGGCAAGGAGTGTCTGCTGGCCATCCATAGCAGCGGAGATATTTTCGGTGAGCTTTGTCTATCGGGGTTAGGGGTACGCTCGGAGACCGCGACGGCGATGAAAGCGACGTCCGTAAAACAAATACCCTGCTCTCAGTTCTTTGCCCGTTTAAGCCGCGACTCGCTGTTTGAGGGTTTTGTGCGCTACCTGGCGGTGCGGATTGCCGACCAGCAGCAGGTCATCGCCAACCTGGTGACGGTGGACAGCGAGCAGCGGCTGGGCCAGACGTTACTCCAGTTGGCGCGCACGATGGGCAAAAAAGATCCGCGCAGCATCCGCATCGAGCTGAAGATTACCCATGAAGAACTGTCCGAGATGGTCGGCACGACGCGGCCAAGGATCAGCTTGTTTATGCAGCGGTTTCACAATCTTGGGCTGATCGAGACCAATAATGATCGTTTCCTCATCATCAAAGAAAACAAGCTTACTCAATATCTCGCTCAGATCGCCTAAGTTGGGTCAGCACCCGCGCGACAGGTCGCCTTATTCTTCTTACAATCGTTCAATATTAGACAGTGATTCTTTCTGTGGTGTTATAACATTATTAGTCAAATAGAGGAGGTAGCGAGTTATTGAAACAATTCACAAGACTACGAGCGTGATATTTACGGTTGTCAGATCGATCGGGATCAAGTCTGGGTATCAGGAGGCGGGAAATGTTGCCTGATGCGAATTCTGCCGAACTGAAATTGGCCAAACCCGCTTGGTATCAGAGCACCGCTAAGTATGGGCAGGCGAATCTCCGCAAATCGCTGTGGCAAATCTATGACACGCTGGTTCCTTATTTCGTGCTATGGGCCGTGATGGTTTATACGGTCCAACAGCGATTCCCCTATTGGACTACCTTAACGTTGGCCGTGGTGGCAGGGGGCATTCTGGTGCGCGTTTTTATAATTTTCCATGACTGCTGTCATGGTTCCTTCTTTGCGTCGAGCCGGGCAAATACGATTCTCGGCCATGTCACAGGTATTCTTACTTTTATGCCGTTCGAAGACTGGCGACTTGCCCACAACAGGCATCATGCCACGGCGGGAGATCTGGATCGTCGGGGAATCGGCGATATTTGGACGATGACGACGGAAGAATATCTGGCCGCGCCGCGACGAAAGCGGCGCGCCTACCGGCTCTACCGCAATCCCGTAGTTTTGATTGGTCTGGGGTCGGTATTTCTGTTCTTGGTGTTACAGCGATTTGCAAAGAAAGGTGCGGAAAAGCGCGAGCGAATGAGCGTGCTTCGTACGAACATCGTACTCTTGGTCGTCGTCGGAATGGCGAGCTGGACGATCGGGTTACAGACATATCTCTTGATTCAGTTGCCCATAATCGTGGTCGCCGGCGGAGTTGGGCTTTGGCTGTTCTATATCCAGCATCAATTTGAAAACGTTTATTGGATACGTCACGATTCTTGGGATCCGATGAAAGTAGCGTTGGAAGGCAGCTCGTATTTCAAGTTGCCGAAAATCCTCCAGTGGTTTACGGGCAATATTGGTCTGCATCACATCCATCACGTTCGCCCGAATATTCCCAATTACAACCTGCAACAATGCCACGACGATATTCCCGCGTTTCAGGCGGTCAAGGTCATCACCCTGAGGACAAGTTTTAGGTCGCTGTTACTCAGCCTCTGCGATGAAAAAAACCAAAAGCTGGTGAGTTTTCGCTCATTGAAAGCTCTGCGTGAGGAACGCTGACGCGAACATTATGTGCCATTCCGCATGGCGGAAATTGTTTTCGCAAAGGTCCGGCTGCGCGCAGAGCGTGGCTGGACGATGCTTGGAGATTATTTGATCTTTGTCTACCTCGACTTGCTATGACGGCTTAAGTCACCTATGCTTCAGGCTCCGCACCACGGTCGCAGGGTTCCCCTTCATCGGTTACCTGAAATTCTTCACGTAAGCCTTCTTCCTCAGCCCTCCAAGCAAACGGCCGTCAATCAAGGCCCAGAAGGAGCGATAAAGTGAGTCCGCTATTTATTATTATTATCCCCCTGGCGTTAACCCTTATCGGGATCATGTTGAACAGTTTTCACATTATGCAACGATCGCAAAATCTTTGCCGTGCGCAAATAGCGAATGCGAGCCGATAATCATCGGGGTGAGGCAAAGGAACGAAAAATGAAAAGCATACTTTCCTACAAGAACTGCCTGGTTCGCGGTGAATCGTTTCAGTTAGCACAAAGTAGCAGCTGGATTCCCCGGTATTCTCTGACACTTCAAGGCCCCAACAATAGCCCGAGGGGCGCTCTCTCACATCATGATCGGCTTGACCAGGTTTTTCGGACGGAAAACGAAGCTGACGAGTTTGCCCTGCAGGACGCCATGCGCTGGATCGATCAGAACTGTCGGTTAGCGGAGTAAAAGGATAACCGGGAGTTCTACGGCCTTAATTATCCAGCGGTCCGAAAATGTTTTGACGACGAGCGTCGACGACCTGCTCAATTGGGAACGAGCCTCTTCGCAGTGGTATATGCTCTTCAGTCTGGCCTGTTGCGCGATCGAATCGATGTAAACAGGCGGGCCGACGTGGCTGGAGCAATGACGTTCACCGAGCGCGCCGCGAACTAGATCCGCAAGCTGGTCGCTGGGGCGGCCGAAGGACATGGGCTGCGGATCAAAATCGTCGAGGGCGGCTGCTCAGGCTTTGAATACAAATTGGACATTCATTCGCCTGACGCCGAAGATCAGGTCTTCGAGAAAAATGGCGCGCGGTCTTGCTCGGCGCGAAAAGGATCCTGCACCTGAACGGCAGCGAGATCGATTACGAAGACGAGCCGATGCAATCGGGGTTCGTGTTTGAGAACCCCAACGTCAAGGGGCCCTGCGGCAGCTCTTTTAGCACCTAAGCAAAACAATGACAGACGACGCCCGCTGCCGGAGTTTATTAAGGTTTCTCGGCAAATTGCTTGGCGCACGCGTCGGCGACTCTACTATCGGGTTTATCGTCGCCCGGCATGATCGCCCAACTCTGCTTTTCGATATAGCGGCCTCGGTCCCAAGATTCTTTGCCCTTCATTTCTTTGAGCTTCTGGTCCTTCTCCGAGTCCCGGTTGAACTGCGCGACACAGATCGTTCCCAATCGGTCGGCAACAGCGTCTGCAGCGATCTCTTTAGCCATTGCCGCTGCCCCACCGCCGGTAACCCAGCCGCCATAGTTGAATCCGACGTAGGCTAATACGACCGCTCCGCCGATCGCACTCCACGAACCCAGCTTAACTTTATCCCAATCCATGAGACACCTCCCTAAATACAAGTTTGGCACACGCAGATTTAGTTCCCAGGCGAGCCGCCTTACAATCGGGTCGGGTCACCAGAGCGCTTTAACCTTCATGCTGCTCTGACGCCAGCACAGTTGCTGTCTAATATTGAACAATCCTAAAAATAATTATTGCCATGCGCGCCGGCATGGCAGACCCGGGGATAGCCTGGCGCCCACTTAAAGCGAGAAATTAGAGATTTGCGGTCGACCACGTTGTTGGCAGCGTAGAACCACTAAATGGAGTCTTCAACGGGGACAAGCATCCCCTTTGCGCAATTGTAATCAGCGCGGGGTCGATACCCCGATGTGAAGTGACTGCTTTTATCGCTAAATTTTTATCTCCTAAACGACCACTCTCAAAGTATCGGCTGGCCGGTTAGTTTGTTGACAACCTGAGTTGGCGGCGCGGCTACAGAAGCGAATTGGGAGTTCTTTAAACTCTTATAAAAGGAACGGCTCGTTTCTCGTATCGATGACAATTTCGTGGCGAAGGCTAAGGCGGCGAGCGAGCAAATGACTCCGCCAATCATCAGAGTATCTGGGGTGCCAAACTTATGTGCCACGATGCCTGCCACCAGATAGCCAAAGGATTCGACGCCGCGGCGTGCCATGACGAAGAGGCTGAGCACTCTACCTCGTTTCGTCTCATCAACAATGGTCTGTAGAATCATGTTGCTGGACGCCATCAGCATCATCAGGGAAAAGCCGATCACCAGGGCGAGAAGTAATGATAAAAGCAAGTGGTGTGACAGCGATAGCGCGGAAAGTCCGAGTCCGTAGAATATCCCTGCGGCGACAATCACTTTTCCCAGCCCCATGATATTTCTTCGAGACGCTAGAAAAACGGCCCCAACCAGCGCCCCAACGCCGGTCGCTGACATGAGATAACCAAATTCTCGAGGACCGCCGCGCAAAACGGTTTCGGCGAATACCGGCATGAGCAGCATGTAAGACACGCCCATGAAACTTACTAGGGCGACCAACAGTAGAATGGATCTGATGGGAACCGATCGGAATGCGTAAGTAGCTCCTTCCAGGATGCCGCGTCCGACCTGAAGATTAGCTGAGGCGATTTTTCTATCTGGAATCCTCATGAAATACAGCGCGGCGATAAGCGCCAGATAACTGACGCCGTTGAGAATAAAGCATGGTCCTTCGCCAAAAAAGGCGATCAGAACGCCGGCGATCGAAGGACCGATGAGCAACGCGCCGTTGAAGATGAAAGAGTTCAATGCAATGGCGTTTCCCAAATCTTCCTTGTTCTCAACCACGTCGACCAAAAATGCTTGACGGGCAGGAATATCGAAGGCGCTGATGATGCCTAAGAAAATTCCCAGGACGACGACATGCCAAACAGCGATCTGACCGGTGATGACTAGGATCGCAAGAACAAATGCTTGCAGCGCCGAGAGCGCTTGAGTGATCGCCAATATACGGTGGCGTTTCAGTTTGTCAGCGAGCACGCCGGCAAAAGGCACCAGGAAAAATACCGGAATATCGCTGGCAAAACTAACGACACCTAACAACAACTCGGACTTGGTCAGGCGATAAACCAGCCATCTCATGGCGATTTGTTGTATCCAAGTGCCGATCAACGACACCGCCTGTCCAATGAAATAGAGGCGGTAATTTTTCGAACCTAAGGCGCGTAAGAGTAACTTGAGGCCGGTTTTCTTAACTTCCAAAGGACCTGCTTTCTGTTCTGATGGCTCTGGCAACTAACAGCCGACGTAAATCTGCTGGCCTTGATGCCCAACCGCTTGGTGCGCGCTCCAGCAGCGGCGGGCACCCGTGAATCATTTGCCACGGGTGTAGTCACGAAAGATCGCTTGTTCTTGTCAGCAAAAGCTGGGCACTAAGGTGCCGATCTCTTGTAGACGAGCAAGCGCACTCAGTTTGACGGCGCTTGGCGGCGACGGTCGATTACAAAGAGCTGGGGCTGTCGCTTCGACGTTTAAAGAGCAACTACCGCTACGGGTCAGAATGTGGGACTTTCGCAAACCAGCGAGAGACAGGGTGAACGTTCAGAACGGCTTGTGATTTTTGTTTTTGTCATTGACGTGATGTTAGCACATCGATGAGGTGCAAGGAAGCCGTAGGATAAACATTGTCCCACCGAGCCGAGCTTTAGTCTGTGCTGCGCACCGCTGAGTGCTAGCGTCATTTGCGCGAAGATTCGAGATGCGTTTATTTGGCTTGACAACTGGAGCATCGTGACTACTGTTAAAGAAGTTAGTCCTAGGGTTTCTTTCCTCGGTTACCTGACATCCTTCAAGTAAGCCCAAGTTCCTCGACCCTATCACCGGTACAACCAAGGAGGTTGAAATGTATACCCGCAACGTCAGTATGAAACTGAAGGCCAATAGCGAGAAGGAGTTTACCCGCACGCTTGAGAACGAGGTGATTCCCATGCTCCGCAAACAAAAGGGATTTAAGGATGAGATCACGCTCCTTACCCCAGAGCATAACGACGCAGTAGCCATTAGTTTCTGGGATAAGAAAGAAGACGCGGAAGCTTACAATCGTGACAAATATCCTGATATCTTGAAGAGCCTGTCCAAGGTGGTTGAAGGCACTCCTAGAGTGGAGTCCTTTGAAGTCGCCAATTCGACTTCCCATCACATCGCGGCCAACGTAGCCTAACCAGCGAGGTCTTCCGGTTCGGAGAGGGGGCTGTCCCCTCTCCGGGTCGTTCCGATCATCGCTAGTGACTATCTTGATACCCGCGCGACTTTTCGTTCTGCAATTGGGCGCCTTGATTGGTTATGGACATCGCCCTGTGCAGTATTAGGGTTGAAGTAACTTAGAATTCTTTGTCCGCGCTTAAAACCTGGATCAGCCGGATCGGAAGCCCGAACAAGGAAATTTCCGTATGGCCAACTTGCGCTACAAAGATCGCTCTATCGTCAACTTCGCGCGCTTCGACGAAAATACCACATTTTGGATTCCTATGGTTGACGTCAGTTGGGGAACCGACGGTCTGCGAGAATCGCACACGATAACGGGCCCTCTGGTTCAGTTCGAAAATTGGCCGGATGCGGAAAGGCATATGACAGAGATGGCGAAAGCCTGGATTGATGACAACGCCTAGCTTTCTATGCCATTTTGTTACCTGGTATGATTGGCCGGGCGATTTCTTGGACATCCCAATCAGGATCTGTAACTTCGGTTTCCATCACCAGGATGACCCATCGCTCCTATGAGAGCGGGCACGACTCAAAATGCACCTTGTGAAGAGCTACGGTATAGCCGTGGTTCTCAATCTTCTTTGGACCGCGTCACCAGATCAAGTGGTAAGATTGCGCCGCCAAAGCAAAGGAAAAGTAAATAGAATGACCCAGCTCGGCATCGTGATTGGTCCTCTGGCCGCGCCTCTGTGACTTGAAACGAAACGTTAACCAGGGGACTTGATCCTTGTGGGCCCGGTGAAAACTATTTTCAAAACTGGTCCACGATTGGACAGTAACTCTCTCTTAGTCGGTGTATATTTAAACTGAAAAACTTTGAATCTGATAGACCGTTGGCCGGAACGCGAAACCTTTTGGAGAGAAAGCATGCCAGATCTGACGACGCAGACTGAGACGTAGAAAATACGCAAAGGCACGGCGCTGCTTGCGGTGTGCCATCAAGATGTATGAATTCGACGAGGGCGTGGAACGGCCGAAGTATTTCTACGAGCCCATAGCACTCGATGCGGTAAAGGGTGTGTACGTCACCAACGCGCTGGAAAAGCGACGCCTCGAAGAGAAGCAGCTTGAACTGTACGAGCCTGACCCATGAAGCGAATTGAACATATGTCGCTCTGGGAGCGCGCCTACTTACCGGAGATCCTGCGCGGCCTTTCGGTTACCGGTTTTCACTTCTGGCACAATCTCAGCATCCACATTCTGCATGCCTTTGGTTTGGCAAAAACTTTTCAAGCCGCCGTCACGGTCCAATATCCGGAGCAAAGAGCTGCTTATCCCGAAACCTTTCGTGGGCGCCACCGTTTAACCCTGAAAGCGGACGATACCGCCAATTGCACGGCGTGCTTTCTTTGCGCGGTGGCCTGCCCGGCAGAGTGTATCTACATCGAGGCGGGCGAGAACGAGACCGCCATCGAGAAGTACGCGGTGCGCTACGAGATCGATACCTTGCGCTGCATCTATTGCGGCCTTTGCGTCGAAGCCTGTCCCTGCGATGCGATTCGTATGGACACCGGAACCCATCCCGGCAATTTAGGATTCACCAGGATGGATTTTGTCGAGGACAAAACAATTCTCACGGACCGCTCGCGCGCGTTACAAGCCAAAGGCAAGGAAGGCCTCTACGAAGAGTATGTCAACCGTTATCGAAAAGTATAGTGCGAAGAATTTCGGGCGCGGATCCGGCTTCGGCGAAGACAAGAAGTCCGCCGGCTAGAAAGCTTAGTTAAACATGAAATTACTGATGCAGAATTTTGCCAGTCGGATTTTTCCAGGCGTATCCGACCGGCAGTTGGCCGGGACGCCGGTTGAAACCGGGCCGCGAAAGGGTGTGGCCGGATTTATTGACGGTATACGCGCGCGTTATGCTGAGAAAAAGAAAAACGCCTCGCTGAACGGTAAAGAATTCCGACCGGCGTCGATCTGGTTATTCCTTGCCACTATTTCACTCGTCCTGTTGATGCAAAATTTGTTTGGCACTCCCCACGTCGAGATCGTCGGCTATAGCCAATTCAAGTCTTTGCTAAAAAAGGATTTGATCAACGATCTGGTTATTCGTGAGACGATCATCGACGGCAATTTGAAGGGAGCGGCGGCCAAGGAAATTTTCACCCCCGAACAACTTAAAGAGATGTCTCCTGAGGTGCTTGCCAGCAAAATCCCTTTCGTCTTCGCAACGGTAAGAGTGGAAGATCCCGGCCTGACCGCTGAACTCGAGGCGGCGAAAATACCGTTTAAGGGAGAAGTGACTAGCAATTGGCTACCGACCCTCTTGTCCTGGGTAGTTCCCGTTGCCCTGTTTTTTCTGCTGTGGAGCTATATTGGCAAGAAGATGGGGTCGGCAAGCGGTGGTTTAATGCAGATCGGTAAGAGCAAAGCCAAAGTCTACATTGAGAAAAAAACCGGCGTTACATTTGCCGACGTGGCGGGCATCGACGAAGCCGAAGAAGAAGTCGCTGAAGTTGTCGGGTTTCTCAAAGATCCGGACAAATATCAAAGATTGGGAGGTCATATTCCCAAGGGTGTCTTGATCGTCGGGCCGCCGGGTACGGGAAAGACTTTGCTCGCTCGCGCGGTGGCCGGCGAGGCCGGCGTGCCTTTTTTCAGCCTCACCGGTTCCGACTTCGTCGAGATGTTTGTCGGCGTCGGCGCGGCACGGGTCAGGGATCTTTTTATGCAGGCGGTTAAAAACGCTCCGAGCATCATATTCATCGATGAGCTCGACGCCATAGGAAAGGCTCGCGGAGTGAGCATGCTCACGGGCAACGACGAGCGCGAACAAACCCTCAATCAACTCTTGGCCGAGATGGATGGGTTCGATCCCAATCAAGGGGTCATCATCATGGCCGCCACCAACCGGCCGGAAATCCTCGACGCCGCGCTGCTCCGTCCCGGCCGCTTTGACCGGCAGATCCTGGTGGATCGTCCCGATATCAAAGGACGAACCAAGATCCTCGAATTGCACGCGAAGAAAGTGAAACTCTCGAATGATCTCGACCTTGCGATCGTAGCGGCCAAGACCCCCGGTTTCGTCGGCGCCGATCTCGCCAACATCGTTAACGAAGCGGCGTTGCTGGCGGCGCGCCAGGATAAGGATTCGATCGAGATGACGGAATTTGACGAGGCGATCGAACGGGTGGTCGCGGGACTACAAAAGAAGAGCCACGTCATCAACCCGAAAGAGAAAAAAATCGTCGCCTATCATGAGTCCGGTCACGCGCTCGTGGCCGAGTTAGTGCCCGGCGCCGATCCCGTCTCCAAGATTTCGGTTATTCCCAGGGGAATCGCCGCGCTGGGTTACACAACCCAATTGCCGACCGAAGAGCGCTATCTCATGACCCGTTCTGAACTGCTCGCGCGCATCGATGTCCTTTTGGGCGGCAGAGTCGCGGAGGAGATCGTCTTCGGCGACGTATCGACCGGCGCGCAAAACGATCTGCAGCGCGCCACCGAGATTGCCAGAACCATGATCACCCAATTCGGCATGAGTGAAAAACTCGGTCTGGCGTCTCTCGAAGGGCCGCGCCACGCGACGTTCCTGATGGTGCCCACGCAGAGTCCTAAAGAGTACAGCGAGGAGACCGCCCGGCTGATCGACGGCGAGGTAAAACAAATATTATCGGAAGCGCACAGCAAAGCTCGGGATATCCTAATCGCGCACCGCCCGGCGCTGGAGCAATTGGCCAAGCTGCTGCTGGAAAAGGAAGTTGTCGACCGGCCCGCGCTGCAAGCGATTCTCAAAGTGCGGAGCATCGGCAGTCTGAAAGACAAAAAGCGCAGCGCCGACGCACCGGCAAACGAAAGCAATCAGACCGACGTCGAGCGCGAATAGCTATCGATTGGGAGATGAACGGGGTTTGATCTGTAATGATTCAACCAAATCAGGAGAGCGAAATATGAAGAGCGAAACCAATCGCCCGGAAGAAAAGTTTGACGAGCGAGCCAATGAAGACAGCTATTTTGCCGTGAAAGAGCACGAACTGATCGACGGGATGAAGGCCGAATTTCAGCAGGTTGAAGCGGCCCGGCGTGAGGCGCAGATGATGAGTTGTCCGAAGTGTTCGGGAAAATTCGCCAAGTACAAGTTTATGGGATTCAATCTGGATCGGTGTGAGAGCTGCGAAGGGATCTGGCTCAATAAGGGCGAGCTCGCCGGGATTTTGCGCCACCAGGCGCGTGGTCCGCTCGGAGCCTTCCTCGATCGATGTTTTTCTAAAAGTACAACACAACAGCGCTAGAGTCAGTTTCCGCCACCGCGCCAATTGCACCGCACTCGATCTCTGCGCCGGTACATTTGGCGGCGCCGGAAACGCTGGCACGACCGCGTTCAGAACCATTGCACAAGCCACTAAGATACGTCGTGATGGCAGAGGGGCGGCAGGTTGCCTAAATTGAAATCCAAAATATTGAGGGGATGACCATGAAGGTCGATTATCCGGAAAAGCAATTACTCCCTATTAGCTCCTCGACGCCAGGCAACCTAAGTGGCGTTGACAATCGCGTGAATACACTGGCGCCAAAACTTCAAGTTGATACAAGCGAATTGAGCGACTGCCAGGTCATCTTTTTGCAGAGTAGCGTGAACAATTGTTTTTATAACGTCGACGATCTTCCCCAAGCCAACTGGCAGTGGCCCAAGGATACCTGGTTTCAGGAACGGCTGGGTCATCAACTCAAGGATTCTCGGGATCACCGATTACTAGCTTGAAGACTAAGCTCGCAGTCCAATAATACCGATGGGCGAATCAAGAATTGGTCCCGCTACGTTTCTCAACTACACCCCGGTCCCGTTGGCCTTCGGCACCAGCGGTTTGCGCGGCTTGGTCAAAGACATCACCGACCTCGAGGCCTATATCAATGTCAAAGCAGCGCTCCGTTATTTGTTGAGCGTCAGCGATATTCGCGCGAGCAGCCGAGTCGTCGTCGCCGGCGACCTTCGGCCGAGCACCGACCGCATCATGCGCGCCTGTGTCCAAGCGATTGTCGACTCGGGCTGTCGGGTGGAGAACGCCGGCAAGATTCCCACGCCCGCGCTGATCTCTAACGCCATCTCCGGCCGACGCGCCGGCGTGATGGTGACCGGTAGTCACATCCCCTTCGATCGTAACGGCATAAAAATCAATAAAAGCGTCGGCGAAGTGCTGAAGTCCGATGAACCCGGCATCACCCGCGAGGTCGAGCGTGTGCGCGTCGAAGAGTATGGCCGGAGCGCGACGGCGTCGGCATTCGACGCCTGCGGAATGCTGAAATCCGCGCTGGCGCTGCCACCGCTCGATCGCGCCGCGGAAGAAGCGTACGTACGTCGCTACCTGACCAGCTTTAATTGCGGAGGACTTGCTAGCCTGCGCGTTCTTGTTTATCAGCATTCGGCAGTGGGGCGCGATCTCTTGGCGCGTATCCTACGCGAGCTCGGTGCCGAGGTAGTCACTGCCGGGCGTAGCGAGACGTTCGTTCCTATCGACACGGAGAATATAACTGACGAGCAGCTAAACCGTCTCGAGGAGTTCGCCGTCGCTGCCGAAGCGAGGGGAGAGCCGTTTCAGGCAATCGTGTCAACCGATGGTGACTCCGATCGGCCATTAGTAACGGCGGTGTTATCTGCCGCCGAGGTTAAGCCTGGCGGCCGGCGCGTGCGCTTCTTGCCCGGAGACCTTTTGGGCATCGTCGTTGCCGAGTTTCTCAGAGCCGATGCGGCGGCGGTTCCGATCAGCGCCAACGATGCGGTCGAGCGCCGCCTGCGCGAGCGCGGGGTTACTCTCGAGAAGACCAAAATCGGCTCGCCCTATGTCATCTCGGCCCTCGACGAGTTGTGCGGTGCCGGCAGCGGCCGACGAATCGTCGGCTGGGAAGCTAACGGCGGCTTTTTGACCGGTAGCGATATTGCGTTAGACAACGCGACTCTAGCGGCGCTGCCGACGCGCGATGCAACGCTACCGATCTTAGCCAATTTGTTCGCCGCGGCGAATCAGGGCATTCGCTTATCCGTCTTGTGGGACCGTTTGCCCGCACGCTTTGGACGGGCCGGTTTGCTCGATAACTTTCCAGTTGCCGCGAGCCAGACCATTCTCGCTCAACTGATTCCGCCCGGGGACGCAATCGAGGTGGAGTTTGTTGGCGCAGAGCGTGTGGTCGATCGCAGCCGTGCCGGCGTCACACCCCCGCCGCTTGCACCGTCAGCAACCAAACACTGGCAACAATGTAAAGCTATGTTTGCGCGCTTCTTCACGCCGGCCCTCGGATTCGACGAAATCGCGCGGATCAATGTGCTCGACGGCCTGCGCGCTTATTTCCGCAACGGCGACATCGCGCACATCCGGCCGTCGGGCAACGCGCCGCAGCTGCGCATTTACGCCAATGGTGATTCGCAAGCGCGCGCCGATGAAATCGTTGCACTTGCCGTGCGCGAGCCCGACGGCATCTTGCGTCAGCTGGAACGAGCGTTCACGTAACGGCGTGCCAATGATCACGCAAGACGCAATTGGTTAAGCGATGCACAGGCAGGTCCCCCGCTAATATCGGGAATAATATTCAACTCCAGTGTGGTTAAGCCATCGAGCTCAACAGTAAACTCTTCAAATTCGCTGGTCGTGTCCGGCGGGCTAAAATTATACTGCTGACGCACGATTTCGCGGTAAGACCGGCCCGTGTCCGATGACCAGCGCAGGACAAACTGCTGAGTTCGCTCGTGCGCAGTCTCGTGAAAGACTAAATTCATGCGCCTGATCCTCTGTGGCTCGTAAAACAATAGGCGCACGGTCTGCTGTCCAGGTTGTTCCGCCCGCCAGCCCGATCCGGCCCCCGGTACCAATGCTGACTCGATCGGATGCGCCGCGTCCTCAGAGGTGACTTCTACGTCGGCAATAGCTTCTAGATTCAACCACTGTTGATTCGCGGGTGAGACATCTTGGGAACCCTGATTGATTATCCGCTTACGCATAATCTTTCCTCCATAGGATTCCATGCCAGGAGATATTTTTAAGCTTTTACTCAAGTTCCTTGAAGGTACTCTGCCAGAACTCACAACGTTAACGGGAGCTAGTTGACCGTAACCTGAATTATCTTTGTTATAGGATAATGCGATCCACTGATTCATTTGTCAGGAAAACGGACGAGCCGCGAGTCTTTCGCCAGGGGAAAATCCGCTCGGGGCCTCCGGTTCTAGGGCAAGCCGCAAGGCTTCGTCCGCCGTCTTCAAGAACTCAAAGCGGATTCCTTCCCGCCCGGCGGGGGGAATCTCTTCCAAGTCTCTGCGGTTCAACTCGGGCAACAAGACGCAAGAAATCCCCGCTCTTTTTGCCGCCAACATCTTTTCTTTGATTCCTCCCACGGGGAGTACCAAGCCGCGCAGGCTAATCTCGCCCGTCATGGCGACATCTTTGCTGATGCGCCGTCCGGTCAGAAGCGAAACGAGCGCGACAAAAAGCGTGACGCCGGCGCTAGGACCGTCTTTTGGAATAGCGCCCGCGGGAATATGAATGTGTAGGTCGTTTTTCTTGAAGTTGTCGGGATCGATTCCCAGTGTTTCGGCGCGCGATTTGACCAGACTCAAGGCTGCCTGCGCGCTCTCTTTCATGACGTCACCAAGCTGGCCGGTTAAAATTAGCTTGCCGTCTCCCGCCATCTTGGTCGCTTCGACAAACAAGATATCTCCGCCAAACGGCGTCCAGGCCAGACCGGTAGCCACTCCAGGCAAGCTCGTGCGCAGCGCGATTTCGTTGAAGAATTTTAGCGGACCCAGATAGGCATGGAGAGATTCTTGATTGACGGTTATAGTTTCTTTAAAACCATCCGCGACGCGCGTTGCCACACTGCGGCAGACCGCTCCCAACTCACGCTCGAGCTGGCGAACCCCGGCTTCGCGCGTATAGGAGCGGATAATTTCGCGAATCGCTTCATCTGTGAAATTAATCTCTCCCGGTTTCAGACCGTTTTCGCCGATTTGCCGAGGAACCAGGTAGCCTTTGGCAATCGCCAGCTTGTCTTCCTCGATGTACCCCGGCAATTCTAGAATCTCCATACGATCGCGCAGTGGACCCGGAACGGTATCGAGCACGTTCGCCGTGGCGATGAACAATACCTGAGTTAGATCGAAAGGCACCGCGAGGTAATGGTCCTGAAAGGTCGAATTTTGCGAGGGATCGAGGACCTCCAGCAAAGCCGCGGCGGGGTTGCCCTGAAAACTCGCGCTGAGCTTATCGACTTCATCGAGCATGAAGACGGGATTTCTACTGCCGGCCTTTTTAATCCCTTGAATAATATTTCCTGGCAGCGCCCCGATATAGGTGCGCCGATGGCCGCGAATATCCGCCTCGTCATGGACACCGCCGAGACTTTGGCGCACGAACTTACGGTTCATCGCCCGAGCGATACTTTGCCCGAGCGAAGTCTTGCCTACTCCCGGAGGACCGACTAGGCACAGGATCGGGCTTTTCCCTTCCGGCATGAGTTTACGAACGGCGAGAAATTCGATAATGCGCTTCTTCACTTTTTCGAGACCATAATGGTCGGCGTCGAGAATCTCACGCGCCTTCGGCAGGTCGATTTCTTCTTTGGTGACAATGCTCCAAGGCAGTTCCACCAACCAATCGAAGTAGGTTCTCAACAACGAGTGTTCAGGCGCCATCTCAGGAATGCGCTCCAAACGAGTTAATTCTTTTAGCGCTTCCTTCTCGACCTCGGGCGGCATTTTTGCCTCGTAGAGTTTTTTTCTCAGCTCTTCAATTTCTACGCCTTTGCCGTCTTCCTCGCCGAGCTCTTTTTGAATCGCCTTTAATTGTTCGCGCAGAAAATATTGGCGCTGGGACTTGTCCATGGATTCCTTGGTTTCAGCGCCAATTTTCTTGCTCAGTTCCAACAATTCAATTTGCCGCGCCAACTTTTCCGAAACTTTTTGGGCACGCGCCTCTGGGTCAATGATCGCCAGAACTTCTTGCTTCTCGGCGGTCGGCAGGTCGAGGGTGGAAGCGATCATATCGATTACGGATAAGGGATCTTCGATCCGTTCGATCATCGCTCTCAGTTCGTTCATCGGTTCAGGGAATAACGATAGGGCTCGGGCAGCTTCTTGACGCAGATGTAAGATTCTCGCCTCAAACTCCTTCGTTTGAGGGATGGTTTCTTCCACCATCGTGACACGCGCGATGAGCACCGGATCGGTCTCAATAAATTCGCCGATTTCGAAGCGGCGGCGGCCTTGCACGATGACCTGGCGCCGGCCGTCCGGTAGGGTAAACATGCGCAACACGTCCGCGGCGGTACCGACACCGTAGAGGTCTTTGGGTTGCGGAGCTTCGATGTTTGGATCGCGTTGAACGACGAATCCGATGGGCAGTTGTTGGCGCACGGCTTCTTCAACAGCATGGAGCCGCGCCGGGCGGCCGACCATCAGCGGCATGACCATGGACGGGTAGAGCACCCGGTTGCGCATCGGTATGATGATCAATGCACCCGCGGGGATATTGAGACGAGTTTTAGTTTTAGGGGTTTCCGTCGCTTCAGCGTTCATGAATTTTTCCTTAGTTCGATGACGAGGAGCCCATCCTGAAAAGATATATTTTCCAGCAATAAAGAATTCTCGCCGCCGACCAGCCTGACTCGCCGCTCAAAGCGGCCGAGCGGAATTTCCCATAGCTTTAGTTCCCCATCATGGCAGCATTTTGGCAGCGGCCGTTCGCCGGCGATTACCAGGTCGCGTACCTCCAGCCGGACTTCGACTCGGTCAATGGCAACTCCAGCGAGAGCCGAAATCACCCACAGGCTTTCGTCCGTCTCGACGACATTAACCGGAGGTTCCCAGCTTGGAGTTCTACCGTGAGAAACCCGATAGCGAGCCCCGGCGGCGACTTGTAAAAAATTCCTATGGATCCGCTCCGCCTGCTGGAGCAGATCGTTAGCTCGCTGCCAGACTATCAAATCCCAATCGTGCGCTGCCATCGTATCCGAGCCTCCGCGTCATTGACGTAAAATCAGCTGAATTTGAGGATGAGTAAGTAAACTAGGGATGAGATGGGCCATTGTCAAGGAAAGTCGTTCGCGTGCCAAGGCGATACTTTCTTCTCAAGTTAGTCCAATATTAGACAGAAACCTTTCTCGCCTCAGCCTAGGTTAAGGCCAAAGCGGACGGAGGTTAGCCGTGGCTGAGAACAACGCCGTGGTGCGGGTTTACAACCCTCACGCCGAAGTCAATTCGACCCTTAAAGACCTCGAAAGATCGGGGTTCGCGATGAATAAACTTTCCATCGTGGGTAAGGATTATCACACTGACAAGCACGTCATCGGCGGCTACCACAATGCCGGCGACCGGATGAAAACCTGGGGCGAGCTGGCGAACACTTGGGGTGGCTTACGGGGCTTACTGTTAGGATCGGGTTTCTATTTTATTCCAGCCATCGGTCCCGTCATCGTATTTGGCCCGCTGGTTAGTTGGATTGTCAGGGCGCTGAAAGCTGAAGTTATTCCCGACGAGCTCAGTGCATTGGGTTCCGGCCTGCATAGCATTGGCATACCGAAACACTTCATCATGGAGTACGAGACGGCGCTCAAAGATGACAAGTTCATTGTCATCGCTCACGGCACGCCCGATGACATAGCCAAAGCCAAGAGTGTTTTCGAAAGCCCCGACGCGGCGCAAATCGTGCCCATTCTTCGGCGGAAAATTCGCCGGCGCGCGTGAACTGTAGCGCGGCGAGACGAGTGGTTCGTGATGAGGAGAGCCTATGCGCAACACGCAGATCAGCGCTGATCGAATCCAGTCACATAAGCCGGCTTCCGCCCGCCGAGCCGCCACGTATCAGCGGCCGGCCAGCGGCAGCATGCTTCCTGAACAGTTCTTCGATTCTCGCGTCAAGCTCGCCGCTGTGTGCCCGGAGACGGCGTTGATGTACGCCGTGCTCGAAGATGCTTTTCTCTGCTTTCATAAACGGTTTGAAAAGGAGCGCCAGTTTATTGAGCAGGCGCGGGAAGCTGAGGATTGGTTTTTCAACGACGACACTCGCTGGCTTTTCTCCTTCCTATCTGTCTGCGCTGCGCTCGGGTTGGAACCACATTTCATAAGGAAGAAGCTTAGACATTGGCCCCCAGCCTGCCTGGACATAGCGCCGACAACGAGATAGTGTCTTTGGCGTCGGTCCACCGCTGAGGTTTTGCTACGCGAGAATAAATAACCGACCAAGCCCCAGGGGAAGTCGACTGTTGTCATTGGCATCGCGGGCTTCGAAAGGAGACCCGATGGCGATTCAACAAACCCCGCAAGCCGACCAGTTCAAACGACAACTGCGCGATTCGTTACAGCGCGAGACCATGAATTCTCGCGCCGTCAAGATCGCCCGGCACCAACATGTTTATAGCTGCGGCGATCAGGACGAGATGGTTTACTTCATCGAGAGCGGCCAGATCAAACTGCTGATGCTGTCGTCCGAAGGCAAGGAGTGCCTCTTGGCCATCCATAGCAGCGGAGATATTTTCGGTGAGTTGTGTCTATCGGGGTTAGGCGCGCGCTTGGAATCAGCGACGGCGATGAAAGCGACGACCTTGAAACAAATACCCTGCGCGCAGTTCTTTGCGCGTCTAAGCCGCGACTCGCTGTTTGAGGGTTTCGTGCGCTACCTGGCGGTGCGGATTGCCGATCAGCAGCAGGTCATCGCCAACCTGGTGACGGTGGACAGCGAGCAGCGGCTGGGCCAGACGTTACTCCAGTTGGCGCGCACGATGGGCAGGAAAGACCCGCGCAGCATCCGCATCGAGCTGAAGATTACCCACGAAGAACTCTCCGAGATGGTCGGCACGACGCGGCCAAGGATCAGCTTGTTTATGCAGCGGTTTCACAATCTTGGGCTGATCGAGACCAATAGAGATCGCTATCTCATCATCAAAGAAAAGAAACTCACCGATTACTTAGCGCAGATTGCCTAGCGCTGCCGGGCAGCTACGTGAGCAGCGCGTAAGTTCTTTTCTTGGTGGGTGCATTGCCGGTCAAAACATCGGCTGACGGCAGGTGAAGTCAGTCGCACGCGACCTCCCTATTTTAATCCACTATTTGCTAAGTCCGGCTCGACCCTTTGGTCGAGCGTATCGACTGTTTCGCCGAACCGTCCCGCCATTTTCCTCCCCCGGTATGAATAATCTCTAGCGAAATTCACCGTCTTCCTAACCGCGAGCACTGGCACGTAAGCTGCTCCCATAGTCATTCAGAAAAGAAAAGAGAAAGAAGGTACCTGACTATGAGCCTGCTACTGTTGATCGTATTAGTTCTGTTGCTGGTCGGAGGATTGCCCAACTGGGGTTATCATAAGTTTGGCTTTGCGCCCTCGGGTTTCGCCGGTGCGGTGCTGCTGGTGGTTATCGTTCTACTGTTGACCGGCCGGCTCTAAACGGGTCGCAAACATAGGCCCAAGGTTAAAGCAGTTTAAGGCGCAGGGTTTCACTCCTGAGGCTACTTGAAATTCTTCATGTATGCCTCACTTAACCCTCCTATTCAGTGCAACCATGGTTGTTGAAATGAAAAGTATATTCTTGGTGTTAGTGCTTTTGAATCGGTGTCAGTCAAAGCGGCTGTGCATTCTTGAGCGGCGCGGCGGTAGGAGCCCTCGGGATCAGCGCCGGGTACGAAATCAACGCCAATAGCAAGATGAACCAACTGGAAGATGATTACAAAGCGGAGAGAATCTCCCGAAGTGAATACGAGAGCCGCAAGTCACAGATCGAGAAGGGCTCCATTATCTAGGAGCAATTATGAATCTCAGCAATCGTGCGCTACTGGCGTTCGCTCTGGGTTTGGCCCTGACGGCAAGCGTTGGCTGCAGCGGCAACAACATCGGCCCGGTGGGCAGAGAGACGCTTCCCGCCAGGGCCAGTCAACCGTCCCAGAGCGAGATCGTGGGGGTGGTATCACGGGTCGATACGGGCTCCAACGAGATTCATCTTCGACCCAGTCCGGGTCATCCCGGAATGGTTACTGATAGCGCGGAAACCCGGGTGATGTATCTGGGGAGGGTCTATCCGGACAGTCAATTGCAAATCGGCGACATCGTTGCAATGCAGATGGAGTCGGACTCTCCTGGTAATCACCATACACATACGATTCGCCTTCAAAAGAGTAGTGGAGATTGGGCTCAGCGCCAATATTAATCAGAAACGCGCCTTATGATTCAGCAGACTCCCGAAGCGGAACGGTTCAAACAGCAAATGCGCAATTCGTTGCAGCACGAAACGTTGAACTCTCGTGCTGTAACGATCCCGCGGCACGCAAATATTTACATCTGCGGCGATCAGGACGAGATGGTCTACTTCATCGAGAGCGGCCAGATCAAACTGCTTCAGCTCTCGTCCGAAGGCAGAGAGTGCCTGCTGGCCATTCACAGTGCGGGAGACGTTTTCGGTGAACTATGCCTATCAGGGTTAGGCGCGCGCTTGGAAACCGCGACGGCGATGAAACAAACTGTGCTGAAGCAGATTCCTTGCGCTCAATTCTTGGGGCGTTTAGGCCGCGACTCGCTGTTTGAAGGCTTCGTGCGCTACCTGGCGGTGCGTATTGCCGACCAACAGCAGGTCATCGCCAATCTTGTGACGGTGGATAGCGAGCAGCGGCTGGGCCAGACGTTGTTGCAGTTGGCCCGCACACTTGGCAAGAAGGACCCGCGCAGTATCCGCATCGAGCTCAAGATTACCCATGAAGAACTCTCCGAGATGGTAGGCACGACGCGGCCGCGGATCACCTTCTTCATGCAGAGATTTCGCAACCTGGGATTGATTGAAACCAATAGCGATCATTTTCTTATCATCAAGGAAAACAAACTCACCGACTACCTCGCGCAGGTTGCCTAGGGCAAGGGGCGCTGTGTGCGACCTTGGTGAACTTTGTTTTCAAAATTGTTCAGCATTAGACCGCAATCCCTGCCCGGTCGGCGTAACTTCATTTTTATGCATAGGCTTTGAATTTTGAGGTTATTGGCAATTTTCAACTATCTTAGCTTTTAATGAAAGGGGGTTGAAGTTGGATCAGGTGGTAGGAGAGGGTGAGGCATTTTAAAAGGGAGATTCAGATGAAGACACTAAAAATCATTTTCTTGGTGCTGGCGGTTCTTCTATCGCCCAGATACGCCCATGCATTGGACCTCGGTTCTGTGCGCATCAGTTTTTTGGCAGGAGACGTCCAGATGAGGACGAACGAGACGGGTGACTGGGTCCCAGCGGCGGTAAACACGCCTTTGGATGAGGGGGACGAGCTGTGGGTACCGGAGGGAGGAAGGATGGAGTTCCAGCTCAATACCGGGACCGCGGTGAGGCTGGATCAGAATTCAGCACTGCAGATACTGACCCTGGAGCGGACTTCTTCCCAGTTTTATCTCTCCGAAGGACATATGTATGTCGATTACAATGCGCCGCGCGGCAACGTCATCCAGTTCGACACACCTGTATCATCCTTGCGCTCCTACGACAGATCAGTCTTCAGAGTGGATGTGCCTGATCAATTTACTGACGTCTCGGTGTTCAGGGGTTCAGTGGACGCGGAAGGAAGGGACGGCAATACGCGCGTCAACGCGGGCAGGACTCTAACCCTCGGTGAAGGGAGAGAAGCGGAACTCGCGCGTGTCGGACGGGCCGATGCCTGGCAGAATTGGAATACGGCACGCGACCGGCGGTTCGCATCACGAGGAGACAGCTATCGATACCTTCCCGAAGAACTGAGGGTCTACTCCAGTGATTTAGATGACAGCGGTAGGTGGGTACAGGTCCCGGAATACGGTTACGTATGGACACCCCGGTCGGTATCATCGGACTGGGCGCCCTACCGTACGGGGAGATGGATGTGGAGAGGCGGAGATTATTTATGGGTAGGCTCTGAGTCCTGGGGATGGACCCCTTATCATTATGGCCGATGGGCTCATGCTCCCAGGATCGGATGGTTTTGGGTACCGCCGCCGCGGCGCGAAGTTTACTGGGGGCCGGGATATGTGGGATGGGTCAGGACTGCTAATCACGTGGCATGGGTGCCGCTCGCCCCGAGGGAAGTGTACCACGGTTATGGCAACTACGGCCCGAACAGCGTGGACATAAGAAAGCGCAATATTAGCGAGATCAACATCACAAACATCACTTACAGGAATGTCCAAGTGAACAACAGCGTAACGGTCATCAATAATAATACCTTCGTGACCGGACAGCGTGAAGTGGTCAATGTCAGAGAGAACCTGTTCTTGACCGAGAAGATAAACGTCGGCAGGCCAGACATAAAACCGGAAAGGGCGAGTTTTGCGCCGGTGGTAAAGACTATCGAGCCAGCCAGGCTGCCGCCGCAGCAAGTCAACAGGATAACAGTGAAGGAACTGAAACAAGCAAGGTCGCTAGTCAAGGAGCAAAATCAGTCTGTGATCAACAAGGGTGAGCCGGTAAAACCCTTGGTCGTAAAGGCGGTGGAGCAACCGAAGAGCCCTGATGAAAAAGTGCAAGAGCGGCGGCAGACGCAGTTGGAAACGGGTAAGAGCGGAGCGCCGGTGAAGAGCCCCAGAGTGAAGGGCGAGGAAAAGTTCACAAGCCCCAGTGCTGCCACTGAGACAAAGGAAACAAAGGGCCGCACGCAGTCAAGCCCTGAGCAGGTGGTGAAGCAACCGGAGAGCGCTCGCGAAAAGCCACAAGAGCGCCAGCAGACGCAGATGGAAAAGGGTAAGAGCGGAGCGTCAGTGGAGAGCCCCAGAGTGAAAGGCGAGGTAAAGTCCGCAAGCCCTAGCGTAGCCACTGCGACGAAGGAGACTAAAGTCCGCAAGATTCCTGTTTCAGTGTCTGAAACAAGACCTGAATCAACAGTGGAGCCAAGGGACAGAAAATCCACGCGGGCTGAAGAAAAGACTGCAACCGCAATCAAAACTCCCGTGACAATCGAGAGGAAAGCCACAAGGCAACCTGACCAAAAGGAAAAGCCCGTGGCGGGTTTGGCCAAGGCCCCTGAGGCAACGGGTGAAACAAAAGGCAGCAAACAGACGGTGGCAGAAAAAAAGGAATCAAGGGAAGATAAAAAGGCCACGAAAGATCGGTCGGAAGGCATGGAAAAATCCGACGAAACTAAGGAAGAGAAGATCGACAGAAAATAGAACCGACGGATCGTCGGACACTAATAAATTGTAACCGCTGAAACGATCTGCGCCCCGAGACACCCAACGGCTAACCATGTTGGCGTCCCGCTTATTTTTATGACGCGCGGGCCGAGGCAGGAAGACTCTGCAAAACAAATTTCGGAAAGGTGACAGCTGAATCAGCAATGCGTTACGGCAAAGCGAGATCACCCGTGGCAAGTTAACTGCGCTTGCGCCAGTACCGCCGAACAAATATGTATAACAAGAATAAGGTAACGGTCACGGCAGAACCAATCAGGAGATTAGGGTGGATCTTTTCGAATACCAAGGTCCATTGGCTACCTAAAAAGTAACCGGCGGAAATGAAAGTCACCGACCAAAAGAACGCTCCTGTATATGCAAACAAAGCAAACACGGACGGCGGTAGTTTCGATGTTCCGGCACCAAAGGCTATCAAATGTCGTACTCCCGGAAAGAGAAAACCGAACAACAGGCCCCACTTCCCGACACGCTCATACCACGTTTGAACACGAGCAACCTTATCGTCGGTAATTTGAACGGCAGGACCAAATTTTGTAACTAGATAATTGCCAACCGTGTGTCCCAACCCATAGCTGATAGTGATACCGCACACGCCACCAAGAAATGATGCGGCCACGGTGGGAAATAGCTGTAATCGGCCTTCGTAGACAAGATACCCCGCGAATGCTAGCAACCCTTCGTCAGGTATTGGGGTTCCCAGCGTCATCAATACGAAGATTGCTAGATAGCCATATTCTGTAATCCAACGGAAAATGGTTTCGCTCAGCATGATATCTTCTTCTCAGAACCGCTCGAGAAGCTCGAGCGGCAGAGGATAGGAGCTGGCTCGTTTTAGTCCATAAGACTGGGTACAGTCTATATTTTCATAAGGCTTATCCTTCCTTTGTTTTGTCCTGAACATAGTTAATGACGTCTTGAACTGTTATAAAGGATGATTGGCCCTGTGGAATCTCAATATTGAATTCTTCCTCGAGTTCAAAAATAAGATCCAGGGTGTCCAGTGAGTCGATCTCGAGATCTTCAATGAGTCTGGCCTCTTTTCGAATCTCACTTGGCTGCTTTTTTAAGATCTTTGCCAGACCCGTGACAATCCGTTCTTCGACCGAAGTAGTCGATCCCATTCTTAACCCTTTGCTTACGAAAGTGCCTTCATCACCAAACAGGAGTTGTTGCCGCCAAAACCGAACGAATTGGACAGAGCTACTTTTACTTCTCTCTCTCTTGCCTGATTTGGAGTGTAGTCCAAATCACATTCCGGATCGGGTTCCTCGTAATTGATGGTTGGATGAATGACGCGTCGTTGAAGTGTCAGAGCGCAGGCAATCGCCTCGATTGCCCCAGCGGCGCCGATGGTGTGTCCGATCATCGATTTGGTCGAGTCCAACGAAATCCGGTAGGCCTGTTCCCCAAAAATCCTCTTTATCGCCTTGGTTTCAACCAGATCGTTCAGGACAGTAGAGGTTCCGTGGGTGTTGATATAATCAACCTCGTCGGGCGATACCCCAGCATCCTGGAGTGCCAGCTGCATCACGCGAGCCGTCTCACTCCCCGTACCCTCAGGGTGGACAATATGGGTTGATTCAGCGGTCGCGCCGTAGCCTACAACTTCCGCATAGGGGATGACCCCCCTCGCCTTCGCGCTTTCTAATGTTTCCAAGACGCTTATCCCAGCCCCCTCTCCCATCACAAAGCCATCCCGCTTTTTGTCGAAAGGCCGACTCGCCCGATCCGGAGCGTCGTTCCGAATGGAGAGCGCCCGTAAGGAACAAAAAGCAGCAAGCACCCCAGGTAAGATGCATGCCTCCGTTCCTCCTGCGACGATAGAGTCGGCTTTCCCCATCCGAATAAGGTCGAAGCCGTAGCCGATGGCATGGGACCCGGACGAGCATGCGGTTGAAATAGTCATATTAGGACCCTTCAACCCAAAGGAAATTGCAATCTCTGCTGCAGCGGCATTTGACATGATCAAGGGAACCGACCAAGGATGAACGCGCCGCGGGTTATTGGTTTCGAACAGTCTTCGTAGCTGGGCTTCATAGACACCCATGCCGCCAAACCCGGTTCCCATAACAACCCCGACTCGGCCTGCATTCTCTCTGGATAAATCGAGGTTTGCATCGTCAATCGCCATTTTTGCTGCTGCCACAGCAAACTGGGAGTTTCTTGACAGTTTAGGGACCTCCGAAGGCGGGATGTAATCTTCCGGCCTAAAATCGGAGATTTCCCCAGCGATTTGACATGAATAGGAAGAAGCGTCGAAACTACGGATCGGCCGGATCCCCGATTTTCCCTCAAGCAAAGCAGACCAAAAGGCTTCTTTCCCAAACCCGATGGAAGAAACAACGCCCAGGCCAGTGATCACAACCCTACGACCGATCATGGAGTGCACAATATGGAAATGCCGACTTCTTTTCAACAGATTGGAATCAGATAACATCCAAAAGGGAGGCACTCTGCAGCTGGGTCGCTGCGATCCCATCATGGTCTTTTATGTGTTGACCACCCGCAGCATACAATTTTTTCGATTCTCTTGTTTTTTCTGCTTTTGCCGAATAGCGTATTGGTCATGCGGTGGCAAATAAGAAGTGTGGCACTATGCGCCGGCTTGGCATTGCTGAGCTCGGGTCAAATGACTCAGGCGGCGGACGATCAACGGGCACGGGAGATCGTGGACCGGGTGGCTCGGCTTTCCACCAGCAAATCCAGCATCGCTACGGTGGAAATGCAGATCACCAACGAAAACTGGCAACGAAATATTTCGGTCCAGATCTGGGCGCTCGGAGAGGATAAGGTCCGCGTTCGGATTGGCAGCCCTCGTGAAGATGCGGGCACGGGCGTTCTGAAAGTTGGCAGCGACATCTGGTATTATCTGCCGAAAGCGGATCGCACGATTAAGATGCCTCCGGCGATGACGATGACCTCGTGGATGGGAAGTCACTTCACGCTCGACGATCTGGTGAAAGCGAGTCACCTCGCTCGCGACTATTTTACCGCCCTCTCTTTTGAGGGCGAGCGAAACGGCGTCGAGGTGGCCGAAATCACGCTTACTCCCAGGCCGGAAGCGGTGGTGGTGTGGGGGAAAATCTTACTGGAGGTCCGCCGCGCCGACTACATGCCTACGCGGCAGCGTTACTATGACGAGGACGGGAAGCTGGTCCGGGAGCTGACCTTTTCCGAGTACAAAACTTTAAGCGGGAAGCTCATTCCTACGCGCCTGGTCATGCGACCCCTGGACAAGGCTGGTGAGCAGACCACAATCCTCTATAAAAACATCCTCTTCGACGTGGCAATCAGCGAGGAGATGTTTTCCCTGAACAATCTGAAGCGATGAGCGGACAACTTCTCCGGCTCGCCTGGCGCAATCTTTGGCGCAATCCCCGGCGTACGTTGATCGCCATGGCTGCCATTGGCTTCGGCTACGTAATGCTGCTGTTCGTTGCGTGCCTGATGGCGGGACTGAGGCAACAGATGATCGAGAGTGGCACGGGCCTTGTTCTCTCTGATATTGAGGTTCACGCTCCGGCTTACTACCCCAACCGTTCCATTCACCAGACCCTGGGAGAACGAAAAGGGACAAATGTCAGCGTGCTGCTGGCTGCCATCGCAGCCGACCCCCGGGTTTATGCTGCTACTCCCCGCGTGTACGGCTACGGCCTGGTAAGCGCTCCTCATCAATCGGCCGGGGCGGAGATTCTTGGTGTCGTTCCCAATCCGGAGCAAAAGGTTACTGCACTGCACACTCGGATAATAAAAGGGAACTATCTGAGCGAACGGATGCCAAAGGGTATCGTGATGGGAGATAAACTCGCTACCACGATTGGCGTCGAGGTAGGGTCAGAAATCGTCCTGTTGACGCAGGCAGCCGATGGTTCGATGGGAAATGATCTGTACACGGTTATGGGGATCTTTCACACGGGTCTTGACGAAATGGACCAGGGTCTGGTGCTCATGTGTCTCTCGTCTCTGCAGGAGCTTTTGCGCTTGCCGCCGGTAAGGATCCATGAAATTGGTATTAAGCTCCATGACATAACGGAGGCCACGACGGCGGCTCGGGCACTTGAGGTCCACCTGAAGAAATCCCTTCCGGTTCGGGTCAGGGCCTGGCCTGAGCTGGCGCCGGAGCTAGCCGATTACGTGCAGTTTAATCGTAGTATCACTTTCATTCTCTTTTCCATTTTTTTCCTGTTAGCGATCATTGGCATAGTAAATACCATGCTCATGGCGGTCATCGAGCGCACGCGTGAGCTGGGCATGCTGATGGCCGTGGGAATGCGTCCTGTCCAAGTGGTGCGTCTCATCCTGGCAGAGGCGGCAGGTTTGGCGGGAGCAAGTTTGGTTTTGGGCGGAGCCATTGGGGTTCCGATCCTGTGGTATTTGCAGGTTCATGGTTTGGACTTGGGCAGCTCGATAGACGAGTTCTCTCTGGCTGGAGTCGTGGTGGGTCGCCACTGGTACGGTCGGCAAGATTTTTTTGCTTACGGTCAGGCCGCGCTGGGGCTGGCGGTCACCGCTCTTACGTCTGCCCTCTATCCCGCGTTGCGGGCTGCCCGCTTTCGGCCCGCGGAAGCGCTCCGAAAGGTCTAGCGATGTTGGGAGTTCTCCTGGTGGTGAAAATCGGCTGGCGCAATCTCTGGCGCAATCCCCGAGGTACCCTGCTGACTGCGCTGGCCTTGGGGTTGGGTCTTGCCTTGCTGCTGATCTCTTTGGGCTTGCTCGATGGCCTACACGAGAAAATGGTTGGTGACGGAGTGCGATTCGGTAGCGGGCACGTAGTCATCCAGGCGAGGGGGTATCAAGACACCGGCTCTCAGGAGCTTTTGCTTCCGGTCCCGGTCGTGACGACGACCGCTGAGTTTTTGCATACCGAGCCTATGAAACATCTTGTCCGAGGCATGAGCCCTAGGCTTCTGGCCTCTGGACTGTTGAGTTCCGCAGCCAACGCTGCCGGCGTGGGCATTATTGGGGTCCTACCACAACAGGAGCGAGCCGTCTCCCTGATTCCCTCGCGGATCGTCGAGGGGACCGATCTGAGTGACGACAAACGATCTGGGATTGTCATTGGCGTTGAGCTGGCCCGCAAGCTCGAGGTGAAGATCGGCGCCAAAGTAGTCCTTATGACTCAGGCTGTGCAACAACCTGGCACCGAAGGTGCGGTCGCAGGCGAAGGCGGAATGCAGAGCACTCTTCTGCGGGTGAGCGGGATATTTCGCACCGGCGTGCAAGCGATCGATGCCCACATCATCCATTTGCCAATGGCCGTGGCTCAAACACTGCTCGGAGTGCCAGACCGGGTGACTCAAGTAGCCATCCTCCTTGAACGGGAGGGTGACTCGCTGATGGTGGCAAGGGAATTGCGCAAACAGTTGGCGGGACTTCCGGTTGAAGTTCTCCCATGGCGGGAATCCATGCCGAGGCTGGTTCAGATCTTTCGGCTGGACCAGGCCTTTAATTATATTATGAACGGCGTGGTGCTAGCGATGGTGGGGTTGGGAATTCTCAACACAATTCTCATGCGCGTACTTGAGCGCCACTATGAATTTGGTCTCTGTAAGGCTCTTGGCCTACGGCCTCTGCAGCTTGCAGGAATGATCATTGGCGAGTCTCTGGCTCTGACGACGATCAGCCTCGCCGTGGGTCTGGCGATGGGCTCGAGTGCCCACTATTATATTTCGACCTTTGGGTTGGATCTGAACTGGCTCTTCGAAAGCGGCGCTCCCTCCGCTTTCGTTTTTGACCCTATCATCTACTCGCGCCTAAGCCTTAGGCGCATCGCCACGTCGGTAAGCATTGTGTTTCTGACAGCGACGGTCATATCATTTTATCCGGCATTCAAGGCAGCGCGAACAGAGCTGCCTGATGCATTGAAGGTGTTTTAGAAAAACTAGCTATTAGTTTCGGGGTTGGAGAAAATCAGAAAAGTTCTTGAGGCACAGAGGAGCAGAGCAAAATTAACCAGGGCGCAGAGCATGAAAGAAAAAGTTGCGATCGAAAAGTATACCGCCAAGCACGGGTTGGAGGACGATGTGGCCACGTGGGCGGTGGAACTGAATAACGTGAAAAAGACCTACCGCACGGGGCCCATCGAGATCCCGGCGCTGCGCGGGGTGAGTCTACAAATTGCTCCTGGAGAATTTCTCGCTATTGCCGGTCCTTCAGGTTCCGGCAAGACCACCTTGCTCAACATCATCGGCGGACTCGACCGGGCAGACGACGGGGAGGTGTGGGTGGAAGGAAAGAACCTTCAACTCTTATCTCCAGGGAATCTCGCTCGTTTGCGGCTTGAGCGCCTTGGTTTTGTCTTTCAAGCTTACAACCTGCTGCCCGTCCTGACGGCCATGGAGAACGCCGAGTTCACCCTGCTTCTGCAAGGCGTCCCTGTGGAGCAGCGTAGAGAAAGGGTGCAAAAACTATTTTTGGAAATCGGTCTCGCCGGCCTTGAAAATCGTCGTCCAGCAGAGTTATCCGGCGGGCAACAGCAGCGGGTTGCCGTGGCTCGGGCCATGGTCACAGAACCCGTGCTGATCCTGGCGGACGAGCCCACGGCGAATCTCGACTCCGCCACTGCTTTGTCTCTCCTCGATGTGATGGACAAGCTCAATCGTGATCACGGTACGACTTTCGTCTTCTCCACCCATGATCCTCAAGTGCTGGAACGGTCTCGCCGGTGGATTCGCTTGCGCGACGGTCAGATAGCAAGTGATGCGGCCCATGCAAGCCTCATACTCCCGCCCTGAACGGGGAATTCACTGATGATGAGCCTCCATGTGGCGGGTCTCATCCGTCTCCGCGCAGTTCTTGGGAGAGCGCTCGGAGAAGGACAGGCTGAGTTGTGTTCAAGAAGAAGTGGTCGCCGGGAAACATCCGCAGCGAGAAGGAAACATTCGTTTGATCACGCCAGGCTTCGAGATCGCCGCGACTCACCCTGTGATCCTGCAAGCCGCCGAAGGCGGAGATGGGACAGTTGAGAGGAGGTTCGGTTGAGTACTCGTAAGTTTCGTAGACGGCGAAATCTGCTCGCAAGAGGGGAAGCATGATCTGCCTGAGTTCTTCGTCTTCTAATACTTCTCTGGGAGTGCCGTTCAGGCGACGCAGTTGCGCTAAGAATTCTCCCTCGGGCAGGCTATGGGTAGGCGGATCTCGATTAGGGATCTGAGGCGCACGATCAGCAGAGATAAATAGGCGAACAGGATTGACAGCATACTCTTTGCGCAGGTGACGGGCGAGTTCAAAGCTAATCAATGCTCCTAGACTGTGGCCGAAGAAAACAAAAGGCTTGTCCAGGAGTGGAAAAATGGCTTCGGTGAGGGCCTGGATGAGCGGCGAGAGTCGAGTGAACGGAGGCTCGAGCAGGCGAGTTCCCCGTCCAGGAAGTTGCACCGGACAGACCTCAACATCCGCCGGAAGGCCGTCCGACCAGGTGCGAAAAAGCGAGGCACCGCCTCCCGCGTACGGAAAGCAGAATAGACGGAGGCGCGCTTGTGGGCTCGGCTTGCGGCGCGCAATCCAGGAGTCCAAGGGGGACGGTACGGTCATTTGTTTTGCTGCTTCTCCATTTTCTTCCTCAGGCTAAGCGGCCTCATGTCGGTCCACAATTCTTTGATATAAGCCAAGCATTCCGTCTTGGAGCCGCTCTCGCCTGCATCCTTCCAGCCAAGAGGGTTCTCCCGGTCGGCAGGCCAGATCGAGTACTGCTCTTCGTGATTGACGACGACTTTGTAAATGGTATTGTCTTCGGTGTCGTCCCTATTCATTGGGCCTCCTTGATCAACGGGTCGGTGGATAAACTACGGGTGAGGCGT
>Ga0208454_1000032_pt1 | contig 109267 bp, 97 predicted proteins | sample EasRivMeERMZT100_FD_187530 | JGI IMG/M metagenome (GOLD analysis project Ga0208454, IMG submission 187530) | Soil microbial communities from meander-bound floodplain in the East River, Colorado, USA - East River MetaG ERMZT100 (SPAdes) (version 2) | ecosystem: Environmental > Terrestrial > Soil...
GCTCGCGGGTAATCGCATCTAACACGTTACAGACAAAGCTCAAGGTGGGGTGCTCGGCGAACGGGTCCATCATGGCGGTGTCGGGATCGGGCAACAGAATCATGTCCGATTCGTTGATGCTCTGAAAACCACGAATGCTCGATCCGTCAAACCCCAATCCTTGTTCAAACTTGTCGGCGTCGAGATCGGTGGCCGGAATCGAAAAATGCTGCCATAACCCCGGCATGTCGATAAACTTGAAATCGACAATCTGTACCTTGTTCCGCTTCGCCATCTCTAGGGCGTCTTTGACACTCATTTATCTCTGCTCCTCTCCTTAATGGATGAATTAAATTTGAAGTCGCAACCCTGTTATCACATTCTTTTGTCGAGAGCCAGCCCCAGGAATGGCTCGATCATTCGTATGCGCGCTCATTATGTTGCGTCAGATCCAAACCCATCCGTTCCTCTTCGTCGGAGACTCTAAGGCCCATGCTCGCTTTCAAAATCGAAAGAATGATGGCCGTTGCAACCATGGCAAATATGATCGTCACCATGACAGTTATGAATTGAGTCCACAGTTGGCCGGGGTTGCCGAAGAAAAGCCCGTCGTTGCCGGCGGCATTGATCGCTTTGGAGGCGAACAGGCCGGTCGCCAACGCGCCCCAAGTGCCGCCGACACCATGCACACCGACGACGTCGAGAGAGTCGTCGTAGCCAAACTTTGGCTTGAGGCTACAGGCGATTGAGCATAGCACGCCACCGACGGCGCCGATGATGAGCGCAGACATCGGCCCGACAAAACCGGCGCCGGGTGTGATCGCGACTAGACCGGCAACAGCGCCGCTAGCCGCACCTAACATCGTTGGCTTGCCTCTCATCCAGTCCATCACCAACCAGGCTAATGCCGCGGCGGCGGTTGCAACATGGGTAGCAACAAACGCAGATGTGGCAAGACCATCGGCCGCGAGCGCACTGCCGGCGTTGAAGCCGAACCAGCCGACCCAGAGCAATCCAGCACCGATTACACTGAACGGCAAATTATGTGGTGGCATCGCTTCTTGGCCGTAACCGATGCGCCGGCCAAACATGATCGCTGCGACCAACGCCGATGCTCCGGAGCTAATGTGCACGACGGTTCCACCGGCGAAATCCAAAGCGCCCATTTCACGCATCCAACCCTTCACGCCCCAAACCCAATGCGCCAACGGATCGTAGACTATCGTCGACCAGAGCACCACGAAAACCAAAAATGTGCTGAACTTAATTCGTTCGGCGAAAGCGCCGGTGATGAGCGCGGGCGTAATGATGGCAAACATCATCTGATAGACCATGAAGGTCTGATGCGGAATCGTCGCGGCGTAGTCGGCATTGGGTTCAGCGCCGACGCCGTTCAAGCCAACCCACGCGAGACTGCCGAACAAACCACCGACGTCAGGCCCAAAGGCGACGGAATAACCCCACAACACCCACTGAATCGTGATGACGCCGACCATGATGAAACTGTGCATGATCGTGCCGAGAATATTTTTGCTGCGCACGAGCCCACCATAAAAAAGAAACAGACCAGGGATCGTCATCATTAGGACCAATGCGGAGGAAGTCAGCATCCACGCGTTATCCCCCTTATCGACCTTTGGCGGCGCTGCGGGAGCCGCTGGCGCGCCGGCCGCAGGTGTCGGAGCGGATGGGCTTACCGCCGGCGCCGTTGCCGGGGGTGACTGAGTTTCCTGGGCAGAAGCCGATAGGTCCAGCAGCGACCCGATAAAAACCCATCCAACAAAAACCAGCGACCAACCAATCTTTTTCGATTTCACAACCAAACCTCCCCGTTTGTTGCGATAAATTTAGGCGCCCGAAATTAGAAATAGCGACGCGCGACTTCCATAGAGCAACGCTTATGCCACAAGAACTACTTCGTTGTCTATCGGTTTTTTAACGATTTGCGTCGATTGCGGCGAGGATGGAAGAACAGACACTGCACAGAAATACGGCAGATGCTTAAACGCTAGGCAATCAGTGAAGACGACTACCAGGTAGAGGTGCTGAGGTATTACTCGATGGCAATAGCAGCTTGAGCTAATTGTTTTATGTTTACTTCTACGCCCAGTCCAGCCGCATCGGTGAGGACCACTTGACCTCGCGTGACTGGAATGCCACTAAAAATGGCTTGCTCACCGAGCCGTAAGAAGCCAGTCATTTCACCACCTGACTGGGCATTGCTTAGCGCCGCGTGCAAGTGCATCTCCGCTGCGGAGAGTAACGGCGTGCAAGCGCTGCCTTGGCCGACAACGACGGGAAGACTTTTTGCGCCCATCACCGCGGCAATTCGCAACGCCTTTTGGAAACCGCCGATGTGGGTCAGTTTTATCTTCAAAAGATCAGCCGCCCCTGCTTCGAGGACCGCCAGGGCATCTTCCGCTGAACTCACGCTCTCTTGGACGGCGATCGGCACAGCGACCGAGCGGCGCAGTTCGGCCAAACTCTTGAGATCACCGCGATCCAACGGCTGCTCTGCGTCGGCGAGCCGGAACTGACTGAGGGCATTGAGAATTTCCCGCGCGTCAATGAAAGAGTAGCTGGCATTGCCATCGACTCGAATCGTCGCGTCATCACCTATCGCTGCACGCACCGCCCGGACCCGGGCGATATCTTTAGTCAGGTCCTTGTGGCCGATTTTGAGTTTAAATGCGCGAAAACCTTCTTCTTTTAGCTGTCGAGCTTTCGCGCCGATGGTCTCAGCGGTCAAGTCCATGCCGAGCCCGCCGACCAGCCCAATCTCTTTCCGATAGGGCCCGCCAAGAAGTCGATAAAGCGGGACCTTGTAGAATTTCGCGAGAGCATCGTAAAGCGCGGTCTCGACACCAGCCTTGGTGATCGGGTGGCCGTAACGAGTCGCCTGAAGTTTACTGATAACGGTGCCAGTCGCTTCGAGTTCCATGCCGATAAGCACTGGCGCGAAATATTTTCGCACCATGATATCCATAGTCTCCAAGGTCTCGTAGGTATTGCCAGGCCGGCCTTGCGTCGCCTCACCCCAACCCTCGACACCATTGTCGGTTTCAACTCGTATGATCAGCGTGCGGCAGTCTTCAAGAAAGCCGGCCGCACCGCCGTAGATTTCACTGATTGGAAGAACCAGCGGATAAGTAGTGATTGCGCAAATCTTCACTATGCGGTTCTCAGCAGCGCGCCGATCTTTGACATGTCGGCGATCTTCTCCAAGTTGGCCACGGAGTCGACCAGGCGCTCCAAGTGCCGCGGCGATAAGATGCCGCGGGTTAATTTTTGCGCCTTGCTTTCGACTTCCTCAGGGCTCATTGGATTAGCGGGCGTGCCTTTGAAGTGGATAACCAATTTGCTACGGCGCCCTTTTTTGCCGAGGTCCACCGTAAGCCGCGCGGCGCGGTCCCAGCCCTTTGCTTCAATCTCATGGTCGACTTTCAATCGGACCTTGCGCATCATCGCGAGAATCTTCGTGTCGTGAAGTTTCTTCTCATCGAAATTTGTTGGATCGGTAGGATCAGAATAGACACTGAGCGCCATACAAAAAGGAATACTGTACTGCGCCATCATCAAATCCGTCGGCCGGTAGTTGGCGTGATGTGTCACTAGTTTTTCGATGCCGCCAATTTCGACTTGCCGAATATCCTCGGCGGCAAATTGTAATTCAGCGCGAAGCCCTTGCAGTGCCTCGATCGGTGCGTGGGCGTTAATATGACAAGCGCAGCGCTTGATGCAGATGTTCATGCTCTCCCACACCCGGCCGAGCCGATGGGTAAGATACTCAAGTTTAGGCGAGTCGGAAAACGTCTGGCAAAAACCGAACTCGCCTTCGAGCACGCTCTCCGGTCCGGCGAAGCCGCGGCTGGCCAGTAGCGCCGCGGTCACGCCGCCTTCAGCGGCCTTGCCGAGATGGAGCCGCTTGACCATCGCGCCTTCCTGGCAGCGGGAAAATTCGATTAGCCCGCCCGAGTAGGAGCCGGCAATGCCTAAAGCATTGACCAGCTTTTTTTCATTCAAGCCGAGTAATCGCCCCGCGGCGATCGCCGCGCCGAATGTGCCGGTCAATCCCGGCGCGTGGAAACCTCGCCGCTCGAGGGAATTTCCCGCGGCTACGCCGATCCGTGACATGACTTCGCAACCGGCGATGAAAGCGGTGAGCAATGCTTTGCCGTCAGCCCGCTGTTCTTCGGCGACTGCGAACGCCGGTAAGAATGCGGTAGCGCCGGGATGAACACCAGCACCAGGCTGACGGACATTGTCGAGCTCAAAGGCGTGCGCCATGGTGCCGTTGGCGAGGGCGGCGCGCTCCGCTGGCGCCTTCTGTTTGCTCCCGAGAACGGTGGAGCGACCTCGTGCGCCCCTGGCTAGAACGAAATCGCTAACCGTTTTGCTCCACGGTTTGGTCGATCCGTACAGCGACACCGCCAGCGTATCGAGGATACAGGCCTTGGCGCGCTCGATGACTTCGCTTGGAATCTGTCGGTAACTTAGATCGAGCGCATAGTGCGCCAGCGTTTGCGTCGCATTCATAGATTGTAATTAGCGCACGACTTTCGCGCCGGCTTCTTTAAGCACCTCGCGCATCTGGACTGTCAGACCGTCAAAGAATTTAGTCAGCGCAGGACCTTTGAGGTAGGCGTCTTCGAACTGGTTCTGTTCCACGTATTGCTTCCAACTCGGAGTTTTCACGAACGCTTCGAACACGCCTTCCCAGTACGCCACAACTTCTTTGGAAACTGCCGGCGGCGCGAGCACGCCGCGCGCTTGGGGAATTATTGGCACGTCGATGCCTTGCTCTTTGATGGTCGGCACGTTGGGCAGCGACGCAAGCCGTTTTTCCGTCAGTGATGCGATCACGCGCAGGTTGCCCGCGCGAATCTGCTCGCCGGCTTCTTGCGGTTCGATGACCATCATCTGCACATGACCGCCGAGCAAGTTCGAAAGCCGCTCTCCGCCGCTGGGAAAAGAGATAAAATTCCATTGAGCGCCGGTGGCCTTTTGCAGCAACAGGCGCATAAGATTATCCCTCGAAGTAATAGTGCCGCCAGACTGTGCAAGTTGTTTTGGGTTTTTCTTTGCCGCCTCGATGAAGTCCTTTATGTTCTTGTAGGGCGAGTCAGCTTTGACCGCGATCACCGCCGGCTCCAATACCAAGCGGGTGATCGGTGTTAGGTCCTTCACGGTGACCGTCGCTTCGACTGCGGTTAATGGATTGGTCACCCAAACGCCAGTGTAAAAGCCGATGGTGTGGGTCTCGCCTTTCTTCTCGGCAAGATACGACATCGCCACGGCGGGGCCGCCGCCGGGCTTGTTGACGACTTGCAGGCGCTGGGTAACTAGTTTCTCTTTCTGCAACATCTCGGCGATCGCGCGGGCGAATAGATCCGAGCCGCCGCCGGCGCCTGTGTGAACCACCGTTTCGATCTGTTTGCTTGGCTTGAATTCCTGGCTCCAGGCCCGATTCGACAAAAGTGCGCCGATCACAACCGCGACGAAAAGTAATGAATGAATAGCACGTTTCATTGCCAACCCTCCTATTGCTAAAAGTTTAACCGGTCACATCAATCTTTAACTCTCTCGTTCCACCGCCTCAAGCCGCCAAGCACGCACTCGGCGAATCGCGGGGAGAGACAATAGCACTACCGCAATGAACAGCAAAGTGCCAGAAATCGGCCGAGTGACCAAAATCGAGAGACTTCCCTGGGACATCATCAACGACTGGCGCAACGCCCGTTCAAGCACATCGCCGAGAACTAAGCCTAAGATCAGCGCCGCGGCGGGAAAATCGAGCTTGCGCATCAGAAAGCCGAGTAGGCCAAATAGCGCCATCATCCCAACGTCAAATAGACTATTGTTAACGCTATAGACGCCGACCACGGAGATGCCAAGAATGAACGGATAGAGAACGTAATTGGGCAAACGTAAAATCTGCGCGAACAAGGGAACCAAAGGCAGGTTCAAAACTAATAGTAAAAAATTGCCCACATACATGCTCGCGACTAGTCCCCAGAAAAGCTCCGGATGTTCTTGGATCAAGAGCGGTCCGGGTCGATAGCCCCAGAGTATGAGACCGCCGAGAAGAATAGCCGTGGTATTGCCGCCTGGAATACCGAGAGTCAGCAAAGGCACCAGCGCGCCGCCGGCATCGGCATTGTTGGCGCCCTCGGGCGCAGCCACGCCTTCGATGACGCCGGTGCCAAATTTTTCCGGATGGCGCGACACCGCTTTCTCAAGTCCATAAGATAGAAAGGACGCCACCGTCGCTCCAGCGCCCGGGAGCGCACCGACAAAGAATCCGATCAGCGAGCCATTGAGAAATGCGAAACGACAGTCTTTGAGATCCTGCAGCGTCGGCAGCAGATTTTTTATACCGCTGGGTATTTTTAGGATCTCGCCGCCACTGCGCGACTCCAGGTTGATCAGCACTTCACCGACCGCGAAAATGCCGACCGTCGCGGCGATAAAATCAACGCCGCCGAGCAGCTTGGCCTGGCCGAAAGTGAAGCGTGACTCCGCGGTGAATAGATCGGTACCGATCGTCGCGATCCACAGACCGACGAGCAACATGAGTAGCGCTTTAACCATCGAGTCGCCGGCGAGAAACACCACCATCGCCAGACCCAACGTCATTAGGGCGAAATATTCCGGCGGGGCGAAACGCAAGGCGAAGCGGGCTAACGGCGGTGAGATCAGCATGAGCCCCAGGATGCCAACCGTACCGGCAATAAAAGAAGCAATGGCGGAAATACCCAGGGCCGCGCCGGCTCTGCCGTTGCGTGCCATTTGGTAACCATCGAGACAAGTCGCAACCGACGACGACTCCCCAGGCATGTTGAGAAGTATGGACGTCGTCGAACCGCCGTAACGAGCGCCATAAAAGATCCCCGCCAAGGCGATGATCGCGGTGGTATGATCCATCTTGAGCGTGAGCGGTAACAGCATCGCGATGGTCGCCGCCGGTCCGAGACCCGGGAGCACACCGACAACAGTGCCGAGCACGACACCGACGAAACACCAGAATAAATTTATCGGCGTCAGGGCGACGGAGAATCCAAGTAGGAGATTGTTCAGCGCGTCCATGGCTTATCGTCCTCGGGTCAAGTCAAAAGCCCCAAGGCCCCGCCGGCAAGGAAACTCCGAGCGCAATCTCGAACAGAAGATAAAATGCCAGGGCAAGGCCGGCACCGATACCGAAGGCAACCCCTACAGGACGGCGATCTAATGCAACGATGAGAAAAAGCGTCAGCAAGACAAAGCCCAGGGCGAAACCAACCCAACGAAACAGCGCGATGGCGACCGCCAACCCAAGCCATCCACCAAGAGCTCTGCCAGAGCCCGACCAGATTGGCACCCCGTGATCCGGATGGCGCCGCGCCGAAGAATAGCTCAAAACCATCTGATAGGCGCCGAATAGTAGAAGGCCAATACCGATCCAGAAAGGAAAAAAACCGGGGCCGGGGCCGACGTCGGAGACATAGGACAACTTTGATCCGCCGTAGACAACGTAGACGCCAAACGCCGCAAGGCACGCGGCCGCGATGAGATTGCTTTTGTCACTGCCCATAGAGTGTGCCGGATGTGACTGCCGTTATTACGCCCGATGAGATTTTTTCACAAGAGGAGAGCAATAGGCGAGATGTAGCGTGCAATTGAGGCTCGGAAACAGCGCTGTAGAAGCGGTATCTATGCGAAGAACTTGTCAGCCACCAAAAATCTTTCGTTCGACGCTTTGCCAGTCAAAGGGCACGAAATTATTTTGGCAGGGATCTTTCGCCTCGGCTTGCTCATCGTCGCCAAACAAACCGATCGACCCTTCGCTCTGCGGCCCCGCGACTAACGCCGGCGAGTGCGCCTCGACGACGATCGCGTCAGCATTGGAACGGTTCCAAGCCCAGTGAATCTTGTTTGACGGGACTCGATGGAAATCGCCCGCTTTGCAGTGAAACCCCTGATTCTCGACGAAGAACCAAATCTCGCCTTGGAGCACATGATTGATCTGCTCGGCCGCATGGGCATGCGGCGTCGTGTGATATCCAGGCGCCCGCACCGCGTGCATGAGGCTGCATTCGGCGCCGTAGGCGCGCTTTACGATCATCGATCCTTCGCCCTGTTCACCGGTGCGAACAACTTGGCGGTTCGGAATGTTTTCGGCCTTGCAATGGAGCGGCATGTGGATACCCCTTCGTCTAGGAGTTTACCTTCACCTGTTTGTATCGAGCTTTGGGCGAGATTTCGGCTACCGTGCCACCCGGCGCGCGAAACTTGATCGGAATTACTCCCGGCGCGCTGATAATTTCGCAACCGAACTTGGCCAATTCTGCGGCGGAGGTTTTCACGTCATCCACTTCAATGCCGAAGTGATGAATGCATGGCCCCAGGCCCGCGGCGCGGGATTCAGCCGAATCCTCGCTGTCGTATTTAATCAACGCCAGATCGATGGCGCCGTCCGTCAAATGGCGCGACGTATGATCGCGCACTTGGCCGGTTTGCACTTCGACGAAGCCAAAACTCTTTTCGTAAAACTCGGTGGCCTTTTCCAAATCGTCAACTTTGACGGCGATGTGAACAATACGAGCCATATGGCCTCCCATAATTAATTGGCTACAGGCACGATTTCAGTCGGCAAGACAAAATGGATGTTCTCGTCAACCAGACCCACTTGCTCCACTTGTGCGCCTTGGCGCTTAAAGAACTCGACGGTGTCTTGAACCAACTGATCCGGCACGGAAGCACCGGAGGTGATCCCCACTTGGGAAATACCGTGCAGCCATTCCGGATCGATCCCACCCTGGTCGTCAATCAGATAGGCCGCCTTGCCCAACGAGCGGGCGACTTTCACCAGCTGATTGGAATTTTCGCTGTTCTTCGACCCGATCACCAAAACCAACTCTGCTCGTCCAGCGAGTTGCTTGACTGCGTCCTGGCGATTCTGCGTCGCGTAGCAGATGTCCTCTTTGGCCGGCGTGATCATGTGCGGAAATCTTTGTTTCAAGATTTCGATGATCTCGCGCGTATCGTCCACGCTCAAAGTGGTTTGTGTCAAGACGACGACTTTTTCGGGATCGGGCACGGCTACCGATGCGGCTTCAGCAACGCTTTCTACAACTAAAGTGTGTTCCGGCGCCTCGCCACTGGTGCCGACGATTTCGTCATGATCGCGATGACCGACGAGCAAGATCCAATATCCCTGGGCGACGAACTTGCGCACTTCGCGATGAACTTTATCGACCAGCGGGCAAGTGGCGTCGATCACCCATTGCAATTGTTTTTTTTTAGCCTGATGCCAAATCGCCGGCGACACCCCATGGGCGCTGAAAATAACGTTCGCCTGCGCCGGGACTTCGTCAACCGAGTTTACAAAGACAACGCCGCGTTGCTTGAAGTCATGAACTACATGCTGGTTATGAACGATTTCGTGAAACACGTAGAGCGGCGCGCCATGCTTTTCCAGCGCACGCTCAACCGTCTCGATCGCCATCTCCACGCCGGCGCAAAAGCCGCGCGGTTTGGCCAGGATAACTTTTTCGACCGCCATAGCGTCGTCGGTGAGTCTGGATGAATCGCACGAGACTGTCAACTCGACCTGCAACTAACCACCGAGCAGTTTGAGAAGCTCCAGCGCGGCGGCGCTAGCGCCAGCTAGATTGGTCGCCGGCCAGTTCGGTTCTTGGCTCAGGAGCCGATCGAGATACGGTGCGAGGTTGCCGGCGAGAAGCTCATCCTGGGAAATGTATTCGCTGGTTGCGCAGTCGCCCAGGGCTTCGACCAGCCGAGGGTACTCAGGAAACTCGCCGCGGTTGGTGTAAAGAATCGGCACCTGGTGCGCCAATACATCCGCTACGATACCGTAGCCCGGTTTTGTGACGATCGCGTCGCTGGCGCGAACGAGATCTTCGTAATTGCTTTGCGGGTGAGGCAGGAAGCGCACATTGCCATCGGATTGTTGGTCATCGCCGGTGGTAACGAAGAAATAATCCTTTTGCTGTTTTAGTCGCTGCCACGGCAGGCGAGTGAGTCCCAAGCCGCCGAAGCTGAGGATGATGATCGTGGCTGCTGGTGGCAATTGGAACTTTTCCCGGGCATCCTCTTTTGTTAACAACGAGCGGCGGGCAATCCAAGGAATCTCCTGTTGCCGAGCAAACATGCCGGTGTCACACGGATACGGCAGAGTCAGCGCCAGTGAAGCTTTACCATAAAAACCGCTCATCTCGTCGATCAGCGGCGTAAAACCGCGATGTTCTTCCACGTAGGCACGGTAAATAAAATCCCAGGTAAAATTGGTGATCGAAACCGACGGAATCGCTGCCCGCGCGGCGATCTCAAAGCACAGTGGCGGTGTGTCACCGACGATGAGATCGATGTCGTTAGCGGCGATGAAACGTAACTCGCGCTCGATAATCTCGGGAATCCCTTCGTGGAGCCGGCGACAAGCGTCGAGGGTCGCGACGATCTCCATCTTTAAACTGTCACTCTGGACGATTCCCACGTCGAGCTCCTGCCGCGAGTAGGCGACGGCCGGTTGTGCATTGGCAAATAACCATTCCGGCGCACCGGTGCGCACATGAATACGTAGATCGGCACGCTCCCTTGCCATCGCGCGGATCACCTGATGCGAGCGCACCGCGTGGCCGAATCCATGGCCGGTAATGTAATAAAGAATTGAACTCAAGCTGGTTTTAGTTGTATGAACTAAGCAAGCTCAAACTAAGGAGCGGGCAAGGAATTGTCAAGTAAGCGCCGCGCTCATCGCGGAGGAGTTGGATATGACGGGCACCATTAAGAAAATCATGCGGCAAAAAGGCTTCGGTTTCATCAAACCCGATGATGGCAGTGAAGACGTGTTCTTCCACCGCGGCAGCCTGGCGCCGCGCGCTCAGATTGAAGACATGAACGAAGGTGACACCGTGCAGTTTCAAACCAGAAAAGGCGAAAAAGGGCCGGTGGCCTTCGATCTAAAAGTGCGTTGACGGCGAGCGCGCCATGGACCATCAACACACCAACCGGCTAGCCCGCGAGACCAGCCCTTATCTCCTCCAACACGCTCATAATCCGGTGGACTGGTATCCTTGGGGCGAAGAAGCTTTCGCAAAAGCGCAGCGCGAAAATAAGCCAATCCTGCTGAGCATCGGTTACTCGGCCTGTCACTGGTGCCACGTGATGGAGCATGAGTCGTTTGAAAACGAGGAAATCGCCGCGTTGATGAACCAATTGTTCGTCAATATCAAGGTCGATCGAGAAGAACGGCCGGATCTTGACGAAATCTACATGAACGCCGTGCAAATGCTCACCGGGCGTGGCGGCTGGCCGATGACAATGTTTCTGACACCGGAGCGAAGACCGTTTTACGGCGGTACCTATTTTCCGCCGGAAGACCGCGGCGGCATGCCGGGTTTTCCAAGAATCCTAATGGGGGTCAATCAAGCGTTTCGCGAACGTCCCGCCGATGTCGAAAAAAGCGTCACGCAGATCATTGACGCGCTCCAGCGCATGTCGATGTCGCAAGAAAGTGAGCGGACGTTTTCGGAGGCGATAATTAGTGTTGGTGCTGAAAAAATCGCCGCTGCCTACGACTCGGACAACGGCGGCTTGGGTCAGGCGCCAAAATTTCCCAATGCCGGAGTCTACGAGTTATTCCTGCGTCACCATCATCGTTCGAAGGTCGAACGTTACCTTGAAATGGTGGTCCATACCCTTACGAAAATGGCGCAGGGCGGAGTTTATGATCACTTGGGCGGCGGTTTTCACCGCTACTCCGTCGATGCCAAGTGGCTGGTGCCGCATTTTGAGAAGATGCTCTATGACAACGCGCAATTAGTGCGCATTTACGCGCAGGCGTACACCATCACTAAAAATCCGCTGTTTCAAAACGTCGTCGATGAAACTTGCGGCTATCTGCTTCGGGAGATGTTCCACTCAGAGGGCGGATTCTATTCTACCCAAGACGCGGATAGCGAAGGGGAAGAGGGAAAATTTTTCGTCTGGACACTGCCAGAGATCAATCGCTTGGTCGGTGCGGAGGACGGCGAGATTTTTAGCCGCATCTACGATGTCAGCGAACACGGTAATTTCGAAGAAAAGAACATTCTACATCCAATCTTGACGGTTGAACAAGCGAGCAAGTATTTTCGCCGCGATTCGGCGGTAATCGAAAGGGCCATCGCGGCGGTTAAGCAAAAGCTGTTCGCCGAGAGAGAAAATAGAATCAAGCCATTTCGTGACGAGAAAATCATTGCCGCGTGGAACGGTTTGATGCTTTCGGGGTTCGCGGCGGCGATCAAAATTTCACCGCGATCGGAATATCTCGAAGCGACGCGGCGTACCATCGAATTTCTTTTCACAAGAATGTTTCGCGACGGTTTTCTGCTGCATACCTATAAAGACAACCAGGCTAAGCTGCTCGGGTATCTCGACGACTATGCTTTTCTCGGCGTCGGCCTGCTCGACGTTTACGAAGTTTCGTTCGATCGATCGCTGCTGGAGCGGGCGGTCGAGCTATGTGAGATCATGCTGCGGGAATTTTGGGATGAAGAAAACGGCGCCTTTTTTTATACAGGCAAGTCGCACGAACAGCTCATTAGCCGCGCCAAGCCGATCTTCGATGCGTCGATCCCATCGGGAAACGCCGTGGCGACGCAGCTGCTCTTACGCTTGCATCACCTCACCTGCAGAGAAGACTATCGCGCGCGCGCCGAGAAAGTGCTGCGCGCCTATTACGACGCCATGGAAAGCCAACCGTTCGGTTTCGCCCATCTGCTCTGCGCGCTGGATTTTTACTTAGCCAAGCCAAAAGAAATTTTCGTTGTTGGCGACCGGCAAATCGCCGCCACAAGGGAAATATTGGCAGGAATTCATTCTCGCTATTTGCCCAACATGACGCTTCAGTTGGCCGACCCGGAGGAGCCTCTGGAAAAACTCTCGCCATTGCTCAGCGGCAAATCTCAACTCGATGGCGAACCTACCGTTTATGTCTGCCAGAACTACACCTGCTCAGCCCCGGTGACGAGCTGGTCGGAACTGCAACGTTTGTTGGAGAGTTAGCCGCTTGCAGAAAAAATGAATCTCGTGCTTCGAAAACCAGCACGAGCGATAATTCGCCAATAAATGCAAGATTTCTTCCGTTCGTCCTGCGCTTTGTCGAAGGATGAACAGCTTTTTTGAGTAGTCTGCTAGATCATCGCGTCTGCCTCGGTGCGCAGTCGGGACAGAATTCGATCAACTCTTATACGCTTACGAATCGAGTTGTGATCGTTTGTATGATCCGTTCAAGATCGGCCGCCGTGTAGTATTCAATTTCAATCTTGCCTTTGGTCGATCTTGCTGTCGGTAAGAGCCGCACGCGCGTGCCCAAGGAACGTTGCAGGTTTTCGACGATCGATTTTAGATCCGGGTCGAGAAGCGGTAAGTTACGCCGTCGCTTGCGCCCCATGAGCAGATAACGCACCATTTTCTCGGTCTCGCGCGTGGAAAGCCCCTTGGCAATCACTTCACGGCTGGCTGAGATGATCAGTGGCTCGGTGTGGAGCCCGAGCAGCGCGCGCGCTTGACCGGCGGGGAGTCTCCCGGCGGTGACCTCTTGCTGAACTTCGCTGGGAAGCGTGAGTAGGCGCAGTGAGTTCGCGACTGCGGGACGACTCTTGCCGACCTTCTCTGCCATCTCTTCTTGACTCCAGTGAAATTCTTCTTGCAAGCGACGATAGCCGGCGGCTTCTTCGATCGGATTTAAATCTTCGCGCTGAAGATTCTCCACCAAAGCAAGTTGCAACGCTTCATGATCGCTGGCAGCGCGAATGACTACCGGCACGCGGGTCAATCCGGCCTTCATCGCGGCGCGCCAGCGACGTTCTCCGGCGATCAGCTCGAATCCGTCACCGTGTGGCCGCACAACAATCGGTTGAATGATGCCCTGTATGCGAATCGACGCCGCTAGTTCATCGATTTTTGCTTCATCGAAGGTACGCCTTGGCTGGAAGGGACTCGGCGCGATCCGTTCGACAGCAATTTCCCTCGTTGAGCTGTCCGTTGCGGATTCAGCTCTCGGCTCAGGCGCGCTCGGAATCAGCGCGCTGAGGCCTCTACCCAAGCCCCTTTTCTGTGCTGAGATTATGTTCTCCACGGCTAATCAACTCCTTTGCTAAGTCTCGATAATCTTGTGCGCCGGTTGATGTTGGATCATACAAACAAATCGGTTTGCCGTAGCTCGGGCTTTCGCTAAGCCGAACGTTTCTGCGGATGATTGTGTTGAACAGTTTGTCGGGGAAATGGGCCCGAATCTCTTCCACGACTTGATGCGACAATCGATTGCGGCTATCGAACATCGTGATGACGATACCCTCCAAATGCAGCATAGGATTCAAACTTTTCTGCACCAAGTTCATGGTCTCGAGGATCGCGCTAAGGCCTTCGAGCGCGTAGTATTCGCTCTGAATCGGAACCAGTAGAGAGTCCGCCGCGGTAAGTGCATTTAGGGTTAGTAATCCTAAGGAAGGCGGGCAATCTAACAATACGTAATCGTAGTGCGCCGCGACAGACTCAAGCGCGTCTCTTAGGCGATATTCCCGTCTATCGGTGGTAACTAATTCTACCTCGGCACCGACCAAATCTTTTGTTGCCGGAACAAGCAAGAGCTGTTGCAGCTCTGTCTGGCATAACACTTCACCAATAAATCGCGTGCCATCGAGCACATGATAGAGGCTCGCAGTAAGCCGCGAACGTTCGACACCAACTCCAGTTGTGCTGTTACCCTGAGGATCGAGATCGACCAGCAAAACTCGCTTCGACTCTAGAGTAAGCGAAGAGGACAGATTGATTGTCGTCGTCGTTTTACCAACGCCGCCTTTCTGATTGGCGATAGCAATTATTTTGCTCACAAAAAACTTATTACATATTAAGATGTTATGATACCAATGCAGACTCATATATTTGTATCACAAAGTATCAGTAATGCAAAGCATTTTTTTCCGTTTCACGTGAAACGAGTTCAGTAAATAGAGATTTAGTAAATTGTGGCACTCTTCGCTTATGGCAATCGAGTGCAGATGCTAAGCGCTTTTGCGCTTCTTAACGTAAAAAGATAATAGGGTGAGTGCAGCCGGCGTGATTCCCGAAATGCGGGAAGCCTGGCCAAGGGATCTCGGCTTGATCCTTGATAGTTTCTCACAAACTTCACGCGAAAGCCCACTAATTTGATCATAATCGATGTCGTTTGGAAGCTGAACATGTTCCATCTTTTGGAATCGTTCGACGATCTCCATTTGGCGATTCACATATCCTTCGTATTTGATTTGGATCTCCACTTGAGCGTCGACATCGGCAGCCGCAATAGGGATGTTGGGGCTGAGAGCTCGCAACTTATCCATCGACAGTTCTGGTCGGCGCAGTAGCTGCGACAATGATGCTGAATTTTTGAGGTAAGAGGATCCAAATGCTTGTAGCTTTGCGTCCAAGTCCTGTGACGGACTCGTTTGGCTATTTTCTAGATAGCCAATCAGCGACACAACCGATTTTTTTTTATCCAACAGTCGCTGATTCGCTGAATCGCTCGCCAAGCCAATTTTGTGGCCAATCTCAGTAAGACGAAGGTCGGCGTTATCTTCCCGCAATAGTAGCCGGTATTCCGCTCGAGAAGTAAACATTCGATAGGGCTCGCTGTCGGTGCCTTTCGTCACTAAATCATCGATCAGCACACCGATATACGCTTGATCCCGAGAAAAGATTAAGGAGTCTTCGCCACGGAGACTTAGCGCGGCATTGATCCCCGCCATGATTCCCTGTGCGGCGGCCTCCTCGTAACCCGTCGTACCGTTGATCTGCCCGGCGTGAAATAGACCTCGGACGAGTTTCGTTTCAAGCGTCGGATAAAGTTGAGTTGGTTCGAAGTAGTCATATTCGATCGCGTAGCCCGGTCGCATGATCTCCGCATGTTCCAGGCCCTTGATCGATCGGACCATCTCAACTTGAACATCGAGAGGTAGACTGGTCGACAATCCATTCGGATAAACCTCGACCGTATCTAATCCCTCCGGCTCAAGAAATATTTGGTGTCGTTCCTTATCAGCGAAGCGATGAATCTTGTCTTCGATCGATGGGCAATATCTCGGTCCCCGGCTCTTTATCACCCCCGAATACATGGGCGAACGATGAATCGCCTGACGAATGATCTCGTGCGTTCGAGCATTTGTATAGGTGATATGACAAGACACCTGGCGTTGCGTTACCTCTCGACTCGCATAAGAAAACGGCCGCGGTGGCTCATCTCCTTGCTGCTCGTCCAGCCCCGAGTAGTCAATCGTGCGGCTGTCCAAGCGCGGGCAAGTTCCTGTTTTTAGCCTTCCAACCGTAAACCCCAGATTTACCAAAGATTCGCTCAATCCATGGACGGCAAAATCACCAGCCCGGCCGGCAGAAAAACTTCGATCACCGACATGAACTAGCCCTTTTAAGAACGTGCCAGTTGTTAATATCACTCGTCGACCGAAAAATGTTTCACCGATTTGCGTCTCGACACCCTTAATTTCCCCAGATTCAACAATCAACGTCTCGACGCTTCCTTGGCGAAGGGTGAGACCGGTACAGTTTTCCAGGACCCGTTTCATGCGTAACCGATACAACGCCTTGTCCGCTTGTGCGCGAGAGGCCCGCACAGCCGGCCCCTTCTTCGTATTTAAAATCCTGAATTGTATGCCGGTTTCGTCGATCGCCAATCCCATCTCGCCACCAAGAGCATCGATCTCCTTTACCAGATGCCCTTTACCAATTCCGCCGATTGCCGGGTTACATGACATTTGGCCGACGTGGTCAAGGTTCAAGGTCAACATCAACGTACTACAACCCATTCGGGCCGCCGCTAGACAAGCCTCAATGCCGGCATGGCCGGCACCGACGACGATTACATCGAAAGTTTGCTCACTTTTCATAGTTTCACGTGAAACAAGCTCACATTTGCGATAATCTTAAATCCCTGATTTTATAGATATTAAGATTATAACTTATTATTTTCCAATACAAAAATTACTAAAAATATGTTCTAAAATTATATCATTGTTAACTAACCCAATGATTTCCTCGAGGGCCTCGCGAGCTTCGTTCAAGTTGACGGCAGCAAGCTCAGGCGGCAGGCCAGATTCGATCGCTATTGCTCCCTGCTGCAACGACTCAGCACTGCGAATCAACTCACTGCGATGTCGAACATTCGTCACTACTACTTCGGGCTCTCCTTGGTGGTCTAACAGCAGCTCCCGGAGAGTTGATTTCAACGGATCGATGCCAACGCCGGTTTTTGCTGAAACCAGGACAACCTTGGCTTCACGCTCATGACAGTTAATATCATCGGCGGAGAAACTCATTGGTAAATCATTTTTGTTGATCACCACCAAATGCTTCTTTTCGTTAACGAAGCGCAGCAGCGCCAGGTCTCCAGCAGTAGGTTTTTCTGAACCGTCGAAGACTACGATTGCCACGTCAGCTTTCTCCAAATATTGACGGGACAGTTCCACACCCAATCGCTCGACTTGATCAACGGTCTCACGGATTCCCGCCGTGTCCCAAATCACTATCGGCAGGCCATCTAAATTGATCGATTCTTCTATCACATCTCGCGTGGTTCCAGGAATCGCTGTAACGATCACCCGAGCTTCACCAACCAGAGCGTTGAGCAAGCTTGACTTGCCAACGTTCGGACGGCCGCAGATGCACACCTTGGCGCCTTCTCTAAACAGTCGCCCCCATTCATAAGTTGCTGAAATAACACAAAGTTTTTTAGCGAGGCGATAGATTTTCTCGACCAATTTTGAGCGCTGGAGGAGCTCGATGTCCTCATCCGGAAAGTCGATCGCAGCTTCAATCTGGACCAAGATATCAAGTAGCTCTTCACGCAATGCGCTTACATGGATCGATAGCGCGCCGCTCACCTGGTTGAGGGCAAGCTCCGCTCCCCTAGCCGTTTTTGCGCGAATCAGATCAAGCACAGCTTCCGCTTGAGCTAAGTCCAACTTGCCGTTCAAAAACGCTCGTTTGGTAAACTCACCGGCTTGCGCCTGACGAGCGCCCTGGGTGAGAATCAGGCCAAGAATTTGGCGCGAAAGGAACGCCCCGCCATGACAATGCACCTCAACAACATCTTCGCCGGTGTAGCTACGCGGTTGGCGCATGATCGTGAGCAGCACTTCGTCAACCACGCTCTCCGTCTGCGGATCACGGATGCTGCCATGATAGAGCATATGTGATCGCAGAATGCCGTTTTTTCCGCGCGACCGAGTGAAGATTTGCTGCGCGATTCTCGCCGCGTCAATACCGCTAACACGCACAATTGCTACGCCGCCTTCACCCGGCGGAGTGGCAATCGCCGCAATCGTGTCCTGCTCATACATAGGGAAATGGCATCATAACAACTAGACGTTTTTAGGCAACGCCGCGGCCACGGGCGCCGTTTGAACGCGAAATCGCAACTCGTTTGCCCTTGAGCTTTTTTGGCTTTTTGCGCCAGGCTGACCGATAATCTTGAAGACAAAAATGCTGATCTTCGAGCTAATACCAACGAAATCACCACCCGACAAATTCGCATTGATGTTAGCCACAGCACCGCTCGAGATGAACTGAATCTCGCCAGCCAAGGCCGCTCGTATCACCCGTGAGCCAACTGGAATCATCAGAATTTCTCCATCGAGACCATGTTTGCGCGTCAAATTCAAATCTTTCATGATGTAAACCGGCGTCATTTGAATGTTGATTGACGTATACGCCATGCGCACTTTCGGCACGCTCTGAGCGCCGATCACGCACGGAAACAATACAAAGACACACAGCAACAAAAACTAGCTCATGATTGAATCTGCAAAACTGATCGTGCACTCGGCAACTGGAATGCCGCACACGGCCCGCTGTCATACCATATCTGAAAGAAAGGCGGAATCGCCGCGCCGCAAATTACAAGTCGATCATGCTGCCTGCAAACCGGAACCACTAAACGGGGTTTCCAAGAGCGAGCACACCTTTGCGATAACTCAATCAGTGGCGAGATCAATACCCGGCCAAAACAAGTGGCTATGTTGATGATAACGCGGAAATGCTGCGAATGAAAAAAAGCGCGCGCCAAATGGTATGACCCATCTAACGCGCGCTATTTAATGGAATAACTAGTCTACTTTTTTACGATGGTCAGCGACGCGCTCTTGGTGATCCCGCCTCGGGATGCTGATATGGTCACCACGGTCTTTCGGTTCACTCCCCCTGTCGTGATGCTGAAGGTTACTGTGGTGTTTCCGGCAGCCACAGTCACCGCCGAAGCCACTGGAGCTTTGCCGGAATTGCTACTCGACAAATTCACCACCAAACCGCCCGTCGGCGCCGGCGCAGTGAGCGTCACTGTGCCTACCGAGGTGTTGCCACCCCGAACGGTGGTGGGATTGAGCGAGAGAGTCGAAAGCGCCGCTGCCGGCTGGGGATTCACGGTAAAGGTCGCTGCCTTCGTAACACTGTCGTAGTTCGAGGAAATATTGCCAATTGTTGTTGAATCGACTGAACTTGTAGTCACCGGAAAATTTGCCGACGTGGCGCTCGCGGGAACAGTAACCGACGCTGGCACGCTTGCAGCCGGATTCGCACTCGACAAACTCACCAAGGCCCCTCCTGTCGGCGCCGCTGCGGTCAAGTTCACCGTGCCGGTGGCCGACTCCCCGCCAATCACGGCGGTCGGATTCACACTCACAGAGCTTAACGCGGGTGCGGTCACCGGCGGATTGTAACCAAGCTGGATTACTTCGAAATCGCTAGCTGTGAGACTTGCGAAAGCGGGATTAAGAATGTCGTTGTTCCAATTGGTGTTGTAAGTCCCGGTGATATACATGTCGGAACCGTTATCCGCGACGATCAAACCGTATTTTTGCATCGCGCGAAAAATCTTTTGCATGTTTGGATTGCTAGTCCGTTGAGTGACATCCACGCTCGCCTTGAGACGCAAGCGAGCTCCCAATGGCGGCGCATAGGTCGCCGTGGAAGTCGTTGCGTTATGGGATGCTGGATAAACATAACCCTTGGTCCCGCGCACGGTGACGCGAAGTGCATGACGAATCTCCGTCACCGCCGGATCATACACTTCATCGTAGCGCACCAGCCCAGGAAATATCGCCAAGCCCGCCGCATCCGCCGAAGTCCAACCTTCTGGCCGGCGGTTATTCGTGTTCATGTCAAAAAACGCCCCCGAGCCAGCGTGCCAATTCCCCTGAGTGGAATCGTAAAACACATTGTAAAGTTCGAAGAGGTAATTCTGATCGCGATCGACCATCAACAGATGTCGATCGGCACAGCAGCGCTCGTCGATATTGCCGGGATTGCCGCCTTCGATCCAACCAGACTCCGTGATAGCCGCAGGTGGAATTGGATAAAAGGGAAAACTGGTATTGGTCGTGTGGTTGACCCCGTCGCTTTCACTCGAATATTGAAACTGCACCGCCTTCAAATCAGCGTCGGTTACATTGGTAACCACGGCGTATGGCACACCGTAAATGGCATTTCCACTTCCCGCGTCACCGCCGAAATCAGGGTGTAATCGCCGCGTCCCACCGTTATTAATAAAGGCAATGTAATTTGCCGAATTCGAATCCACCGGCCAGTTGCTAACATCCAGATTCCACCAGTTTTCAGCCGGAAAAAGTGGTAATGGTTGCGGCAACCCGCCCCCTTGAGTGGCGTTCATTGCTAGCGCCGGAACTGCTGAACTCGAGAGGAAAGTTACTAACGTCACCCACGCGAAAACTGCTTTTGACCGCTTCGCCAATAAAAATAAAGAGTATCTAATCATGACGCCTCCCATGGGCTGTAAATTAATCCCCATGGAAAGCGCAAGCCTTATGCCAATAAGGCAGCGTCAAAAAATGGCGTTCCTATTACCAGAACTCCGCAACGTGGATAATGAAAACAGGTAGGCGCTCACACTTACAGTCCCCACCCGACACAACGACAAGAGCGCCGCCCAAAACGCCTTCGACAAGCAGTTGAGTAGGAAAAGAGCGTGCCGGTTACGCTAGGGTTTTCTGCCTGATCGCAAGGTCTTCAGACCCGGAGAAAGCAAAACGATGAAGCGCATCCTGATTTAGTTCAATGCCTAATCCCGGTTTGTCGGGTGGAGTCAGATAGCCGCTTTCGACCTGAAATGGTTCGCGCAGCAGTTCGTCACGCAGTGGATTGTAAGTGTAGTCGAGCTCCATGACGATGCAGTCTTGCAACGCAGCGGAAAGATGCACGCTGGCTGCTAGTGCAACACCGTCGCCCCAAGTATGAAACGATACTGGAACGTTGTGTTTCGCTGCCAGCGCGGTGATCTTGCGAATCTCAGTAATGCCGCCGGCGCGGGCGACGTCTGGCTGAATATAATCTACCGCGCCGCGCAGAATAAAATTCTCGAAGGCATAAGTCATGTGCAAATTTTCACCGACGGCGATCGGCGTATTGCCGCGCTCGCGTAGAATCGCATGGCCGGCAATATCTTCAACAAACAGAGGCTCCTCCAGCCAAAAGGCACCAGCATCAGCGAATGCTTGCGCAGCCTTGATGCCAATATCGACGCTGTAACCCTGATTGGCATCGGTCATAACGATGAAGTCCTTACCCAACTCCTGGCGCACCGCTCGCACGATGCGAATATCTTGAGCCAAGTCGAAACCAACTTTGATCTTTACCCCATGAAATCCTTGGTCGGCGAAACCGCGCGCGCGCCGCGCCACTTTCGACGGTTCTTCAGGATAGAGAGCCGTTGCGTACACTGGCACCTTGTCGCGCACCTTGCCGCCTAATAATTGATAGAGCGGCACACCGCGCACTTTGCCAAGAATATCCCAGAGCGCAATATCGACACCACTCAACGTGACCACACCGACACCGCGCGTGCCGAACTCTTTGTGACCGCCGCGGACATAAGCCGTGTCCCAAATCTCATCGATCTCGGTCGGGTCCATGCCGACGAGCAAAGGCTTTAGCACGCGGGCAATGATGATTTCGATCAGTTCGCCATTGCCGGAAGCCGAGCCAAGACCATAGATACCATCATCGGTTTCAACTCTGATTAATGTCGTCGACCGCGTGTTTCGTACATCAGAGCGGCTGAAGACTTGTCCTTCGGTAGGAATCGACGCCCGCAAACGGATCGTTCTAACGTTGGTGATCTTCATGACCGTCTACTTCATTTCCCAAAACTGTCCGTCAACCACTTTGCCATCGACGACGATAAAGTCGATCTCTTCATCCAGCCGCTTGTTGCCTTCGGCATCGACGCGCACCACTTTAGGCTTGGTGCCTTTCTTGGCGTTCACGCGAAACAGCGCTAGCGGCACCTCGCCGGTGCTGGCGAAGTAGTAGTAATGATTCTCCGGCAGCATGATGCCCTCGCCTTTATTGAGCACGGTTGGCTGATGTTCCTTATTATAGAAAGTCGCCTGCCCATCCATTACGACGAAGATGTGATCTTCCCCCGGATGAGTGTGCAACTTATTTTTCCTGCCGGGAATGTAGTAGTTGAGTCCGACGGTCATATGGTCCGTCTGCGCCAGTGGAATATGGCTGCGGCCGTTGGTGATATGCGGCGTCTTCAATTTAAATGTAGAAGCTTCCATTTTCTGAATCCTCCCTATTGCGCTCCGGTATATCGCAGACGCTAATCCTTGAAAAGGGCCGATGGCCTGGTCTATTTTGGTTCGAACGCGAATTTGAAAGGAACTAATCAATGGCTAACATCGGACTCGCTTGGGTCAACCCAGCGCCGCTCACCAAACCGGAAAATGTCGTCAATTTTGCTAAGAAATGCGAAGCCATGGGCTGCCATTCCATGTGGACCATCGACCGCATCGCCTATGATAATTTGGAACCGCTCACCATCCTCGCAGCCGCCGCTGCCGCCACGCAGAGAATTCGTCTCGGCACCTCCGTATTGCTCGGCAACACGCGCCACCCAGCCCACTTGGCAAAAATTATTGCAACGCTGGATTTCATTTCCAACGGCCGCATCACTATCGGTCTCGGCTTCGGTAGCCGCGAACCGGACTACAAAGCCGTCGAGATTCCTTACGAACACCGCGGTAGCAGGGCGGTCGAACAGGTGCAGCTGCTGAAACGCCTATGGACCGAAGATAATGTCACGTACAGAGGAAAGTTTTACAATGTGGAAAACTTAACCGTCGGGCCAAAGCCAGTGCAAAAGCCCCATCCACCGCTATGGACGGGCGGAAGCGCGGAAACAGCGCTCAAACGAGCTGGTACCTGGGCCAATGGATTCATTTCCGGCAGCTCAGCGATCGCCGACTTTCACGTAACCTGGGACAAAATTGCCAGCTATGCCACAGCGGCAGGACGAAATCCAAACGAGATTACAAAAGCGAGCCTAGCGTTCATGGCCGTTAACGACAACAAAGCGAAAGCGATAAAAGCCGTTGAAGACTACACGATGCGCTACTACGGTCGCATAAGAACAGCCGTCGAACCGGTCTCCATCGTCGGCAACCCGGATCAATGCGTCGAAAAAATCCACTACTTCTTCAGTAAAGGCCTCGACACGCTGATCATCGGCGTCGCCGACCCGGATCCAAGGCAGTTGGATTTATTCGGGGAGAAGGTGCTGCCGAAGCTAAAAAACTAAGCAGTGCATTCGAGCTGCTACTTCACCAATACCACAAGAACCGTTCCGGTCACGCTCAAAGCGCCGCCGAGAATCACGCGGAGAGTTAACGATTCGACATCGCGCAGAAATATTGACGTGAGTAGTAACGTCGTCACCGGGTTCGAGCTCACAAGTGGCTCGACGATGACAACCTTGCCGTGGCTCAAAGCGAAGAAAACCGACAGCATCGCCGCGGTATTGAAAACCCCGGCGGGAAATAACCAGGCTGCGCTGCGGCGGGTCAGCTTGAATGCCTCTTTGCCGCCTTGAATTTGCAGCAGGGTAAAAGAGAAGATCGCCGCCGAGCCCGCCGTCACCGCCGCCGCGAGCAGTGGAATATTGATAAAACCCAAGCCAGCTTTTCGTAGCGTGGATGACGCGCCGAAGGCCAAGGCGCCGATAATCGGATAGATCACGTCAATCTTACGCCACTCGCCTTGAGCCGGCTTTGCCATCGAAAGAAAGATAACGCCGCCGATGACTAGCAGCGTGCCGATGACATTCTGCAAAACCCAAGTTTCGGCGAGAAAAATCACGGCGAATATGGACGCGAAGATCGGCGAGGAGTTGGCGATCGGCACCGAACGGGCGACGCCGATCTTTTCGATACCGATGTAACTCAATGTCCGGCCGATGCCGGGCGCGAATATACCTGCCGCGACGAAAATCAGCACCGCCGGATTCCACAGCGCCGAGAGCGGCGCGAAGAACGGCACGGCGAGCCATAGCACAACGGCGCTCATCGACAGGGAAATAAACGAGCCGGTCATTGCATTGGACTCGACCAGGCCGCGCCTGATGAGAATATGGGCGATCGAAAAGCAAAGCGCCGCTTGGAATGAAAAGTAGATCGCCATCGGTAAATGCTATCTGGCTGTCACCACCAGCGTCGTTCCCGCCACCGTAAACAATGCGCCGAGCACGATGCGCGCCGAGATACGCTCAACTTGCCGCAAGAAAATCCCAACCCACAGGATCGTCAATAACGGGTTAGACGCGATCAACGGTTCAACTCTCACGACTTTGCCGACGTTGAGCGCCGAGAATACCGAAAGGATCGCGCCCGTATTGACCACCGCCGCGCCGAACAGCCAGCGCGTGCTTTCCGGATTGAACTTGAGAGCACGCCGGCCACCGCGCCACTGAATGAGCCCCAGTAAGATGAAAAATGCTGTGCCGACCGTCACCGCCGCGCCCAACAGGGGAATATGCAGTTCCGATAAACCAAATTTTCTCAGAGTGGTCGAAATACCGAACGCCACCGCGGCCACCAGCGGATAGAGAATGTCGATCTTTCGCCACTCGCCGCCGGAGGATTTGCCGGAAGACAAAATAATCACACCGATAATGACCGACAGCGTGCCGACAATATTCTGCGCCGTCCACACTTCGCCCAAAAACAGCACGGCGAAGCTCGATGAAAATATCGGCGCTGAGTTGACGATCGGCGTCGAGCGCGCCACGCCGATCCGTTCGATGCCGATGTAGCCCAAAGTCTGGCCAACCGCCGGGGCGAAGATACCAGCGGCAATGAAGTAACCGATCGCCGGCGTCCACAGAGCGGACAGTGGGATCAAGATCAGAACCAATAGCCAAAAAATCGCCGCAGTGGTCGCCAGTGAGATCAGTGAGCAGGTGAGCGCGTTGGAGTCGACCAGACCGCGCCGGATGAGAACGTGAGCGATAGAAAAGCACAGGGCAGCTTGGAAGGCGTAGTATTCGGCCATGGGAATTTGTAGATCAGTAGTCAGGCCGATAATTCGTAGCCGATTCGGCTTTCGAATGCTCTCTCCCTTGATATTGGAGAGTTAAAGGGTAGGGGTGAATTCGGCACTCGCGCAGGCGACAGTGCCACCCCTGTCCCGCCCTTCCCTCATGGGGGGGGGAAGGAGTCGTAGATCAGGGACGGATGATCATGCTGAAATATGGTCAATCGCTCGCCGCCGTCGGGAACATCAGCGACTTCACCGTGACGGGAATCACTTCGGTGATGCCCAAGCACTCACCGATGTCGATGTAATCCAAGTCGCCGACTTCAATGCCGTCGACGGCGATGATATCGCGCGCGACTTTGAACTCGTCCTTGAGCATGGCGCCCAACGATTTGGCGATATCGAGATCCAGGGTCAAGTACAACGGACATTTGGCGTCGTCCGCGTTTTTGAGAATCTCCGCGACGCCCTCGGCAATCCGGCGCACCGACTGATAGTCGGGCACGCCACTCACTGTTAAAGAGAGAGCCAACCCGGATGTGAAGCGGCTCAGGTCGAATTTTCTCAGCGACTGCTTGAGCGCCTCGCTGACCGACTCACCTTCGCGAATCGGTGCTTGGATGACTTTGAGGCCGTGCACCGGCAGCACTTTTAGATTTGAAACAAAGCTGGTGTTGCCGCTCGCTTGAATGGTGTACTCGCCGGCGCCGATGACCGTGGCGCGAATGCCCTCGATCGGTTCGCGCAGAACGTCCTTCGGCAGTTTTTTTAAGTACTCGCGCATATTGCGGCCGAGCACCGGCCCGATGTCGCCGTAGGTTTTCGGATCGCGGTCGTAGACATGCTCGGAAACGCCGCCGGAAAAGACGATGTGCTGGAATTGCTTGAAACCGCGATAATTAATCAACGGCGGCGTCACCATGAGCGAGCGAGCCATCGGCGAGTTAGGTCCTCCCTCAATGGTCTCGAAAAGAATCTTCGCCATATAGGCGCCAAAATCTTCTTTCATCTTGTCCGAGATCGTCTGGCCGAGCTCGACCTGGTTACCAAGCTCCTTCATCATCGTCCGGCCGGCGTCTTCGATGCGCGTGATTCTATCACTCTCGTCGAAGGCGATCAGCCGCGCGCCGATGCTAATCGCCGCAGTCTGCGTCACCACGCCGTCTTCCACCAATGAAAATTTAGTCGTGCCGCCGCCCATGTCGACATTGAGCACGGTCTTGTGCTCGCTCTTGGATAAATCCACCGCACCGCAACCGTAAGCCGCGAGCAGCGCCTCGTGATTGTGGCCGGCCGCGGCGCAAATAAACTTGCCGGAGTACTTGGCAAAGTTCTCGACGATCGGCTGGGCGTTTTCTTTCTTCAGGGCCTCGCCGGTGATAATCACCGCGCCGGTGTCGACATCTTCCGGCGTCAAGCCAGCATCTTTGTAAGCGTTTTGAATGAACGCGTTGACCTTATCCGTGTCGATCTTGGTCGCGGAAATGTAAGGCGTCAGCATGATCGGCGAGCGGTACAGCACCTCACGGTTGGTAACCCGGAATTTTCCGGAGAGCGACGCGCCTTCGCGGCGCAAGGTGATGTGTGAGAAGATCAAGTGCGAAGTCGACGAACCGATGTCGATGCCCACGCTTTTCAGCGAGAACATCTCCAGTCCTTCGATGTCGGTGACAATCTCGTCCTCGCCGATGATGAAATTGTCCGGATGGTCGTGATCGTAGATATCGTCGTGCATCTTTTGCCTCGGGTTTTCCGCCATTTTTTCTTACCCTAATAATAGGAATCCCCGCTCGCTGGAGCGGGGATTCCGTGATCAAACTTTTAAGTAGTTACTGGCAATCTATTGCTTACCCATCGCCTTGGACCACTCGTAGTCCGGATTGGTGTAGCATTCATCCGGCATAATGCTCTTGATGCCCCGTTTGCCCAACTCTTCTTCGAACTTCTTGCGAATGAATGGATCTTCGTTGGGATATTCGATCTGATCTTTGGCGCGGTCCTCAACTTTTTCCGCGTGGCCATGGAACTGCATGGGCGGATGGAGGGCCAGATAACGCGCCATGTCGCCGCCGGCGTTGAAATGCTGGTGGAACCACTTGTTCGGCGGCGTCACCATGGAACACTCATGCCACGGGCAAACGACCTTTTCTTTACCCTCTTCCCACATAATCGAATAGCCCTCGCCGGCGGGGATGATGATCGCGCGGCCGGGGCCATGGCGGTGCGCTTTCTTGTAGGTCTTGGGTGCGAACACGGACATGTGAGCGGTGAGTTCGGAATTGGGGAACTGCATGAACACGCTCTTGCCGCCGGCGCCGCGCCGCTCGTTAGCGTCCAGCTTGTTCCAGGCGCGCATGTCGGGGAAGAAGTTGCCGTACCAGAACGCGCGCATGCCCAAACCTTCGTCGGCGTCCTTCGCCTGAACCATTTTTGCTTCGGAATAGAAGTCGCCCTGATCGGCGGTAATTTTTGGCTCGTAGGGATTGTTGAAATACATGTCGGGCTCGGGCAACGCGGACATCGCCATCGGCATATAGCTGTAATGGAACAGCTTGACCGGCTTGTCGCCGGACATGTTGCTGAAAACATGCCAGTGGTTGCGCGGCACCAGAAACATCGAGTGCTCTTGCCATTCGAAGTTTTTCTTCGCTTTACCCTCGCCGGCCCATACCGTGGTCAAACCGCGGCCGGAGCAAACGTAAACGATTTCATCTAAGGCGAATTTCACTGGCGGCAACGATTTGCCAGGAGGAACTTCGGTCACCCGCGCAGCGCTGACGCCTTCTTGGCCCAAGAGCTGAATGAACGCGGCTTTGCAGCCTCGCTCTTCCCACCATTCCAACTCGACAGTGCGGAGATCTGGAATAAAATAGCCCGTGTGAATCGGGATACCCTTCGACTTCATCCACCGGTCGTAGGTGAACTCCTTGCTCCACATTGTGATAACGGGCTCTTGTTTCGCTGCGTCGGCCATAAAACTTCCTCCTTACGGCTTACTCGTTTCCTAGTTATTTACCTTCTTGCTTCTTTACTCGCAACCTGGAGCCGGACCAGCGCCCGCTTGAGCGCCACTTCGGCCAGTTCGAAGTCTTTCTCCTCGCGGTTGAGCTCGGCCATCTGCTTCTCGGCCCGCTCTTTGGCGCGCTGGGCACGCGCGCTGTCAATCTCGGAGCCGAACTCGGCCGCCGGCGCCAACACGGTCATGACGTTGTCTAACACCTCGGCATAACCGCCGCTCACCGCGAGCAAGCGCCGGTTGGCGCCCTGTTTGTAGCTCATCTCGCCGGGAACCAGCGTGGAAAGAAATGAAATATGGTTCGGCAGCACACCGAATTCACCCAACTCACCGACCGCGGTCACCTCGTCGACTTCTTCATCGAACATCAGCCGGTTCGGCGTCACCACTCTAAGTTTGATTTTATCTGCCATTACAAATACCGAGGCATCGCGCGTGCAATCTTAACGGCCACAGCATGCTGCGCCCGCCCCCCTAATGCCTATCGCCTAATGCCTTCTTAGGCTGCCGCCATCTTCTTGGCTTTTTCGACCGCCTGCTCGATGGTGCCAACCATGTAAAAAGCCTGTTCAGGAATATCGTCATGTTTGCCTTCGACGATTTCCTTAAAGGCGCGGATCGTATCTTTTAATTCGACATACGCCCCCGGTATACCGGTAAACTGTTCGGCGACGTGGAACGGCTGCGATAGGAAGCGCTGCACCTTGCGGGCACGCGCGACGGTCAACTTATCGTCTTCGGAAAGCTCATCCATGCCAAGAATCGCGATGATGTCCTGCAAGTCTTTATAACGCTGTAAGATCAACTGCACCGACCGGGCAACCTCATAATGTTCATGGCCGACGACCAAGGGATCGAGAATACGCGAGGTCGAATCGAGCGGGTCCACGGCCGGATAGATGCCCAACTCCGCGATCTGGCGCGAAAGCACGGTGGTCGCATCTAAATGGGCGAAGGTCGTCGCTGGCGCCGGGTCGGTCAAGTCGTCCGCGGGAACGTAAATCGCTTGAACCGAAGTAATCGAACCTTTGCGCGTTGTCGTAATCCGTTCCTGCAATTCACCCAAGTCGGTGGCCAAGGTTGGCTGATAACCCACCGCGGAAGGCATGCGGCCGAGCAGGGTCGAGACTTCAGAGTTCGCTTGGGTGAAACGGAAGATGTTGTCCAAGAACAAAAGCACGTCCCGGCCTTCGTCGTCACGGAAGTACTCCGCGAGCGTCAAAGCGGTCAAAGCGACGCGCGCGCGTGCGCCGGGCGGCTCGTTCATCTGGCCGTAAACCAGCGAAGCTTTATTGATAACGCCGGACTCTTTCATTTCGAGCCAAAGATCGTTGCCTTCACGAGTACGCTCGCCGACGCCGCCGAACACGGAATAACCGCCATGCTTCATCGCGACGTTGTTGATCAGTTCCATGAGAATAACGGTCTTGCCGACGCCGGCGCCGCCGAACAGACCGACTTTACCGCCACGCGCATAGGGCGCCAGCAGGTCGACGACTTTGATACCCGTTTCGAGCGCTTGAACCTTGGTTTCCTGATCGACGAATTCGGGTGCCGCACGGTGAATCGGCGAACTTTTCTTCGCATTGACAGGGCCGCCTTCATCGACCGGTTCGCCAATCACGTTGAGAATCCGGCCCAAGGTTTCCTCCCCCACCGGCACGCTGATTCCCGCCCCGGTATCCAGCACATCCATGCCGCGCACCAAACCTTCGGTGGTATCCATGGCAACACAGCGCACCGTGTTCTCACCCAAGTGCTGCGCCACTTCGATAACCAGATTCCACTCAGCGTCGCTGATCGCGGGATTGCTGATCTTGAGCGCATTATAGATCGGTGGCAGCGCGCCGCCGGAAAACTCCACGTCGACCACCGCACCCAAAACCTGGGTGAGTTTGCCCGTACTCATCGTGTTAAAACCTCCGGATCATGTCGTGATCGCCCCCACCTCTTTCCTCCCTCGCAACGCGGGGGGGGGAGGATGAAGGAGGGGGGTGCAATTTGCTACTTCAATGCTTCCGCCGTGCCGACGATTTCTAACAGCTCGCGGGTAATCGACGCCTGGCGTGCCCGGTTCATCTGCAGCGTCAGAGAGCCGATCATCTTCGCCGCGTTGCCGGTGGCCGATTCCATGGCGGTCATGCGCGCGCCATGTTCGCTCGCGGTCGCTTCCAACAGCGCCCTCTGCACCGCCACGTCAGTGATCCGCGGCAATAGGCTCGCAAGCAATTGCTGGACTCCCGGCTCGTACAAATATTCCGTCTGCTGCTGTGCTTCCACGTCGCTGGTTTCCGCCAACGCCACGGGCAGAAGTTTCTCCAAGGTCGGCACCTGCGACAGGGCCGAGCGAAAACGGCTGTAAAGAATATAGACCGCATCGGCTTCGCCGCCGATGAAGCGAGAGATTAATTTCTGCGCGATCTCAGCCGCCAGTTCATCCGGCGCCTTGTAGAGAATATCGATGTAGCGGTCGACAATCTTGGCGCCGCGCCGGCGAAAATAATCTCCGCCCTTGCGCCCGACCAACGTCAATTCAATTTCCTGATCGCCGGAGTGCTGCCGTATGAACGTTTCGGCGGAGCGAATCAAATTGGTGTTGTAACCGCCACACAACCCGCGATCGGAGGTAAACAGAACTAATTGACTCTTCTTCTCTTCGCGCGCGGTCAAAAGCGCGTGCGCTTCACTGGAAACCCGCGCCGAAACGTTTTTCAAAAGCTCGGTCATCTTCTCGGCGTAGGGGCGCGCTTGCACCGCCGACTCCTGCGCCCGGCGAAGCTTGGCCGCCGAGACCATTTTCATCGCCTTGGTGATCTGCTGCGTGTTGCGAACCGAGCCGATCCGCTTACGTATGGCTTTGAGTGTTGCCATGTTTGTTGGCGTTTCGGGTTACGAGTTTAGGGTCAACTCGAAACCTCAATCCCGAAACTTAAGCTTTGAAAACCCCTTTAAACTCGCCGAGCACCTTGGTCAGCTTCGCGCGCAGGTCGCCGTCCAACTCGCGCTTCTTGAGAATGTCGCCATAAACATCGGGATGCTTCGACGAAACGAATGAAAAAAGTTCCTGCTCGTATTTTTTGAGCGCCGCGATCGGCAAATCGTCGACGTAGCCGTTGGTGCCGGCGTAAATGATCAAAACCTGCTGTTCGACCGACAGCGGCTGATATTGGCCTTGTTTGAGCAACTCGACCAGGCGCGCGCCGCGGTTTAACTGTTTCTGCGTCGCCGCGTCCAAGTCGGAACCGAACTGGGCGAACGCCGCCATTTCGCGGTATTGAGCTAATTCCAAGCGCAAGGTGCCGGCGACCTGTTTCATCGCCTTGATCTGCGCGTTACCGCCGACCCGGGAGACTGAAATACCGACGTTGATCGCCGGGCGAACACCGGAGTAAAAAAGATCGCTTTCGAGAAAAATCTGCCCGTCGGTGATCGAAATGACGTTGGTCGGAATGTAGGCCGACACGTCACCAGCTTGGGTTTCGATGATCGGCAGCGCGGTCAGAGAGCCGCCGCCGCGCTCGTTGCTCATCTTGGCGGCGCGCTCGAGTAAGCGCGAGTGTAAGTAGAAAACGTCGCCGGGATAAGCTTCTCGTCCAGGTGGCCTGCGCAGAAGCAAGGACAATTGGCGATAGGCCACGGCGTGTTTCGACAAATCATCGTAAATGACCAAAGCGTGGCCGCCGTTATCGCGGAAGTATTCGCCCATGGTGCAACCCGAATAAGGCGCGATGAATTGAAGCGGGGCGGACTCGGAAGCCGTGGCGGCGACGATAATGGTGTATTCCATCGCGCCGGATTCTCTTAGCCGGTCGACGACCTGCGCCACGGTTGAGCGCTTCTGGCCGATGGCGACGTAAATGCAGATAACGTTGCCGCCCTTTTGGTTGATGATCGCATCGATGGCGACTGCGGTCTTGCCTGTCTGACGATCACCGATGATTAGCTCGCGCTGACCACGGCCGATGGGGATCATGCCGTCGATCGCTTTCAAGCCGGTTTGCAGCGGTTCTTTCACCGGTTGGCGTGCCACGATGCCGGGAGCTTTGAGCTCGATGCGTCTTTTCTCTTTGGCATCGATCGGGCCACGCCCATCGATCGGTTCGCCGAGAGCGTTGACGACGCGGCCGACCATTTCTTTGCCGACCGGCACTTCGGCGATGCGGCCGGTCCGTTTGACCGTGTCGCCCTCTTTGATCATGTGGGTTTCGCCGAATAGCGCGGCGCCGACGTTGTCCTCTTCGAGGTTAAGCGCGATACCGAAGATGTTGTGGGGGAATTCCAACAGCTCGCCGGCGGCGACTTTGTCGAGGCCGTGGATGCGCGCGATACCGTCACCGGTGGAAAGTACCGTGCCGACTTCCTGGATCTCAATCGTCTTTTCGTAGTCGCGAATCTGTTCTTTGATAATCCGGCTGATTTCCGCTGTTCCGATATCCATCGTTGAACTCCTATTAATAGCCGCGCGCGATGCGCTGTTTCATCTTCTCAAGCTGCGTGCGAATGCTGCCGTCGTAAACCTTACCTTCCAATTCGACCGTCATGCCGCCCAATAGACTCGGGTCGACTTCCTGCTGCAAGACCACTTCCTTGCCGGATAGCCCACGTAACCGCTCGCGCACCCGCTCGGTCAGCGCTAAATCCAATGCGGTGGCGCTGACCACTTTCGCCTCGACCCGCCCTTTCGCTTCATTCAGCAGCCGCCGGTAGCAGCTGACGATTCCCGGCAGGTGCGCCAGTCGATCACGCTCTAGCAGCAGGGACAAAAAATGAATCATTAGCACCGACAGATGTTGGGTATTGCCGACTTGAATCAGGATTCGCTTCCGGGTCGCCACATCGAAGGCCGGATTAGTAAGCACGGTGCGTAAGTCCGAGCCATTGTAAGCCGCAAAAAACTCGTCAACCTGCCGGCCGATCGCTTCTTCCTGGCCGGCCTCTCGCGCCAATTGAAACAGCGCTCTGGTGTATCGCCTTGCTAAGCTGCCTTCGATCATCGAGTTTGTCCGATATTCTGAATGAATTCTTCCGCCAACCGATTTTGATCGGCCGCCGAAAGATTGCGTTCAACCGCCGCGCGCGCGCGCGCCTCGGCCTGATTCGCCATCTCCTGGCGCAGCTGTTGGCGGGCGATTTTCACTTCCTGTTCGGCAAGAAACAGGGTGTCCTGTTTAATCTTCACCGCCAGCGCCTCACCCTCGCTCACCAGCCGCGCTTTCTCCCGCTCGCCCTCGTCGCGGAGCGCCGCCCGCATACTCTGAATCTCATTTTCGAGTCCGGCAACTTTAGTTTTGTAATCGCTGACGAGCGCCTCGGCCGCCTGTTTCTTTGCCGCAGCTTGAGCGATCGTCGAAACAACTTCGTCGCGACGAGATTTCAGGAAATCGCGGACCAGGGGTAGAGCGAACTTAACCAAAATGAAAGCGTAGATGAGAAAATTGCCGAGGGGGAACCAGATATCATGAATCGACGGCGCGTGGTGTTCAGCGCCGTGACTGGCCGCTTCCGAGGCCCAGAGCTGCGCCGTAGTGAAAAGGTCGAGAACGCTCATGCCGCTCACCCGACCGTCCTCCCCAACACTTTGGCAACCATCGCGCCTGCCACATCGCTTACTTCGGCGGCGGCGAGGCGCCGCTCTTGCTCGAGCGCGCTCGCCACTTCGTTACGAACTCGCTCCAGTGTGCCAGCCGCATCGTCGCGCGCCTGGCTTAAGATTTTTTCCCGCTGCTGGCGGCCGTCTTGGACGATCGCGTCCTTGGCCGCATAGCCGGCAGCCTGGGCCTGGGCAATTTTATCTTCGTACTCGGCTTTTAAGCGCGCGGCTTCATGTTCCAGATCGCCGGAGTCATGCTGCGCGCCGGTGGTTTTGCGTTCGCGCTCCGAAAGTAGGTTGAGATAGGGCTGGAACAGGACCTTGTTGAGGATCACCCAGAGGACCAGGAATAGGATGATTTGATAAGCGATGCTAATGTCTAAATGAATCATTCGTCCGTTTCCGACTTTGACTACACTTTCGCTCCGGTCGCACCCGCTTGGGCAATGCGCAACCCAAGGCCCAAATAAGAAAAAAACCTACCTTCGATGATGAACGTAGGATCCTGGGATGGAATGAACGGCGAACCGAAGTCTAACTGTGCGAATCAGTTTTTGGCGCTCTGAACCACTGGCGCTATCTCAGCAACCACGCTATGCGAATCTGCGACTCCACCTTTCTGCTTTGCCACTCCCATGGAGCAGTCACCGTCAAACACCACGCCCTCAGTGATGATCAACTTGGGGGTATCGATGTTGCCAATGAGCCGAGCCGGCGCTATCAGCTCGATTTTCTCTTTGGCGCTCACGTTGCCTTCGACTTTACCGTGGATCACCACAACCTGGGCCGTGATTTTCGCTTTGACTTCCGCACTCTCGCCGATCGTAAGCGCGCCCTGGCACTGGATGTCACCCTCGACGATGCCATCAATGCGCACCGGGCCCTGAAAGCTCAGATGGCCACTGACGCGGCTCCCTTTGTATAGATAACCAACCAAGCCAAGCGCCATTGATACGGGTACCGGTTCGGCCACTTTAGCGGAGGGCTTGAACTCAGCGGCAGCAGCTATGGCAGTCGGTTCGACCGCTGGCTTCGGGGCTTCGAGAGTTTTCTCGGGCTCCACATCTGGGTCCTTTTTGCCTCCCGCGCTTTTTTCAAACCAAGCCATAGCGATTTGTCCCCCGTAACTGGGCAGAATTCCCTATACCACCCGAGAATCTCATTGTCAAAACACCGGGGCAAAAACGAAATCGCCGTTTGCTTGATTTCCGATCTCTAGATTCAACACCGAATCATCCTCCGCAGGCCAGCGAATAAATTTGCCGCAAAATCCTCATCAACCGCCGCCAGTCCTTGACGGTTAGCCGCGGTTTGTTAAGCTTAGCGCAACATTCCAATGCCCAGCCATTACTCAAATGCGGTAATATCAGAATTAGCTCAGAAATAACCACAGGAGGCACCAGTGAAAAAACTATTTATCGTCGCAGCGCTATGCGCTGTTTTTGGGCTCGATGCGACTTCTAACAGCCAAGAAAAAAAGGGCCCGCTTTACGCCACGCTAAAGACCAGCATGGGCGACATCGTCATTCAACTGTTCGACGACAAAGCGCCCAAGACCGTGGCGAATTTTGTCGGCCTGGCGAGCGGCACGAAAGAATGGACCGACACTAAGACCGGCGAGAAAGTGAAAAGGCCGCTCTACAACGGCACGATCTTTCACCGCGTGATTCCCGGCTTCATGATCCAAGGCGGTGATCCATTAGGCAATGGCACCGGCGGTCCCGGTTATCGTTTTGAAGATGAATTCCATGCCGACTTGCGCCACACCAAAGGCGGTATCCTTTCGATGGCCAACGCCGGTCCGAACACCAATGGTAGCCAGTTCTTCATCACGCTCGCCCCGACGCTGCACCTCGACAACCGCCACAGCGTGTTTGGCGAAGTGGTCAAAGGCCAAGAAGTCATCGTCGCCATCGGCAACACCCCACGCGACGCGCGCGACCGGCCGATCAAGGATGTGGTGCTGAGGGAAGTGGTGATCACTCGCGGTAGTTTCTGAGTTTAGCGGCGCCACTGATTTTAAGAGGGAACAGATGAAACTCCGTCAGGGGATAGGAAACTGTAGTGTGACACCGGTCTATTGGTCCTATTCGTGAAACCGTTAGTGGCGGGGGGGAGGTTTTAAGTAATCCCGGCGGTAAATCGAAGTTGCGACATTAATCGGAGGGCGGACATTCCTGTTCGCCTGGCGGGTAGAAAACCTGCCCTCCCGTTCGCCCCATCGTTGCGAATGCGAAGCCCATAATCACAACCCCGTGTAGCGCGGATACCGCACACGCGAGTCTAGGGGGTCTGTCTATTCCAAATCATACGGCACGCCGACCTGCTCGCTGACTTCCCGCAATCCTTTAAGCACGGAGCTGTGCAGCGGAATGCCGCGCTCGCTTCTCTCTTCCGCCGTCTCAAACTCGATCTCACCGGCCACATAGACGCGGCTTTCGCCTTCAACCAGCGGCGTCGATTTCAATTCGCGAATCAGCCGGTCCATGTCTTGTTTGAATTCCGCCGCTGGGCGAAACGCGCTGGGATCGATCGCGCCAAAGAAATGACCGCGCGGTTCCTGGTTAGCATTCAAGGCCGTGATCGTGCCGGTGAGCACGCCGCAAAGAATCTCTACTAGAATGCCAAGACCGTAACCTTTATGGCTGCCACTCGCGCGCGAGCCACCGAGCGGCAACAAGCGGCGCGCCTGTTGCGCCACTCTTGGATCCGTCGTCGGTTCCGCTTGCTCGTTTAATGCCCAACCCGTGGGAATCGACTTACCGAGGCGAACAGCTAATTCCAATTTTCCGGCGGCCGCCGTGTTCGTTGCCATGTCGAGCACAAACGGCCGCTCGTCTTTCGCCGGCACGGCGAAGCAGAGCGGATTGGTGCCGAAGCGCGCGTCACGCCCGAAGGTCGGCACCACTTGTCGACTCGCGTTGGTCATGGCGATGCCGATCATGTTGTGCGGCAAGGCGAGCATCGAATAATACGCCGACATGCCGTAGTGGCGGCTGTTGCGCACGGTGACGATCCCCACACCCGACGCTTTGGCTTTCTGAATCGCGATCGCCATCGCCCTGTGACCGGCAACCATGCCCATGCCGTTGTCGGCATCGAGCAGCGCGGTGGACGGAGTCTCCGTGAGAATTCGAATATTCGGCTTGGCTGTCATCGAGCCGTCTTTAAGCCACTTCACATACCAAGCGCGCGGGTTAAAGCGAATCACGCCGTGGGTATCGACACCGCGCAGGTCGGAAGCGACCAAAACATTCGCCGCGATCTCGGCATCGCTCGCTGGCACGCCAAGTTTCTCGAATGAGCGGCTGACAAAGCGAATCAGTTTCTCATGATTAACCAGTGTCATGTTTTCGGCGTGGGTCTCCATGCGCTCCTCCTCCGAATAAGCTGCTTAACTTTGATACGCCGTCGCTGTCAAGCAACTCTTGCTTGACGCTTTGCAGCGGTTCACTTATGTTACATGAGATGTGAAGGGAGCCGAAACAAAATTTAACAGGGTCTTGGATTCGCAGTGAGGATTGCCGCAATGAGGTCCACGCACAAACAAGGATGGTTTACCTTGGCCGTGACTCTGCTCTTGTTCAGTCTCGCGCTGCCAGCGACCGCTTTGACCGCCGCCGAGCTGCCGCTCGTGCGCGTCGCCCATGGCGCGTTTAGTGAAAAGATCGCCGCGATGTGGATCGGCGCCGAGCAAGGAATTTTTCGCAAGCAGGGTGTCCATGTCGAAGTCATCAACATCCGTAGCGGCCCCCAGACCATGGCCGCACTGGTCTCCGGCGATATTCAAGTCGCTTACACGATCCCCGGTTCCGTAGTGAGCGCCGCGGCGAGCGGGTTGGACGTGGCGTTCTTCGCCGGTCTCGTCAACAGAGCTGACGGCGATTTCATCGCCGCGCCGACGATTCGCAATCCCGAAGATTTAAGAGGCAGACGTATCGGCGTGCAAAGCATCGGCGGCGGCGTCTGGTCCATGGCCATGCTCGCCATCGAACATCTCGGCCTGGAAACCAACAGAGATAAAATGACGATCATGATTGTCGGCGACTCGCCGGTGCTGGCTCAGTCGCTGGAGTCCGGTGGCATCGAAGCGACTTATCTCAACTATACCCATAGCCGCTCGCTCAAGGAAAAGAATTTCCCCGTCATGCTCGATCTCGGCAAGGCACCCATCCCTTATCAGGGACTTGCGGCGGCGACGCGCCGCGGTTATCTAAAGCAGAGTCCGCAGATCATCGATTCGCTCATGCGCGGCTTCGTCGAGACTGTCGCATTGATTCAAAAGCCGGCGAGTAAGGAACTCGTCATCAAGTCGTTAGCCAAGAATTTAAGATTGAAAAACTTACAAGATGCCGAAACCGGCTACCAGACGCTACAGTGGCTGTACAGCCTCGACATCAAGCCGACAATACCAGGAATCCAAAACATGCAGCGCTTCCTCGCTCTGAGCAATCCAAAAGTGAAAACTGTAAAGACCGAGGATGTCGTCGACGAGGCACCATGGCAGCGTTTGGAGAAAAGCGCTTTCTATCGCGAGTTATTTGCGCAGGCCAAAAAGTAGGCACTGGCCATCGCGCATTGATCAGCTCAGAACCTCGCCGGACCTAATGAATGATTACCTTAACCTTGCTCTGGGCGTGGTGTGCGCAGCAGCTGGCGGTGAGCTATTTCTTCGCGGCACCGTAGGCATCGCCCATTGGGCTCGGGTTTCGCCTGGAATCATCGCTAGCACGGTAGTGGCGTTCGCTACATCCAGCCCAGAATTAGCTGTTTCAATCAGCGCCGCGCTGGCAGGAACACCGCAAATCTCTCTCGGCGACGCTGTAGGCAGTAACGTGGTGAACGTTGCTCTAGTACTCGCCGCCGCGATCACGATATCCGGCATTCAAACACCGCGCAGTAGTCTCAAGCGAGATTTTCCTGTGGCCCTTTTGATACCGGTGGTTACTCTGGTCTTGTTGTTAGATGGAGTGCTGTCTCGAATTGACGGTTTACTATTAGTTGGAATGTTCGTCGTTTGGTTTATTTCCGTTATCATCGAAGCCCGTCAACAACGAAGTTCAGCCGAAAAAATGCTAGGAGAGCAGCGTGGCCTGCTTGCTGCAATGTTTAGCGTTGCGGGCCTTGCCTTCTTAATCGCAGCCGGTCGTCTCGTCGTGAACGGAGCCAAAGGAATTGCGGTTGCCTTCGGTCTCAACGAATTCACCATAGCCGCCACGGTGGTCGCTGTGGGGACCTCCATTCCTGAACTAGCAACCACGATCATTGCCAAACTTCGCGGCCATGACGAAGTCGGCGTCGGCACCATCCTGGGCAGCAACATTTTCAATGGTCTGTTAATCGTTGGCGTTGCAGCGATCATCCATCCCATCGCCGTAGGTTGGCGGGAAGTCGCTAGCGTCCTCATCTTCGGTATGCTGGCTGTAGCGCTTACCTTCCCAAACGGTCGTGGTTTCATTGAGCGAAGACGTGGCCCCTTACTGCTAACGCTTTACGCCGCTTACCTGATCACAGTCCTTCAGCGGTAGCCTTGACGCCTGTAAGTAGGTGCGTGATATGCTTCGTCGAGTCGTAGCTTCGGTTGAATCGGCGGGACCGAAGGATTGTCAGTGCATCCATTCTAGCAACATGGCTTCAATGTAAATGATGATCGTGATCACCACCAACATTTTCAGTAAGACCGGGGTCATCTCTTTAATCCATTGCACCGGCGTGTAACGCTCATCAACGGCGCGCTGAATAAAGGCATAGGCCACAACCGATTGTGCCGAGCCGATATGCGTCCAACAACCGCCCAACGCGTAGCCGGCGATCTGGGCCATGGCGAACAGATGTAGGATGTTTATGTCGAGCCCATGAAGCCCATGTGACCCGAAATCTGCAACAACGTTATTATCGAGGATCGCCGACAAAAAAGTACTGCCGATGAACTGGGAAAACGCCATGTGACCGGCGCCGAGGAGGTCCGTACCGAAACCAATCAGCATTTGGACTTGATCGAAGAACCCAGCTTTACTGAGCAGCGAAATTGCAACGAAAAGCGGTAGCAGAAAAAAATACTCAGCAAATTCATGTCTCGCCTCTCGGACCGCCAGTGCACGCATTCTAGGTATGTGGATAATACCAGACAGCGCAACCAGGAACCCTGCGAAGGACGCTAGAAACAGCGGAACGCTATGGTCGATACCGTGCCAGATTAATAAACCAATGAATGGCACGAGCGCTGCAGCGCCAAACGCCTGCGCGACTTTGCGGCGACGAGCGGACAGCGCGATGACATCATCGATCGCCTGCTCGGCCTCTAGCGCCCCTTTATGATCGCCCGCAGCATCTAGCAGGTAATGACGGTCCAGCGTATCGGCCAAATCTTCCCTGACAAAATGACCGAGCAGCTTTTTGCGGATGTCCTCGGGAACGCCCACGCGTATCAGTGCGATGCCAAGCGATTCGCCCTTATGCAAGCACATCCTCACCGCATCCGCTTTCTCGGCTAGTTCCAGCTCGTAATTTTCAACGAGTTCTATAGACGTCAGCACCTCTCCGTGGCGCGTGGCCTGAAGAAAACGTACGTCCTCGGCGTTGGCGTCGAGAACATCCATCTTGTCCAGCTGGATCTTCTCGCCGCTGAAGCGTTTGCACAGTTCCCACACAATCACGAGATAACAGCCAAGGGCTACCGGCGCGCAGTAACGTAGAAAGAAAGCGTTGTCGATATGCGGGTAGAGATTAGCCTTCATGATAAGATTGGGTGGCTCGCCGTAGGCCAGCCAGATTCCGCATACAGTCGTCACTGTTGTGCACACCATCACAGCGTAACGGATCGACGATATTGGCGCCGCCGCCAGCAACATGACGATGACCAGCGTACGGATCGTTAAGCCGATCATTGATACGCCATCGAGTATGCCGGAAGCGAAGGCGACCATTGCTGTCACCGACACCAGTGTTGGCAGCACCGCGCCTTTGAATCGTTGCAGTAAATAAAACGTTAGGCCTTCGAGCAACCGGGTCTGCGCGATCACCGAGACGAAGAAAGTCAGGCCGAGAATAAAGAGCATCGTGTCCGCATGAATCAGATCGTCCAGACCGTGAAACGACAAAAAATTTAATCGTGCCCAGTGCCACCAGCCCTGCTCGGCGATATCAACATGCCAAGCCGAGGAGCTCAGGCCGCAAAAGGTCGCCACGATGATCAAAAGCATGCCGTAGGTTAAAGCATTCTTATGGATCTGGTATTTGAACGAACCGAAAATGAACAAACCGAGGATCGTCGCGAAGACTTCCGCGGCGAGTAAGGAAGCTGGCAAAACGATCCGTTGCCCAGCGAAAAGAATAATCACGGCAAGTGCGGCGCAGCCGAAGAAGAACTTTCGCCCGGATAACACAACCACCGCGGGAATTTCATCCCTGTGGAAAACACCCGGTGATGTAGGAAGAACTTTGTCACTGCTCACGGCGGTCCGATCTCCTCAAGATACTGTTTTTAGAATTCGCCCGGGAGTCGCGCTGTAAATCGGACTCCGAGCGTCGACTAACTTTGCGGCAGCGCTTCGATCGACTATATAAGCGGCAAGCACTAATTCAATATGGGCAAGCGGTTTTTGGCGGGGGGCGTTTAAAGCGGCGCAAGGAGTCGCATGGGCGTACTCGCTTCAACGTAAGAAGCCGATGACTCACGCCGCCCCCGGTCCGGTCGCCGGTTCCAGCGAGCGCAGGAATTCGATGACCTCGGCACAATTGCGGAGATTATGTTGCGCCTGGGTGCCGGTAATACCGACGCGGATGGTTACGGCCGATGCCGGCAGTGCTTTGAACAAATCTTCGTCGGTAGCATCATCGCCGACGGCGAGTATGAAGTCATATTCGCTCCCGCCCAACCAAACATTGGCGGCGCTCCCCTTGTCCACGCCGGCGCGGCGAATCTCGACGACCTTGTTGCCCTGAACTATTTGGAGATCGGTCTTCGCTGTAAAATTTAGCAGGTGGTCGACGAGTTCAGGAGCGCGTAGTTCAGCCTGCTCCGGATCGGCCATACGATAGTGCCAGGCAATGGATTCTTCCTTTTCTTCGACGAGACTACCAGGCAAGCGATCCGCGAAGGTTTCCAGCACTGAGAGGATCTCCGGCTTCCACGCGCTCTGCGGCGCTTTGGCGCGTTGCCAATCTTGTCCCGACAACCGTAGCCTAGCCCCATGCTCGGCGACAAAGCCGAGCGGTATATCGCCAAGCCATTCCTCCAGCGTGCGACGATCCCGTCCGCTCGTGATAACGACCGAATTCTTGCGATCCGAGGCGAGCCGACGAAGCAGTGCGGACAACTCCCCGTCGGGCTTGGCCATCGACGGATCGCGCACCAGCGGCGTGAGTGTGCCATCGTAGTCGAGAAACAGCAGCCGGCGCTGGCTTGATTTGTACTGTGCCAAGATTACGCGTGTCGCCGACGCTGATAGGAGCTTTGACTCGACGCGCTCCTGCACTTCCTGCATGGCCATGAGTGTGCTCAAAAAATCGTCGGACCAGCGCGTTACGTTATACCGCCGCAAGCGGCGCTGCATCAGACGAATGCGCTTTTGCTGCTCCTCAGTCGAGGTTTCCAACGCAGCTTTCAAGGCCGCGGCGATCTCCACTCGGTTGTTGGGGTTGACGATGATCGCTTCGGCGAGTTCTTTGGCGGCACCGGCCATTTCACTCAGGATCAGCACTCCGGTGCCATGATTCCGGGTCGCCACATACTCTTTGGCAACCAGGTTCATGCCATCACGAAGCGGTGTTACCAGGCAAACATCGCTCACGGAGTAGAGCGCAACCAGCGAGTTGAAGGGCACATGACGATATTGATAAACCACCGGGGTCCATCCCACCCGGCCGAAACGACCGTTGATCTTGCCGACCAGTTCTTCGAGTTGTCGCTTCATCAAGTCGTATTGCACGACGCCGATACGCGACGGTACCACGACCATCAACAAGGCCACCTTGCCGTGATATTCCGGGTTGGTTTCCAAAAATAGCTCGTATCCTTCCAAACGGTTTAATATCCCCTTGGAATAGTCCAAGCGATCGACGGACAATATAAGTTTGATTCCGGGCAGCGTGTCGCTCAGTACCTGGATCTCGCGTTGAACCTCTGGATCGGCCGCCGCGAGAGAGAATTTTTCATAATCGATACCCATTGGGAAAGTCTCGACGCGCACGACTCGGTCCGGCGCGGAAATTAGCCCGAGCCGATGCTCATGTCCCAAGATGCGCAACACGGATTGGAGAAAGTGGTGGGTATACTCATGGGTGTGGAAACCGATCAAATCCGCGCCCATCAATCCGTCGAGAATGTCCCGGCGCCAGTCGCCCGGCAACAAGCGAAACACCTCGAAGGAAGGAAAGGGGATATGCAAGAAGAAGCCGATCGATAGTTGCGGGTAGTGCCCCTTTAGCAGCCGCGGCAGCAGCATCAAATGATAATCATGAACCCAAACCACGTCGTCCGCTCTGAGTACCGACTCCAGGGCGTGGGCGAAGAGTTGATTGATCTGCCTGTATTGATCCCAACCGCTCGGCTGATAAAGCACGTAGGACGGAAAATAATGAAACAGCGGCCATATCGTCGCGTTGCAGAAGCCCAGATAGAACTGCTCCATCTGTTCCTCGGAAAAAAAAACCGGATAGGACTGAAACCTGTTCAGCGCCTCGCGAATCAGCTTACCGCGCAAGTCGGCTGGGACGCTGCTTCCGGGCCAGCCGACCCAAAGATGGTTCGACGGCAATGCTGAAAGTTGCCTGCGCGACTCCTGCACCGAGGCCAGACCGGTCACCAAACCGCCGGCGCTGGGATGGAATAAAATCTCGTCATTCTCGACGCTGACGTTGAAGGGCAAACGATTGGAAACGATGACCAACCTTCGCCCCGCTAAATCCGCCGCAAGCGCGCGAGTTTGATCGGACCTTTCGATCACAGGTAAATGACTTCTCCTTCCTCGAACAGCGATAGAAAGAGTAGCAAATAGTCTTTGATATGCCGGGTGATTAAAAAATTGTTGCGGATATGCTCCCGGCCATTGATCCCAAGTTGGCGCGCATAGTCCGGTGCGCTGATCAGCTGTTTGATCCACTGCGCCGTTCCTTCGACCGAACGGGTTAAGATGCCGGAATACTTGTGCGCGATCTGCAGCGGTATTCCACCGACCGCGCCGGCGATAGTCGGTTTACCCTTCCACAATGCCTCGCTAACCGTTAAGCCGAAACCCTCTTTTAGCGATTTCTGCAAAATGATTGTGGAACCCCGCTGCAACGCGTTGATTTCGATATCGCTGGCAGGGGGAAGAAACAGCACGAAGATATCCTTGTCCTTATCTGCCTCTTGCCGGACCTGCTCCATGATGATGGGACCCTCGGGATCGTCGGTCGCACCGCCACCCGCCAGTACCAATTGCATATCGATATGTTCTTTGGCGAGTTTAAAGGCTTTGATCACGCCGATGGGATCTTTGAGATAGTCGAAACGGGAGATCTGCGTCACCACCGGCCGCGAACGGTCGATGGCGAAGCGCGAAAACACGGCATCGATGGTCTTCTCGTCCAATTCCTTGTTCTTATCGCTGAGCGGATCAATGGACGGCGCGATCAACACCTGCGGGATCGGTAGTTTCTGCGAGAATGCCGGCGCGGAAAACACCGCGGCTTGATAGCGCAGGATAAACTGCCTCAAAAACTGCCATATCTGCACATCCGGTTGAGAGAAATCGATATGGCAGCGCCAGACCCAATGCTTGCCTAAACTCTCCCGCTTTTCCACCAATGCGATCGGCTGGGGATCGTGAACGAATACGACATCGCCGAACTGAAACTCGTCCGCGTTATAGCGGTTCACTTCGAGAAAGTGCGCGTACTCATCCGCCGCCACCTCGACGGGCACGCCGTGCAAGCCGTTGTGAAACTTTTTCGTGATGGCGAAGAATTTCTCATCCCCTTTGATCACGTCCCAGCGCGCGCTGACTCCCAGCTGATTGAGCAGCGGAATCATCCGGGACAAAATCTCCGCCACGCCGCCGCCCACCGCGGTTGAATTGATGTTCTGGATGGCCTTGCCGCGTAAGCGAGTCGCCAAAAGGCCGAGCTCTTCCAGCGTGGCTTCACCGACGATCGGGATATAATCTTCAAGACGATTCATGTTGCCTCACCAGCGCGACGATGCGTTGTCGCAGTCCGTCCAGGGTATAAGAATAAGGATCGAGCCGTTTTGTTTCATTTGCGAGCACGAACTTTCCTTGGTCCCGAAACCAACGGGAAAAGTCGTTTTCGCCGGATTTTAGGCGCAGCTTCGCGTCGAACATGTGGAAGTAGACACTGCCGATGCTCACCCTGGCGAGCACTTCGGCAAACTGAATGAGATCGTGCGCGACATAGGCCGTCGGCAGTACGAAAGTTCGGCAGGCCATGAAGTGAAACTCCTCTCCAGCTTGGCAATCGCTTGCCCGTCGTAGAGAGTCTAAATGGCTTTCGAGAATAGCGATCAGCTTTGCCCGTAACCCCCTGATGTCGCCAAAACGAGCCGTATCGATGCTCCACAACTTCTCGCCCAGAACATCGTCGCCGAGAACGTTGGTAACCCAATAGGCAAAATCGTTGGGCGGCTCGGGCGACAGAAAATGATGCTGGTGCAGGAAGCGGTGGGTGTGAAAATAGATCGACGCATCGCTCACCGACCGGATGCCGGTCAAAAGTTCATCGATGGTCCGCGCGCGCAGACCCAAGAGCAGGGTTTGATCGAGCTTGGTGAAAAAATGGAAAGATTCCATAGTTTGCCCTCGTTATGGTAACGCACCGCAGAGGAGTGGTCGAAGATATCGAAACGATACGACCGATTGAGTCTGTGCACAAGTGAAACGGTGATGAAATCCGGACCGCTGCCGTCGCGCGGGACACCGCAAGAATCGGTACCGACTGCGCCACTTTCGCTCCCTCATGGTCACCCATGAAAACAAGCGTTACGTCGAGTCGGTCACCGAGCCTCCGCCGGCTGCAAACGTGGCCAGGCTAAAATACGAGTGGGTACAGGAGCGACCCGGCGCACGCTCCGGGTCTTAGGGCCAAGGTCACAAAGCGGTCCCGCCTATTCTTTTGCCAGCAGCTTTCCATCGCATCCCGACACACAGAGTCGCTTCGCCGTAGCTCATCGTCAAACGCCAACTCCCGGCACGCACTATCGCGTGCGGTGTTCGGTGTCCGTCCACGGCGCAAAGCGTCGAGACTCGATCGATCTTGAGCTCCGCGCAAATTCTCGCTCGCCGGCACTTGCGCGGATGAGACGCCCGCTCTGGTGTTTCCTTGATGGGAGCCAGAGCAAGCCAGTGCCAGTGCCGAGGTCATTAGCGATCCTTGAATAATCCGATTAATTGTTTTGGCGTTTGCGATTCCTCCTTCAGATTTTCGAATTGCTTCGATTCAAGTTCGGTATTGCCGTCGCTGCTTTAATTAGAGAGATAAGTCACCGCTAGTCTTAGCGCCAACCGAGTTCGCGCAAAGTCATCTGCAAAAAACTGAGACCGACGTACTTCTCTGGGTTGGATAGCGGTCCCCTCATATCTGTCTGCTCCACGTAGATTTCAACGAATGATTTGAGTCCCTGGAGATCGACATCGAGATTGGCTTCCCAAGCCCGATTTTCAACATAGTAGTCCAAGCCGCGCCGCGCTATTTCCGGATTTAACTTGGGTTCTAGGGCTAAGAACTCCGCACCCATTTCCCAATTTTCCGCGAGCCATTTGCGGGCCTGAAGTATTGCTTTAAGGAATCGCACGACATCCTGACGATGCGTCGCCTGCCATTGGTGCCGGACCGAGAAACTCGACAACAAATAATTAGGAAATACGTCGGAAACTTTGCCGATCCAATGGAGGCCCATCTCCTGCGCGCGAAAAGTGAGCGGTACGCTGAGGATGCCGGCGGCGACTTTTCCCGTGCTCAAAACGATCAACGCGGGGACGCTGCCGCCAACATTCACGAGCGAATAATCCTTGGGATACTCCAATCCATTCGCCTGAAAATGGTCACCGCTTTATCCGTATTCGAGTTCCGCACTGGCAATACTCACGAAGTTTACCGTGACCTCTTCGACATCCGGGATCATCTCAACCGTGCGCTTCACGTCTTCGTCCGAAACTGCCGGCGATACGATTCCCGATAGTCTTGCAGCTCCATACTTCACATCGACCTGAATGTTGGCTTTGCGCAGGCGCGGATAGGTTAAGAGATGAGCTTGAATCTTGGCTGACAAAGCCAGATCGGTAAGTCGTTGCCGGGACTCGGCGGTTGCCTGATAGTCGATCAGTTTCGCCGCTTGGGCGATCATATGTTGCGCAGACACAGCACTCATTTGCTCCATGTTCAGAATCAGCCCGTATTGTCCTGGGTCGCGCCAATCGGTGCCGAACAGGGCCATTAACCGGCGCGCGCGCGCTTTTTCCACATGCTCGATGTAATCGCGCGCTGCGTTCGCGCCTAGTCCCTGGCGCGTGCGTACTTGCGCAATGCGATAATCCATCGGCGCAGTGAGCAAGACTCGCACCACATGGCGAATGCCGGGCAGCAAGCCATGGCCGACGTGACCGTGATAGGCCCGGTTTTCAGCCAGAGCCGCCTCGGTCAGCGCCGCCTGGAGCGCGACCTGGTACGGCCGTAGGTTTTCTTGCCAGCGCGCCCACCAGTGCGGCTCTTTTTCCAAGATATCGCTAAGCTTCGTTTCGGGCACCTCGCTGCGTTTGCTCGCCGCAACCAAGATTTCGCGTCCGGCGAACGGAAAATTCAACGCGCGGGCAACCCCGTGCGCAATCTGTTCGTCATCGCCAAAAGTACCGCCGAAAATAGTTATGACCGGCATGGGAACGTACCTCCTTCGAGCTTAGGTTCGCTGACTACGTTGCTAACTAGTGCCCCGGCAGGGAGCCAGCACCGACGATCTTCTTAAAGATCGCGACAATTTCAGGATCCCGCGGAATTTCTCGAATCACTTTCTCGTGTGCTTCAGGCAGCAGCGGCGTGGCATCGTCAGCAGCGAGTCTTTTGTATTCCTTATGAAACTCTGGGTCCTCGTAAGTTTTGCGGAAACCCTCGCGGAGTATCTCGACCCGGTCCTTAGGAACGCCAGGGGGAGCGATAAAAGGCTGCCCAGCAACCCGGGAAATCCTGCAAGACTCGGTCACGGATCTGCGGATAGGCCATCTTAATTGCCAGGGCCTCTGATCGGGAAATCCCGACTGTTGCCACGTCGATGTCGTCGACCTCGCTGTTTTGGTGCATATCGATGTACAAATCCAGCAGGCCACGGGCCGCTCTGAAGACCGTTGCCGAATAGCGCTCGTAAACTTTCCCGGCACGTTGGGTGTGGCGTTCGATGGTGTCCATCGGATAGCGGTGCTCACTCGGCCGGTTGACATTGATGCGCCATCCACCCCACTCGGTGGTTGAAAAACCTCGCGCGATTACTGCCGGTAATGAGGTCTGATAACTCAGCTCTTCGACTAACTCGCCGGTATACCAGTCAAAACTGCCGTGAGGCGCACCTAACACAATCCCCCGCCGATCGTCTCGCGCGGCGATCGAGTCGATCCGGCCAAGCGGCATCGGAGTTACGTCGATCTCCAGGAGCGGAGTCCGGCTGTCCATCGACAGCGTTTTTGCTTCGCTTATCCACGCGGCTAAAATATTCTGGTACACCACTCTCACGTGATCTTCCGCAAGTACACTCGGCATCCGTATGATCAAGCCGCGCCGTGCCAACAGCAAGACACCATGGTTTTTAATGCCGTCGCTGTCCCAGGAAATATCGTCCAAAGGATTGAGCGCGATTTCCACGCGTGGCAGATCCCGGTTAGCGATTAATCGATCGCGAACCTGGGCGTAGGTCGATTTCAAAACCTTGAGTTGCTCAAACGTAAGGCCCGTCGAAGCAACTTCGATGCGCTGAGGGGGGTGGGTACCTCTGATGGCGCGCAGCCCTACGTAAAACTCCATCGGCCCGCCAACGGTGGAACGCAGCAGTGTGCGAAATTCCGCGTAAACGCTGCCTCGACCCATACCATTCACTGCTGACCAAGAGATTGGACTCGTATGAATCAGCGGGTGTGAAACGGGAATCCGTTTGCTGGCAAAATCATAGGCGAGAACGAGAGCCGCGTCGAGGTGATCACGCATCGAATGAGCATATTCAACCGCTGCGAGCTCGGTACCGCCGCGCGGCACGCCAATAACGACTCCTTTAGAGCCGTCCTGAGCCGGGCGAAATTCAAAGCGGCCGTATTCGCCCATACGTTGTTCCTGCAACGGGGAAAATCCGCTGCAGCCGCTCCAAAGCCCGCTGGCCATGAGCAACGGCAAGAAAACTAAGGAGAGAAATGCCCGGCTAAACCTCATGGAGTCCTCCGTACGCGCGTACGTTAACGTAACGCGTTCGATCATTGTTTCGCCGACCGAAGTGGGCGCATGAATCGCTCTACCCCTCTAGCTGAGTCGTAAGGGCTTTGTCTTTTCAATTATCTAAAGTTACGAGGGATCGACTCGTCTGGCGCAAGCTCAGCAAACGACATGCGGCCGACACGCAGAAGCCGAAAACACAATTACTACATGGACAAAACTAGCTGGAGGAGTTTTTCAGAAACGCGATAATTACGCGCTCATGTGCAGGATCTTTACAACCGACCAATTTGTGAGAACTTTATTCACACGAACAACGGTATAAACTATTCGGTTTCGCGACGTTACGGCGATGACTCAACGACAACCCAGATGCTCATTGAGCGGGCGATTTGAGCAACTCTTTGAACTGCTTGTGCAGCTTGCTGAGCTTCGGCGGGATCATGTATTGGCAGTACGGTTGGTATGGATTGTTCGCGTAATATTTCTGGTGGTAGCCTTCGGCTGGATAGAATTCGGTGAGCGGCTCTAATGTTGTCACGATGGAATTCTTGAATGTCTTCGCCTCGTTCAATTCTTTCATAAACGCCGCGGCTTCTTCCTTCTGCTTTTCATCGGCGTAGAAAATCGAAGAACGGTACTGCGTGCCGGCGTCGTTGCCCTGCCGGTTCAATGTCGTCGGGTCGTGGGTGGCGAAAAAAACCGTCATCAAATCGCGGAATGAGACTTGCGCCGGATCGAATTCGACCTTAATCACCTCGGCATGTCCGGTGTTGCCCATGCATACCTGCTCGTAGGTGGGATTCGGATTTTTTCCGCCGGCGTAACCCGAGACGACGGACTGCACACCGCGCAGCTCGTCGAACACCGCCTCGGTGCACCAGAAACAACCGCCGCCGAAAACCGCGACCTGGGTTTGATTGCTCATTTCATCCCTCCGGTTACCAATCATCGAACTACTTTACTGCCGAGGTATTGCGAAGTTTGACGATCTTCACGACGAAGTTCTTGATCGCCGCGGGTTATTGTTTACTCCGCCCCATCGCCTTTTCAACAAAGCTGAAATTGAACACCTGGCTTGGCGCCGCCTCTTTTGCGCCCGGCAAACTTCTCTTGGTGAAGTCGATGGCGCCGCGCATCCAGGTTTCATCCAGTACGCCGACGGTGTTCAGTCGGCTGGCATGCAGATCATAAACCTCTGCGGCGAGCGTCGGGTCTTTGATGCCGATGTAACTGGTGACCAGTTCGATCGCTTCGGTACGGTTTTGCGCATAGTAACTTATACCGCGCTGACTGGCTCGTATGAACGACAGCACTTCGGCCGGATTGTGCTTGATCTTCTCGTCGGTCGTGCCGATGCCACCGGTCGGGTAGTGACTCATATAGTCGCCAGCGTAAGCGAGCTTGTTAAATCCTTCCCGCGCAAGAATCAGCGGTCGCGGCGGCGTGAAGAGTCCCGCCGCAATTCGCCCGGTTTTAAGGGCAAGCATCGTCTCTTCCGGCGTACCAACCACCAAAAGGGTTACGTCCTTTTGCGGTGTCAAGCCGTTTTGACCGAGGATTGACTGCATCAACAAATCGATGGCACCGCCGCGTGAGGAAATGCCCACCGACTTTCCTTTGAGTTGTTGCAACGAGGTTATTTCCGGACCGGCGACTAAATCGAATTGTGGCCGGGCCGAGACAACCAAGAGCAACTTGACACCCACGCCCCGCATCGCCGCGGCGATCACGGCTCCGGCGGCTGAAGTGTAGTCCACCGAGCCGCCGACCAGAGCCGGAATGCCGATGGCGCCGCGAATGACGATCATTTCGACTTCCAAGCCCTCGTCACGGTAGAAGCCCTTACGCTGCGCCATTTTATAGGCGATCTCGGTGACCGAGACCGAAGTCACCGAGAAGCGAATTTTTTTCATCTGCCCGCGTGCTGGAGACGAGCCAATGGCGAGCAATATAAAAGTCAGCGTAATAATGGTCGGTCGATTCATCAGTCCGCTCTGGTGCTCGAGCCGAGCCTAGCAAAAGCTAGGAAGCATAATCAATCTCATTCGGCAGGCTAACGCCAATGAGCAAATTCCTCCCTTGACAAGTTGATCGCGCCTGCCCTACAACAACAACCAGCGAGCCCAGAAGGGAGAAGTCAGATGCAAGCCAAAATCCGGCATGTGGCACTATTCACCGAGAAATATGATCGAATGCAGAAATTCTATCAGACCGTCTTCGGTATGAAGCAGATCACCACTCGCTTGGCCGACGAGACCGGCCAGCAGATTGCCGAACGCGGTCACATCAGCGACGGCACCATCGGCTACGCCCTTCTGGCCAAGCGTCCCGGCAACAACCAGGGACTCGACCACTTCGGATTTGAAGTCGACGACGTGAAGGAAGTGATCGATAGGCTCAAACGGCACTACCCGGAAACCTTAGTGACCAATGCGCTGGATTTTGTGCCCTTCGCCGGTTTTCGCTCGCATGATCCGGTGGGAACTCAGTTCGATCTCTCGCAGAAGAGTTTAGACAACGTTCGCGAGGGCTACACGGAAGACGGCTGGGAACAGCCACGTTGGATCAATCATGTGTCAATCCGCGCACGCAAACCAGAGATGGTCGCCGAGTTCTACACAAGAATCTTCGAGCTAAAAGGCCTAGAAGAGTTTTCTAAGGACGAAGGAATTTCTCTCACAGATGGCAAAGTCCGGCTGCTGATCCGCCCATGCAACGAGAATCTCTACCGCGGCATGCGCCAGGGTCTCGATCACATCGGCTTCAAAGTGGAGAATTTGGCCCAGGCCAAGCAAGACTTGGACGACGTTGCGATCGAATGGCCGCAATCCGCGCCGCAAAAACTCGGTCTCGGCAAGTCAGGCACTCTAGTCGAAAAGGATCTCCAAGGCTGCCCCATCGGCAAGCATACCTTTGCCGATCCCGACGGTGTGCTGATGGATTTGACGGATTGATCGCCGACGTGACGAGTCGCCGCGCTTGCGCGTGTTCGCCATAGAGCGGTTACATCAAGCCGTCATTGTAATTACGCTTCGGCACGAAGTTAAAAAAGTGCCCCGAGCCGTCGATGATGCGCTGCGAGTGCGGCGTACCCGCAGGGATGTTCACACCGACCGGACTTTCCACGACGACCTTTTCATCGCGTACCTGAAACTCAATCTTTAAACCGGTCAGCTCCGGCCCGGTGCCAATCGCGATATGCTGCGTGTCGCAGTTATGCCTGTGCATGTCGACGTAATTCGCCTGCGACGGCTGAACCTTCTGCACGCTGCGCACGACGGTGTAGAATCCCGCCTCCGGTTTCAGCTTACCGTCGACGAACACATAGCGTACCCCCGGCGCCGCGTCGGTGTGATACTTGATTTCAGTCGTGGGGCGAACGTCAGGATGAAATATGTATCCGGCATACTTGGCGAAGTCGCGCTCGCCTTTGGCGAGATCGAACGGCTTGTCTTCGTGGGTGTAGCCGCGATTGCGAAACAACACGGTCACCGTGCCCGCGCCCTTGGTGACTTTGTATTCATGCACCGTGCCGGTGGGAATGTACACGCAAGCGGGCGAAATGATCTTGTGCACTTTGCCTTCGAAGATAATCTGCCCTTCGAGGCCGGTGAGATCGACATGATTGCCGATGAAATAGTAAAACTCGTCGGTGTTGTGGCAGTGCGGCACCTGGTAATCCGGCACCGGCGACGGCAAGTCCTTCGCTTCGTGAATCGCCACGTAAATGTCGGCATCGGGATGCGAGTCGCGATTGATAAATACATGGCGCTTGACCGGCAGCGCGCTCAACTGGCGTAACGGCCGTTTCTCTTCATGCTTGCCGCCGAGCACTCCGGGTCGGGCTTTTACGATGTAGTTACTAATATCCATTTCCTCTCCTAACTATTGCCCGTTGCGTACCGCTGATTGTCTTAAGACTCACCCATAACCTTTTTCATTCGCTCGACGATATCGGCCGGCTGCTGAATCACTTCCTTGGCCAACGCTTCCAACCGCTCGCCGCTGACCGGTGCGATTTCCCATTGCCGCTTTTTCGCCTCGGCGAGGAATTCGGGATCTTTGAGCATATTCATATAGGCATCGCGCAAAAGCTTGACGCGGTCCGGCGGAATCCCCGGCGTAGCGAGAATCGGTCGCCCGAACGCGCCGGGGCCGAGCACGACGCGGGCTAAGCGCTTCTTCGCGTCCATGCTCTTATCGCCTTTCTCTTGATCCATCAATTCCCAAATCGTCGATGTGTCGGGAAGCCGCGGACTGCGCTTATCGCCAGTTTGAACCAGAAACCGAACGAAACCGTTCTTCGCCCAAGTTTTACCCGGCTCGCGGCCGAAAAATGCACTGATCGTCGTGCCACGGCAGTGAACCTCGTTTTTTTCCACGGCAATATCTATATCCGCCGCGCCGGGATAGCCCGTAACCATATCAATCTTCACGCCGAATATTTCCACTAATAACTTCGGTATGTAGAAGCCAGTGCTGCCGACTCCCGATGCGCCGCAGCGCGGCGCTTCGCTGGCCTTGCGCAAGTCGAGCAGCGTCTTGTACGGCTGATCCGAGCGCAGGAAAAACAGCTCGTCGTTTTCCTCCGGCGTGCCGATCCACGTGAACTTCGCCCAGTCGAACTGTGCTTCCTTGCGGCCCAGCAGCTGGGCGAAGTAAATCGGCGCGGTCACGGCGCCAAGCGTGAGGCCGTCGGGTTTGGCGACGCTGTAAACATAATTCGCTGCCGTCATCGAGCCACCGCCCGGCATGTTCTGCACGAGAATTTCCGGCCTGCCAGGAATTTGTTTTGGCAAGTGCTGCGCGACCACGCGCGCATAAAGATCGCTCGCCGCGCCGGCGGAGGCGCCGACGACGATTTTCATCTGCTTGCCTTTGAAGAAGTCGCTCTGGGCTTGGCCGGCCGTATGGTGCACGACGATAATCAACAAAATGAGTATCACGCGATGCATATTGCCTACCTCCGCTTGCGCATGGGCGCGTATTTCGCTTCGAATTTGCTCAACTCGGTCATACCCGTCGCATCCCATGGCAGCTTCGCGCCGCCGGTAAAAGGTGTGTCAGGATGCGTCAGCACGAACTCATCCCAAGCGCGCATGTCTTTCTTCTTGAACTCTTGAAAAAACCACCAGGCGGAAACCTTCAACACCTGGTCGGGGAGAAACGTGTACCACGCCGCGTTGAGCCTGAGCGCTTTATGCTCGGCTAATGTCAACGCGCGTGTTAGTTGACCTTTCATCGCCGAGAACGGGCCCTTGGCAACTTTGCGCGCGCGCTGGATCTCGGCGACCGAGTGCGGCGACTCGAACTGCACCCAGTCCGCGCCACCGTCAGTTTCATAGAGCCGTAAGCGCTTGAGCAGCTCGGCCATGCCGCCGTTGATTGCGTTGCGCGCATAGCACTGCGCCATGATGACGAAGTCACGATCGATTTCATTCTTGGCGTCCACCGCGACTTGGTAGCGAGTGACCGCGTCTTCGCGGGAGATGATAGAAATTCCAGCCGAACCCGTGCGCCGTTTCTGGTCGAGCGGCTGGTCGTCTAAACGCAGTCCAGCGAGGCCGGCTTCGGTGCATTCCCTGACCAACCGCCTCAGCGCCATGATGCCGCCATGACCCGTGTCGCCGTCCAAAATCACCGGCATCTTCACGCTCTTTGCGATCCATTTGGCGAACTCCACGCACTCGGTCATTGAGAGAATTCCAAGATCGGGCTGACCGGTATAGTTGCCGCCGGTGATGCTGGTGCCGACGAAGCAGGCCTCGACACCGTTGGCTTCCATGATTTTGGCATGAAAGGCGTTGGGCGCACCGAGCACGGCGAGAACTCTATGCTTGCGGCGCAAGAGCTGGCGCAGTTTAGTGGTCGGTTTCATGCGCTATACCGCCGATAATATTTCACCGCGTTGTCCCAAAAAATCTTTCGCCTGTCTTCTTCCTTGAGCTTCCAGCCGAGCACGGTTTCGACGGAGACCGGAAACCAACTCTCGCCGTGCGGATAGTCTGAGCCGAACATGAGAATGTCCGGGCCGAGTAGATCAATGACGCTTTGCGTGATAGCCGCGCCTTCGGAGACTTCGATGCTTTGAAAGTAGCGCCCGCCGGTGACATAACCGCGAATGGTCTGTTCTAATCGCGGCAACGCTTCCGGACAGAGCTTGGTGTGTTCTTCCAACCGATTGACCCACGCCGGCAGCCAGCCATGGCCCGCTTCCAATGTACCGACGCGAATGTTCGAATAGCGGTCCATAATACCGGCGCCGATGATCGACGCCATGTTGCGCTGGCCGCACCAGGGATGCGCCGCCGATCTTTGCAGCCAAAGATTGTCCCAGGAATCCAAACCGCCCGGCGCGTACGGCGGCATCACGGTAAAGGTGTGCAACGCGATTGACAGATCGTGGTCCGCCGCGGCTTTCCAGATCGGCTCCAAGTCCGGATGATCGAGGGGAAACTGATAAGGCGCGTAAACGAAAACGGCGAGCGGCCAATCTTCTTTGGCACAACGGCGCAATTCCGCCAGCGAAGTCATGATATTCCGCGCCGCGATCGCGATCACGCCTTTCAGCCGGCTCGGAAACGCCGCGCAGTAATCCGCCATCCAGCGGTGATAGGCTTCGTAGACCGTCGTTTCCAGCTCAACATCGTCGATTGTCGTCCAGCAACCGAACCAACCCGAGGGCAGCATTAAATTCACATCGACACCTTCGATGTCCATGTCGACGACGCGCACCGCCGCGTCGCGCTCGCACAGCGGGTTGGGCTTGCCATGCTGGTGGCGCTTGTAGCCGCTCATGTATTCTTTGCTATCGAGCGCGCCGGCGCCGGCGAGTCCCAACCGGCGCTTGTAACTGCGCTCGCCCATTAAATAAGTTACCGCGCCGTCTTTGTTGCGCGCTTGATATTTTTCATACTGCGCCAACTTTTCCCGCGCCGACGCCGTCATGTACGGCATCAACAAGTCAGCATCGGGCCTGACATGGGTATCGGCATCAAAGATCCTAAAACCATTGCGTGCCATCTCAACTCCTTTTTGAGCTTCAATTACCACAGTCAGGGATACCTGCGCTAGCGGCAACGTGGCTATATGTCCGTCGATTTCCAACGGCGCGAATTGTTGACTTCCACCGATGAACATGTTTTTTCTCTAGGTTCTAATAGAAGACGTAGGAGGACTCTCATGAAGATGTTAATCGCCGGTGAGCAGGTCGATTCCGAAAGCGGCCAAACCACCGAAGTCCGCAATCCGGCCACCGGAGAAGTTGTTGACACCGTCCCCAAAGGAACCATCACCGATATCCGCCGCGCCATCGATGCGGCTCAAGGCGCGCTCAAAAAATGGTCCACCATGGCGCCGTCAAAGCGTGGTGCGGTATTGTTGGCTGCCGGCCACACGATTCTGCAACAGGAAAAGGAACTCGCCACCTTGCTCACAAAAGAACAAGGCAAGCCAATGCGCGAGTCGATCTTGGAAATCCGCCGCTTCGTCCACACTCTGGATCACTACGGGGGCATGGCTAAAACGATGCGCACCATCGCGGTTATGCTCGACACCGGCCGCCACGGTTTGGTGCTGCGCAAACCCCTGGGAGTTTGCGGTTCTATTGTTCCGTGGAATTTTCCAGTTTCGTTAATGGGCAATAAGCTCGGTCCCGCGCTGCTCGCGGGTAATTGCGTGGTTGTTAAGCCGGCTGGCACGACGCCGCTGACGGATCTGCGTACCTGCGAGATCATCGACAAAGCGATCCAAGACGCCGGCGGGCCCAAGGGCGTGTTGAACGTCGTCTCCGGTCCGGGCAGCGTGGTCGGCGAGGAACTACTGGTCAATCCGAAAGTCCGCAAGATCGGTTTCACCGGCGCCACCGACACTGGCCGGCGCGTCATGCAGTCGGCGGCGAAAGATTTCAAGCATGTAACTTTGGAACTGGGCGGCAGCGATCCGATGATCGTCTGCGACGACGCCGATATCGACCGCGCCGTCAGCGCCGCTTCGGTCGGCCGCTTTTTCAATTGCGGCCAAGCCTGCTTGGCGGTCAAACGGCTCTATCTGTTCGACGGCATCGCCGATGACTTCATCGCCAAGCTCGCCGAAAAGGCGAAAAAGATCAGCGTCGGCAACGGCCTCAAGCCCGGTATTTTAATGGGCCCATTGCATACCAAAGAACAAAGACAAGAAGTCGAAGAACAGATAGACGACGCGGTCAAACGCGGCGCAATGCTCGTTTGCGGTGGCAAACGGCCAACCGGCGATGACTACGACAAGGGTTATTACCTGCAGCCGACTTTGGTCGCCGACGTCGATCCCGCTTCGCGCATGATCCAAGAAGAAGTCTTCGGTCCGGCGTTGCCGATCGTGCGGGTGAAGAATCTAGACCAAGCCATCGAGCAGGCCAACGGCTCGATCTTCGGTCTCGGCTCGTCGATCTGGACGCGCGATATCAACCGCGCCATGTACGGCGCGGAGAATATCGAAGCCGGTTACACCTGGGTCAACTCGGCGCAGATTATTTATGATGAATTGCCCTTCGGCGGCGTCAAGCAGAGCGGTCTGGGCAAAGAGCATGGCGACGAAGCGATCGAGCACTACACCGATTCGAAGTCCGTCGTCATCGCCACCGAGACCCACTCGGAAATGGTCGGAGGAGAATAACCGAGGATAGAAGATCGAGGATGGACGATCGCGACCTCCGATTCTCCATCCTCCATCCTCGACCATTCGGCGGATTCCATGAACCTAAATCTGCCCGACATCTACAACGCCGCCACGACCTTTGTTGATGAAAACATCAAGCAAGGCCGTGGCGGCAAGGTCGCGATTTACTACCAAGATCAAAAGATTACCTACCAGGAAGTTTTCGAAAAAGTTAACCGCACCGGCAATGCGCTGACAGACCTCGGCATCGAGATCGAGCACCGCGTGCTGGTCATTCTGCCGGACTCACCGGAATTCGCCTACAGTTTTTTCGGGGCGATCAAGATCGGCGCCGTCGCCGTGCCGACCAATCCTTGGATGTTCGCCAAGGACTATGAATATCTAATCAACGACAGCCGCACCCGCGCGATCATTGTTCACGAATCGACTCTGCCCGAGATCGAAAAGATCTGGGACAACACGCCGTTTTTGAAACACATCATCGTCGTCGGGGCACCGAGGGGCAGAGCGCTGTCTTACGAAACATTAATTGCCAAAGCCTCGGACCAACTCGAAGCGGCGAAAACGCTAAAAGACGATGTCTGCTTCTGGAGCTACACGTCAGGCAGCACGGGCGATCCCAAGGGCGCCGTGCATTTGCAGCACGACATGATCACGATCAGCGATCTGTTCGTCGAGCCGGTGCTGCACATGAACGGGAACGATCTCTGCTTCTCGGCGTCAAAAATGTTTTTCTCCTACGGCTTGGGCAATTCTCTCTACTTCCCCTTCCGTTTCGGCGCCTCCACCGTGCTGTGGCCGGAAAAACCCGACCCGGATAAGATTCTCCAAGTCATCGACAAATACAAACCGACTTTTTTCTTTTCTGTGCCAACACTGTTCGCCCGCTTCCTGCGCGTCGAGAAGAAATACGATTTGAGCTCTTTAAGAATTTGCCTTTCTTCCGGTGAGCCTTTACCGCCGGCGCTGTTTCATCAATGGAAAGAACGCACCGGTCTGGAATTATTGGACGTCGTCGGTTCCACGGAAGCCACTCACGATTTTCTCGCCAACCGTCCAGGCCGAGCGAAAGCCGGCAGCAGCGGCGAAGTGACGCCGGCGTTCGAAGCCAAAATCGTCGACGACGAGGGGCGCGAGCTACCGATCGGTGAGGTGGGCAATTTAATGGTTAAGGGCGACGCCACCGCGCCGTTCTATTGGAACAAGCACGAGCAGACCAAGAGAATGATGCAGGGCGAATGGCTTAAAACCGGCGACACTTATTATCGCGACGCCGAAGGCTATTACTGGTACTGCGGCCGCTCCGACGACATGATGAAAGTCGGCGGCCTGTGGGTCTCACCGATAGAAATTGAAAACACTCTGATCGAACACCCGGCAGTGCTGGAATCCGGTGTGGTAGCCGACGAAGACGCCGATGGTTTGCTCAAACCGAAAGCTTACATTCTGCTGAAAAGCGAGTACAAAGCCAGCGACGAATTGAAAGTCGAATTGCAGAATCACGTGAAGAGCACGCTACAGCCGTATAAATATCCCCGCTGGGTTGAGTTCGTCGACGACCTGCCGAAGACGGTGACGGGAAAAATCCAACGATTCCGCTTACGCGCTAACAAAAACTGAGGATCGAGAATAGAAGATCGATCATCGATCCTCCATCTTCGATCGTCGACGATCTCTGCCAAGGAGCAAAAATGGCCGCCAACATCAAAGAACTTAAAGAAAACCTCGCCTATTCATGCAACATTCTCGCTCACGAAGGCCATTGGGATAACATCCTCGGCCATGTGTCGGTGCGCGTTCCGGGGCAGAACAAGATTCTCATGAAACCACACAGCTTCGGTTTCGAAGAAATCCGCCCGCAACATATCATCGTCGTCGACATCGAAACTGGCAAAAAAACCGACGGCAAATACGAGCGCCACTCCGAAGTTTTCATCCACACTGAGATCATGAAGGCACGGAAGGACGTTAATTGCGTGGTTCACTCTCATCCGCCGTACGCAACCGCTTTCGGCGCATTAGGCCAAAAACTTCGGCCGATCAGCCATGAAGGGAATATTTTCTACGAGGGGCTGCCGACCTTCGACTATACGACCGCGTTAATCAGAACCCCGGAACTAGGCGTCGAAGTGGCAAAAAGTCTCGGCAAATGCCGCGGCTTGCTGATGAAAAATCACGGTTCGACGGTGGTCGGCGAGTCCATCGAAGTCGCGACGTTGTACGCGATTTTCTTAGAAAAAGCCGCGCGCATTCAGCTCATGGCCACCACTTCCGGCGATCCCTCCTGGACCAGCGACGCCGAAGCCGCGATCAAGTACGAGCAGATCTACACGCCGCACCGGTTGGACTCGATGTGGGATTATTTCGTCCGCCGCGCCATAAAGTTCCGCAAATCGAGTTGACGTTCCATAACGAACGCTAATCGAACCTCGCTCGCGTTCCTTCAGGCGCGCTAACGCCGCAACCCAGGGCTTGTCTCGGCTTACTTGCCGCCAGCCTGCTTTTCGAGCTCGGCGACAAAGCGCATATCCATCATATCCTCCGCCTTGATGCTTTTTGCCGTCGGCTCTTTTTCCACTATTTCGGCAATCACCGCCTCCATGCCTTTGCGGCTGACGTAGGGCGGGTATTCCAGATAATCGCGAAACTGGGTATAGGTGTCTTCCCGAATTTGGGGGTCGCTAACCTTGAGCTGCCTTTCAATCATCCTCAAAGCGGCGGCTTTGTTGTTCTTGAACGCTTGGATGCCCTCGGCATAAGCACGCACCACGCGCCGTACGATATCTTCATTGGTCTTGACGTAGTTCCGGCTGGTGCCGATGGCGACCGAGACGAACTCTGGTCCCTCTTTAGCGATGTTCATAAGCTCCACGAACCCCGCTTTCTTCGCCCTCGCGTTAGTCGGCGGTGACATTACTCCGGCGTCGATCTGGCCCGCGGCGAGTGCGGTAAATATGTTAGGGACTTCAAGCAATGGCAGAAGTTGATAATCAGAGCCTTTCAATCCCGCAGAAGTAAGCGCGTACAGCGCGGAGGTGTGGGTTGATGAACCAATGCGGGTGATACCGATCTTTTTACCCTTGAGATCGGCGATCCTTTTAAATTCGGATTTCGCCATCAACGAAAAGACTTGTCGATTGGTACCCGCCGCAATCAGGACAATATTGGCACCCTTCAAAGTCGCTTGCGTCGCGTTTGAGCCGTCCATAAAAGAAAAAGCGATTTCCCCTGCTAAGATCGCTTGGATACCGCGGGAACTTGAAGGGATATGGATCAACTCGATGTCTAAACCGTTTTTCTTGAACAATCCTTCCTGCTGCGCCATGAACATGCCGCTTTGTGCGCCGGTGACGGCAGTCCAGTTGATCCGCACAGGCGTTTGCGCCCATGACGGAGATGAAAACAGGAGCGTAACGACGGTGACTGCGAGTATCATAAATGCGCTTTGCATGGTTTCTCCTTCGGCTCAAAAGCTATTTAGGAAGGTAGCAATTCGTGCCACTAATTCAACCGTTTGGCATGACGCCGCAACCATGCTAGATAGGGCGCCATGAGCAGGAAAATCCATCTCACCTTGGCCGTCGGTGACTACGAAAGCATCCGTGCGCTAAAAGAAGGCACGGTGAAAGCGGACGGCATCGAGCTCACCTTGATCACCGACATGACCTCCGACATTCGCCATTGGCGCATGCTGCGTAACCACGAGTTCGATTGCGCCGAGCTATCGATGTCGAATTATTTAATGGCAAAATATACCGGCCTGCCCTTTGTCGCCATTCCAGTCTTTCTACACCGCCGTTTCCGCCACGGCTTCGTTTTTTTGAATACCAGCAAAGGCATCAGCAAACCGTCGGACCTGATCGGCCGCAAGGTCGGCTTGCGAAACTTTCAAGCGACGGCGAATTTATGGATTCGCGGCGTCTTGGAACATGAACACGGCGTGCCCCATCGAAGTTTGCATTGGCTCAAGCAAGACGACGAAGAAGTCGACTGGACGCCGCCGGCGGACTTAAAAATTCAACGAATTCCAGCGGGTAAGAGTATTGAAAAGATGTTGGTCGAAGGCGAGATCGACGCGCTGATTCATCCGGAGATCATCCAGCCGATTCTGGAAAAGGACAAGCGCGTCACTCGGCTGTTTCCCGACTACCGCGATCTCGAAATGGATTACTTCAAGCGCACCGGTATTTTCCCGATCATGCATACCACGGCGATTAAGCGGGAGATCGTCGACAAATATCCGTGGGTGCCGATCAATTTGTATCAGGCCTTGGAAGCGTCGAAGAAAGCAGCTTATAAACGCATGGAAAATCCGCGCATCGTGCCGCTCGCCTGGTTCCGCTCTTTCTGGGAAGAACAGGAGGAAGTGCTCGGCTCCGATCCTTGGGTTTATGGACTCGGCGATGTCAACCGCAAGGCGCTCGACACCTTGATGCAGTATTCCCAGGAACAGGGGCTGATCGGGCGGAAAATCGGCCTCGATGAACTGTTCATCAATACGGAGGCGCACTCATAGCCATGGAAGCTGCGGACATTGCAATAGTCGCCGGCGTCGGACCCGGCACCGGAGCTGCGCTGGCTCGGGCATTCGCGCGAGAGGGGTATGCCGTTGGTTTGCTATCTCGCCAGGCCGAATCAAGCGACCCGGTAGCGGCGGAAATTCACGCTAAAGGCGGTAAGGCGCTGTTCGTGCGAACCGATGTGACGAACCGCAAAAGCGTCAACGACGCCATCGCCAAAATACGCTCGCAACTCGGACCGATCACCGCCTTGGCGCATAATGCCAGCGGTTACGGCCGCGCTTCATTTTTGGAAATGGACCCGGAGCAAGTGCGCCAGTCATTCGAGGCGAACGTCATGGGCGCGGTTTACTTATCGCAAGGGGTCATTCCTGACATGCTCAAAGCCGGCCATGGCTTCATTTCTTTGACCGGAGCCACCGCGGCGCTGCGCGGACGCGCCGGGTTCGCGCCCTTGGCTATTGGTAAATCTGGGCTCCGCATGCTGGGCCAATCGCTGGCGCGGGAATTTCATCCCAAAGGCATCCACGTCCTTCACGTCATCGTCGACGGCCAGATCGATACGCCGAAGCGTCGTGCCAGGGAGTCAAACCGGGCCACCGAAAGCGTCATTCCGCCGGATGCCATCGCTGACGCAGTGATTGCTTGCATGAAGCAACCGCGCGCCGCCTGGTCGCAAGAAATCGACCTTCGACCGGCGATCGAGAACTTTTAGCTTGGTTCATTCCGACCGTTTTGCATAGATTTAACGTTGACCACGCTGCTTGCAGCGTGAAACCATTAAGTTGGGGGTATCCAATGGGGGGCGAGCATACCTTTTGCGACATCTCGATTGGCACCGGGGTCAATACCCCGGCCGCAAAGTGGTTTCGTTTATTGATCTTCGGGCTTTATTGTCGTAGATTTTCGTCACTGATTGAATGCAACCGGGTTTAACTTGACTGTAACACCCGGCAAGGAGGGACTATGTTTGGCAAGGGAGTTTTTCAAGAAGAAGAAAACCTGTTGCGCGAGATTATTCGCAGCGTCGATAAGCGGATCGATTACTCGGCAAAAGAAGGCGACGGCACGAAGTTTTCGATTCATGTCAAGCTACGCAATCACGAAGGTGAGATCATCCTCGATTTAGAGGATCTCAAAGCCGCCAGGATCGACATGATCCGGCGCCATCACATTCGCCAAAAAATCAAGGCGCGCTGCGAGCATCTCGACAAATCGCGCTATGGCGATGATATTCTTGGACTCAAACCAGCAAAGTTGTTGCGCGCCTCGCCGAAACTAGAGCTGATGGCACAGCGCAGCAGTTTTGGCCGTGGTGGGTCGCGTCGATAGGCTCACCGCTGCTTTTGTCAGCCATCACCTAATAACTCGATCCGCAGCAAGAACCCGCCGGAGACCTATGGGAAAAGCGCAACTGATTCGCCAGGCCTTAGCACAGCATGGGCAATTAATCATGCCGGGGGTTTACGACGCGCTAAGCGCGAAAATTGCCGGTCGTGCCGGTTTTGAAGTCATTTTTATAACTGGCTACAGTTTATCGGCAACGCTTTTAGGTGAGCCGGATTTTGGCTTGTTAACCCAGACCGAAGTCGTCAGCGCAGCCCAGCGCATTTGCTCCGTCGTTGATACACCGGTGATCGTCGATGCTGACACGGGATACGGCAATGCGATCAATGTCATGCGCACGGTACAAGAGTTGATCAGGGCCGGCGCCGGCGGGATGTTTCTTGAAGATCAAATTTGGCCCAAGCGCTGCGGCCATATGAAGGGAAAACAGGTAATTCCCTTGGACGAGCATGTGAAAAAAATCACGGCTGCGGTTGAAGCCAAAGGGGACAATGATTTTTTTATTGTCGCGCGGACCGATTCACGGCAAGCTCTGGGCCTTGATGAAGCGATCAAACGGGGGCAAGCCTTCAAAGCAGCTGGTGCCGATGCGGTCTTCATTGAGGCGCCAGAATCGAAGCTGGAAATGAAAGAAATTTCCCGGCAAGTGCCAGGTCCGCTTGTGGCGAATATGTTGGAGCGCGGGGTCACGCCACTGATGGGACCCAAAGAGCTTAAGGAACTGGGATTCGACCTGATCGTCTGGCCGTTGGCGCCGCTCTATTCCGTGGCAAAATCATTGACCGACGTCTATACCACATTGCGTCGCGACGGATCGACAATGGCGATCTTGGATAAGCTGATGCCGTTCGACGAGTTCAACGGCATCGTCGGATTAAATGAAAAGTACGCTTTGGACGCCAAATTTAAAAGCTAGTTTGGCGGCAATTCCACTGCCACATTTATTGTCGACCACGCTGAGTTCAGCGTGGAACCGTTACAGTCGCATTGGCATCAACACGTAAAGATAACCGTCCACACCGTTTTTACGAATCACGCTCGGGCTGAGTTCGTCTTTTAGCTCGATTTCAATCTCTCCATCGCCGTTAAGCACACCCAAAACATCCATTAGATACCGCGCGTTGAAGCCGATCGATATCGTTTTTCCTTTATACTCGGCTTCAATATCCTCGACCGCTTCGCCCAAATCTGGATTGTTCGCCGAGATTGACACCTTGCCGTTGGAGAATTCCATGCGGATCCCTTTATAGCGCTCGCTCGATAGTATCGAGACACGGCGTAAAGCTTGCAGCAGCTCATCATGATCCAACTTAGCGATATTCGGGTTACCTTTAGGAATCACTTTTGTGTAGTCGGGAAAGTCGCCATCGATCAGTCGCATGAAGAGCTCGACCTTGTCTTTTCTAACCAGACCCAAGTTTTCCTTGAATCCCAAGGAAACCACACCTTCATCGCCGCTTTCCAATAGCTTTTTGAGCTCAGATAGACCTTTACGCGGCAGTATCACGCCTTTACTCAAGCCCAACGAACCCACCGCTTTCTCTTCGTACGCAAGCCGGTGCCCATCGGTAGCCACCATCTTAACCTTACCAGCCTCGCCTTGCTCGATAAACACACCATTTAAGCTATAGCGAGTTTCATCCGTCGACACCGCAAAAATCGTGCGTTCAATCATCTCGCGGATCGCCGAGGCTGGTGTGGTCGACAATCCCGTGCTATCGAATTTTGGGAACTGAGGAAACTCTTTCGCATCCATGCCAACGATTTTGAAAACCGATTTACCGCTACGAATCTCCACCCAATCATTTTCCAAACGTTTCAACTGAACCTGATCGTTTGGCACTTCGCGAACGATTTCATAGAGTTTCTTTGCATTGACTGTTATCGTTCCTTCCTTGATAACATCGCCTTCAACTTCACCGCGTACGCCGACCTCAAGGTCGGTCGCGGTAACACGAATGTTACCCTTTTGCGCTTCAATCAAAACATTGGCTAGAATCGGCATCGTGTTGCGCCGTTCGACAATACTTTGAGTCCAGTAAAGCGTTGCGAGAAGATCTCCTCGCTTGGCTTTAATTTCCATACTTCCTCCCCACAGATATCTACTACTTTCTATATATATAAAAATTAGGAGTAATAGTAGGGGCTGTGAACAACGCTCAAAACCCTGATTCGGTGAGGAAAATCGGTAAGCTAGCCTGTGGTTTAGTTCGATCGGCAATAAGCGTTAATTAGCTCATTGGTACCGGTGACCCGTTCAGTCGATAGATTTCAACAATGTCAATACCGGTTAACCACAGCTTGTTCACAGCTTTTTGGTGATCTTGAGGTTTCTTTCAAGTTTTTCGATGGTCGTTAGCATGTGCGGATCTTCTTTGATCTTTCTTTCGATGGTTTTTGAAGCATGGATTACCGTGGAGTGATCCCGGCCGCCGAATTTATCACCAATCGCAGGAAAGGAGTTTTCGGTATGTTTACGGCAGAGATACATCGCCACTTGACGTGGCAGGGCGATGTTTTGGGTTCGACGTTTCGCTTTGAGGTCGCCGAGCTTAATGTTGAAGTATTCGCAAATCATTTTCTGAATGCTTTCGACCGTGACCTCCCGTTCGGAGCTCTTCAAGTTCTGGCTCAGCACTTCTTTGGCGAACTCGATCGTGATCGGTGTTTTGGTCAGTGAAGAAAATGCGCCGAGCCGAGTGAGTGAGCCTTCAAGCTCACGAACGTTAGAGTCGATATTGGAGGCAAGAAAAATCGCCACGTCGTGCGGTAACTGGACTTGTTCGATTTCAGCTTTCTTCTGCAAAATCGCTACTCTTGTCTCCATGTCGGGCGATTGAATATCGGCGATCAAACCCCACTCGAAACGGTTGCGCAAACGATCTTCGATACCGGGAATTTCCTTGGGAAACTTATCAGAGGTAATGACGATCTGCTTATGCGATTCATATAGAGAGTTAAAGGTGTGAAAAAATTCTTCTTGGGTACGTTCCTTGCCGGCAATGAATTGAACGTCATCGACGATTAAAACATCGACATTGCGGAATTTTTTCTTAAACTCGTCCATTTTATCGCGTCTGAGCGATGAAATGAGCTCGTTCATGAACGACTCGGAGCTTAAATAAACAACTTTAAGGTTGGGTCGCGTTGCCGCAACGCGGTGGCCAATGGCGTTGACCAGGTGAGTTTTACCGAGGCCAACGCCGCCATAGATAAAAAGTGGATTGTAATGCTCACCGGGTTGGTTTGCTACCGCAGTACAGGCAGCGTGGGCGAATTGGTTGCTAGCACCTATAACGAAGTTTTCGAAGGTATACTTCTGGACTAAATTCTTATTGATTCGCGGCGCCGGTTCCAGTTCTCTTTCTTGCTTCTTCTCCCCCTTACCAGCCGGCACTTGATGTTCAAGCTTTGAATTGATCTCGAAAGTAACGACGACATCGCTTTTGCTGATCGAACTCAACGCCGTTTCGATGTGGTGGAGATAATGTTCGGTCAACCAGTCGCGAAAAAACTTATTAGGGACTTCGAGAACGATTTCATTCTTGCTCTTAAGAACAAAACGGACCGGCTTAATCCAGGCTTCAAAGTTTTGCTTACCGATCCGCTCTTTTATTTCGGTTAGCGCCGCCGCCCAAAGTTCACCCATAGTTATATCGCTAAGAATTTGATTTTGTGAAACAAACTGAAAAATAGTTACAAACACAGTTATCCACAGCTGTGGATAACTTTATTGATGTCAAAAAATGAATTTTTTCTGAGCAGTCAGGATCATCTAAGCGATCGCTCTTGATTACATATTTCATATACTGCACAGTTGAAATTCAAAATTGAGGCGCTCCGATGTACAATCTAGAGTGAAAAGTTCTTCGCGTGCGTCTTGGAAGAGTTGGTCATAGACCTTTTCAAAATTCTTTGCAACAAAAAAACAGCGAAAAAAATTTTTTTTACCCGCTCGATTTTCTTGATAAGTTTTTTTTTCGGTGTTAGCAAAAATTTCACAAGAACAATGTCGGTTTCTAGTAAAATATTTACTCGCGCAAAAAGAAAAATACCTGGTGGCGTCAACAGTCCGGTGCGCGCATGGAAGGCAGTCGGCGGCACACCACTATATATTGCGCGTGGCAAGGGCAGTTACATCTATGACGATCACGGCAAGCGCTACATTGACTTCGTTGGCTCTTGGGGACCGTTGATCTTGGGTCATGCGCAGCCCAAGATCATTCAGGCTCTTAAACAAACCGCGGCGAGAGGTACGACATTCGGCGCACCGATAGCTAGCGAAGTCGAGTTGGCCGAGATGGTGTCGGAGCTGATGCCGTCCATCGAAAAATTGCGCCTCGTTAGCTCCGGCACCGAAGCGACCATGAGCGCGATTCGTTTGGCCCGCGCCTTTACTAAACGCTCTAAGCTAATCAAGTTTGACGGCTGTTATCACGGTCATTCCGATGGTCTCTTGGTGAAAGCCGGATCGGGTGTTGCAACTCTAGGACTGCCCGACAGTCCTGGTGTGCCAGCGGGTTACGCCCGCGAAACGCTGACAGCGAAATATAACGACATTCAGTCGCTGCAAAATCTATTTAGCCAACATGGCAAAAACATCGCAGCGGTGATTGTCGAGCCAATCTGCGGTAACATGGGTGTGATTTTGCCGCAGCCTAGCTTTCTTGCAACTTTGCGAAAAATGACTAAGCGTCACGGCGCGCTATTGATTTTCGATGAAGTGATTACAGGGTTTCGTGTTGCGCTTGGCGGCGCGCAACAAATTTTCAAGGTTAAACCGGATCTTACCTGTTTGGGAAAAGTTCTCGGCGGCGGTTTACCGCTCGCGGCCTTTGGCGGTCGGCGCATGATCATGGATCAGCTCGCACCGGTCGGACCGGTGTATCAGGCGGGAACATTATCCGGCAACCCCTTAGCGGTTGTTGCCGGGCTGACGACCTTGAAACTGCTTTCTCGGTCCGGGACGTATGATGAACTCGCCGCGAAAGGAAAACGGCTGGAAGACGGATTCAGATGTATTCTAGCCAAGTATAGGGTCAAAGCCGCGATAAATCGCATGGGCTCCATGATGACATTATTTTTCGGTGTCGATCTGGTGTCCAATCCCGATGATGCAAGAAAATCCGACCGCGCAATGTTCGCCAACTATTTCCACGCCATGTTAAAGCGCGGCATCTATTTACCGCCCGCGCCGTTTGAAGCGATATTTATTTCCTTAGCCCACTCAACCGCTGATATAGACAAGACAATCTCGGCCTTTGAAGAGTGGGCCAGAAGCGCCAATCGCGGTTGAACGGTTCAGCCCTTCATGCTAGAAACCTAGCCCAGTGGGGAAAGTTGGGGATCACCCCGATAAACGGCAAGACGACCAAACTCCCTTTCAGCGCCGAGCGGGCTTATACCTTGGGGTTGCCTTTGAACTGCCCGGCACGATCATTGGTGGCCTGGCGGTTGGGTATTTCCTTGACCAATATCTCGGCACATCACCATGGCTCCTGATCGTGCTCACCGTGGTCGCATTTGCCGGGGGCTTTGTGAGATTGGTTCGCTGGGTGAAGTTTTTTACACGGGAGCGCGATGGAAGCCGCAGCGAAAAAGACCATACTGCGGATTGAGCTCTGGCATTCGATCTTGCTACTCAGCTTAGTTGCCACTCTGGGGCGAAGCCAGTTCATTGATGCAACGGCTGTACTGATCGGTGGCGTGTTCATGGGCGTCAACTTTCTCTTGCTAAGCTTTGGCATCGCCTGGGTGCTGACGCCGCTGGCGGGCAAGGGTCGAGTCAAAGCCGGAGTCGGCTTGCTGGTTCTAAAAATGCTCATTTTCTTAGGACTGTTAAGCGCGCTGTTTTTCCGCTTTGAGATTGACGTGCTGTCCTTCGCTCTTGGGTTTTCGACGTTAATCGTCGGCATTGTCATTGAAGCCGTGCGCCGGACGGTTGCGTTAGGAACATAGAATTATGGAACATCCGTTTACTTGGTTTAACTTGCTGCCTGAAAGGCTGCAACATTCCATCGGCGACCACACTTTTTTCGCGGTCGTCGCCGTGCTGTTACTGATTCTGTTCGCCGTCTCCGCGCGTGGCGCGCTGGCAAGATCTCAGGACCCAGCCGTACCCGCGACCGAGCTGGGCTCACGCAATATCGCCGAGCTGATCGTGCAATTGATCGTCAGTCAAAGCGACGCGATTATCGGCAAGGCGGGACGCAAGTATGTTCCTTTCTATGGAACCTTCTTTTTCTTCATCTTGACCAGCAACTTGATGGGACTCCTGCCCGGTTTTGCGCCACCGACGGCTAATCTTAATACCACTCTCGGTTTGGCCATCGTGTCGTTTATCGGTTACAACGTCATTGGCGTGCGCGAGCAAGGGATGGGCTATTTCAAACACTTTTTAGGTCCGATGACCAGTCTTCCTGGTGAAAGTACGGTGGCGAAGCTCGCTTTCGTGCCACTACTGCTGATTTCAATGCTATTTTTCTTTATTCTTGAATTGTTTTCGCATGGTTTTAGGCCAGTGTCGCTGTCCTTGCGCTTGTTTGGCAATATGATGGGCGACCACGAAGTCATCGGCGCGTTTATCGGCTTGACCAAGCTGGTGGTGCCCGTGGCGTTCTATGTCATGGGAACGCTAGTGTCTTTAATTCAAGCTTTCGTCTTCACTTTGTTAAGCATGATCTACGTCGCCTTGGCGATCAGCCATGCCCACGACGACGAACATGGACATGAAGCACATGAGTCACATCACTAAAGCGCGATGCCGCTGTTGCGAGGATGAGGACAGAGGAGTGGCAGGCTGAGTCGCTGGAAAGGAGAATAGGATGAGAAAGCTGTTTGCCTTCTTTGGCGCGTTCGTCATGGCCATGATGGTCAGTGGCATTGCCATGGCGGCTGAGGGCGCGGGTGATTCGAACAAGGCGGTTGCGATCGCAATCTCCGCCGGTGTCGCCGTCGCTATCGCAGCCTTCGGAGCCGCGCTTGGCCAGGGCCGGGTTGGCGCCGCCGCGATGGAAAGCATCGGACGCAATCCGAACGCCGCCGACAAGTTGTTCTTGCCGTTGGTTTTAACCCTCGCGTTGCTCGAAGCTTTGGCGCTTTATGGCTTCGTTATCGCGATTATCTTGACTGGTAAAATCTAACTGCGGATTAGCGGGACGCGACAATTGAGGGTGGGAAGGTTTCTTCCCACCCTTTTTTTATGCGCTCGGTAGCTCAACGGCGTATAGGTGGACCTGGGTGTAGCGCAGTAATTCTTCCAACGTGTGGAGCTTATAGGGTTTTAAGTAAAAAATCTCTTTGATGCCGGTGTTGACCAGCACCTTGAGACAATGAATGCACGGCGTGTGTGTAATGTAGATGGCACCGTCTTTAATAGTCGACCCGTTCTTAGCCGCTTGGGCGATCGCATTCATCTCGGCGTGGATGGTGCGGAAGCAGTTCTGTTCGGTGTCGCCGTTGGGCGTTTTCGATTCATAGACAAGGCAACCGACGTCCATGCAATGCGGCATGCCCGCCGGGGCGCCATTGTAGCCGGTGGCTAGAATGTTCTTATCGCGCACGATCACCGCGCCGACCTTGGCTCGAGTGCAGGTTGAGCGTTCGGCGACCTGCAAGGTGATGGTCATGAAGTATTGATCCCAGCTTAGCCGCTCGCTCATGGTTCGCCCCTAGGAAGTAGGTTCTTTCACTTCGACAGTAATTTTGTCACCGACTTTCGCGCCGGTGCGTTGGCGCGCGTTGCCTTTATTGAGGGCGATTTCGAGCAGCCCCCAGCTATTGAAAACACAGGCAAATTCGCCGGTGCTAACGGTCGCGTAGTTCGGCGTTAAGCCGCCGACTTCGACGGGCCCTAGGGAGATTCGCAGCAGATCTCTTGGCAGGCCGACCAGATCGCGCTCGCGGATGTTGGCAAACAGGTTGCCAAAGCTATCGATGTAGATGATCTCGCCTTCGATTCTGAGTTCGTGATGAACTAATTTCGGAATGATGAGCTCGACGAAAGTATCCAACTTTTCGCCGAATTCCATCGTCGGTACGCCCAGAGAAAGATGCGCCGCCACCGGCGCGAAGATCTCTCTAGCGTGAAATGTCTTGCTAGTCGGGTGTAACTGAAATGCTTTGTTGGATAACAGGGTGATGCTGCTCGGTTGTTTTCGTTCAAACGCGACGCTCAACACGCCGTTGTCCGGACCTATATAATAGCTGCCGTCGAACTCGATGAGAATCGGCCGGCGCGAGCTCCCGACACCTGGATCGACTACCACGACGTGGATCGTGCCGGGCGGAAAATAACGGATCGAGTGTTGCAAAATCAGGGCACCGGCCATGACGTTTTGTGGCGGAACACCATGGGTCAGATCGATCACGTGCGCCTCTGGATTGATCGCGTAGATCACACCCTTCATGATGCCGACAAACGAATCCTGATAGCCGAAATCGGTAGTAAGCGTAATGAGCATGGATTAAACTGTGAGTACTCCGCTAGTTTAAACCTAATTTTCCAATTCAGCAAAGCTTAGCACAAAATCTGATGACTCGCCTTAGAAATATTTCTCGCCTGAATTAGCGCTTTCGATTACCCAGGAGCACTTTCATGCGGGTCTTTCGTCCACTGTTGCATCGGAACTACGCGTTGTTTTGGTCGAGCGATCTGATCGCATCCGTGCGCCAATTCGTCCGCGACGTGGCGCTTTACTGCCTCGGCCGTCGCCTTAGGCGTTCTCGGTTTCTGCGCGGCTGCGCCAAGGTTGTTAATGGGCGCCGTGGGCGGCGTCATTGTCGATCGTTACGACCGCCTATGACTGCTGACCGATATTCAGTTTCTCTGCTGCTTGCCAGTGATTGGCCTGGTCGTTCTAAATTTTCTGGGTAGCTTAGCGTTCTGGCGTATCGTTGGTCTGGAAACCCTGTGGGCAACCCTGCGCAGCATGAATCCCACGGCGGGACAATCGATTTTGCGCGATCTCGTTCCGGAAGCGGAACTAATGAGCGCGGTGTCGCTCTACTCCATCGGCATTAACTGCGCCCGCATCGTCGCCCGTCCTTCAGCGGTTTGCTGATCCTCTGGATCGGTGTGAGCGGCTGTGTGGTTTTCTACGCGGTTTGCTTGTTCATTTCCGCGCTGGAGTTGCTCGGGATTAAGCTAGCGAGCAGCCGGCCAGCGCTTGGCGAAGGCCATCTGTTCAATGAATTCAAAGAAGGCGTACGCTATGTCGGCGCGACACCGATGATACTCGCCAGTACCGTCGTCGCCTATGTGATCAGTGTTTTTGTCGGGACGTACTCCCGGTTTTTACGCGTGTTCGCCAAGGATATTCTCCAAGTGGGCCCGGATGGTTTGGGCTTGCTCGTGGCGGCGCCGGGGATCGGCGCGGTGCTGTCACTGATCGTTCTCGGCGCGCTGCAAGATCGCTGGAGCCGCAAGGCGCTGCTTTGGTTTTCCGCCAAAGCGACGCTTTAACTGCTCATCGGTTTTAGTTTATCGAGGGAATTGTGGGTGTCCATCGCGCTACTTGCTCTGTTCGGCGGCATGCAGATCATTTTCCGCACGGTGAGCCGGTTGATCATACAGGTGGAAACGCCGCGCGAAATGCTTGGCCGAGTGATAAGCGTATTTCTGATGGATCAAGGTATGCGCTCGCTGGGCACCATGGTCATGGGTGCCTTCGTGACCATTTTTGGTGCCGCCCACGGACTTGCTTTGACCTCCCTCGCGTCCATGAGCTTTACCGCGATAACGTTTTGGCGACTGTTAGGGCCGTCGACGAACCAGTGACAGGTTTCTTACAGCTCTTCGAGGACCGCGCTGAATAGCAGCGGCACCATGATCTCCATATGCCCGGTGAGATGATAGCCTTTGCCGCCGTTCATGGTCGGGCGGCTGACCACGTTAATCAATGGACGGTAGTGCTGGAGAAAATCCAAATTCACCGTGGTTAGGTTACGTATCGGATGACCGAGATTACGCGCCAGACTTACCGCTTTCAAGAAAACTTCCGGTAAGATGACCGCCGAACCGAAATTTAGATAAACCCCACGGTCCAGAGTCGCCACCACTGACGTCAGTGTGCGGAAATCCCGCAGGCTGCAATCGCCGAGCGCTTTACCATCGGCTTGCGGATGCATATGAATGATATCCGTCCCAATGGCGATATGGGAAGTAACGGGGATTCCTAGCTTTGCGGCGGCCGCGAGAATGCTGAGCCGACGGTGCGGCAGACGATTCTTGTTGATCGCTTGTCCTACGGCGGCGCCGATGCCCATCTGGCGCTTTGAACCGTCGCTGATCGCTTGGTTGATAAACGCGCTGGTTTCCTCTCCCATTCCGAAACTGCCGTCCTTTAGCGTTGCGGCCACGTCCTCAGAGGTCTTGCCCATGTAGGCGATCTCGAAATCATGGATCACTCCGGCGCCGTTGAGCGCCAGCGCGTCGATGATGCCGCGCTCCATGAAGTCGATGATCAGTGGGCTCAAGCCGACCTTAATCGGATGAGCGCCCATGCCTAGTAGAACGGTTTGGTGCTTACGGTGACAGTCGGCAATCTTGCTTGCGATCGCTTTAAGATTCCCCGCGGCGAGAATGTCGGGTAGGCCGCGAATCAGGGCGCGCGCGCTGGCCCCCTTCTTGATTTTCTTACCAAGCAGCGATGTTTGAACCTTGCTAAGCCGTTTGGTGACGGCGTAAGTTCGAACTTTGGAGAAATCGAGGGGTTTGAATGTTTTTCTCGGCATGACGGGAGACTGGGATTCAAACCGCTGGGTAAAGCGCGCCGTCGACTAACTCGCAAATCACATGGTCGATCAGAATATGGGTTTCCTGAATCCGCGCCGTGTCGCGGCTCGCGCCAACACAGAGTAGCTGGTCGACTTTACCTACCATCTTTCCGCCCGTCCCACCCGTGAGACCGACGGTGATTATCTGGCGCTCGCGGCAAACCTCGACGGCAGCGAGCACGTTGGCCGAATTGCCGCTGGTGGAGATCGCCAACGCGACATCGCCGGCTTTGCCCAATGCTTGAATCTGCTTGGCAAACACCAGTGAGTAATCGTAATCATTGCCGATCGCGGTGAGCGCGGAGCTGTCGGTTGTCAACGCGAGCGCCGGTAGGGGTGGTCGTTCAATGCGAAAGCGATTGGTGAATTCGGCGGCGATATGTTGCGCATCGGCGGCGCTGCCCCCGTTGCCAAAGAGCATCAGTTTGTTGCCATTTTTGAAGGCCGCGACGATGACATCGACGACTTGCACGAGGGTCTCGATATTGTCGCGCAGGAAGGCTTGCTTGACGCGAACGCTCTCATCGAAGGCCTTGACGATGGCGTCTTTCATGCGCTCTTTTCGTAGTGCTTGGCCATTTGGCTCTCGACGCCGCGCTGCGCCAGCGCGTCTTGGAACCACTGTCGCACGAGTGAGTCTTCGTCAGCGTATTCGATCTGCGAGCCGCCTTTTTTGCGGTCGACGGAGGGCTGATATTTGCTGCCTACGCCTTTGAATTTCTTGCTGCCGAAGGCGCGCAGCGCCAAGTAGCGCGCCGGTTTGTCGCCGGCGTTAAAGTGCTGATGCCACCAGTTTTCCGGCGGCACGACCATACTGCCTTCGTGCCAGTCATATTTCTTGATAGGCGCTCCATCCGGCCATATGAGCGAATAACCCTCGCCGCCAAGAATGATCACGTGAGCTCCCGCGCCGTGGCGGTGGGCTTTCTTATAAGTTCCAACCGGGAATTCCGAGATATGACAAGCGGTGGTGTTTTCCGAAAGCTCGAACTTAATATTGCTGCCGCCGGCGCCGCGCACATTATATTCCATCAATTTGAAGCTGCGGGCGTCGGCGACAAAATTGGTTTCCCAAGCATTGCCGGCGAACTTGAAGCCCTTGTAATCGCCAGCGAGCAAGTTTCCCTCGCCGTTGAAGTAACCCTGGCGTGCGTCGAAGCGATCGTTGAAAGCGAAATCGTTATGAAAGATGAAGTCGAGATTGTGCAGCAGATTGATCATCGTCGGCGCGGTGGTGACCGCGAGATAGCGCGCCGGTTCGCTGCCGCTGCCGTTGTAGAGCTGGTGCCAAGTGTTGAGCGGCGGCGAAAATAGCGATCCCGCGTGCCATTCAAAGGTCTGTTTTTGGTTTTCATCATTCCAAACCGTCGTCGCCCCCTGGCCGCTGATGACGTAAATCGTCTCTTCAAACAGTTGGCGCTGTGGCTTGAGACTCTTACCCGGCGGGATCTCGCAAATGTAGCAATTATTCACCTGTCCGGCGCCTTCCATTTGAAGGAACGCGCCGTTGCCGCCTTTGCGCTCCCACGGCTCCAGTGAGACTTTGCGGATGTCCTCGACGAAGAAGGTCTTGATGATCGGAATGCCTTCACCCTCAACCCAGCTCTCGTAGCTTGACTTAGCGCCATCGGTGGTTTCAGTGGCTTGTTGTACTCGTGCTTTGGCCATACGGTTTCCCTCACTGAAGTTAGAAAATTTTTACCATAGGGACGATATAGATGAAAGCGCGCTTTAGCGCCGCAAGAAGAGTTGAATCTTGTCGACAATCATCGCCTGTTGATCGGAAGTCAATTCGGGATAGAGCGGCAAAGCTAAAACTTGGCTCGCGGCAAGTTCGGCCTGCGGAAAGTCACCAGGCTGGTAGCGTAAATCGGCGAAACATTTTTGCAGATGCAGTGGCACGGGGTAGTAGATCTCGCTCTGGATGCCGTGTTCGGTCAAAAACTGTTTCAATGAGTCGCGGCGCTCAGTGCGGATGACGTAATTATTGAAGACATGAGACTTATCGGTGCTTGGGGGCGGGATCGCCACGATGCCGTTGCCGATGAGCCGGCTCGCCGTGAACAAGCGATGGTAGACTGACGCCCGCTCAATTCTTTTTTTGCACCATGTTTCCAAGTACTTTAGTTTGATCGAAAGCACCGCCGCCTGGATCGAATCGAGGCGGGAATTGATGCCGGTCAGGTCGTGGTAATATTTGGAGCTTTCCCCGTGGGTTCGCAGCATGCCAAGTTGGGTTGCTAAGCCTTTTGAATCCGTACTGACCAGCCCGGCGTCGCCGAAACTGCCTAAGTTTTTGCTCGGGAAGAATGAGAAACAGCCGATATCGCCGCTGGTGCCGGCAAATTTTACTTCCCTGTCAACTTTCAGTCGAGCACCGCAGGCCTGGGCGACGTCTTCGACGATTCGCAGTTCGAACTTCCGCGCCAAGTTGACGAATTCGTTCATGGCGGCGCATTGGCCGAAGAGATGCACCGGCAACAGCGCTTTGACGCGCAAACCGGTTTTCGAATCTGTGGTCATACCGTCAGAAATTACGCTCCGCTCGGCGAGGAACTGCTCCACAGCATTGGCGGAGAGCAAATAATCGCTAAGATCGATGTCGACGAACAGCGGCGTGGCGCCGAGCCGCGTGATCGACGAGACCGTCGAGAAAAAAGTGAACGGCGTGGTGATGACCGCATCGCCGGGGCCGATATGGAGCGCCATCAGTGCCAGTAGCAATGCGTCGGTGCCGGAGGCGACGCCGACGGTGTGAGCGCAATGAAGGTAGGCAGCCATCTGCGCTTCGAAGCGTGTCACCGCGGGGCCGAGGATGAACTGCTGGCTCTCGACGGCTTCGTCGATGGCGCTGCGCACCTCGTCGCGAATTTCGGCGTACTGTGCGCGCAGGTCGATGATGGGAATTTTAGTCGGACTAGACACTGGTTTTGATCGCTGGGGATCGGCCCTTCAAGGCGCTTTCCGCGACCTCGGAGAGCAGCTGATCTTGCTCGTGATCGAGCGCGAAGACGCGGAATTGGACAATCTTTGACGGAATAAACTCGAACAATTCGGCCAGGGATTCCTTGGCGATCTCGCCGCTCGATGGGTCGAAGATATGGATCTGCTTTTTGCCCATTGCGAAGGGATTCTCCGGGCGCGGATCTTGGGTCGCCATGTCGACGCGAAAGACCAAATCACGAAGCGCTGCCGGCAATTTTGAACGAATGCGTTTCTCCCAGTCGGTGTCCTGGATCAAGTCAACGCCGTATTGCAGCTCGTTTAATGAAAGCGTGCGGTCGTAGGCCATTTTCCATTTCACTTCGCGATGCAGCACGGTTTCCCATTCCTTGCCCAACGCTTCGCGCTCGCCCTTGCTACGCCGCCAGCGAGAAACTTCTTCGAGCAGCGACCAATCCGTAAGATAGAGATAATCCTCCATGTGTTCGAGGGGGTTGCCGGGAAATAATAGCTTCATGGTCTCGGGGAAAATATCCCGCAGGTGCAAGTCGATGGCACGGGTGGTGCGATGGTAATACACGTTGGTGTAAAGATAGAGCCGGGCGTTGAGAAAGGTCGTCAGCGCATTATTACCCGCCTTATGCACCGTCAGCCCCTTGGGGGTGAAAAATGTGTAGTGCATCAAGCGCTCGCGGTCGATGGGACCGGGGTGAACGCCGCACATGTAAGAATCGCGCGATACGTAGTCGAGATTATCGAAAGTAAAGATGCCGCCGGTGAGTGGCTGGAGAAAGCGCACCCACTTAGGTTTGCGATTATCTTCCTTGCCGTTTTTCTTGATCGGGAATGCCACGTCTTCGGGGCGTAGTTCTTCACCGGGCGCGAACGGTCCGCTGGGGCTGCGCCGCAGCTGACGTATGATCTCGCCCAGATGTTTCTGAATGATGGTCTGGCCGAGATCCTCGTGCGTGAGATCGTAGTGGTGCAGAAAATTATCGTCGAAGAAATGACCGAACGGACCGTGACCGATATCGTGTAACAACCCGACCACGCGCATGTACTGTTCGATGAACGGCGCCGACGGACACTCTTCGCCGAGCACTTTGCGCAGTGACGGATAGAGATGCTTGGCGAACTCGCCCGCCATATGCATGGCGCCGAGAGAGTGCTGAAAACGGCTATGTTCCGCGGACGGATACACCCAGCGAGCGCTTTGCAGCTGGTAAATATAGCGCAGCCGCTGCACCCAGGGCGAGTCGATCAAGGCCTTTTCGGTCACCTCGCCCTTTTTCTCGGGAACGGTGAACTGAATGTATTTATGAATCGGATCGGCAATCAGCGCCGTGCCGCCATATTCGGTGTCGATTAATTGCGCCATGGCCTCGCTGCGCTCGGAATTTCAAATCTCAGATCTCAAATACTAAAAGGTAACCGCGATTGATTATCCGATTCGCTCACAATTCGAAGATCACCTGGGCGATCCATTGGTTGCCGGTTTTCTCCATGCGGCTTTTGTGGAAGGCCACCGCAGCGATCTCCTGCTTGATTTCGTGGCGGTCCGGATCGGTCTTCTCGCCGCACACTTCCGCTTTGACGATGGTGTCTTTGACCTGGCTGATTCTGAATTCCTTCAGCAGGTAGCCGCTGCCTTGATAGAGATAGAGGAGCTCGCGCATCCAATTGACCATTAAATCGTCGCGGTCGCTGCCCTCGACTTCCAAAGGAATACGTTCCTTGATCTCGATAGCGGCCGGGTCGGTCATGACATCGAACAGCGCGAAGGCCGAGTTGGCAAATAGATCGGCCTGGGAGCTGCCGGTTATCCGCACAGCCAGTTCAGTTTGATGTTTGGTTATTCGGTATTTCTTGTCCATAGTCGGTTAGCCCTTGGCATTGAGCTCAGCGGGATTATTTCCTTCGGCGTCCGCATCGAGTAGCGCGCGTCGGCCTGTGATATCGTCATCCAATCGTTGCCGGATCTCGGGATGGGCATAACAGTCAACACAAGTGAAAACATCAATGGGATGGGTCAGCCTTAAATAGCGAAGGGGTGGTGCATCCAGTTTGGGGTTAACCAAAAAATCCAATTCAGTATGGCCCGTGTGCAGTCGATAGTAATCCACCTGATAGCCTTTGGGCTTGTGGATCGTCGCAAAAACCTCTCTGCCGCAGTGAAAGCACTGCATGCCTCCCATTTATAGCCGGTTTATGAGGCTCGCCGCAAACCCGGCGCCGAAGCCGTTGTCGATGTTGACCACGGTGATTCCGGCGGCGCAGGAGTTGAGCATGCCCAAGAGCGCCGACAGGCCGTTGAAGCTGGCGCCGTAGCCGACGCTCGTTGGCACGGCGATCACCGGTTTATCGGTCAATCCTCCGACCACGCTGGGCAGCGCCCCTTCCATGCCAGCGACAACAATCAACACCGAAGCTGAGTCCAAACGCAACCGGTTCTCTAGTAAGCGGTGGATGCCGGCGACGCCGACATCAAAAAGTTTTGCGACCCGGTTACCCATCATCGACGCGGTGAGTGCCGCTTCTTCCGCCACTGGAATGTCGGAAGTGCCAGCGCAAACCACCAACACGGTGCCTTTGCCGGTAATCTTGATCGGTTTGCCAATCCACGTCGCGGCGCGCGCCGTTGGGTGAAACTTGAGTCCGATGCGCAGCCGCTTGAGCTGCGATATTTTTTCGGCGTCGACACGGGTCACCAGAATATTGGTTCTATGCCGGCGCATGGCAGCGACGATGGCGGCAATATCCTTTGTCTGCTTGCCTTGGCCCATGATGACTTCGGGAAAACCCTGGCGCAGCGCGCGATGATGGTCGACTTTGGCGAAGCCGAGATCTTCGAAGGGCAGGTGGCGCAATTGCGCTACTGCAGTTGGCACGGCCAGCTTGCCTGCGCGTACTCGTTCGAGCAACTGAACTAAACGCTCGGCATCCATGGTTCAGCGGTTGAGGTTGAATCGGCGTTCATCTCTGACTTGGCCATTCTAAACTTTCTTGGCATGGCGGGCCACTATTTTCTAAAATGATCGTGACCCTTGAGCTGCAAGGCAAGCGGTTTACCGGCGCTATCGAGAACGGTAATTCCCTGTGCTGCCGAAACGCAGCGGCCGATTCTGGTAATTAGGACTTGAGCAGCAGCTGACAATTTCTCAATGCGCGCGCGATCGCGCGGTCGCGCGCAGAACAACAATTCGTAATCCTCGCCGCCGTTAAGGGCAAAACTTGTGCCGGCTTCTCCGGCCAAAGCAAGATAGGCACGGGAAAGCGGAAGGCGCTCATGCTCGATCGTCGCGCCGGTGCGGCTGGCTCGACAGAGATGACCTAAATCCTGCAACAAACCGTCGCTGACATCGATCATTGCCGTGGCCAGTTTCCGCCGCGCCAATAATGCCCCGGCGGCAAGCCTGGGCTTCGGCCGATGGTGGCGTGCGAGCAATTTTGCTGCGGCATTTTCTTTATTGCCCGGCAATCGCTTGCGCAACAGCGCTAACCCGAGCGCCGAATCGCCCAAGGTTCCGGTGACGTAGATATCGTCTCCCATTTTTGCGCCGCTGCGCCGAACCGGTCGCGTTGGCGGATGACCAAGGAGGCAAACTGAGACAATTAACGATTGGGCAATATTGGTGTCGCCGCCAATGAGCGCAACCCCGCATCGCCTGGCCAGTCGGTTAAAGCCACGATAAAACTCGGCGACCTGAATACTGTCGAATGTTCCAGGGATGCCCAGGGATAGAATCGCATACGCCGGCGCGCCGCCCATGGCGGCGAGGTCGCTCAAGTTCACCGCTAAGGATTTATGACCGAGGGCGTCGAGCGAAGTCCATCTGAGGTCGAAGTGGATGCCCTCGATCAGCAAGTCGGCAGTGATCAGCGATGAGCCGGCAAAATGATCGACCCATGCGCAGTCATCGCCAATACCGATGCGCACTCCCCTACCGGTCGCCGCGGAGCGGCGAATTTCCTCAATGAGGCCAAATTCTCCCAGCCGGCTTAGTTTCATGGTAAATCGAGAAAAAATTTATAGGCCATTCGAAGACAGCACAGAGGCCGTTAGCGACGAACCAAATTGGGTGAAATCCGCGCTGGCTAGGGCTGGATGGGAATCCGCCGCTCTTTGTGGACTTTCCGCAGCGGCAAGCTCCGTCCCGCGGCATTTTTTCTATGAGCGGTCGCAGATTTTTTCTTGGTCGAAAACACCTGCTTGGCTCCGCGAACCGATCTGGCCCGATCCATCAAGGCGATCTTTAAGACATCGGACATGTTGTCAGCGGCCAACCAATGGAGCTTGCGCCGCAGCGGTTTAGGGATCTCATCCAAGTCTTTTTTATTACGATCCGGAATAACGATGGTCTTGATACCGGCGCGGAACGCGGCGAGCGATTTCTCCTTCAACCCGCCGATCGGTAACACTCTGCCGCGCAGAGTAATCTCGCCGGTCATGGCGACATCGCGATTGACGGGTCTTTTGGTTAGCGCTGAGATCAACGCCGTTGCCATGGTGATTCCTGCCGATGGACCATCTTTCGGAATCGCGCCGGCTGGAACGTGGATGTGGATGTCGAGCTTCTGGTAAAAGTCCTCTTCGATACCCAGCTTCTTGGCGTGGGCGCGCGCGTAACTAACCGCGGCTTGAGCCGACTCTTTCATGACTTCGCCAAGTTGTCCGGTGAGGGTCAAATTGCCCCGCCCACGTGACAGCGATGCTTCGACGTATAGAATCTCACCGCCGGTGCTCGTCCAAGCCAAACCGGTGGCCACACCGATTTCGTGGTGCTCTTGCTCCGCTTCCGGCAAGAATTTCGGCGCGCCGAGAAAAGACTGCAGATTGGCCCGCGTCAGCCGGGTAAGCTCAAATTTTCCTTCGGCCACTTTACGCGCTACTTTGCGGCAAATAGAAGCAAGCTCGCGTTCAAGATTTCTCAAGCCCGCCTCTTTGGTGTATTCGGCAATCACGCGCAATACCGCGTCGTCGGAAATCTCCAAAAACTTCGCTGCGATGCCGTTGTCGTCGAACTGCCGCGGAATCAGAAACTTGCGCGCGATCTCGAGCTTCTCTTCGTTGGTGTAACCGGAGAGTTGAATGACTTCCATGCGATCCGCCAATGCGGCGGGGATCGGATCGAGCAAATTGGCCGTACAAATGAACAGGACATTCGACAGATCGAAGGGCAAATTCAAATAATGATCGCTGAACCCATGGTTTTGCTCGGGATCCAGGACTTCCAACAAAGCAGCCGAGGGATCGCCGCGGAAATCGGCGCCGACTTTGTCGATCTCATCGAGCATGAATACCGGATTATTCGACCCTGCTTGCTTGATGCCTTGTATGATACGGCCGGGCAACGCTCCGACATAGGTGCGCCGGTGGCCGCGAATCTCCGCCTCATCGCGCACGCCGCCGAGGGAGATGCGCACGAAATTACGCCCGAGCGCTCGCGCGATGGATCGTCCTAGAGAAGTCTTGCCAACGCCTGGCGGACCGACGAAACAAAGAATCGGCCCTTTGATCTTGTGCCGCAGCTTATTGACCGCCAGATACTCGAGGATGCGCTCTTTGATCTTCTCGAGATTGTAATGGTCCTCGTCGAGTACCTGCTTGGCTTTTCGAATATTAATGTTGTCTTTAGTCTGCTTGCTCCATGGCAAGTCGACTAGCCAGTCAAGATAAGTGCGCACCAACGACGCCTCGGAGGATTCCGGATGCATCTGCTCGAGCCGGCGCAGCTGTTTGTCCGCCTCGCGCTTGACGTCGACCGGCATCTTCGCCTTATCAAGTTGTTTTTTGAGTTCGTTAATTTCTTCAGCGCGCTCATCGCCTTCACCCAGTTCCTGCTGAATTTGTTTGAGCTGCTCGCGCAGGAAGTAGTCACGCTGGGTTTTGCTCATCTCTTCCTTCGCTTGGTTCTGGATGCGCGCTTGCATGGTCGAGAGCTCGAGTTCGCGGGTCAAAAGTTCGTTGACTTTTTTCAAGCGTTCGATGGGATCAAAAACCTCAAGGATCGCTTGGCTCTCCTCGATTTTCAGTCTGAGATTGGAGGCGACCAAATCCGCTAGCACACCGGGATCGCTGATGTTGTCGGTCACCATGACGATCTCGGGGGGGAGGTTCTTGAGATTCAAAATCTGTTCGATTTTTTCCTTGGCCGTGCGCATCAGCGCTTCAACTTCGATGGGCACCTCTGAAACCGATTGCTCGATCACTTTGCGAATCTTGATCTCGAAGAAGGGTCGCTCGCGCAGATAGCTCGCGACTTCTCCTTTGGCGAGACCTTGGACCAGAATTTTCACCCGGCCATCGGCGAGCTTGAGCATGCGCATGATCGACGCGATGGTGCCGACTTTGTGAATGTCGGCGGGGCTGGGACTTTCCTCGGCGGAGTTTTTCTGCGCGACGAGAAAGATCAAGCGGTCGCGCGAAAGCGCTTCTTCGACGGCTCGAATCGATACGTCACGGCCGACGAACAGCGGCAACATCATGTACGGATAGATGACGATGTCGCGAATCGGTAAGAGCGGCAGAATCTCCGGGATGTCGACCTGGGAACCTTTTTCATCCGGATTTTCAACTTTCCATTCGGTTTCGCTCATTGTGGCTCCAATACTGGCATCAACTTAATCACAGTGGTTGTGCAGGTCAACAGAAAACTCGTATGTAGTGCGGAATTCAAGAAAAGGTTGTGGTGGTGCAAAACGAAAACGGCTGGTTTTCGTCATCAATCTGAAGGCAAGCAACTAACCGAATATTTCTTTCATCTTGTCGAAAAAGCCCTTGGAAAGCGGATTGACGTCTTCACCGCCGATCGTGGCAAATTCTTTTAACAAGTCTTTTTGCTTCGATGTCAGATGAGTCGGTGTTTCCACCGTCACGCGCACATGCTGATCGCCTTGCTGAAATCCCTGTACGTCTTTAACACCTTTGCCCTTCATGCGAAAGACTTTGCCCGACTGGGTGCCGGCGGGAATCTTCATTTTCACTTTACCGTCCAAGGTCGGCACGTCGATCTCGGCTCCCAAGGCTGCTTGCACGAAACTGATCGGCACATCGCAGATAATATCCAGGTTTTCACGGACGAAAATCGGGTGCGCCTCGACTTGCGTGACCACATAGAGATCGCCTGGCGCGCCGCCTACCGGCGCGGACTCTCCTTCACCCCGCAGCTTGAGGCGTGAACCGTTGTCGACTCCGGCGGGAATTTTTACGCTCAGCGTGTGCATACTGCGCACCCGCCCCGCGCCGCCGCAAGTCGCGCAGGCGTCTTTGATGATGGAACCTTGGCCATGACATTGGTTACACGTCCGCGAGACGCTGAAAAAGCCCTGCTGAAAACTCACTTGACCTCGGCCGCGGCAGGTCGGGCAGGTCTGAGGTGCGGTGCCTAGTTTAGCGCCGTTACCACGGCAGGCCTCACAGACTCCGTGACGCGGAATCTTGATCTTTTTCTCCGTGCCAGCGACCGCCTCTTCGAATTTCAGGGTTAAATTGTAGCGCAGGTCTTCGCCCCGGCCGCGGCCACGCCTCCGGCCGGTTCCGCCGCCGAAAAATTCACCGAAGAGGTCGCCAAAGACGTCTTCGAAACCGCCGGAAAAATCAAAGCCACCAGCGAATGGGCCACTTTCGCCGAAAGCAGCGTGGCCAAATTGATCGTATTGAGAGCGTTTTTGCGCGTCGGAAAGTACCGAATAGGCTTCCGACACTTCTTTGAACTTTTCTTCGGCTTGCTTGTCGCCAGGGTTACGGTCGGGATGAAACTGCAAGGCCAACTTTCGGTAGGCCTTTTTGATTTCCTCATCGTTGGCCGTGCGGCTAACGCTGAGCAATTCATAGTAGTCTTTCTTGGTGCTCAAGTCCCGACCCCTAAATTCCTTACCTTCTGTATAAGCAACAAAGCCCCTCTCACCATCGATCTGGAGCAGGGGCTTCGTTTATCGAAAAAATTAAACTCGCGCTGCGGCTATTCCTTAACCTCAGTAAAGTCGGCGTCAACCACGTCTTCTTTCTTTTTGCCGCTCGCACCGTCATTTTTTTCTTCGGCTTTTTGTTCTGCCTGTTGCTGCGCCGCTTGCTGTTGGGATGCTTTGGCGTACATCGCTTCCGCCAATTTATGCGAAGCTTGGCTCAACTGCTCCGCCGCTTGGCGCATGGCGTCGGCATCTTGACCTTCCAAGACTTCTTTAGCTTTCTTGAGCGCTGCTTCAATATTTTCCTTGACGCTGGCATCGAGCTCTCCACCATACTCGCCGAGAGATTTTTCGGTGGAGTAGACTAAGGTATCTAGTTGATTACGCGCCTCTACGGTTTCCTTGCGCTTTTTGTCGTCCGCGGCATGGGCCTCAGCCTCGCCGACCATTTTTTTGATTTCTTCTTCGGTGAGACCGCTCGAAGCCGTGATCTTGATCGATTGCTCTTTGCCGGTGCCGAGATCCTTGGCGGCGACGTGAACGATACCGTTGGCGTCAATGTCGAAGGTCACTTCGATTTGCGGCACGCCGCGCGGCGCCATCGGAATACCGACAAGATCGAACTGGCCGAGCAGTTTATTATCGACAGCCATTTCTCGTTCACCTTGAAAGACGCGAATCGACACCGCCGACTGATTGTCCTGCGCGGTGGAGAATACCTGGCTCTTCTTCGTCGGAATCGTGGTATTGCGGTCGATCAACTTGGTGAAAACTCCGCCAAGGGTTTCGATACCGAGGGAAAGCGGCGTTACGTCCAAGAGCAAAACATCCTTGACTTCACCCTTGAGCACTGCACCTTGAATCGCTGCACCCACCGCGACCACTTCATCAGGATTAACGCCTTTATGCGGCTCTTTGCCGAAAATTTTCTTGACTCGCTCTTGCACCGCTGGCATGCGGATCATGCCGCCGACTAGAATGACTTCGTGAATGTCGCTGGCACTTAGCCCAGCGTCCTTTAATGCTTGGCGGCACGGACCTTCGGTGCGATCGATCAAGTCGGCGCACAGCGCCTCGAGCTTTGACCGGGTCAACTTCATATTCAGATGCTTCGGTCCGCTCTGGTCCGCGGTTACGAAAGGCAGATTGATATCGGTTTCCAGCGACGAAGAAAGTTCACACTTGGCCTTCTCGGCAGCTTCCTTGAGCCGTTGCAGCGCCATGCGATCTTTGCGCAAATCGATGCCTTGGTCCTTCTTGAACTCATCGGCAAGATAATCGATTACTCTTTGATCAAAATCCTCGCCGCCTAGAAAGGTATCGCCGTTAGTTGCTTTGACTTCGAAAACACCGTCGCCCAATTCCAAAATCGAAATGTCGAAGGTACCCCCGCCAAGATCGAAGACGGCGATCTTTTCATCTTTCTTTTTGTCTAAACCGTAGGCTAACGACGCGGCGGTGGGCTCGTTGATAATGCGTAGAACATTCAAACCGGCGATGCGCCCGGCGTCTTTTGTCGCTTGCCTCTGGCTGTCATTGAAGTAGGCTGGCACGGTGATCACCGCCTCAGTGACCTTTTCACCGAGGTAATCCTCCGCGGTCTGCTTCATTTTCTGCAAAATGAAAGCCGAGATCTCCGCCGGACTATACTGCTTGCCGCGAATTTCTACCCAGGCATCGCCGTTGTCGTTACGCACAATTTTATAAGGAAGGAGGCTCGCCGCTTTCTGTACCATGGCGTCATCACTGCGCCGACCGATTAAACGCTTGACGGCGAAGATAGTGTTCTCCGGATTGGTAATCGCCTGTCTGCGGGCAATTTGTCCAACCAAACGTTCGCCATTGTCCGTAAACGCGACCACCGAGGGAGTTGTCCGGCTACCTTCGGCGTTGGCCAGAACGTTCGGGTCGCCAGTTTCCATGATCGCCACGCAGGAATTGGTCGTCCCAAGGTCGATCCCAATAACTTTACCCATCTTGTTTTCTCCTAGATACAGTTAGCAGATTACACACCAACGAAATTTTATTTAATCATCACTCGGGTTGTTTTCAACCTGCCCAATATCATTTTTTTTCTCTTTTGTTTTTGGTGCTTTAGCTACGCTGACTAGGGCAGCGCGCAGAAGTCTGTCGCGAAACATGTAGCCTTTATGAAGTTCTTCAACGATGACGTTTGGTTCATGCACGTCGCTAACCACTTGGGCTATCGCTTCATGCTTGGATGGGTCGAAGGGTTCGCCGACCGCGACGATCGGACTGACGCCGAATTTGCTAAGCACATCTAAGAATCCTCTAAGTACCATCTCCACACCCTCGACTAAAGGCTTACCGTTTTCACCACTGGCAGCGTGAGCAATGGCCCGTTCTAAATTGTCGATAATGGGCAAAAGATCCTTGAGCAACATTTCATTGGCGAAGCGGATTGCGTCGTCGCGCTCACGCGCGTTACGCTTCTTAAAATTCTCCGCTTCGGCGATCTGGCGCACGTAGCGATCGTAATTGTCTTTGGCCTCTTGATCCTTGGCCGCTAATTGCTGGCGTAAGTTAGCTAACTCGGCGGTTGATGCGTCCGGATTTACAGCGCCACCAACTGGGGCGGATTTACCCCCGAGTTGGCTTTCGACACTCTCCTCAATGTTTAATTTTGTTTCTTCAGTCATGTTTCACCAAGTCTCCCGGCACCGTGGTCGCAAAAATGTAATCACGAAAGATTTAACTGTCAAGTTATTCCAGCTAAAAAACCCTTGAGATTTTAAATAGTTGTCTGCTTTCATAAAAAATGATACACTTATATCTCTGGTTATCGATCCCGATATGCGTCTTAGCCATGCCACCCCGGCGATAGTGCTGCGAACCCGCCCCTTTGGCGAGTCTGATAAGATTGTATCACTTCTAACCAAAGACTTTGGTAAAATTTCTGGTATTGCCAAGGGAGCCATGCGCTCCCGCAAACGATTCGTGAATTCTTTGGAACCTTTCGCGTTGGTGAATCTGCGTTTTCAAGATCGCCCGCACAGCAATTTAGCCTTCATTTTGACCGCTGATCTGACGGTTGGCTATCGCCATTTGGGTAACAGCTTGGAAGCGATTTCCCATGCGGCCTACTTGGTAGAAATCACCGATGGGCTTCTCGGTGAACGAGAGGAGAGTCGCGCTGTCTATCAGCATCTCAGTGATAGCTTGCGCTATTTGGAAGAGTACGGCACTTCGCTCAGGTTTCTGACCTCGTATGAGCTGAAGCTATTGCGCTTGGTCGGTTACCAGCCGGTGCTAGATCAATGTCGACGTTGCGGCAAAGAGCCTTTGGAACCTGCTGCGCAGCCGTGGTACTTCAGTCCAGTCGATGGGGGAATCTTGTGCGACTCATGTGCCGCATCCAGGCGTGAGACCCTGCCTCTAGGTGCAAAAGCCGTTGACGTCTTGGCGACACTACAGTCTGAAAACAACGATCTGCCGTCACCATTCTCATTGCCTTTATCCGTAATTAACGAAATGCGTGCGGTAATGTTGCGCTTCGTACAATTTCACATGGCTCGGGAAATCAAATCAGCGGTCTTTCTCAGTTCTCAACTGTAGATATCGGCGCGAACCGGCCATGCCCGGTCAGCAATAGTGTCCCGTAAGAATGAGCCAGCGGAACCACAACATGGCGAATAAAAGCAAGAAGATTTTCTTTTTTGGAAACGGTAAAGCCGAAGGCAACGCGAAGATGCGCGACCTGTTAGGTGGCAAGGGGGCGGGTCTACACGAAATGACGCGGATCGGCATTCCCGTCCCGCCGGGATTTACTATCACCACGGTGATATGCAGATACTATGATGCGCATCGCCGTCACTATCCGAGGGATCTCAAGGCGCAGGTCGTTGTTGCTCTGGAAAGAATGGAGAAAATCCTCGGCCGTCGCTTCGGTAATACTGACAATCCCCTCTTGGTTTCGGTTCGTTCAGGCGCGCGTGAATCGATGCCAGGGATGATGGATACGGTGTTGAATCTTGGCCTTAACGACCAGACCGTGCAAGGTTTGATTCAACGCACGGGCAATCGGCGCTTTGCATTCGATTGTTATCGTCGCTTCATCCAGATGTACGCGGATGTGGTTCTGGGCATTGTACCGACGGCTAAAAGTGCTGCGGATCCTTTCGAAGCAATTCTCGGACAAAAGAAAAAAACGGTTGGCGTCCATACCGACGCCGAGCTTGACGGCGACGCTCTTCAAGAACTTGTCTCGGAGTATAAACTTGAGGTCAAACGCCGCCTCGGTATCGACTTTCCGCAAGATCCGATGGATCAGTTATGGGGCGCCATCGGTGCAGTGTTTGGCTCGTGGAACAACGACCGCGCCATCGCTTATCGAGAGCTTTACAAGATCCCGCATAGCTGGGGCACGGCGGTCAATGTTCAAGCGATGGTTTTTGGTAACCTCGGCGACCGCTGCGCCACGGGCGTCGCGTTTACTCGCGATCCAGCGAGCGGTGAAAAGCGTTTTTATGGCGAGTACTTAGTTAACGCCCAAGGGGAAGATGTCGTTGCCGGAATTCGTACGCCGAGGGCGATAATTGAACTCAGTCACGTGCTACCCAAAGCCGCAACCGAGCTGAGGCGCGTCGGTAAATTGCTTGAGCGACATTACCGTGAAATGCAGGACATCGAGTTCACCATCGAAAACGACAAGCTCTGGCTGCTGCAGACGCGAACCGGTAAACGGACCGGATTTGCCGCGGTGCGAGTCGCCGTGGATATGGTTGACGAGCGGCTCATCACTAAGCAGGAGGCGCTACGGCGTATCGAGCCGGATCAGCTCAACCAATTATTGCGGCCGATCTTTGACCAGCAAAAAAAGGCTCTCGCGCACACTGAAGGGCGTTTACTCGGCAAAGGCTTGGCGGCCGGTCCAGGCGCGGCGACCGGTCGGATCGTGTTTCACGCCGAGGATGCCGTTGAATGGAAAAAACGTGGTGCGCGGGTCGTTCTCTGTCGAGTCGAGACTAGCCCCGATGATATTCGCGGTATGGACGCGGCCGAAGGGATCTTAACCGCCCGGGGCGGCATGACGTCCCATGCAGCGCTGGTCGCCCGTCAGATGGGCAAAGTGTGTGTTGCTGGTTGCGAAGCGCTCCATATCGACTACGTGGCTCGCACATTGCGCGTCGATCAGATCGAGCTCAAAGAAGGCGATTGGATTTCAATCGATGGCAGCACCGGTGAGGTATTCAAAGATGAAATTCAAACTTTGCCGTCCGAGGTGCTCCAGGTTTTGAGCTCTCGATCGCTGGACAGTAGGAAATCCCTGATCTATCAACGATTCGCCAAACTGATGCGTTGGGCCGATGAAGTGCGTACTCTAGGCGTGCGTACCAACGCCGACCAGCCCGACCAAGCCCAGATTGCCAAGGCATTTGGCAGTGAAGGGATTGGTCTTTGCCGCACCGAGCATATGTTTTTTCAGGGCGACCGCATTCAAGCGGTGCGCGAAATGATACTCGCCGAGGATGAAGCGGGCCGTCGGCGCGCCTTGGCGAAGCTTCTGCCGATGCAGAAGCAAGACTTCAAAGCCATTCTCACCATCATGGGTGAGCTGCCGGTGACCATTCGCACCCTCGACCCGCCGTTACATGAATTCCTGCCGAAAACCGATCAAGAAGTAATCGAACTCGCGCAGGTCATGGGCGTACCGGTCGATATCCTACGCAATAAGGTCCAAGTCTTACACGAATTCAATCCGATGCTGGGTCACCGTGGCTGTCGCCTGGGAATTTCTTATCCGGAGATCACTGAAATGCAGGCACAAGCAATTTTTGAAGCGGCCTGCGAGCTCCGGCGAGAAGGGAAGAACCCATTTCCTGAAGTTATGATTCCACTTGTCGGTTCGCGCCAAGAGTTGCGGGAGCAGAAAGCCATCGTCGAACGTGTCGCGCGCGCTACCCAAGCTTCTTACGGCGTCAAGGTGCGCTACCTCATCGGTACCATGATCGAGCTGCCAAGAGCCTGTATGGTGGCTGATGAAATCGCCGAGGAAGCGGCATTCTTTTCTTTCGGCACCAACGACCTCACTCAAACTTGCCTCGGCTTATCGCGCGACGATGCGGGTAAGTTCCTACCCAGTTACGTGATCCACGGTTTACTGCCGGACGATCCCTTTGTGAGTATCGACCGCGACGGAGTCGGTTTGCTAATGCGAATTGCCGTGGCCAAAGGACGCAAGAAACGCAAGAATTTAGAGATGGGAATATGCGGCGAACATGGTGGTGATCCTCGATCGGTGGCATTCTGTCACGAGATTGGGCTCGATTACGTAAGTTGTTCACCCTATCGAGTGCCCATCGCTAAATTGGCGGCTGCTCAAGCAAGGCTTTCTAAGACTTTTCAATAATTGTAGCTACTTATTTAGCATTTGGGCGCTCTAAACTCCTTTATTTTATTGGTTAAATCTGTACATTTTGTTGACAGCTAGTAAGTGATCGACGATAATTTGATACCTCAACTACCTGCCTATGGAACCACGATTTGCCGAACTCTTGATCAAAGGGAGTATCGTCACCCGGGAACAGCTCGCCGAGGCGCAGAAAAAAGAGCGGGAAAACAACTCCAGTGTCACCAAGGAAATCGTTAGGTTAGGGTTTGCCAGCGAAGAAGCATTAACGGAATTTCTGGCCAAACAGTTTGGCATCGACACCATCGATTTGGTACCGGGCGATATCGAAGACGCTGTATTTGGCCTGGTGCCGCCGCAAATCATCCAAAAGCATCAACTAATTCCCTATAAGCTTAACGGGTCGTCGTTGACCATCGCGATGGCCGACCCGACCGATCTGGTTGCGATCAACGAAGTTAAATTCGTCACCGGGTATGGTATTCGGGTCGTTCTGTCGACGCCGACAGCCATCAAAAAGACCCTCGATCATCGCTTTGGCGGGGTTAACCTCGACGATGTTTTGAAGAAGTTCGGCGATGGTGAAATGGAAGTCGTCCAAGAAAGTGACGACATCAATCTGCAGGAGCTGCAACAAGCCACCATGGATGCGCCGGTGGTGACCCTGGTGAATGCCATCTTGGCCGACGCCGCCAAACGCCGTTGCAGCGATATTCACATCGAACCTTATGAGAAGGTATTTCGCGTCCGGTTCCGGATTGACGGTGTGCTTCAGGAGATCATGAGTCCACCGCTAAGGTTAAAAAACGCGTTGGTTTCCCGCCTAAAGGTCATGGCAGGTCTAGACATCGCCGAGCGCCGACTCACGCAAGACGGACGCATCAAACTCAAGATGGGGACGGGCGGCGAATTAGACATTCGCGTGTCGATCCTGCCCACACTGTTCGGTGAAAAAGTCGTCATGCGTCTGTTGGACAAATCGAACCTGCAGCTCGATATGTCCAAGCTTGGGTTCGATCCGCAGAATCAGCGAGATTTTCAGGACGCGATTCACAAACCTTATGGCATGATCCTCATTACCGGTCCTACCGGGAGCGGTAAATCCACCACACTCTATTCCGCGCTCTCTGAGCTCAACAAACCGGACGTGAACATTTCCACCGCCGAGGATCCGGTTGAATACAACCTAATGGGCATCAATCAGGTTCAGGTCCGTGAACAAATCGGGTTAAACTTTGCCGCAGCACTAAGATCGTTCTTGCGTCAGGACCCGGACATCATCATGGTCGGTGAAATTCGCGACTTGGAAACGGCACAAATCGCCATCAAAGCAGCTTTAACCGGCCATTTGGTTCTGAGCACGCTGCATACCAATGATTGTCCCGCGACGGTTGATCGCTTGATTAACATGGGAGTGGAAACGTTTCTGCTGACTTCTTCCATCAACCTGATTCTCGCCCAAAGATTGGTTAGAAAGATCTGCGAAAAGTGCAAGGAGCCGATCGAAACGGCGCCCGAAGTTTTGATCAATCTGGGTGTGGACTCGGCTGATGTTAGTGCCGGCTTTTCGACCTTTCACGGTAAAGGCTGCGCCAATTGCGGCGGCACCGGATATCGCGGACGCCTCGCCGTCTACGAAGTCATGGTGATGCACGAAGCGCTCAAAGAGCTTATTTTGAAAGGCGCATCAGCGATGGAACTCAAACGCGAGGCCGTCAAGCATGGTATGACTACTTTACGAATGAGCGCATTGCAAAAAGTGAAGGACGGGCTCACTACCATCGAGGAAACGATCCGGGTCACCGATACGGACAAAGGATTTGGTTCGGTGTTCTCGCTAGGGTTCTGAGGAACACATCGATTCCATACTAATCTGACCTTTTGAGGCGGGAACATCATTCGAAGTTTCCATCGGGGGCGAGCAGCCGTTTATTGGTGTTATTCGACAATTCGGCTTAATACGCCGCCGACGAAGTGGCTTCAATTATTGGCGACCTAATAGTGTTTCGTAATATTTAGCTGGTCGACATTCAATTAAATCGCAGTTGGCAAAAAAACATGGCGATATTCGTTTGGGAAGGTAGAACTGCGCAGGGAAAAGTCGTCAAAGGCGACAACCTTGACGCGCCGAGCCTAGAAGCCGCGTTGAAGCGATTGCGCGAGCAAAGGATTCGTCCGATAGCGAATCGGGTTAAGGAAAAGGGCAAAGGGTTAGATAAAGAAATTTCAATACCCGGGTTTGGCGAGAAAGTTACCACCAAGGATATCTCCTTAGCTACCCGCCAGTTGGCCACCATGATCGACGCGGGCTTACCGATCGTTCAATGTCTCGAGATTCTAGGGCAGCAGTCGGATAGCAAGCTACTCCGAAATACTTTGACGACCGTGCGTAAAGATGTAGAGGGCGGCTGCACCTTGGCGGACGCCCTGCGCAGGCATCCAAAAATCTTCGACGATCTCTATGTTAACATGGTTGAGGCAGGCGAAGCAGGTGGTATCTTGAATACCATTCTTAATCGTATCGCTTTGTTTATTGAGAAAGCCAATCGCCTGAAGAAAAAAGTAAAAGGGGCGATGATTTACCCCTGCGCCATCGTCGGCGTGGCCGTGATCGTGGTGGCGGTCTTGATGATCTTCGTGATTCCCGTCTTTGCCGAACTCTACGGCAGTATGGGCCAGGCCCTCCCCGCGCCGACCCAGATCTGTATCAATATCAGTAACTGGTTCGTAGCCTATTGGTACCTTCTAATCGCAGCGGGGGTCGGCATTTTCATGTCGATCTCCTTCTATTACAAGACACCCGCAGGTCATATGCAGATCGACGGCTTTCTCTTAAGGATGCCGATTATTGGTGATTTGCTAAGAAAGGTTGCGGTGGCGCGCTTTTCTCAGAACATGTCGTTACTCCTAAGTTCCGGCGTGCCAATCTTGGACGGGTTGCTGATCACCGCCAGAACCGCCGGCAACAAGGTGGTCGAGAAAGCAATCATGGAGAGCCGGGTGAGCATCAGCAAAGGTAACACCGTGGCAGATCCACTTAGGGAAAGTAAAATATTTCCGCCGCTGGTATGCCAAATGGTTGCCGTCGGTGAAAGTACCGGTGGCCTTGACGCGATGCTCAAAAAGGTTGCCGAGCTCTACGAAGAAGAGGTTGACGACGCAGTGAATAATTTAACGGCGATGATGGAGCCGGCGATCATGGTGGTACTCGGCGTCGTCCTCGGCGGCCTGGTTATCGCGATGTATCTGCCGATATTCCAAATGGGCTCCCTGGTGGGTGGATGATGGCCATGCGATCTCGTCAACTTCTGCGTTAATCCGATCCATACCAATGATTGCGACCGACGAACGCAAAGATTTGGCCGAAAGAATTCGCTGGCTGCTGCTTTTGCGTGTAGTCACGTTATCTTTCTTTTTAGGTGCGTCGGCGCTTTTTCACTTCTTTCGAATCGAGCGAGACGTGATCTATCTGATCAGTCTCTCATTGCCGCTCATCCTCGCCTATTTGATTTCTGTCGGTTCTGCGTTGCTCCTACCGCGCATTCAAAATTTACGCGGATTCGCCCACGCGCAAGTTAGTTTTGACGTGCTACTCATCACGGGGATCATTTGGCTGACCGGTGACATCGCCAGCCCGTTTGCCTTCCTTTACAACCTCGCCGTAATGAACGCGGCGATTCTGCTTTTTTACCGCGGCGCATTTCTCACTGCGGCGAGCTCAAGCGTGTGCTATACAGCGCTCCTTCTATGGTCGCGCTACTGGGATCACGCGGGCCTTGGAATGCCGCTTTATTGGTCGCCGCTGGTCACGGTGCTTCTCAATATCGGGAGCTATTTTGTGATTGCATGGCTCGGCGGTTTTCTCGCTGACAAATTGGCCGCGATGGAGAAATTGCTCAGGGAAAAGCAAATCGACTATTTAGAATTAGACGCTTTCAAAGACGCGCTTCTCGAAGGCATTGGCAACGGAGTGGCGATCACGGACGAAAAAGGACAAATCAATTTCTTCAACCGGCAGGCGCAGACTCTGACAGGACTCGAAGAGACCAATGTAAAAGGCAAACGGCTCGACCAGGTCTTTCCCGGATTGAACTACGATTTGCAGCGCAATCGGAGTGCCGGTACCATCGTTACCGATGAGTTTCCCTTCGAAGGCCCTCAGGGCGCGCAACGGCAGCTCCGCCTAACGCTAGCGCCGTTAAGTAACGCCAAGCAAGTGTTTGTCGGCTTTGTTGCTATACTCGCCGATATTACCAAACAGAAACAGATTGAAGAAAAGATTCGCCTCGAGGAGGAAATGCGACGCGCTCGGGAGTCGGCCTTGGCACAGGCAGCGGTAGTCATCGAGAATTCCGAATTTCATTTCGAGGGAATGATTGGCAAGAGTGGGGGTATCGCAAAGATTTATCAGCTAATTCAAAAGGTCGCCGCAAGCAATACAAACGTATTGATTTCCGGTGAAAGTGGCACCGGGAAAGAACTCGTCGCCCGTGCCATTCACCTAAACGGCCCAAGAAAAGACAAACCGTTCGTTGCAGTTAATTGCGGTGCCATCCCTGAGGCGCTCATTGAGAGCGAACTGTTCGGTCATGTGCGAGGGGCGTTTACCGGCGCTGTCTCGGATCACATCGGACTGTTCAGGCAGGCGGACCAAGGCACCGTCTTCTTAGATGAGGTTGGCGAGCTGCCGCTGCACCTTCAAGTCAAACTGCTGAGAGTTTTGCAAGAAAAAACCTTCACCCCGGTGGGCGGCAGCAAACAACTGAAAGTGGACGTACGGGTTATTTCCGCGACCAACCGCGATTTGCGCAGGGAACTCGAGGAAGGACGGTTTCGCGAGGACCTGTTTTATCGGCTTAATGTGGTGCAGATGGTGTTACCGCCGTTGCGAAGTCGAAAAGAAGACATACCGGCATTGGCGCATTATTTCCTACGCAAGTTCGCCGACTCCCACTCCAAAAATGTCGAGGAAATTTCCAGCGATGCACTCATGCACCTGATGACCTATTCATTTCCGGGAAACGTTCGAGAGCTGGAGAATATCCTCGAGCATGCGGTCGCGGTAACCAATCATAACGTTCTAAGGGAAGAGGATTTGCCGCCACATGTGAAAGGGGCGCCGCTGGCCGATGAGGCGGAACTTTTCGAGAAGACCGCACCAGGTGGCGCAGAGGTTTTTTTTAGCAAGGGGTTATCTCTGGACGTAGAGCTGGAGACTCATGAGAAGTGTATCTTGATAGGCGCTCTCAAACGGGCCAACGGTATCCAGAAGAAAGCAGCCGAGATTCTCGGCATTAATTACCGCTCATTGCGTCACCGGCTTGAGAAATATGATATGTTGAATTCTAAAATGGGTGGTGGAAACCAACAACCCCTGGACCATGAGTAACAAATTTTGTCATCTGGAGCTATTTCCCAATTACCCAAACTGTAAATGAACTATTTAACCAAGGCCCGCCTTTTTTTCATAAACAATCCGTAGGTCCGCGTAACTAATCAAAATTTCAAAGTTTCCATTGGATACCCCAGGCAGCATCGGGGCAGCTTGACCAAGATTGGCATGAAATAGGGTGCATTTAGGCGATGGCCCATGATTTGCTCCTACCGTGTGAAAATTATCCGTGGTTAAAAACATACTTGTGAAGGAGGTGGCGGAAGCATCATCATCAGACTGGTTATTTAAGGTTTAGTGGCAATTAAGTTGATCACACGGAAACCGTGATTGAAAAGCAAGACGAAATTGCGAAAGGAGTATTCATGAATAAGTTACGTTTGCAGAATGAATCTGGTTTTACCCTAATTGAGTTGTTGGTGGTGGTGGCGATCATCGGTATTTTGGCCGCCATTGCCATCCCGCAGTTTGCCGCCTATAGAAAGCGTGGTCATGAGGCGCAGGTAAAGTCGGATTTGAGGAACGCAGCGGTGTCTCAGGAGGCTTACTTTGCGGCGAATTCCACTTACAAGAGTGGAGCGATGACCTCCGGTACCCCTCCGGGATTTAATGCAACCGCCGGGGTTACGGTGACAAGCGCAGTTGGCACCAACACCTTCCTAATGACCGCTACGCATACGAATTGTGGTACCGTTACCTGGACTTTCAACAGTGTTACTGGTCAGGTCGCAGGCGCACCTTGTCCATAACCAGCGATTGATTTAAATAGACTCGAACTTGCGAGTGGAAAAAGGGGGGCACGAAATGCCCCCTTTTTTCTATCTTTTCAATTACAATTGAGAATGCCCGGCAACTTTTCGCCACGCTGATCGGTCCCATCGTGCACTCTCACCGGATTGCCACAGAGAAATCGGCAGACTGCTTCGCCATCGTCGCCCTTGCGCTCATGCTGCTATGGTTCTGCGACGAAATGATATTTGCCGATAAGATTCCTTTCTTCCGTGACTTAGGTTCTTACTTTTACCCGATCAAATTTAGCGTCGCTGAAGCCTTCAAAACCGGGGAGCTGCCGCTGTGGGACCGGCGCATGGCGGCAGGCTTTCCGATTATGGCCGGTTTGCAGTCGGCAGTTTTCTATCCCCCAGCCGTCGCTTTTTATCTGTTACCGTTTTTCGCCGCGGTTCAATTCACTTTTGTCATCCACTATGCAGTCGCCGCTTTGGGATCCTATGTTTTGTTTCGTTCGTGGAAGTGTGAGGTTTTTGTTGCCGTCATCGGAACCATCCTCTTTGCGTTTGGCGGCACGACGGTTTCGCTGACCAACTTGCTCAATCATTTTCAGAGTGCCGTCTGGCTTCCTTGGATGATCTATCTTTGGGAGCGAACGGTGCGAACCGAGCGATGGACCGCTTTTGTCGCATTCTTAATTGTTTCGCTTTCCCAACTGCTCGCCGGGTCGCCGGAAATATTTCTGCTGTCTCTCGGCTTGGTCGTGCTAGATACGATTCGCTTATACCGCGAACGCGAGATCAATGCTTTCTTCCGCTGCATAACTATCTTATTTGGGGCGGGCGTTATCATCGTTGGCCTCGGCATGATTCAACTGTTACCAACGGCTGAGCTAATTCTCCAGTCTCGTCGAGATCAACCGATTCCAGCGTCGGAGGCGCTTGGCTGGTCGTCGCGACCGCAGAGTTTGCTCGGGCTTTTCTTGCCAACTCTCGAAGCCGACACGTCCCTATCGCTTGGAGTTCGATTACTGCTTGGTCAAGGCGTTCCGTTCCTGCTTAGTCATTACATGGGTGTCATCGCGGTTTTCGCTCTGTGCTACTGGTTCCGCACCGTGCGTATGAAAGAACGCGTCGTCGTTTTGGTTCTAGTTGGCTGTTCGCTCTTGTTGGCTTTCGGCAGTTATACGCCGGTTTATCCCTTTCTCTATGATTGGGTCCCGGCGTTCCGTGCGATGCGTTTCCCAGAAAAATATTACTACCTAACTTTCGCCCTTTTGGTATTTATGGCTGTTCGTGGGCTGCGGCAAATCGACGACAAAGAAAATTCTCATTCGCCGTGGCTTATCGCCACCGCGATGCTTGCGGCATGGCTAATCGCGTATCTCACTTTTCGCGTACGCCCCCAATTGCTTGCGGACTTGCTGCAGCCGCCGAATCCGAACCAAATCGCGCCGTCAACCAATCCGACGACCATCGCGGCGATCTTGGTTATTTTTGAGAAACAAGTGGCTGTGGCGTTTGTGTTTGCTACGCTGTTCTGCCTTCAAAGGTTTGGCCTTATACGCAAGACGCTGTTCCAATTCTTGTTGGTTCTAGCGGTGTTTTTAGATCTGAGCAGTGCCAACAAGCCGCTCCATTTTCTACGCGATACGGCACTTATCGAAAATATCCCACGCATTTTGGAGAAGCCCCCGGCGGATCATAGCCGGCTTTTTTACTATCCCCCCGGAGAGAATTTGCACCCGAGTTATGTGAGAGTCACCGGTAATCCAGATTATGACAAAGCGACGGTGATAGCCCTTAACAATTTGTTGCCCAATGCCGGGATGCTCTACGGCTTCGAATATTTCCAGGATATCGACGCGCTCGGCCGGCGCAGCTATACGAATTTTCTGCACTTGATCAATGCTTTGCCAGCCGATCGACGTGGTAAACTGCTGGCAGCCGTAAATGTGAAATACGTCGTGGCTTTTCATCCATTGGAGGTGAAAGGTCTGGAGCTTGTGCGAGAATTTCCCGAACATTACTCCAAACTATACGAGGTCACCGATGCCGTGCCGCGAGCATATGTTGCGGCGCGTGCGATCTATGATCCGAACCCGAAGAACACATTGGAACGGCTTTCGAGTGACAGCTTCGATCCGCTGCGAGATGTGATTGTCGATGCACCCGGTCATCTGGAGCCGCAGCGTGTTATCCAGAGTGCTGCGGCGATCGAACTCTATCGCAACAATCGTGTGCAGATCGATGCGCGGCTTAGCGAACCCGGTATCCTCGTTTTAACTGACGCATTCTATCCGGGATGGAAGGTTCGTGTAGACGGCAAGGAACAGAAAATTCTGCGGGCCAACTATCTATTTCGTGGTGTCGAGCTGCCGGCTGGAAACCACAAGGTTGAATTTATCTACGACCCAGAATCTTTCAAGGTCGGCTTGGCTATCTCTCTTTTCACCTTCGGCTTACTTGTGACCGTACCGCTTGTCGGTTGGTTGCGCCGGCGCGCTCGGGTCGCGAAGATTATGGGTGATATTTCTGAAACCCCGGTAACGGTGGTTGCTGAGTAGGCGGCTTGGACCGACTCCATCAGACCGGATATCCCCAGACCCGCGCCGATGGGGAAATCCTCATGGAGATTTTCTGATATCGAATAGCGCAACCAACGGTACACCGGCGATGCTGACGGATTGGGCGGGACGGGCTGCGCTATCCATCAGCTGGCGGTCCGGCGGCGCAAGCGCGCTTTGGCGGTTAAAAATAAGATAGAAGTCGAAGGGTCCGCTACCGCTGAAACGAATATCGCGGCGCAGTTTTCCTTCCCTTTGATAAAATTCGAACATGAAGTTGGCAAAGGAAGCATTAACCCTCGCGTTTTTGGGCAGGTTCTCATTGAGCGTCTGGAGGAAAGCGGGAGTAATCGCTTCCATGAAATAGGTCGCTTCCAGCCCACGCTCGTAGGCGCCGCGAATTCCACCAACCAAGCGGTTGTAGTAGCTCAACTGGAACGGATGAGTGAGGTAGAGGTCGATGGCAGGATTGACGCACACGAGCACGAAGAGTGCTGCCGTTACTTTGGCTTTGAGATTGGTAATGCGCTGAATTTTTCCCGATCTTCGGGCGATATCGACGAGCGAAGCCGTCAATACGACAAATCCGACACCGGTTAACGCGGCAATCAAAGGTAATGCCGAAAGCATCTGCCGCACGCCATCATGGAGTACGGCGCCCGGTAGTAAACCCAAGATTAGCACGAAAACCGCATTGAGCGTCAACAACAGCACACTCGAGCGCTGTTCGCGCAACCAGATTGCCGAGAGGATTCCCACTAGAGCGAGAAGCAAAATCGGTTCTGGAGTGGTCACCGCGACCATGTAGAATGGGTAGTGCCATGGCAGTTGCTGCGATGATAGTATTTGGTTAAAAAAGAAAACCGCAAAGTTGGCGTCCGGTCGGTAGCCGCGGCTGATACCTTCGTAGAGAAACTCCAAGACTCGCAAGCCCGTCTGCTGCCAAAGGTAGGGTTGAGTGGCAACCATGACGACTGGTGCTAGAAACAGTAGCGCGAAAATGTTGTTAGCGTATTTATCGCGGTGAAATAGGTGGGCCCAGAGAATCAGCGGCACGGGAATCAACAAGGCCGGGAACTTGGTCGAGAGCGCCAATCCCCAAACTACTCCCAGTGCGATGCTCCACTGCCAGCCGCCGAGACCTTTCCAGAAACAATAGACGGTCAGAAACCACATTGTCGCCAGTGGTAGATCGGTAACGGCGATGTGCGCGTAAGCAAATAAGTTAGGTATCAGAATCAACGCGATCGCAGAAAAGCAACCGGCTATCGGTCCGAATAGTTCATTCAGCCATAAAAAGGTGACGGTGACGAGAACCGCGAAGAAAAGCGCCGGGGCGAGCCGGTAAGCGGAAAATTTGTCGAGCCTATCGCCTGAAAGATTCTTAGTAATTGCAGACACGATGCGTGAAAACGGCGGATGGGGCACGTTGTAGGGATTCCAATGCCATGCCGCCTTGATGTTTGAGTCGTCAAAACTGTTGCGCAGGTCCCCGCTGGCAAGATTGCTTCCAACTTCCTTGATCCAGTTCAGGTGGAGATCGATGGCGTGAAAGTAAGGCGGCTCGTCCCAGCTCACGCCGTAGTCTTCTGCCGTCGCGCCAATCAGTAACAGCACGCCAAGGAACAGCGCGGTCGGCATGATCCAGCGCGGCGCTTGGCATTGGTACGAGGCCCTGTCGTTCAAAGGAAGAGATTCCAAAGTGTGCGGCTACTCGATTTACGAGCCAACGATTCGATTACCCTTTGCGCCAAACGGCTAAGACAGATTTGCCAATCAGGCCGCGTGACAAGTGATCAACACGTCGCGACAGAGGGACGCATAGGCGATCCCAGATGGCGAGCTGCGACCGCGTTGGAATTGCCTGACGAAGGGCGAGAACATTGCCGAGCGATAGGAAGACCCCGAACGAGTCCAGGTAGGTCAACTTCGTTTCAATCCATCCCGACGGCATCAACGACCTCAACGTGGACTTCTCATAGCGACGCAAATGACCGATGCTTTTGTCGAACTCGCTGAAAAGCCACCGATGGGCAGGCGCCAAGACGATGATGTGCCCACCGGCACGAACGAGTTGCGCGGCGTTCTCGATTTGCCCGCGGTCGTCTTCAATATGCTCAAGCACATCGATGTAAAGGATGCAGTCGAAACAGGGGGCTTCGACAAACGTGCGAATCGAGCCGACAATAATGCTTGTGGTCGATGCGCAGCGGTCACCGCTGACGCGCTCCTGTAAACGCACCGCGAGAGTTGCATCGGGCTCCAAACACACCCACCGCCGTGCCGTGCCGTCGTGCAACGCTGCCGTGGTGGCGCCGATGCCGGCGCCAACTTCTAAGACTTCGCCGGTTATGTAACTCGCGATTTCCTCTTTAATATAGCTTTTCCAATTGTCCGCTAGAGCAAAGAGATCGAGTTCTTTGCCGACGTAGGGTGTTGCGGCGGCGTCAGCCATGGATCCGCTGTACGCTGGCCATGATGTAAACATAGTCGCGGCTCGGAACCACGTTCATCGCATTGCGGGCGGCCAAGATGATGAAGATAAACCCCAAAACCACTAAGAGCATTTGCATCATGATCACAAGCAAGATTCCTAAAACGTAGGTCGCCCAGCCAGGTATCGCGAGATCGGTGGCGAGACGTATCGTCGCGACAGCGACCATCCCGCCAACCGTCAAAACCATTCCCAGCGAAACGAGAATCAAAAGTCGTACGCCGATACGATCGCCAAAAACGGCCATCGCACTCAGGCCGTGAACGACTAGGGAAACCAAATCCATGTGCGCTGTCCCTTCCAAACGTTTGGTGCGCTCTGTTGGAATCAACGACATCGGCAGTTTAGCTTTATGCACAGCGGCGGCGTAGTGGCTCCACAGCTCCGATACCGCCACCAAACGTTTGAGTGTGCCAGCGGGCACGATACTAAAGTTGCCGACACGGACCGGGATGCCGGTCAGCAACAAATGAACAAATCGATACAGATGGTAAAAGCAGGTGAAGGTCACTCCCTCGGAGCGACGGGTCCGCGCCGCGAAGACGATTTGCTCACCGTCGTGGGCAAGACACTCGCGAACCAGCCGCGGCACATCCTTGGGGCAATCCTCACCATCGGCGTCCATGATCACCACCGAGTAGTCTGGATAGTTAGCTTCGAGATAAGATAATCCGACGGCGATGGCCCGCTGATGGCCAAGATTGCGCCGGAGCGTCAGCACGTCGATACTCTCGATTGACGGCAAAGTTATCTTAGACAAACTTTCCGGAAGCTTTTCCGTCGATCCGTCGTCCACCAACAAGAGACCGGCTCGGAGCCCAGCGGTTTTTAGCTCGTGTTCCAGAGTGGGTAGGAGCAGCGAGAGAGAGCGCCAATCGTTAAATAACGGCATCAAGATCATCAGTTTGATATCCAACGGCTTTGCGACGCTCATTCGGCTTACGACCTCAAATGACAGCTTGAAGGCTTTTTTGTTTTACCTACCGTCCGTGGCTTGTGAACGGTTTGGTGAGCAGCGGGATCAGTTGACGCTGCACCGACCTTCGGAATTCAATACCATAAATTACCTAAAAGCTTAAAAAATACTATGGGATCTATGGCAACGCAGGTGAATTCTTGTTGCCTCAATCCTAACATTGTATCATCACCCAAGTTTGCTGTGCTCGTGAAAAAGAACAGGCTATGAAAACACCGCTCTCGATACTGCTTGCCGTGGTACTAGCTCCCGCTGCCTCTCAGGGCGCTTTTGCCCAGGCCTTTGGTGATTACGGCAGAGCGCTCGGAGGCATTCCCCATGGGCAAGGAGTCACGGGTCCGCGAGCGCCGGGAGGTGTGACGCAGGGTGGCAGTGGAAATAGCGGTATCGGAGATGTGGGCGGACGCGGGCTACCGACTCGGCTGGTCGTCGCCGCAAAGGTTGCTGGCCTATACCCGCGCCAAGATGACGAAGCCGAAATACTCGATCAGTTGTCGGAAGGTGAGACGCTTGTCCCAATGGTTCAGAGCACCGGGGGCAATGTTTGGTTCATGGTCAAAACCGCAAAAGGCGCAATCGGTTGGGTTAAGTCCACAGATGTCCGCGAAGAAAAAGTAAAAAAGTGAGCGATGGGAACTTTTAGGTTAAAGCGCTAGAACCGTACACAAGAGCTCGCCAATGCGACAGGCGAAAATGTCTGGGCCGTCATCCGAGCGACCCGAGAGGCTATTTCGCCCTGATACTTTTAGCCGATTCTTTGCCAAATATTCGGTTAACGGTTCCAATCGTTTCTCAATTGTGGGGGACCAGGAGCGTGGCATCAAAGATGCTCTTTCGTTACCCCATGATCCGTTTATTTAAATCTCGACGCATTCCAATTCCGGATGTGCCGCCACCAACGCGGCGCGAAATCGATCAAGATCTGGTGATCGCGGGGCTAGGTTGTTTCTGCGCGATCATTTTGATCGGCGCGTTGCTGTTTGTTTTCCTTGGCGCGTAGATCAGAATTCGATATTAAGATCAGGCGGTCGGCGCCCTTGGCTGTAGCTGTAAATGAAGCTAATCTTCAAAGCCCTTTCCTTTGCCATTGTTCTTCTGCTCGTCGGCTAGTATCGCATAGAATCAAGCCGAAGGCAGTCCATTGAAAGTCCAGCCCGGATTCTCGTTTTCGAAATAATCTCATTCTCCGCGTTTCCGACGTGGAATTCCAGATCGCAGGACAGCGCGGCTCGTTATTACAGCCTCGAACCGCTTTCGCTGAGGACGCGGCGTAACCAAGAAAATCATCGAGAAAACTTTTACTACGGATAAGGATGGAGTGCCAGGTTAATAAGCCTAACCAGAGAGGCAAGGACGGAGCCAGCTCTTTTATTTGGTTTATCAGAACACCAAAGTGACCGATTCTATAAAGATCGAGGCACTGAAATTCGCGAATTTGGGATACACTACGATGATCCCCAATCTTTACGAGATGGCCCATGGCCTATCTCCCACGCATATTCTTACTGGTCCGTCGATTCAGGCGCGAACTTCGGACGCATTATTCGTTATCTCACTGACGAAAGGATGCCAGTTATTATTATCGCGACCGGATGTCGCTGGGGCGGACGGCTCGCCATCCACTTCGTCGCGGTGACGCCGCGCGCGCGCCTTCGTCGGTTATTATCCGACGGTGCGCGATAATCCAACCACCGAATTCCGCTCCGTCCATCTATGGGAAAACGTGAAAAAGTTCAACCGCCCGTCAATCGTTCTCTACGGCAGAGACGATGCGATAATCACGGTACCGGACAGGTCAAGGGCTAGAAATCATTTCCGTTGAACGGTCAGTCTCTGGAATGGCATTTTTTCCCCTTCGGTGGCCAGGGCTTCGTCGATTCCGGCACGGCTGAATATCACCCGCACACGGCAGACCTTGCCTTGCCTCTGGCGGCGGATTTTTTGGAACGGGAACTTAGCGATTGAGCATTTTTTGGAAGTTGACGGTCAAAAAATGTTGCCTAGATCGAAATTCAGGTAACCTTTAGACGCTTTAACACCGAGTCGTTGCCGATAACGTGGAACTCCATATAGTCAATTAAGCCGCGAGCGATTTGAAAGTAGCGCTGAAGCTGCGCAGAGGAGCCATCGGCTCTCGATAGTTGTGACGAAGCGCTACTGGCGGAACGCAACAACGCAACTTCCTGCACTAAGCCCTTCAAGGCGGGCGGCAGTATTTCCCACACGCCAGTCGCTTGGCACATCAAGACTAGATTCTGACTCTCCAGCTGCTGCGGTATTGTGCCGCTGTTCTCGACCAAGACGGCTTTAATCGCTTTCTCTACGGCATCGGCAAGCTTATCGAAATCTCCCGGTCCGGCTTGTGTACCCTCGGTTTGAATTGGCACCGACTTGATATGGTCACGCGCCTCCCGTAACCAAGGTTCCGCGTAGAATCCCATCGCCCCTCCTAACCCGCTTTGCTCAGTAGGATGATATTTTAAGGGCGGGCTGTTTTTTTTACAAGTAACTCGTCGTTGACCTGATCAGGCGCCGGAAAGAATGAACTCTGACTCGAGCGCAAACCAAAAAAATGCCCCCGGTGTGATCGGGGGCTTTTTTGTCGATGCGGGTTGATAGAGCAAGTCAAATCTAGGCGGCCGAACGGGAACGTGCGGCTTCGACCAACGGACGGTATTTCTTATTCAGTTCCATCCAGTGGGCCGCGCGCTTTTGCGCCTTATCGAGCTCAGCTTCGGGGAATGTAACAAACGGCACCCGGGTCGGTCCGACTTTGCAGTAGTCAGCGAATTCCGCCGGCCGTTTGTTGCCGGCGCCCGGAACGGGCTTGCCGGCACCGATGCCGCCGAGGTCTTCGATCACCTCGATCATCTTTGGGATGTCGCCCTTACGAGCTTGCTCTAACAAATAGAGAATTGGCCATGGACCCATCCAGACTTCCGTCGACCAGCAACCTGCCGCGCCCATTGCATAATAGGGGTAAAGCTGGGTTTGGTTGACGAACACACTAATCTTGCCGCGCACGATTTTTTGAAGATTCATGAAAGCTTGGGTGGTACGGTGGCTGTCTTTCATGCCGATGATGTTTGATTTCTTGACCAGTTCTCTGAACGCCGCCACCGGAATGGTGAACTTGTGGTTGCCTGGATTGTGATAAATCACGATGTTCAAGCTCGGAAACAGATCTGCGATGTCGTGGTAAAACTTGATGGCGTCTTGGACATGCAGCGTTTCGTAGTAAGGCACTCCGAGCAGAACTCCATCCGCACCGAGCTCCTTGACGAAATTCATCTTTTGAATCACTTCACGCGGGTTTGGACTGGTGCAGCCGAGAAACAGGGGCACACGCTTTTTCACCGCCTCCACAGTGGCGACACATAACGTTTTGAATTCGTCGAAAAGCAGGTTATAGCATTCGCCATATGTTCCGGTGGTGGCGATGTTGTTTACGCCATCCTTGATGATCTTATCGACGCCTTCTTTGAGATTGTCGACGGCAATCGTTTGCGTTGCTCGAATATCGGTTGCATCCGGGGTTGCGAATGCCGGCATCATCCCCAAAACACCATTCAGTTCGTTAGCGCTAATCATCGGATACCTCCCTAATCAAAGATTGTTAATTTGCGGTGGGTTGGCCGGGATTGCCAACCCCGTTCTGATTAACTCTTCGACTTGTTAACAGGTCTACGAATATCTTGTCAAACGAAATTCGCGGCGATTAGCCTCTCAACTTCATACGGTGTTCCATACTGGAGGAAAAACTGGAGCCACCCGCCGGAGTCGAACCGGCGACCTACTGATTACGAATCGCGAAATAATCGAGACCGACATCCAAAAGACCCAATTATTCCCTATGATAGGTTCAGCATCATGGGGTTTGGTTGGGTCTCTTGGAAAGCAGTTCTCGGACAGAAAACGGACAGCCAGGATTGGATCGATGGAGAATTTAGTCCAATCTTATCGCCAAGGCTAAACTGCGGGGGGGCGGCGCCTCAACTAACGTTGAGGCGCGGAAAACCAGGATGGCGACGCCGGTCAGCTTCAGCCGTTGGTTAGCCGGCGGAACTGCCAGCGAAGTCAACCTGCAATCGGTACTGCACAATCTCAACCCGTGGCGCCATGCCGGCGGCCCTGACGACCTCGCTACGAAGTTTCTGTGATCCACCATGCACCAAGATGCCCCGGACATCCTTTTTCTGGCCGGTCTCCTTTTGCAGCTTTCTCATATACCCGCGAAGTTGCGTGAGGTACTCGGGCATTGGGTCGCCCTGCTTGCATTCCACGATGACCGGCCTCTCCTTACGATCGAGCAGCAGCACGTCAGCGCGCGTTCGATCAGTAAAGACTTTCTCTCGCACTTTGGCATTTGGATACGGCACCAAGCCGTCCTCAAGATGATGGGGGTAGGCAGCAATGTAGTCCGACAAGGCTTTTTCGTACTTGAAGTGAAGTAGAGCGACCCAGTTTTTTTGGTTATTCATCGTGGCCCGAAGTTGGTTGAGAGTTCGCGAGCGAATTTGTGAGATCGTTGGTCGGAGTTCCCAGTTATTGAAGCGGGCGCCCTCGGGGAGAGCTACCACGAGGTCGCGACCGTCAGGGCCGCACTTCAAGTCCCAGCGCACGTAAATCCGCCTGCCCATTTGTCCAGTGGGGTTGTCTTTGCTTTTCGGCACAAGTGGTTCCCATTCGTCATCCTCAATGTGGATTTCGGTTACCTGACCGAGTCGGCTAACACGATTGCCCTTTAGCGCGACAACTATGAAGTCCCCGACAGCTATTTGAAGCAACCTGGCGCGAGCTAATTGCCAACCGCCATAATCCTTGGTCTTGCCGTGAAGCTTGTTGCCCCAATAAGGGGCGAAGCCGACGGCGACACACTGGTGGCGATACCACTGTTGCCAGAGGCCGGGAAAGTCGTCCTCCATCGCGTAAACTTTCCAAAGCGTCATAGTCGGGAACCGCTCTTGCTGGCTAACGTATAGCGTTTTATCCCTCAAAGCTTGGAGGCAATCAAGTTGCTTGATGGCACCGGAGTATCGGCAACAGGATAAAACGTGTTGGACTAAACCGCGGAGCAACGGTGGCGCTTCGGTTATGGGGATTTTAAGATGGCGTAGCCCCATCGAGTCTGGCGCCTGGTTAACGATGGAACGATCAGTGGGCGACGATTAATCTCAGTGCCGATGGTTTGTCCCTGATTGCGATACTGCGATGCGGCTTCAAAGCGAGTTTTGGCTGGCGC
>Ga0208454_1000033_pt1 | contig 108390 bp, 100 predicted proteins | sample EasRivMeERMZT100_FD_187530 | JGI IMG/M metagenome (GOLD analysis project Ga0208454, IMG submission 187530) | Soil microbial communities from meander-bound floodplain in the East River, Colorado, USA - East River MetaG ERMZT100 (SPAdes) (version 2) | ecosystem: Environmental > Terrestrial >...
GAACTGTTCGGCCACGAAAAAGGCGCGTTCACCGGCGCTCTCGACCGCCGCCTCGGCAAGTTCGAGCTGGCCGAGAGCGGCACGCTTTTCTTGGACGAGGTCGGCGACATCCCCGTCGAACTTCAAACCAAACTCTTGCGCGTGCTGCAAGATCACGAGTATAGCCGCGTCGGGGGCCGTGAAGTTCTGCACGCCGACGTGCGCATCTTGGCCGCGACCAATCAGGACCTGGACAAGGCCGTCAAAGAGAAACGCTTCCGTGAAGATCTCTATTTTCGCCTCAAGGTGATCCCGATCCGCCTGCCGGCGCTGCGCGAGCGGCGCGGCGATATACCGCTTTTAATCGGCTACTTCGTCGACAAGATCAATCGCGAGATGGGCCTGCAAATTTCCGGGGTGTCGCCGGACGCGCAAAAACTCCTCGAAGACCACTCCTGGCCGGGCAACGTCCGCGAACTGGAAAACACCCTGATCCGCGCCGCCGTCCTTTCGTCGGGGCCGATTCTGTTTCCCAAAGACTTCACCTTGCAGAACAAGCCGGTGAGCGCCACCCTGGAAGTGGATCAACTTTCCCTCGAAGAGATTATCCGGCATAAGCTGACCGATTACTTTCGCCGTATGGAGGGCGTCGACGTCGACAATCTCTACTCGCTGGTGATCGAACGGGTCGAACGGCCGCTGATTGAACTGACCCTCCATAGAACCAAGGGTAATCAAATCCGCGCCGCCCAGATCCTCGGCATCAATCGCAACACGTTGCGGAAAAAAATCGCCGACCTGCGCATCGAGCTCAAAAAGGAACCGTGAAAATGACGCTCGTTCTGCCGCCGCTTTACGCCATCCTCGATCCGGAACAAACCAAGGGTTGCGCACCAGAGTCGGTGCTGCGGCAACTGCTTGACGGCGGTGTGAAGATCTTGCAGCTTCGCGTCAAGGCGCTGGCGCCGCGAGATTTCTGCGCGCTGGCACGAGCAGTGCGCGCGCAAACCCGCGCCGCCGGCTGTCAGTTGATCGTCAACGATCGCATCGACATCGCGCTCGCCTGTGACGCCGATGGCGTGCATCTGGGGCAAGAAGATTTGCCGCTGGGCGTCGGTAAGAAACTCATGGGCCGAAAAATCGTCGGCATCTCCACCCACGATGTCGGCCAAGCCAAGGAAGCCGAACAAAACGGCGCCGACTACATCGGCTTCGGCCCGATGTTTGGCACAGCGACCAAGGACACCGGTTTCAGCGCCCGCGGTCTCGCCATGCTCCAAGAGATTCGCGCCGCGGTTAAAATTCCCATCGTCGCCATCGGCGGCATCACCGAACAAAATGTCCAACAGGTGTGGCAAACCGGCGCCGACTCGGCGGCGATCATCAGCGATATCTTGGGCTCGCACGACATAACCGCCAAAACCAAAAGAATCGTTGCGCTTCGGGTTAACCGTTAGTCGCCGACAATATGCCAAGAAACAACATGGCAACCAGCTTCACGACAACCGCCGACCGCCGTTACTTTGAAGACTACCTCCCCGGCGCGGTGCATGAGTTCGGCTCTATAAAAATCGACGAGCGGGAAGTGCTCGACTTCGGCCGGCGCTATGTGCCGCTCTCCTACCACGTCGACCCGGAAGCGGCGAAGCAAAGCATCTACGGCGGCGTGATCGCCAGCGGCTGGCACACCGCCGCCCTGATGATGCGCGTTTATGTTGAAAACTACCTCTCTCAAGTCGCCAACCTCGGTTCCCCCGGCGGCGACGAGTTGCGTTGGGACAAGCCGGTCTTCCCCGGCGACGAACTCTCGGTGCGCGCGACGGTCTTGGAAGCGCGCCGCTCCGAATCCCGCCCCGACCGCGGCATCGTCCGCACCTTCATCGAAGTTTTGAATCAAAAAAATCACGTCGTGATGAGTATGAAGATGGTGAACTTTGTGAAATGCCGAGAAAGCTCCGGGGGCGAAATAACCTGAGCACCTGTCGCGAATCGGACAACTTGCGCACAAAGGTTACATAAAGGGGAACATTGATGAAAATTCTGTGTCATCGGATTGCCCATGCGCTCCCTGCCTGTTTAGTTGCTCTGCTTTTGTCTTCGCTGTCGGCATTCGCCGCCGCGGCGCCGGCGAAATATGCCGTCGGCTACGCCACCTTCACGGCGCGCATCGTGCCGCTCTGGCTCGCCCAGGAGCAGGGCTTTTTTACCAAATACGGCATCGACGTGGAGCCGGTTTTTATTCGCGGCGCGCCGACCTTGGTCGCAGGGTTGGCCGCCGGCAGCATTCACATCGGCCGCACCGGCGGCAGCGCTATGCTCGCGGCGGTCGGCGCCGGCCATGATTTCAAACTCCTCGCCGCCTTTAACACACGCAACACCTACGATCTCGTCGTGCGGCCCAACATCAAGCGCGCCGAAGATTTGCGCGGCAAGACCTTCGCCGTCACCAGCATCGGCGGCACCAGTTGGATGGGTGTGTTGCTTTGGCTCGAGCACCTTGGCTTGGACCAGCAACGCGATAAAATTCGCTTCCAGGTGATCGGTGATCAGGCGGTGCAGGTTCAATGCGTCGAAAATGGTTTGTGCGACGCGGCGGTGGTCGACGGTGTGTTTACCAAGCAGCTCAAACAAAAGGGAATGACGGTTCTGGGGGAATACAGCGATCTCAAATCGTTGTTGATCGGCCAATCGATGGTGGTGTCGAACGCACTGCTGCAGCAGCGTCCCGAGGTAGCGGAGGCTTATTTGAAGGGAGAAATCGAGGCGTTAGTCTTTTCCCTCGCGCCGAAAAACAAGCCGGTGATTCTCAAAACCCTCTCGCGTTGGCTCAAGGTCGACGCATCCGGCGCCGAGGACGCCTACTTGGATCTCGTCCGCGGCGTCGACCGCAAGCCCTTCGCGTCGCTCGAGGGCTTGCGCAACGCGCAACGCATGCTGACGTTGCGCAATCCCAAAATCGGCGAAGTCAAAGCGGAAGCAATCATCGATAACCGCATCATGCGCAGGCTCGACGAGAGCGGTTTCATCGATAAGCTCTACGCGTTCTACGGCGCGAGCCCGAAATAGCCGACACGAATCGACCACCCGATTCCAGCGCCGCGAAGTAATAGCCAAGCCAAAGCCAAGCGGGGCGGGTTTGCAACTCGCGTCTAATATCCCTGTTCTTATTTTGCGTACTTTGCGTACTTTGCGTTCTTTGCGGCTAAATTTCCGAATCCGAGTTTTCTTACTCGGCGAACTCTGCGCCTCTGCGGTGAATAGTCGTCCCAAGGGCCGCTAGCTAACCAGCGCTAGATCCGCCCGAACCTAACGCAACCGGAGACACCAGTCAACGTGATTCTGTCAACTATGCGCCCCCTTTTGTCCCATTGATCATGGCGAAGAATGCATTTGCTCCGCGGCTTCAGTTGCAGATATATTCCGGCTGGTTTGACGGGAACGACGAATCACAACGGAGCGATTTATGCCCTATCTGAAGCGAGACGACGCTGAACTCTACTATGAAGTTCACGGCGACGGTGCGCCGTTGCTATTCTGCAGCGTTACCGGACTCGACCACCAAGCCTGGAAGTTTCATCAAGTGGAAGAATTCTCCCGCGATCACAAAGTCATCTTGTTCGACTATCGTGGCACCGGAAAGTCGAGCAAGGCCGTGCGGAAATATTCGATCAAGCTGTTCACCGACGATGCCGCGGCGCTTCTCGATCATCTAAATGTCGAGCAAGCGATTGTCTGTGGTCACTCCATGGGCGGTGTCGTAGCGCAACTGCTCGCCATCGACTATCCGCGGCTGGTCAAGAAACTTATCCTTGCCTCCAGTGGCTCAGCCCATCCGGGCGCCCACGGCATATCGTTCGCGATGTGCCGCGACATGGTGCGCCACGGCTTCGAAGCCTACATCCGCGAACACACCATCGAAACCGGCTGGACCAAAGAGTTTGTCGCGAAGAATCCTGAGGTAATCGAAAAATTTCTCCAGGTGCGAATGTCCGGCCTCGCGCCACTGGAAAATTACCTCCACTTCGTCCTGGCGCGCCAAGCGCACGACCACACGGATCGTTTGAAGAACATAAACGTGCCGACGCTTGTCCTGGTCGGCGACGACGAAAACCACGGTGCCACCGACAACACCCACTGGGCCGCCGCGCACCAACTTGCGCGCGCGATTCCGAACACCAAGCTCGTCGTGCTCGCGGGTGAAGGTCACCATTATCTGGCAACCAATCCAGCCGCCGCGCATAGAGCGATCCGAGAATTTATCGAAACTTAGAAGTCTCTTCGCCGATGACGATGGCCCATTTCGCTTTTCCGATATGACAACAACCGTTTTCCCCTACGGCTCATGGAAATCGCCGATCACGGCCGAACTGGTCGGGGGCGGCGAAATCGGTCTGGAACAAATCCGCATCGACGGTGACGGCATCTACTGGATCGAGCGCCGCGCGCAAGAAGGCGGCAGGAAAGTTATTGTCCGGCGCTCTGCGAATGAAGTAGTAACCGATATCACCCCAGCAGGATTCAATGCGCGCACTCGCGTGCACGAGTACGGCGGTGGTGACTACGCCGTAGCGGACCGAACTATTGTCTTCTCGAACTTCGCCGATCAACGGCTTTACGTGCAGCCGATCGACGCGCAACCGCGGCCGTTAACGCCGAGTGCTGCGCGGCGTTTCGCCGACGGACAGTTCGATCGGCGGAGAAATCTTTTTTACAGCGTCCGCGAGGATCACACGGGCGCTGGCGAAGCGGTCAACACCGTGGTGACTCTCGATCTCGACAGGGACGACGGCGGCACAGTCGTGCTTTCGGGGAATGACTTCTATTCTTCGCCCCGTCTCAGTCCAGACGCTTCGCAACTAGGCTGGCTCAGCTGGAATCATCCCAATATGCCATGGGACGGCACCGAGCTTTGGCTTGGGCAGTTAAACGGTGATGGCTCCGTGCGCGAGCGCCAGCGCATTGCCGGCGCTGTGAATGAATCCATCTGCCAGCCCCAGTGGTCGCCCGACGGCGTGCTGCACTTTGTTTCCGACCGCACCGGCTGGTGGAACCTCTATCGCTGGCGAGACAATCAAGTTGAAGCGCTGTGTCCGATGGAAGCTGAATTTGGCCAACCCCAGTGGGTGTTTGGCGGGTCGCTTTACGGCTTCGCATCCACAAAGCAGATCGTCTGTAGCTACAGCAAGAACGGCAATGACTATCTCGCCACGCTGGACACGGAAACGAAAACATCGCGCGAGATCGAACTCCCCTATTCCGCCATTTCCCAAGTGCGCGTCGCAGCCGACCGGGTCGTATTCATCGGCGCGTCTGCGACCGAGCCGAGCGCCGTTGTGGTTTTGGATCTGTCGACCAAAAAACTCGAAGTATTGCGCAGATCGCGCCAAGCGACTGTCGAAGCCGGCTATCTTTCCGAAGCGCGGGCGATCGAATTCCCGACCGAACAAAGCCGGACAGCGCACGGCTATTTCTATGCGCCAAAGAATTGCAACTACGCCGCACCGGCAAACGAAAAACCTCCGTTGCTGGTCATGAGCCACGGCGGACCAACTTCATCGAGCTCCGGCTCGTTGAAATACTCGATTCAATATTGGACGAGCCGAGGCATCGCCGTGCTCGATGTGAATTATGGCGGTAGCTCCGGTTACGGCCGCGCCTATCGCGAAAGATTGAATGGCAAGTGGGGCGTCGTCGATGTCGACGACTGCGTCAACGGCGCGCGCTATCTCGCGGAGCGCGGCGAAGTCGATGGCAGTCGCCTGGCGATCCGCGGCGGCAGCGCCGGTGGCTACACGACGCTCTGCGCTCTTACATTCCGCGACGTGTTCAAAGCCGGCGCCAGCCACTACGGCATTAGCGATCTCGAAGCGCTCGCCAAAGACACCCACAAGTTCGAGTCGCGCTATCTTGACCGCTTGATCGGCTCCTACCCCGAACGGCGCGACATATACCTTCAACGCTCGCCGATTAACTTCACTGATAAACTGAATTGTCCCATGATCATCTTCCAAGGACTGGAAGACAAAGTCGTCCCGCCCAATCAAGCCGAGAAAATGGTCGCAGCCGTGCGCGCGAAGAATTTGCCGGTGGCCTATATCACCTTCGAAGGCGAACAGCACGGTTTTCGCAAAGCCGAAAACATCAAGCGCGTGCTTGAGGCAGAGCTGTATTTCTACTCGAAGGTGTTCGGCTTCGAATTGGCCGAACCGGTTGAACAGGTCGAGATCGAGAATCTGTAAACCACGAACGGGAATAGATTCTCGTGATTGTCCGTCGTTCCGGGCAAGCTGGCGATCGCCGGCGCGACCCGGACTCCAGGTGGGGAGAGGTCCCGGACTTCCCTGCTGTGCCAGGTTCGCGCAAGCCACCGGCTACCTGTGCTAACATGCGCCCAAAGATTCGCAGTTGGGAAAGAAATCTATGAATGTTGTTCGACACAACACGCCAGCAGAGTTTCTCAATCTGGCAGGAGCTTGGCTTGAAACTGCCGAGGCTGAAAACAACCTGATTCTCGGCATCGCAGGATTTTTTGCATCATCTGCGGCAGTGCCGAATATTCAGCCCTACTTTCTGACGATTGAAAACAAAGGAACTATCCTTGGCGCCGCGCTAATGACCCCGCCGCGGCAACTTTTGATTGCCGATATGGCCGATCCCGCGGTCATTGCGCTTGCTGACTACATGTTGGCGGAATCAGCGCCGGTTCCCGGTTTGGTCGGTCGTAATTCCAAAGCCGAGTTATTTGCCAATTATTGGACGAACCGAACCGGACGATCCTGCCGTCCAAAAAGGAGTGATCGCCTTTACGTCTGCGAAACTGTCGAGCCACTGAGCTCTCCGCCTGGACGATTGCGACCAGCATTAAGGGACGACCAAACGCTACTTTCGCAGTGGTGCGTCCAATTCTGCCTGGATGCCGGAATCGAAGACGAGACAGTCCATTTCAAAGCGCGCCTGCCGAGCATGATCACCAACGGCTCTTTATTCATTTGGGAGAACAATGACGCGGTCGCTATGGCTGGCTTCGCGCGCCAGACATCTCATGGTATCGCAATATCGTGGGTGTACACGCCTGCGCATTTACGCAGGAGCGGCTATGCAACATCTTGCGTCGCCGCGCTTACACAAAGGATGCTCGACTCCGGCAAAAAATTCTGTTGCCTTTATACCGATCTCGCCAACCCGACATCGAATAGCATTTACCAGAAGATCGGCTACCGACCGGTGTGCGATGTGCAGCATTGGATATTTGAATAAATGGAAAAGATAACCTTGATATTGCCGCCTGGTCAATTCCAAACAATACGGCTTATCCTTCGACGACCACGCATGTCCGACGCCGACGACATCTTCGACAACTACGCCAGCGATCCGGAAGTCACTCGGTACGTAACCCCGCGTCCCCACGAAGATCGAAGCAAGGTTGCACCATTTTTGCAGTCTCGGCTCGCCAGATGGGATTCCGGTGAAGAGTATTCACGGGTACTCACGGTACCTCCAGAAGATCGGGCTATTGGTATGATCGGTTGGCGCTGCGAGAGGATTGACCTTTGATGTTTCTACGACCAATTTTGCATGCATTGGTTTGCGCGTTAGCTATCGTCACGCCGTTGCTGCTTCACGGCAGCACTCACGCACAGGTAGAACGTCCAAATGCCGCCGCCGCAGCGCTCCACGCGCTCTTCGCCAGCGAGTGGGACTATCAGATGGAGCAGTATCCCACTTGGGCCTCGACCTTGGGCGACCGGCGTTGGAACGACCGCTGGAGCGATAACAGCCTCGAAGCGATCACCCGGCGCCATGATCATGATCGGGAAGTTCTTGCCAAGCTGACAAAGATCGATCGCGCTGCGCTTTCGGCGTCTGATCGATTGAACTACGACCTGTTCAGGAAGAGTTACGATGATCGAATCGAAGGCTTTCAATATCGCCGCTATTTGTTGCCACTCAATCAGCTCGACGGTGTCCACACCGTAAACCAGTTGGCCGAAGCGCTCCGTTTCTCCACGCTCAAGGATTATGAGGATTGGCTTGCGCGGCTTAAGACTCTGTCCGTTCGAATCGAACAAAATATCGCGTTGATGCGCCAGGGCATCAAGGAAAGAATCGTCTTCCCCAAGATCGTCTTGCAGCGAGTGCCGGCGCAAATCGATCATCAAATCGTCAGCGACGCCAAAGCGAGCCCGCTCTATAAACCATTCACGCGATTCCCCGATTCGATAGCGGCGTCAGACCGAGCCCGCCTCGCGCAAGCGGCCCAGGAGATTCTCGCCGCGCAAGTCATCCCGGCCTATCGCCAGCTGAAAGATATCTTTATCAATGATTACTTACCCGCGGCAATGGATCCTGTCGGGGTCTGGCAGCTGCCCAACGGCGCGGCGCTGTACGCCCATGCCGTGCGCCAACACACGACGACAAATTTGACACCCAAGGAAATTCACGAGCTCGGCTTGAACGAAGTGCGGCGCATCCGCGCCGAGATGCAGAGTCTGATCGATAAGATAGGATTCAAGGGTTCATTCGCCGAGTTCGCCGCCTTTCTACGCCGCGAGCCAAAATTTTATTTCCGAAGCGAGAACGAACTGCTCGACGCCTATCGGGCGATGAGCCGGCGTATCGACCCGGCACTCGTGAAACTTTTTCGCACGCTCCCGCGCATGCCCTACGGTATCGATCCCATCCCCGCCAACATCGCGCCCGACAGCCCGGCGGCTTATTACCGCGGCCCGGCGGCAGACGGTTCGCGCGGCGGAACATTTCTCGTGAACACTTTTAAACCCGAGATTAGGCCCAAGTATGAAATGATGGCACTGACGCTGCACGAGGCGGTGCCGGGACATCACCTGCAGATCGCGCTGGCCATGGAGCAGCAAGGCGTGCCCAACTTTCGCCGCTATGGCGGCTACACCGCGTTCGTCGAAGGCTGGGCGCTTTATGCCGAGTCCCTCGGCGAGGAGATGGAACTGTACGATGATCCGTATTCGAAGTTCGGCCAGCTCATTTATGAAATCTGGCGCACCAGCCGGCTGGTCGTCGACACCGGCATGCACTACCTGCGCTGGGACCGGCAGAAAGCGATCGACTTCATGGTCGAAAACACTGTCAAACACGAACTGGAAGTTGCGGCTGAAATCGACCGCTACATCGTCTGGCCCGGCCAAGCGCTCGCCTACAAGATCGGCCAGCTGAAAATTTCTGAACTACGAAGCAAAGCGAAACTGGCATTGGCCGACAAGTTCGATATCCGCGACTTCCACGACGAGTTGCTCAAAGACGGTCCGCTGCCGCTCGATCGGTTGGAGAGTAAGATCAGTGCGTGGATCGACAATCAGAAAATGCGATGAATTACAGCACCGTCATTTTCGATTTGTTCGGCACCTTGGTTAACGACTTCATGTCGGCGGCGGGTCAAAGTCACGATGAACTCGCGGCGATACTCGGCGTGCCTTATGAACCCTTCATGAAACAGTGGCGCGAGATAACCGGACGACGGACGATGGGAGAGTTTCAGACTGTCGAGGCCAGCATAGAACATGTCTGCAGCGCACTCGGTGTCACGGTAAATGGGGAACAATTGGCCAAGGCCGTGGAGTTTCGCTTGGACTACACCCGGCGTGCTCTCGTGCCTAGGCCAGATGCCATGGCAACATTAGCTCAACTGAAACACACCGGCTTCAAGGTCGGCTTGCTCAGCAATTGTTCCATCGAGATTCCCATCCTCTGGCCGGAGACCCAATTCGCCGACCTGTTCGATTCCACAGTCTTCTCTAGCCGCGAACGAATCAAGAAACCGGCGCCGGAAATCTACCACCTCGCTTGCGAGCGCCTGGGCGTGGGACCTGAAGAATGCTTGTACGTGGCCGACGGAGAAAATCACGAGCTAAAGGCTGCCGCGGAAGTCGGCATGAGCCCAGTGTTAATCCGACCCACGTCACACGAACCTCGCGGTGAATTGCGCCAGGAAGCGAGAGAGTGGCAAGGGCCAAGTATTTCTGCGTTATCCGAAGTGTTGGAACTTGCCGGCATGAATCGCAGATCATGAACTCCCAACAGCAAACTGTTAGAGAGTAAAACGACAACTTTCCGTAATCTGGATACCATCACTATTGGCGACGCCAGAAAAGCCGACTTGCCCGCCATCGTCGCGCTATCTACAACCCCGGGCGATTTGGCGCGCATCGCGAAGCTAGACGGCGTGGAGCGAGATCTGATAATTGTCGGGCAGCGCGTTGTTCCTTGGCGCAAGACCGGAATTCGCGAGGTGTGAGAAATCACACATCCTCGCAACCCCGATTTCATGGAGAAACCTAATCGCATCATCGACTTCGAACCTAAAGAGCGCATCCTTGCGAAAGCAAAGCAATACGTCGAATCCGTCGAACTATTCCTCAACGAGCGCGATCAAGCGATTCCCTTGCTCTTGAGAGCCCTCAAGCACGCTGACGGGGAGCTCAAAGCTGAAATACTCTTTCTGCTCGGCACTTTCGCCAAAGAACAAAGCATTGGGCCGTTGTACGAGATCATGACCGATGGCACGGAAGTCGAAGAAATCCGCCAACACGCTGCGATCCAGATGAGCGTCATGGGTCCATTATTGAAAGATCCACAATCGTTGATCGACAAGCTCCTCAAGGATATCGCAAGCGCGGATGCCGATCTGAGACTCCACGCAACCTTCGCCTTGGGATGGAAGGGAAACGTTGAGGCTGGGATTCCTCTGATCGAGCGGCTCTATGACAGCGACGATCGTGTTCGGCAAACGGCGGTGAATGCGCTGTGCAATCTTCGCGACGATAGAATCCTGCCGCTGCTGCTGGAACGGCTGGAGCACGGCGATTCAGAGCAAAAGCACTGCATCCTGCTCAACCTCTGGCGCTTCACTGCGAAACGGCAAGAAGTTATCGACGTCTACTTGAAATGCCTGCAATATGACAACCCCGACATGCGCTTCGACGGGTTGGCCTGTTTGGGGCTGTTAGTCGAGGTGCGAGATCACATCCAAGTTTACAGAAAACTCCTCAAAGATCCGGACCCGAGAATTCGCGGCTTGGCTATAAAAAGACTTCACGAAGACGCGAGCGACGCGGCATTGCAATCGTTTCCAAGGGAGATTGAAGCCCTGCTCGATGATCCTGATATGGAAGTGAAACGAGCAGCGCTAAAGATTCTCACAAAGCGTGTGTGAGTCCACGCGTCAATTGGTTTTATTTGGTGCTTTTTTGCTTCAGAGTTTAATTATCCGCAAGGCCGAAGTTCAAGATGCCGCTAGCCTCGTCGCGGCAGAGCAAGAAACCGCACGGACACCAGGCCTGCTCGTGTCTCGTCCCCATGAACTGACTCGCGCAGCGTTCGAGCAAAAGATCGTCGACCTTTCCAAGCTTGGCCGTTATGTCGTCGTGGAGAAGGACGGCAGAATCGTCGGTCATGCTCTGTTGGACCCGATGCGTCTCGAAGCAATCTCCCATGTCTTTAGGCTCACGATCGTCGTCCATGCTAATTTTCTCGAGCAAGGAATCGGCTCGGCTCTCATGCGCGATCTCTTGGATTGGGCCGAGCAAACCCCAGCGGTTGGCAAGATCGAGTTGCTCGTCCGCGCGACCAACGCGCGCGCGATTCGACTCTATTCGAAGCTGGGATTTGTTGAAGAAGGCCGATTCAGAAACCGCGTGCGTTTGCCGGATGGGCGCTTTGTCCATGATGTCAGCATGGCATGGTTCCCGACAAACCGGCATTTTTAAAATGGTCCACTGGCCGCGAGACACCTTCCGATCTTGTTCCGTATCCTCGACGCGGTATGTTAATCTTCGGCGAGCCAGCAATTCGATATAGAAGGTAAGCAAGCATGCCACACAAGCCACCGGAAACTTTTGATCAGCCTCAGGGCTTTTTGTCCCTTGCCAAAAACGTCGGCATCAAGGACACCACGCTCGACTTAACCGTCATTTATTCCACCGTCCGCGCGCGCGCGGCGGCGATGTTTACGCGCAACCGTTTTCCCGGTGCGCCGGTGATCGTTGGTCGAAAACATATCGCCAACGGTTTTGTCCAGGCCTTGGTGATCAACAGCAAGAACGCCAACGTCGCCATGGGCAAACAGGGCATCGAAAATGCTGTTGAGACCTGCCGCATCGTTGGCGCAGAACTCGGCATCGATCCTTACGACGTGCTGCCATTCTCCACCGGCGTCATCGGCCGGCCGTTGCCGATGGATAAGATTCGCGCGGGCTTGCATGGCATCAAGAATGAATTGCAGCCGGACAATCTGAAACTCGCCGCCGAAGCGATCATGACCACCGACATGTATCCGAAATACATCTCCGTGCAGATTGGCAAGGCGACCATCGCCGGCATCGCCAAAGGCGCCGGCATGATCGAACCGAACATGGCAACCATGTTGGTTTATCTAATGACCGATGCGGAATTGCCGAAGACGGCGATGCGGCCGATGCTCAAGAGAGTCGTCGATCGCACGTTTAACAGCATGAGCATCGACACCGACACCAGCACGAGCGACACGGTCGTACTGATGGCCAACGGACTCGCCGGCAACGTGAGGCTGCCGCAATTTGAAAAAGGTCTTTTAGAAGTCTGCGAATTTCTTACACGCGAAATCGCCCGCAACGGCGAAGGCGTGACCAAACTCATCACAGTCGACGTGAGAGGCGCGAAGAGCCCAATGCAGGCGAAAAAAGTCGCCAAGCTCGTTGCCAACTCGCCGCTGGTCAAAACCGCTGTGTACGGTTGCGATCCCAACTGGGGCCGAGTCATCATGGCGGTTGGCAAGAGCTTCGATCCGAGCATCGATCCGGCCAAGACTACAATCCGCTTCGGCGACACCAGTGTCTTCAAAAAAGGTTTGCCAGTGGACTGCGATCTCGAAGCGCTGCGGAAATATTTAAGTCAGCCCGAAGTTTCCATCGGCGTCGAGCTCGGGATCGGCAAAGCGGCGGCGCGCGTCTGGGGCTGCGATCTCACCGAAGGCTACGTCAAAGAGAACGCTTACTACACGACGTGAATTAGGTCGTGCTCGTGGCTCGCGTTCGTGTCGGAAAACTCTCAATCCGATCAAACGCAATTGAGAAGGAATCGTTTCATGAATCAACAGCTAGCCAACTTTTTGTTGAAGGGCGGCCGCCTGATCGATCCGGCAGCCAACCGAGACGGACTATTCGACGTATGCGTGCGTAACGGCAAGATTGAAGCGATAGGCAAAAATCTCACCTCCAGTGGCTTTACTGTCCTCGACGTTAAAGATCAAATTGTCACGCCGGGATTGATCGACGTCCATCTCCACTTGATGAAAGGTCTTGGCGCCTTCGGCGTCGACCCGGATATTTTCGGCGTCGGCTCGGGCGTGACCACCGTCGTCGACGCCGGCAGCGCGGGGCACACGCTGCTCAATGTCTTTCGCAACTACGTCACCGACAACGCCAAGACACGTGTGTTGAATTACATCAATCTCTCGACGCTCGGCGGCGTGAGCGGGCCAGGCTATACCATTCTCGCTGATCCGCGATTAATTGATGAGGCGAAGATCGAGCAGGCGGTCGAAGCCAATCGCGATATCATCGTCGGCATCAAGATCATGGCCACCGGCGGCGCGCTGGGCGCACAAGGGTTGAAACCGCTGGAGCGCGCGCGCAAGCTCGGCGATGAGCTAAAAATTCCGCTGTTGGTTCACATCGGCGAGAGCTGGAGCAAAGGGACCGAACCGGTTGCCGTCGGCGACGTGCTCAAGTATTTACGCGCTGGCGATATCGTCACCCACATGTTCACCGTCCATCCCGGCGGCCTGCTCGACGGCAACGGTAAGCTCTGGCCGCAGGTGCGCAACGCCAAAGCGTCCGGCGTGCTGATGGACGTCGGCCACGGTCTGCATAATTTGAATTTCGATGTCGCCCGCAAAGTGCTCGATCAAGGGATCCATCCCGACGGCGTCTCCACCGACGGCCACCGCGGCAACCGCGCCGGCCCGGTGTACGATCTACCGACGACCATGGCGAAGCTCATGGCCTTGGGATTTTCGTTAAACCAAGTAATCGAAATGGCGTCCACAAACGCGGCGAGACTGCTCGGCAAAAGCGGCAAGCTAGGGACGCTGCGCGTCGGTGACCAAGCGGAAATTTCAGTCTTGAAAATCGAAGACCGCGACTGGAAAGCCGTCGACTCACAAAAAGGTATGATCCCCGCGCGCCAAACTATCACGCCCGTCTACGCCATCCGCGGCGATACCATCTACGAGCCGCTGCCGGTCGCAAGACCGTAGGAATATTTCATCGCAAAGAACACAGGGAACGCAAAGTTAATAAAAGCAGAGCGACTGGGAGAATTCACCGCACAATTTTCGAACGAACCGCCGGCACAAATAAACGGAGCATTTCGCCTACGGGGTATTAACCCCGTACGCGACTAAAGGGGATGCTCGCCCCCTTTGGATTCCCCATTTAATTGGTCCCCGCAGCAAGCTGCGGGGAATTATTGGATTAAACGAGGCCACTTCAAGGGCGGGGTACAATCCGCCCCTACGATTCAGAAATCTTTTTTGCGTACTTTGCGGTTAAACAATCTTAACGTCGTCGTCGCGTCGTCGTCGAGCCAAAGATCGATCCCAACACACCTCGGATAATCTCTCTGCCGACTTGGCTGCCGATCGCATGGGCGGCGCTTTTCGCCAACGCTCCCGCCAATTTGCCAGCCTGATCCTGCCATCCTCCGCTTTGCGCTGGCGCCTGTCCCGCTTCCGCCTGAGGCGCGCGGGCTTTCAGCATTTCATAGGCCGACTCGCGGTCGACAGTTTTTTCATAGTGACCGTACAACGTCGATTGTTTGACCACTTGCTCTCGCTCGCTGGCCGCGAGCGGCGGCAGCTGGCTTTGCGGCGGGTAGATCAGCGCGCGGTCGACAACGTTAGGTTGGCCTTTCTCATTGAGAAACGACACCAGCGCCTCGCCGACGCCGAGCTCGGTGATTGCGCTTTCGACATCAATATCGGGATTCTGCCGAAATGTTTGTGCCGCCGCTTTCACCGCCTTCTGGTCGTGCGACGTGAACGCCCGCAGCGCATGCTGCACGCGATTGCCTAACTGGCCAAGCACCACATCCTGGACATCGAGCGCATAGTGCGTGACAAAGTAGACGCCGACGCCCTTGGAGCGAATCAAGCGAATCACCTGCTCGACTTTCTCAAGCAGCGCGGCGGGCGCGTCATCGAACAACAGATGCGCTTCATCGAAAAAGAATACCAACTTGGGTTTCTCCGGATCGCCGACCTCCGGCAAGCGCTCGAACAATTCGGAGAGCAACCAAAGCAAGAACGTCGCGTAAAGTTTCGGCGCGTTGGTCAGCTTGTCTGCGCTGAGGATGTTGATGACGCCGCGGCCAGATCCATCGGTTTGCATCAAGTCTTCCAAGTCGAGGGCCGGCTCGCCGAAGAATTTGTCGCCGCCCTGCTCTTCCAGCGCCAACAGACCGCGCTGGATCGCACCGATGCTTGCGGCCGAGACATTACCGTATTGGGTTTTGAACTGCGCCGTGTTGTCACCGACGAACTGGAGCATGGCGCGCAAGTCTTTGAGATCGAGCAACAACATCCCGTTGTCGTCGGCGATTTTGAACACCAGCGTGAGAACACCGCTTTGAGTTTCGTTAAGGTTTAGCAGACGCGCCAACAGCAGCGGCCCCATATCGGACACCGTTGTCCGCACCGGATGGCCCTGCTCACCATACAGGTCCCAAAAGACGGTTGGGAAGCCGGCCCATTGAAAATTCTTGACGCCGAGCTGCGCGACGCGCTCGCTAACCTCGGGGTCGGCGCCTCCGGGCCGGGCGATGCCCGAAAGATCGCCTTTGACATCGGCCATGAAAACCGCCACACCGTTCTGGCTGAGTTGCTCCGCGATCACGCGCAAGGTTACGGTTTTGCCGGTTCCGGTGGCGCCCGCGATCAGCCCATGGCGGTTCGCCATTCGAAGCAACAAGCCGCATTGTTTTTTTCCTTGGGCTAACAGCAACTCGGTGGCCATGGTCGGAACCTCCATTATTTCAGCAACTTATGAAGTCGTATGAGTTCGCGTCTGCTTGAGAAATTTAGTCAATTCATATATAAACCACATACAGCGTGAATGAAATCTCTGACTCACGCGTCCAAGTCACCAGAATGAATCAGTTGAATCGTGTCGAGTGGAGGGCGATACGGTCATCGTTTTGTTCCAAAATTAACCACATGTATTCACGAAGGGGGATTACTGAATGAAACGTTTTCTGGCCGTACTAGTTGCTTCGATGTTTCTTACCTCGGCGGCTTACGCCGCGGATGCCACGAAAGAAGAGAAGAAAGCTGATGCTAAAGCCACGAAGGAAACCAAAAAGGCTGAAGCCAAGAGCAAAGGCGACGCGGTGAAGGCTGAAGGCAAAGCCAAGGGCGCAGATACCAAAGCCGGCGCCATGGGTGATGAGAAGAAATCAGAGAAGGCTAAGGTTAAAACCGATGAAAAGGCGAAAGGCGAAGAAAAGAAGGCTAGCAAGTAAACTTTTCATCTCGTATCGTATCGATCGAGCAAGGTGGCCCTCCCCATCTTGCTCGATATTTTTTGCCCGCTATTTTTGCGAATCCCACGCACAGCCCCTCATACACGAAACAGAGCTTTAATCACGCGTCGGGCCCCCAAGCTATTCCCCCCCCAGCGGTTTTTTCTTGAGCCTCTAACCGCGCTGCGCTATAAAATTGAATCGAGCAGAAATTTCTAGCGTCCAATCGAGTAGATTGCTGATCGCGCTGATGGGAGGGCAGCGTGATCGCGCCACAACATTAACCCGCAAACCAAATACGGAGGACTCATCGATGAAAAAATTACTCGGTTTATTAATTGCTAGCGCGTTTCTCGCCGCTAGTTCGATGGCGTTGGCCAAGGATTATCAGGTTACCGGGCCAGTGGTTGACGTCAAAGACGACGTGATCATTGTCAAGAAAGGCAACGATAATTGGGAAATCGCCCGCGACAAAGACACCAAAGCTACTGGCGAAATCAAAAAAGGCGATAAAGTCATGATCAAGTACAAAATGATCGCCACCAGCATCGAGGGCAAGCAAGCTCCGAAAGGCAAGACCGACGACAAAATGAAAGTCGACGCCAAAGCTAAGACCAAGTAGGTTTCGACACAAACCTTCCCTCTCTCCGCTGCAACGGGCCGCCCAGCACGGCCCGTTGCTGTTTTCGCTGGCTTTTCTTTTCCACGGACATTTGTTAACTTTGCCGAACCAAATCATCGAGGGATCAATGTACATGGATGCACGCCCGGAAGTGGTCATCGTTCATAGCTCGGATCTTCATTTAGGAACCGACGACAGTTTTAGCGACCGCGATCGCTTGGCGAACCTACCCAAAGTGCTCGACACAGCATTATTAGTTGAGGCGAATGTCGTCCTGCTCGCGGGTGATTCATTCGATAATCACCGTCAACCCGTCGAGCTTCTTGAACGCGCCGCGCAGATTCTGCGCGATTACGCGAGACCGGTGGTGATCCTGCCCGGCAATCATGATCCACTGACGCCCGACTCCGTCTACCGCCGAGGCGGCCTCGGCGATGTCGCCAACGTCAGCATCCTCGGTCTGAATGCTGGCAAGGCCGTGTTGTTTCCGGAATTTGATCTGGAAATCTGGGGCCATGCCCATTTCGATTATACCGACATGTCGCCGCTGGCCAATCCGCATCCCCGCACGACCCGCTGGCAGCTGGCCGCCGCCCATGGCCACTATGTCGACGAAGCACGCGATCCCAATCGCATGATCGGCTCCTGGCTGATTCACCGCGAAGAACTGCTCGCCACCGGCGCCGATTACGTCGCGCTGGGCCACTGGAATCAGTCCACACCGGTGGGCAACGGGGACGTCAACGCGCATTACTCGGGATCACCGGAATATACTGGAACGGTCAACGTAGTCCGGTTCAAAAAAGACGGCACCGTTGAAGTGAGCAAGGCCCAACTGCGCTAGTTTGGCCGTCGATCGTCATACTGCCTGCACCCGGTCCACTTTGCATAAGCGCGCAAAAACCAGCTAACGCATACGCTTCGCTTTCCGCTGTGATGCGAACCCTCATCCTCGCGACCCTGTCCATTTTATTCGCCGCGTTGAACGATTTCGCGATCGCCGCGCAGCGCAGCAGCGGCTCTTTCGATGAGCGCACGGTCGCAGGATTTTATCGCGGCAAAGTCGTGCGCATCGTCGTCGGCTTTCCGCCGGGCGGAGGGGCCGATGTCTACTCGCGCTTGATCGCGCGTCATCTCGGCCGCTTCATTCCAGGTAACCCGACGCTCGCTGTCACCAACATGCCTGGCGCCGGAAGCATGATTGCCGGCAACTACATCTATAACAGCGGCGCCAAAGACGGCACCGAAATCGGCATGCTCAACGGCGCGGTGATTCTCGAACAGCTTTTCGACAATGCCGCGGTTCATTTCGACATGGCCAAGTTTCGCTATCTCGCCGTGCCGGTCAATGAAACCTACGTGATGATTGTGACTCGGCGGTCAGGCGTCACGAAGTTCAGCGATTTGCTGGGAGCGAATTCCAAGCAGATGAATCTCGGCGCCATTCCTAACTCGACCTTGGAACATGCGCCGACCTTGCTGCGCGATGCGCTCAATGCCAATTTGAAAGTCGTATCGGGCTACAAAGGCAGCGCGGACATTCGCCTCGCCGTCGACTCCGGCGAGGTCGGCGGATTTTTTAATCCATGGAGCACGGTCAAACCGAGCAGCCCGGATAAGTTCAAGAGCGGCGAATGGTCAGTGCTCGCCCAGCTCACGGACCAGCCGCTGCGCGATCTGCCATCGAGTAATATCCCATCGATTCCCGACCTGACCAAAGATGAAAGCCAGCGCATGTTGCTCCGCTACGGCACCAGCGCGCCCAATCAGTTCGGCAAAGTCTATATGCTGCCGAGAACCGTTCCCGGCGACCGCGCCGCCGCGTTGGAAGCAGCGTTCGCCAAAACTCTCGCCGACAAATTTTTCTTGAGCGACGCGGAAAAAGGCAAACTTGAGATCACACCGATTTACGGCGAGACAATTATACAAATCGTCACCGACTTCCTCGCCATGCCGTCCGCCATCAAGGAAAGACTGAAGCGCTCGATCAAGCCACGCGGTTAATTCCGAATCATCCCACGTCACAGCAACGGCAAATCTTACCGCGTAATGACACTGTCATGCTCACACGAGTGTAAGCTTTGTATACACAGATGCCTCGCGTAAGCGCCTGAAACGGTGTGCCTTTTCTCAGCGTTTTTGCCGAACGCAAAATTGTCAAGTTATCTTACAAATGCCTCGTTAGCGCCCTAGAATTTACTCAATCAATTCAGCGATTTCAATTTTGGCACCGAAAATGCGTCATTCTGCGCTCGATAGCTAAACAAACCGCCAAAAGGGTAAGTACTTATGCAAGATACCAAAAAGCTGATCACTGCTTGCTTGGTCGTAGTTGCCATTATGTGCATGACAAAAATCTCTTCGGCCAGTCCAGCTCTGGGGCCACAGCCTTGGGGGTTGTTTGGGTTTGATGGCGTCGGAACTCCGGCAGTTACGTGCCTCCCTACCGAGTGTACTCAGATCAGTGCAAACGCATTTTACCTGGGAGACGCACCTTGGACATTTACCGGATTTGGCTTCCTGATCGTCCAGGATGCTTTCTTGATTGGCGATCAGTTCGAGGTGTTCGATAACGGCGTCGACATCGGCGACACCTCCACACCGATCGGCTCGGGCAATTGCGGTATCGATCCCGATCTATGTTTCGAGAATGACAACGTTAGCAAAGGTATCTTCCCCCTGCTTGACGGTATCCATTCTTTCACGATGACACAGATCGCCGGAACAGCTGGCGCGGCTTACTTATGTGTCAGTACGAGTCGCGAGAGTTGCTCTCCGGTGCTGGCACCGGAGCAGGTACCCGAACCGACGTCCATGATCCTTCTCGGATTAGGTCTCGCCGGAGCGTTCTATTGGGTCCAGCGGCCCCGGCTTAGCAAGGTGTTGGTCCTGATTGCGCGCCAACGCCAGCGACGTTGACCGTGGCGCAGCTCCCGACAACGGAAAATGCTGATCTCGCGTCGCAGACCAACTTTTCTTAGGCCATGACATGCGTTGATTGTCTCAATATATCCAGTGCGCGCGTAAAAATGTCTTCCAAACTACGAAGCTGACGAAGAGCACGAAGAACGGGGAACCGGCTTGGCAATGCCACCGGATCACAACGGGTTACTTCTTCCTTCGTGCTCTTCCTGAGCTTCGTAGCGCAATTTTGTAAGGGTCGACCTCTGAGCGATATCGAAGTTGCTATAGTTCGCTTGACCGCCGCAACTGCCTTTTGGGTCTAATCCAGCGAGCCCGCGTGCGCAAAATCGACAGGGGCAGCGGGATTTGTGTCGACGACATTTCCTTCTACGCCGGTAGCAGCAAGCGCGCCTCATCTGCATCCACGACCGGATTCTTCGGGCGCTTGCGCTCGAGCACACGGATCACTTCGGTGGCCGCGCCCCATTCGCCGCGCTCGGTCGCTTCCAACGTTAGCGCGCCTATATGCGGCGTCCACAGCACGTTGTCCAACTTGAACAGTGGATGATCTTTTCTTGGCGGCTCGTCGGCGATCACGTCTAACGCCGCGCCCGCGATTTTTTTCTGCTGCAACACCTGGCATAGCGCGTCCTCGTCGACGATGCCGCCGCGCGCCGCGTTGATCAAATAAGCCGACGGTTTCATCAGCGCCAGTTCATTCGCCCCAACCATGCCCCGGGTCTCACGATTGAGCGGGCAATGAATCGTCACGAAGTCCGCATCGGCGAGCAGCTCGCTCAAACTCAACCATTTTCCACCGAGTGCCGTGACGTGGAACTCCGGAATGTACGGGTCGTAGACCAGTAAATCCATTTCAAAAGCGCGAGCGCGCAGCGCCATGCGCGCGCCGATGTTGCCCATGCCGACGATGCCGAGCGTCTTGCCCGCGAGCTCCGTGCCGATAAATTTCAGATAATCACTCCAACGGTTTTCTTTGACCGCGCAGTCAGCCGCATGGGTGTGGCGCACCAGAGCGATCAATTGGCCGAAGACTAATTCGGCGACCGACACCGAGTTGCTACCGGGCTGGTTTGTCACCCAAACTTTTAACTCCTTCGCGGCCTCGAGATCGACCCGCGACGGGTCGACGCCGACGCCGGTGCGTGAGATGATCTTTAACCGCCCGTCGCTTTTTTCCATCTGCTCACGGGTAATTTTGCCCTTGCGGCTGATCACGCCATCCACCCGAACCACTTCCAACTCCCAGCGCTCGGGCTCGACCCACGGATTGACAACCACCAGCTCGACACGCTCACGCAGCCACTTGAGCACTTCCGGTTGGAACTCTTCGACTAACACTCGGCCTAGCGACATGTATTTATCCTCCGCTCATTCCAAAATGAATGGCCCCATTCTAAACGCGCCCGGCGCGGAATGCCACGGCGAATCAAGTCAAATCGCAAGCGGGGTTTGAACCCCGCTCGCGACCAAAGGGGATGCTCGCCCCCTTTGGTAACCCCATTTAATTGTGCCCGCCGCAAGAGGCGGGGTTAGATGGAATCAATCGTCTCAGCAACCGCGAATAGAGTTGCTTCAGCACCCGATACCGCTATACTAGCGGCGACTTCCTGTCTGACGATCGTACCACAAATGAAAATTATCTCTCACCGCCGAGTGTCATTTATTCTAATCGTGCTAGCAGTTTTCATCGCCGCGCCGCAATTCGCCGCGGCGGAAAAAATCAGGCTCGCGCTACCGTCGCGGTCGATGGGTTATCTGCCGATGTTCGTCGCCATGCATCGGGGTTTTTTGAAAGACGAGAACCTCGACTTAGAGCTGCCGGCGATGTTGCCGAACATCGCCCACAACGCGCTGTTAAGCGGCGATGTCGAATACCACGGCGTCGCCGATTCCGCGCTGCGTCTGGCCGCCAAGGGTGCACCGCTCAAAACGATATTTTTCGGCGCACGTTTGCCGAACTATTTCTTGATGGCGAAACCGAATATCAAGTTGGTCAGCGAACTGCGCGGCAAATACGTCGCGGTCAGCCGCTTCGGCGGGACCACGGACTTGGCCGCGCGGGTGGCACTGCAACGCAACGGACTCGACCCGCAAAAAGATGTCGTGCTGATCATGATCGGTCTCGGCAACACCCGTAACGCCGCGCTCATGGCTGGATCGGTGGACGCGAACATCGCCAATCCGCCGGACAATTCGATGCTCAAGCAAAAGGGCTTTCGCGAGTTGTTGTTTCTCGGCGACGCCATCGAGTTTCCCAGCAACGGGTTTAGCACCACTGAGCGCAGGCTGGCGGAGCATCGTGATCAGGTGATGCGCTTGCTTCGGGCATTTTATCGCGGCCTGCTGTTCTCCCGCGACAATGCCGAGGACACAACTAAAATCGTCGAGCGCGAATGGAAACTCGATCCGGCCACGGCGCGGGACTCCTATTTATCGATCATGAAGGCGGCGAGCCGCGACGGCGCATCCTCGGACGCTGGACTTAGAGTGCATGTGAAATTAATGCAGCAAGCCGACAAAACCATCGGCGATGTTGCGCTCAATCGGATGGTCGACTTCCGCGTACTCGAAGAGGTGCGCCGGGAAGTTTCTCGTTGAGGGTAGCGATGATGAAAGTATTTACCCTATTTGCCCTATTCGTCCTAGTCCCCGTTGGAGCTCCGGCGGAAACCGTCCGCACTGTGGTGCCGCGCGCAACGCTCAACTACTTGAGCATCCCGGTAGCGGAAGCCAGAGGCTTTTTTCGCGACCAAGGTCTGGAGAACGAAACCGTCGTTATTCCCGGCGCCACCGCCATCGCCGCGTTGGTCAGTGGCAACGTCGACTACAGCGGCGCCGGCGGCACGGGCATGCGCGCGGCGTTGCGCGGCGCGCCGATCAAGGCGGTGATGTTTCAGACCGAAAAAGTGACCTGGTATTTGCTAGCTGCCGCCGACGTTCAGAAAATTTCCGATCTCAAAGGCAGACGCGTCGCCGTTGGTACCGTCGGTGACACTCAAGACAGCTTGATTACCATGCTGGTCGAACGCGAAGGACTGGCCAGCCGCGATATCACGCGCATTGCGATGCCGTCGCGCAACACCACTAATACCATTCTTTCCCTCAAGACAGGGGCCTTCAGCGCCGCGGTGGTAAACGCCGATGAGTCACTGCTCGGCGAGAAAGAAGGTCTGCGCACGCTCGCCTTCGTCGGCGATCTGTTCCCGTTTCCCTTTCAAGGCTTCATGGCGAGCGACAAAATGATCGCGGAAGCCCAATGAGATCAAAAAGTGGCTGCGCGCCATGGCGCGCTCTTTGATGTTCATCCGCGAGCGGCCTGAAGAAGCGGCCGACATCGCTCTGAAAAAATTGCCCATGGGCAACATGAGCCGCCCATTGGTCGTCGAGGGCATCCGCCGTTTTGCCAAGGCGCTGCCGGACGGCGTCCCTGGCCTGCCTTCGGCGCAAGGCATCAAGAACTTGATCGAGTTCGATGTCAAGGCGCCGCTCAAACTTAAAGAAGAGGTCGCGCCGGAGAAAGTCATGAGTCTGAGATTGATGCGCGAAGTCAAAGAAGAGTTGGAGAGCAAGCGCTAATCCAGAGAGGAAATTTCTCAATGAGCCGAAACTTCGTACCTAGCATCGTGTTGCTAGCGTTGTTAATGACCGGTGGCAACGCTGGCGCCGCCAAAGTTTCCGTGCTCATCGATTTCGATCCTAAAAGCGCTGAGCAAACCGTGATTGTCGAAAGTATCGCCGCCGATCATAAAGGCATGCTCTACGCCTGCGACCGCGTCAGCGGCAACGTCTGGCGCATCGATCCAAAGAATCCCAAACTGGTCGTCGTGGGCCGGGTTCAAGAGCGCGACATCGGCGGCAAAAAAGTCCGCGCCGATGTTTCCGGTATCGTCTTCAACCAAGCCGGCGATCTTTACCTTACCGCCGGAGGTTTCAACGAAGTGTTGCGCATCCGCGGGCGCAATCTCGATCCCGACGATCCGGCTATCGCTCAGACCTTCGCAATCGAAACCGAGGGCGCCAACGGCATCGGCTTCGACAAGAACGGCAATCTTTATGTGACCGGCGGGAGAAACGGCAGAATCTATCGCACCGGCCCCGAAGGCGGCAGAGCCCAAGTGATCGCGCAGATCGCCGCACACACGCGCATTCTCCCCGATGGCAAAGCCGAGCAAGCACTGACAGCCAACGGTATCGTCTTCGACAAGCAAGGCACCACGCTTTACATCACCGACACCGCGCGGGGCGCGATTTGGAAGCTCGCCATCGGCAACGATGGCAAAGCCGGACAACCGGCGCTAATGACGCAAAGCGCCCTGCTCGAAGGCGCGGATGGCCCGTCCTTCGATCCCCAAGGCAACCTGTGGGTCGCCGCCAACGAGCGCAACGCCGTGGTTCTCGTGCAACCGGATGGGCGCGCGTTCGACGTGCAAAAAAACGCCAGCCAAGGGCCCCTTGAGTTCCCAACCGCCGTGGTCTTCGTCGAGGCCACCGCATACGTCAGCAACTTCGACACGCCGCGCCGCGATAATCTAGCGGCGGATGGCAAGACTTCCATTGACGGCATCGGCGCGTCGATCGTCAAGATCGAACCGTAAAACGTATATGAACCGATCCAGACTTATAAGTTTTTTACTAGTCTTCTATATCCTACTAGTGCTTTTCTTCAGTTTCCTTCCCGCCCACGCCCAGGAGAAGAAAAACCTGCGCATCGTTTTCGTCAGCCTCTCCTGGAACAACCAGCTTCCCTACCGCATCGCCATCGCCAAAGGCTTTTTCAGAGAACAAGGCCTCACCGTTGAGCAAATCTTCGTGCGCGGTGGACCGACGGCGATCGCGGCCCTCGTGTCCGGCAACGTGGAGTTTGGCAGCATTGGCGGCGCCCAGGCACCGATTCGCAGCAACGCCCGCGGCCTCGACCTGCACATCCTCGCTTCGCTATCCAACTATACAAACTACACGCTCCTTGGCGACAAAGAAGTCAAAGGCATCGAAGAGCTGCGTGGTAAGATCATCGGTGTCACCGGCGCCGGCGCTTACTCCGATTTCGCGATCCGAATATTTTTGAAGAGACACAACATCGACCCTGACCGCGATGTCACGCTCCGCGCCATTGGCGGCACCGCGTTGCGCGCCATCGCCCTCGAGCGAGGCGTCATCAACGCCGCGCCATTCACGGCTGAGGACACCGTCAGGCTCCTCGACAAAGGTTTTCCGATGATCGTGAACCTAAACGAGGCGCTGAGAATTCCCCAGAGTATTCTGGTTACGCGCGGCGAAATGCTGCAAAAATATCCCGAGACCACGAAACGCTTTCTGAAGGCTATGATCCTCGGCATGCAGGTCGCCATGCACAACAAGAAAGAAGCGATCCAGATAGGCCTCGCCAGCGGTCTTCCCGGTGAACCTGAGCTGATTAACCGCTCCTACGATCTTTTCAGCCCCGGGTACGCCGCCGATCTTTCCGTCGCCCACGACGGCATCCAGATCATGCTCGACGAAGACCAGCGGGCCGGCCTCGTCGACAAAAAATTCACCCTCGATCGAGTCATCAACGACCGGATCTTAAAGCAGGCGCAGCAGGAATTGAAAAGCGAGGGGCGGCTCAGGTAAAACCATTCCAGTAATGCGGTTAAGTTTAGAGGGGCTTCAGGCGTTCTTGTGAAGCACGGCTGGGAGATTGCACCGCCGAGGCGCGGAGTGCACGGAGTAAAGAGTTTTTGATCAAGAAATTATCCGAACTCTGCGAACTCTGCCCCTCTGTGGTGAATTCTTCTCAACAGGAAACCCGGAATAACCAGTTTAGAAAGGATATTCTATGACTTCCGAACTAAGGGTCGGTATCCCCTACACGGTCGACACCGGCGAGAAGCTGGTCAACGAGACGTTCGGTCCAAACAATATTCGCCGGCGTAAGACCGGAGAGCACCGGCTGATGCCCATGACCGTGCGCAATGGGCGCTTGCTCACCGGCCAGCTTGCGCTGGAAAAGCACGGATTTGTCTTTGTCGAGCATCAGACCAGAGTGGCGAACTTCTTCGACCCGGCGGAGCTGACCTCGGTGTACTATCCGGAGATCGAGCAATTGATCAAACGGGAATCGGGCGCGTCCCGGGTGGTGATTTTCGATCACACGCTGCGTTCGGGCGACGAAGCCGAGCGCGAGGAAAAGCTGATCCGCGAACCGGTGCTGTCGGCGCACAATGATTATACCGAATGGTCGGGACCGAACCGTGTGCGCGAGTTTCTCCCGGACGAAGCGGAAGAGTTGCTGACGCGCCGCTTCGCGATCATTCAAGTTTGGCGCGCGATCAACAAGCCGATCCAAGCAAATCCCCTCGCCCTCGCCGATGCCGAGAGCGTAGCGATGAAAGATCTCGTCGTCGCCGAGCGCCGCTATCCGCATCGGGTCGGACAAACCTACCGGTTAAAGTACAATCCCAATCACCGCTGGTATTATTTCCCCGAGATGCGCCGCGATGAAGCGATGGTGTTTAAAGTTTACGACTCGGCAAAGGACGGCCGCGCCCGCTTCACGCCGCACACATCGTTTGACGACCCGTCGTCGCCGCCCACAGCCCCGGCGCGCCAGAGCATCGAAGTGCGCGCGTTCGCGTTCTTCACGTCCTAGTTTTTAAGCTCTTGAGACTTTTGTGTGGATGATGTGACACGTTCATAGTGATTTCTTCACCACGAAGATCACGAAGGACATGAAGGGTTCGGAAGATTAAGACTCCGAACTTCGTTCTTGTAGCCTGTGGTGAGCTTAGTCGAACCATGTCCTTCGTGCTGATAACATTTGCAGAGTAAACCCGGAAGAACCAGTTTTTAAATCGGCCGCGCAAGTTACATCAAAGAACATTCCCGGCGAAAATCTTTTCCTTTTCCCCCTTCAGGGATTCACAAGAGCGCCGACTCTGCTATAATCAGCAGTGAAAGTTAACCTACCGAAGTGTGAGCGATTGATCCGCTTTTGCTTTCATTCATTGCAGCATTGTGTATGTGATGCGCCGCCGTGGCGCGCCACACGAATCTACGGAGATTAGAAAAAACCATGTCTAAACCGATGCCAAAGGCCAATGCCGAACTCGACGAGAGTCAAGCCGTCGAGCCGAAGCCGAAACTCGCCGTGTCCGCCGCCGAAATGGGGGCGCGCCAACGGGAGATATCGGTCTCGGAATTTTTCACTAAAAATCGCCATCTGTTGGGCTTCGACAATCCGCGCAAGGCGCTGCTCACTTGCGTGAAAGAAGCCGTCGACAATGCGCTGGACGCCTGCGAAGAGGCGGGGATTCTGCCGGAAGTGACCGTCAAGCTCGACGTGGTGGCCAACGGCGGGGCGACGCCGGCGCCGAGCCAAGCGACTCGTTTCCGCATCACCGTGATCGACGATGGACCCGGCATCGTGCGCCAACAGATACCGCCGATTTTTGCCAAGCTGCTTTACGGATCGAAATTCCATCGTCTGCGGATGAGCCGCGGCCAGCAAGGCATAGGCATCTCGGCCGCCGGCATGTACGCCCAGCTCACCACCGGCAAGCCGGTGCAGATTATTTCGCGCACCAGTTCCCGTGCGCCGGCGCACTATTTTGAAGTTCAGATCGACACCAAAAAAAATGAGCCGCGCATTTTCGAGAACAAGAAGATCGACTGGGAAAACCATCGCGGTACCCAAGTCAGTCTCGAGATCGAAGGACGCTATCAAAAAGGACGCTCGTCGGTGGACGAGTATCTGGAGCAGACCGCGATCGCCAATCCCCATGTGAAACTCGTCTACCAGACGCCGGAAGGCGAAACCAAAGAATACCCGCGCACCATTGAAGAATTGCCGCCGCAGCCGCGCGAGATCAAGCCGCATCCTTATGGAATAGAATTCGGCATGATGCTCAAAATGCTGCACGACACCAAGAGCCACTCGCTGACGGGATTTCTGTCGAGCGAGTTCAGCCGGGTGTCGGCCAGCCTGGCGCAAGAAATCTGCAAAACGGCGAAGCTTTCGCCCGACACCAAGCCGAGAAATCTGCACAGCGCCGCCGCCGAGACCTTTTATAAGGCGATCCAAGCGACGAAAATCATGGCGCCGCCGAGCAATTGCATCTCGCCCATCGGCGAGACGGCAATTCTGCACGGCTTGTACAAACAGATCAAAGGCGATTTTTACACCGCGGTAACCCGCCCGCCCGCGGTCTACCGCGGCAACCCGTTCGTCATCGAAGCAGGCTTGGCCTTTGGCAAGGGACCGGAACAAGCGGCAGGCAAACCGCAGCAACCCGCCATGCCCCTCGCCGAGGGCGAGCAGCATGATGACGACAATGAATTGGCCCGGGTCATCCGCTACGCCAACCGCGTGCCGCTGCTCTACCAGCAATCAGCCTGCGCGACTTTCAAGGCCGTGCTCGACACCACCTGGCGCAACTACGGCGTGGCGCAGTCGCGCGGCGCGTTGCCGGCCGGGCCAATGGTCGTTTTCGTCCACATGGCGTCGGTCTGGGTACCGTTCACCAGCGAATCCAAAGAAGCCATCGCCGACTACGACGAGATCAGAAAAGAAATCAAGCTCGCGCTGCAAGAGTGCGGCCGGCGCCTCGGGGTTTTTTTAAGGCGCCGAGAGCGGGCCAAGAGCGAGTTTCGCCGGCGCAATATTTTCGAACTGTACATCGAAGAAGTCGTCGATGCTTGCGCCCGCTTAAAAGGCGGCAAGCTCGCCAAAGAAAAACTTAAAGCCCAGTTGCAAAAGATCGCCAGTAAACGCACCGGTGGCGAAAAGACCGACGAGATCCTCGGCCATGACGGCGGCGGCCCGGAAGGGTTGCCCCACTCGATCATCGTCACCGCCGACGGGATCGAAGGCGACGCGCCGGTTGTGCCGGCCATTCAGCAGAGCAATATCGAAGTTCAGCAAGAAGACGCGGCCGATGAGCCGGAACCGGCATTGCCAACGTTGGCGTTGAAAAAAACTAAAGCTGCGAGCAAGGGCAAAAATAAAGCGGCAAAAATTAGTCTGAAGCAGAGAGCACAATCCGCAAGCGCCAAGCAAATGACCTTGGCTTTCGAGAAAGGCAGCCAGAAGACAGGAAAGAAACATGGCGTCAAAAAAATCAAAAAATAATGGCGCGGTGGAAAAGAAACTGATCGGCGTCGCCGACGTCGTCATCAGCGCGGCGCAACGCAATCAGGACCCGGCGCTGTCGATTCCCGTGCGCAGTCTCGCCAACGTCAATTTCAACCAGAAGCGTGGCATCATCGAAATGGGCCGGCGCAAACAGGCACGGACCTTTTTCAACGTCGGCATGGCGAAAAAATTCATGCAGACGGTCCTGGTCGCCGACGCCCTTGCCGAATTGCAGCGCGCCAATCTCACCACTTCGCTGCGCGAAATTTATTACCGCACCAAGCATACGATCAAAAATTCCAACGAGAACACTTTCGACGGCCAGAATGAGTCCGATCCGCTGATCGAAGACCTCGAAGTCACGCTGGAAGCGCTGCGTGAAGAGCTGCACGTCCGCGCCGAGAATTCCGGCACCGTCGTCGGGCCGTTGGTGCTCGTCGACGATGGCGACCGGGTCGACTGCACTCGGCTTGGCAAGGGCGGCTATTCTGTGCCGTCAATCGTTGAGCCGGAATATATTCAGATCAGCAAATGCAGCGCCGACTTCGTTCTGCTAGTCGAGAAAGGCACCCAGTGGAATCGCCTGTCGGAAGATAAATTCTGGCGCCGCTACAATTGCGTCTTGCTCACCGGCAACGGCCAGCCGCCGCGCGGTGTCAGACGGTTGGCGCGCCGGCTGCACGAGGAATACAAACTGCCGGTTTACGTTCTCGTCGACAACGACCCGTGGGGTTACTACATCTACTCCGTGGTCAAGCAAGGCTCGATCAATCTCGCCTTCGAAAGCGAGCGCATGGCGATACCCAAGGCGAAATTCATCGGCTTCTCCAGCGCCGACCCCGACCGCTACGGCCTGCCGCGCAACGTCGGCATTAAATTAAACGACAAGGACATTAACCGCGCCAAAGAACTGATGAAGTACAAGTGGTTCCAGAAAAAAGAATGGCAGGAAGAAATCAAGGGCATGCTCACTAGCGGTCTCAAGTTCGAGCTCGACTCCCTGGCCAACAAGGATTTTCAGTATCTGACCAAAACCTACCTGCCGCGAAAGCTCAAAGACAAAGACTGGCTGGACTAGATCGAGGCTGAGGTAAGACGCAGACATTCGACATTGACGACCTCGCCAATGAGCGACTCACAACCACGACGAACACAGCGCGGCAGCGCCGCGACCAAAGAAGCAATAGTTTTCACCACGAAGAGCACGAAGTTCGGAATTTTAATCGTCCGAACCCTTCGTGTCCTTGGTGATCTTCGTGGTGAGATCGGATATTCTCATTGAGCGCGACTACGGCGCCCTTTCCAATAGCCGCGGTCCATAAAGCTTGACCGCGTTGTCCCAAAGAATTTTTCGTTTGCTCTCGTCCGAAATCGGCTGGGCTGAAAACCACGGCAATACCTTGTCCGGGTCGGGCGCGTCGGGATGCGGATAATCGGTGTTCCACACCAGATTATCGTCGCCCATGAATTTGATGACGTCGTCCAATCCCGGTTCGTCCGGGTCCGCCGACAGCACGCACTGGCGCTTGACGTATTCGCTCGGCTTCATCGGCAAGCTTGCGCCAAGAATTAGCCGGCGGCCATGGGAGTGATCGTCCATCCGCGGCAGCCAGAAATTCGCCCAGCCGACGTTGGCCTCCAAAATACCCAGGCGAAGTTTTGGAAAACGCTCCAACACGCCGCCGAAAATAAAGTGCGCCATGGTGATCATGTTATCCATGGGAAAGCCGATGACGTGATCGAGGGCGCTAAAAGTGCTCTCATGGCGGAGATCGCGGAAGGGCGCGGCCCTCAGATGGCGCGACTCACCGTGAATGGAAATCGGAAAGTTTAGATCGCTCGCAAGCTGCCACAGCGCGTCGTACTCGGGCTCGTGCAGCCATTTGCCTTTAGGTAACAACGGATTACGCACCGAAACCGCGCCCAGTTTTTCGACGGCGCGGTGCGCTTCTTGAACCATCGAAGCGCTGTCACCCGCGGCCAGTGTCGCGGTGAACTTCAAACGCGCGGAGTCCGTGCTGGCGTAGTCGTAGCACCAGTTATGATAGGCACGCGCCATCGCTGCGCCCACCGCCGCGTCCTTGAGCGCCGCTTCCATGACTCGATTGCCGTTGGTCGACAAGATCACCTGGATGTCCCAGCCGAAGCCGTCCATGTCTTTCAAACGAATATCCGGCGACCACCAGCGGTTATACGCCTCGCCGTACTTGTCGGCCATCCACTGGTCGTGATGGGCAGGAATATTCTCACCCGACTCGAGCGCCGGGAAAATTTTATCATCGGGCGCGTAGACGAAAAAATTGCGGCGCATGCCGATAACTTTGGGAACGCGCTCCTGGTACGCCGGCTCCAAGTAGCGGTCCCACAAATCCCTCGGCTCATGATGATGCGCGTCCGAATCGATGACTTTAAACCCGTTCCACATCGTTTTTCCTCCGTCCAAACGTCTTGAGTTTCGGTAATTGGTTTTCAGGCTAACGTGCGCGCAGCCTGGATCGCAGTGAATTCGTTCAGCACGAAGGCACGAAGGTCGGAAGCGAAAGGTCTTCCCTTCGTGCTTTCGTGCTGAATTGTCTCGTTCCGAACTTTCCGCGCTTTGCGTCCTTTGCGGTTAAAATCTCCGAATCCGAATCTTCAATTTTGTGACCCTTGTGCTCTTCGTGGTCAATACTCTTCCACACTAATCGCATCCCCGTTCACCCAACGTCGATCAGCGTTTGCGCGTCGGCAAGCAGGTTGTGAGCGTCCGGTCGATACCCTCGCCGATCCGCTCGGCGATCTGATACGTCCGGGAGTCTTCCGAGCCTTTTGCGTCGGCGAAAAGTTCAGCGGTCTGCCGCTGCGATCGTAAGAACGGCCGCGCCTTGTGCAGAAACTCTTCGTTATACTTGGCCGCCTTGGCGACTTTGAAACTTACCCGGGAAACAACCTTGGTGGTCGCACGGCTGCCACACTGAACGCAGCGGACCGCGGCGCTCTCGTCCGCAAAGCCACGGACCAGCACCTCGGTAACCGCGGCGCACTTTCGGCAGATGAATTCAAATAACGGCATTGAGCTAAACCAGCGAGTCCAGTCAAATTTTATTCTTGAAATTACAATATGGGACAAACGCGCCGCGTGTCAACTTGACCGATGCCGATGACGTGACGAATAGCCAGTCGCCTATCAAAACATTTTCAATCCATGAATTGGCTCAGCGATTTGGAATTTGGAATGATTTTCGGGCTCACTGGATCCGGCGCGCCTTCGGCATCATCAGGTAGATTGCAATCATCAGCACGGTGCCGACGAGACCCATTGAAGAGGCCGCCCAGCGTGCCCCGATCAGCGAGGCCAGCGCGCCAATGAGCATGGCACCGACGACGAGAATCACTTGAGTCATGTGAAAGATCGCCATGGTCCGGCCGCGAAACTCCGGCGGCGAGTAGGATTGAATCACGGTCTGAATCAGCGCGTGCGAGGTCACGTGGCAAAGTCCTATAACGAACATGGCGAAGATCGACAGCGGATACCAAGTCGACACGGAAAAAATCACGACAAAAATGCCGTAAAGCGCCACGCCGCCGATCATGAACAGGCCGCGCTGCATGCGGTCACCCGAGGACGCAACCAAGACCGAGCTGAATAGCGCGCCGATACCCATCGAAGTCAGCAGCACGCCTTGCCCGGTGGCGCCGACGTGAAGAATATCGCGCGCGAAAACCGGCAGCAGCGTGGTGAATGGAATCAGCAAGAACATCGAGATCGACACGATAAGCAAGCTGATGCGGACTTCGTCATTGCGCCAACTAAACCTCCAACCCTCGATAATGTTTTGCCTGAACGACTCGCCGTTTGCCGAATGACCGTTGGGACTTTGCGCCGCGCGCGTCTCGGTGCGCAACATGAAAGTCCAGATCGTCGCCATCAAGTAAAAAAGCGCTTGCACTGAATAAGATGCCGCCGTGCCGAACCCGGCGATGAGAATCCCCGCCAGCGCCGGCCCGGCGCTCCGCGCCGAGTTAAATACTACGGCGTTCAGACCAAGCGCGTTGGTGAGATACGAGGGCGGCACCGAATCGGACACCATCGATGCGCGCGAAGGGAGTTGAAAGGTCTGCACCGTCGCCAGGCCGATGGACGTAAGGTAAATGATCCACGGTTGAATGTGACCGGTGAGAATCATCGACGCCACCCAAGCGTATAATAGGCCGTCGATAATCTGCGCGAAGAGGATCTGCGTCTTGCGTGAATAAAGATCCGCCGTGCTGCCGGCGATGGGCGATAGCAATAGCGTGGGAATCGCTTGCACGCCGCGCACCAAACCGAGTTGTAAGGACGAATGGGTCAGCTCGTACATCAACCAGCCGCGCGCGATGGAGTCCATCCAGGTCGCCATGGAAGTAAACACCTGGCCGTACCAGAGCAAGCGAAACTCGCGGTGTTGCAACGCCGCCAACGCGCGCAACCGCAGCAGGGTTTGAATCGAACTCAAGTGCGGCGCCGAAACTGCGGCGCCGGCCGATTCATCTTTAGCAATGTTGGTGGCGTGTTTTTTTGTGGTTGGTGAATCCAGCTCGCGCTCCGAAATCGCAACAACTCTCTCGTTGGCTATAACATGCGCGGAAGTCACTCGTCCAATAAACGAAGCCACTTCGCGGCCGGGGAATTAGCCTCGGCGCTATTAAAATATCGCAAAAGAGGATGCTCGCCCCCTTTGGAAACCCCGTTTAATGGTTCCACGCCGTAACCGGCGTGGTCTATTCTAAAATTGCCAGCGGTACGGCGGGAATATTTTTTTCCGTAGCTATTTCGCTTCATCGGACTTTTGCGAGTCCGCTGGCGGTTTGGCAATTTGCCGCGACAAGCGTAACGCCATCCAACCCAAAAACCCGACGCCGACGATCAGGCTGCCCCACAGCGCGATCTTTTGGTAATTCCATGGCGCGCGCAATTGCGCCGAACCCGCCAGCGTGATTTGCTCGCCGAGCGCCGCCGGCCTCACCTTGAACTCCGCGTCGGTCTTGTAGCCGGGGATCAACGACTCAATTGCGAAAGCCGCGGGCTTGATGCCGCTGCTGCCGTAAACGAGCTGAAACGGTCCGGCGCCGCGCGCGGCGAAGACCAGTTTTTGCGCCACCCAGCCGATTTGGATCGCCGGCACGCCGCTGCCGACGCCACCGCCCTTTTGATCCACGCGCAGCAGCCAGTAGCGCCGGCTGTTCGTTGTTACGGCGATCTCCGGACTCGTCACTTCAGTGTCGCGGTCGCGCAGACGATAGGCGACGGCGCTCAGCGACAGCCGCCACGGGTCATTCGGTTGAGCGCGCGAATGAATTTGCAGTTGCACCAAGCTATTCACTTGCGGCAGTTCAACGCGCAGCCGATCGACCGGAAAATAACCGCCGAGATCGTAACTGTACTCGCCTGCTTTTCCCGCAACGGGCGATGCCGAAACGGTTTGCCAAATTCGCGGCGACGGGACCAATTTTGCCGCCGGCTCCGCGCGCACGTTGAGCGACTCTAGCGGCGGTTGATTTTCTGGCCAGGAAATTCGCAGGTATTTGAATTTCGCCGGGCGCAACTCGACGCGATCGCGCTCCACCTGATGTCCGTCGAACGTAAGCCGCGCCAGCGCTGCGCTGTCGGCTAGATTGGTCCACCCGGCGAGATCATCGCTGCCATCCACTTTGACCTTGCCGACGAAGCTGGCGGAATCGCCTTTCCAATCGAATTTCAGCGCGTGGATTGCCGGTTTCAAAGTCGACGCGTCGACAAGATAACCGCGCAATTGGCTCTTGCGTGCGGCGCCTTTGGCCTGGCTTTGAATGCCGATGATCGTGCCATCGGCGCGCTTTTCGACCCGCACGCTGAGATCCTGCAGCTTCCCCATCGATTCGCCGTACAGCGGAAAGACCGGCAAGCGAACCACCGCTTCGGTTTGCTCCGTGATCACCACTCGCGGTCTAAGCGCATGCGGCACGACTTCGCCCGGACCGTTGAAAACTCGAAGGTCGCCGAGATCGCTGCGCATCACGCCGCGATACACCGCCACGGGAATTTCGATCTCATGAAGGGCGTCATTTGAATCGGCATGAATCGCCATGCCAAAGGCAAAATCTTGCGGCCCCTCGGCGGCGCCGGCGACTCCTTGGACAAGCAATAGGAAAATTGCGAAACTTTTCATCTCCCCTCCTCCGACTTAGCCGGCGGCACCGGCGAGAAATAACCCACCACGAGCATCAACAGTCCGACACCGATAAATGAAATAATCCGCTCGATGCCGCCCACGTTGGACAAGTCAATGAAAAATAGTTTTGCCACCACAATCGCCATCAAGCCGGCGCCGCTGAGCCACAGTGGCCGCACCCGCGCGCGCGTCGCCGTGACCATCGAGCACAGCGCCAGCACGCTCCAGAAAATCGACAGCGACGCCTGCACCAACATAGACCGCATCATCGCATCGAAATTGAACGGCACGCCGGCCCAGTGATGCAGCGAGCGCAGCAGAACGCCGTTGAGCCAAAAGAATCCAATACTGCCGAGTGCAACATAAGCCAGCTCAGTGGTTTGAAAAATATCCGACGTGAACGGCGCTCCGCGCAAGCGGCGCAACCAAACGAAGAGCGCCATCAGAGCGGCGCAATGGACGAGATCGAGCGGATTGAGCAGCGGCAAGTAAGGCAACGGCGCCGGATCCGCGTCGCTATTGAAGTTGGCGTGCAGCATCCAGAGCCACAAGAAGCCCGCGAGTAGAATTCCACCATGAAACAAATAGGCTTTAAGGTGGCGCGCCACCGGCCATTGGCATCGTTCACCGCGGTCGCTCAGCCACGCGAGCAGGACGATCGGCAACAATGGCCAGCCGACCAGCCGCCAGACATCGCCGCCGCGAACCAACTCGCCGGTCCACCAAGCCAATTCCCACGCTCCCAGCGCGGCGAAGAGCCAGAGGCCCGCGGTGTGCCACCAATCGAGATATTGAATCTCGCCTTCGTGACGGCGCAAGAGCCACAGATGCGCTGTGAGCGCCAGCGGCCAGACGATATAGCCGAAGAATTCGAGAGGGTGCGCCGCCCGCGTCGCATCTCCCAGCGCAAGCGCACACAGCAGCGGCAGCAGCGCGATTATGGGATAGAGAGCTTCTTGCCAATTCACGCGGCGGCGCAGAACGCTGAACAGCGCGCAAGACGCAGTCACAAACAACACAACGGCATGCACCCGGTAGAATCGCAGCTCGAGGGGATGGGCTCGGACGTAGGCTGTGATCTCCTCGAATCCCGCGCCGAACCACCAAACCACTCCCCAGCAAAACAGCCCCGTGGCGACGGAGGCTACCTCTGGGCTCAAACGGTGGCGCTGTTGCTTGAGATACCAGGCCGAAAAAAGCCCTGCCACACTGATCATCACGCAACCGAGATAGAAGCTGTTGAATACCGGCGCTCCACCGCGCGGTTCCCCAAGGCTGAAGAAAAACGCCACACCGGCGGCAAACTGCAAAAAGATACCGAAGCCGCGCGCGAGAATTTTTTCTTGACGCACACCGACCCAGACGATCGCCGCGCCTTCCAACGCCCAAACCGCAGCGGTCCACCGGCCGTCGAGGGCGAGAGGAATCGCTAACGTGCCGAAAACAACTCCCAGAGCGAGAAACGACTCGACGAGCAGACGAACGTTGGCGCTGACCCGGGAGAATAAAACTTTCGCCAGCGATAAATAAAAGCCGCTTAACGCCAGCGCGCTAAAAGCGGCGGCGTACTCGATGTCGCGCACCAGCGCGCTTTGCAGCCCGAACCCCACCAACGGCACGCCAAAAACCAGCGTACCGTCCACCGGATCCTTGACGCTCGCCTCTTGGCGCAAAACGAAGAGCACGGCAATGACGACATAGAAAAGGAAGAATAGAATCAGAAAGGGTTCCGTGCTGGCAAAATATTCAAACCGGTAGTAACGCTCACCCCAAATCAACCCGATGATGAAAGTGAACGCGAAGCCGAGCAGGTTGAGCGAGCGCCACGCCTTGAACCAGGCGATGATGAGAATGCCGAGGTTGAGCAGCGCGTAGAAACTAAAAAGTGCCACATGGCTGCCAGCGCCGGTGGAGGCGAGAATCGGCGCGAGAAAACCGCCGCTCACGCCCATCGCCGCCAACGAACGGGAATCCTGCAGCACCGCGAGCATCGCCGAGAAGACCGCCATTGCGGCGAGCAGTGCGAAAACTAAACCGCCGGGCAACAATTGAAACAGTCTGAAGGCAGTGAACACGGTGAGATAAAGCACGCCGATGGCGCCGCCTTGGATTATCAACGCGTAGCCGGGGCGCGCCAAGCGCAGGCGCCAACCGATCGCCAGCATGACGATGGCGCAAAGCGAAACGGCGATAAACCGCGCCTCGATGGGAATCTCGATATGCTCGGAAGCGTACTTGAGTAGAAACGCGACGCCGAAGAACAACACGATGACGCCAAATCGCACCAGCGCGTTGCCGCCAAAGAAGAAATCCCACAACGCCGATGGTTGCGGCGGCGTGCGTGTCATACGGGGTTCGGCTGAGAACGCGGGTGCGCCTGCGTCGATTGGCGCCACTGGTTCCGCCTCCCGCTCGACCGGCATGCTCGTTGGCGCAGCGCGCGGTGCGATGACACCAGGCGCTGCCGTCGGCGTAATCACCTCGGTTGCATCCACGCGCGCCGGCTCGCGGGGTTCCGCGGTCGGTGTAGCTACTGCGCGCGCCGATGTCCACGGCTGATTTTCTAGGAAACTAACCCGCTGTTGCAGCAGGCGGATGGAAGTTTCAAGCTTTTCCAGCCGTTCGTCGCCTGCGCTGCGTAATTTATGCGACAACGACCAGCCAACACCGGCGCCAACGATCGCCCCAAGCAGCGCCCCGCGCTCACCGCCGATCGCCCCAATGATCCCGCCGATGATCAAGCCGATAAACCACATAGCTCACCTCCACGGTCCGTCGCCGTTGATCTGACCATGAGCTGGAGTATTCGCCACCAACTTTAAGGCAGAATAGCAGAGATCGAGCTTGAGCAGGTAGCTGATTGATTACAAAGGAGGAGAGCAGGGACATTCGCTCCGCATTGAGCGACAGATCCAAGTCGTCGCTTCCAGCGGAAGGAAGAATTCGTCATGCCGGTGAAATCCGGCATCCATCTTCGCCTTTGGATCGGCTGCAAAAAACCTGGATTCCGGCCTGCGCCGGAATGACGGACGAGAAACCCTGCAGAGAGCTATAAGTTCGGTGAAGCCACGCGTACTTCCTAGAAAGAATCAGTTCAACGTCACGTAGCGCTCCAAACGCGCCACTTCTTTTTTGTCGACATACTTGCCGATCTCTTTGCGAAACTGTTCGATATTTGTGTACGGCCGGTACTCTTTGAACTCGCGCAGCATGCGCTTACCGGCGCCGGGGATGCTTAGAATGTCTTCGTCGCTGGCGCCGTTGAGACTCACCGGCACAAACACATACTGTTCCAAGCGCGCCACCCCCTTGAGGTCGACATACTTGCCGATCTCCTTGCGAAACTGAGCGATGGTCTTGTACGGACGATATTCGCGGAACTCGCGCAGCATGCGGTTGCCGACGCCGGGGATCGCCAAGATTTCATCTTGCGTCGCCGTATTGAGATTGATCTGCACGAACATCTTGCCGTAGAGCTCGGCCAATTGCTCTTTCGTCAGAGTCCTCGACAGCAATGCGTGCAGATCCGCCATGTTGAGAAACGGCCGTTGCTCGAGAATAGTTTTGACAATCGCACCGTTCATGTGTGGCAACGCCAGCAGTTCTTTCTCGCTCGCTAGATCGGGATTGACCAACCGCGAATGACCGACCTGGCTCCGGCTTTCGTACGGGACCCAAAGCCCGAGGGCGATCACGCACAGCAGTGCCAGCAAATAAAATTTGATCCGATGCATACTACTCTCCATTTAACCGGCTCAGCGCCGGATGTTTGTAAGTGTAGGCCCACCCCACCAATCCAAGTTGAATCATCGCACCGGGCGCCAGCAGTGGCGGCGTCTTACCGCGAATCGCCTGCCAGACCAACTCCCAACCGGCCAACGATGGATTCGACTCCAGCTTGAACTCGGCCAAACCCTGGTAATGAAAAAATATTCCTAAGCCACCGCTGATGATGAATCCGATCATCAACCAACGCATCAGCCTGGCCGCCGACACGCCGCCGCTCACGCCATGCCAAGCGGAGGTGACCAAACCGGCGGCGAGCAGCACCAACGGAATCCACTGCCAAATATCTTCGGTGTGTTTAAGCAACACGAGTTCCAAGCCGCTACCTGCCATTCCCAAAACCAGGGTAGCGATAAGTATCTTGCGAAGAACGAAAGGAGTCGTCCTTTCGCCAACCGAGGCTCTTACCATGTTCGCGCAGACTCCGAATGTTCTATTCGACGTTCGATCATCGATTTTGGTTTAGCCCATCGCAATGTTTTCTTCAAAGACCGGCTCTCGTCCACGCTTGACCGATCGAAACGCATTCCTAAGTTTTAGAATCGCGGGGCCGCATATTCTTCGAACTCGGAATCAACCGTGCAAAAACTAAGAGAATTACGACATTTTCGGATGAGACCAACTTGGCCCATCGCTTGCGAATAACAAGCCACGAGACAATTTATTGCGGAGGATTGCAATGAAACGACATCTTATCCACGGCATCATCGTTGGCGTGCTGTTTGCCTTACCGGTCACCTGGATCGCCGCATCGGACGCCATCGCCGGTGGCGATGCTCTGACGATATTTTCCACGGCCATATTCGGCTTGGCGGCAGGACTTTGTGTCGGCGCTCTGATCGCCGCCAACTTCGCCATGCTCGATCTCGAGGAGAAGGAAAAGGAACACGCACCAGCGCGCCGGCCGGTCGAAGCGCACGCTCACGGCTGATCGCGCCGCGTTTTTTCTTGTGCCTCTACAGGCATTCCTGTGAAGCTTGGCTCGGAGGTTGCACCGCGGCGGCGCGGCGGGCGCAGAGCAAAGAGTTTTTGATTAAGAAATTCTCCGAATTCTGCGAACTCTGTGCCTCTGTGGTCAATTCTTCTTAACAGGAAACTAGAAATAACCCTTCTTGTTCGCCGCGGGCCGATGGGTTAAGCATGGGCAAATCCCTGAAGGGGAGGCCCAGGCCTTGAGGATACCCATCGCCAAACGGGAAAGTCTTGGCGCGCGTTGCTCGGCGCGCCAGCAGCGTCATGCCTGCACCACCACCGGTGCTAAAAGAGCAAGGCAATTTCTTCGTCAATGGCGAAGTCGCTCAGACCGATAATCCTGGCGGCGGCAATCCGGGCGGGCGTATTGTCCTCAATCAAATGTACGTCGAGTATGCCATCCCGCAAAAGCAAACCCGGGCGATGGACAAAGTGGCGTGGTTGAACGTCGCCGGCGATCACCAATGGAACGACGAGGAGCAATGCCGCAAAACCGTCGCCGCCGTAAAATCCGCCGGCGGTAAGGCGTCATTCTGGCAACCTACGAGCAAGGCGTGCGGGCAACACTCACATGATGATGATGGACGTGAACAATCTGCAAATCGCCGAATGGATCTTGAGCTGGGTTGAAAAAAACGTCGGCAAGAAATCACTCGGGATCAGCAAGAGGTAAACCTGTTGTACTTACTCGGCTTAGAACGAGACCGTAACGTTTTTAACGACGCCTTGGCAAAGTCAATTTGCATCACCGTCTGCTCCGAGTCAATCGCTGGTTTCACTTGTCGAAGAATTCAGTTCAATTAGAGGGTTAACGTCGAAGCTCCGCCGCCGGGGCCGCCTCCAGCAGCGTTCAACTCCGAGAATCCGAAATGGCGGCCCCTGTCGGCTGTAGCAACTGTTAGGCTCAAATGCCTCTCTTCGCTTTGCCTAGAAACTCCTATGGAATGGGCAACAATGATTACTCACCATAAATGCCAGCACCTACGATGACCATTTCTCCATTTGGCATTTTCGCCTTCTTGATATAGCTCATCTTCTTGGAGGGTTTGTCTTCCCCCGGTTTAGGCCACCAATAATCTACCCATCCCGATCCTTTAGTTTTGGCTATCTTTATGAACTCTCGGATGAGCGCTTTTCCTTTGGCATCCTTCATGTCAATTAAATTTTTTCCCTCGATTTCCGGTGTGGGGGGATTTACAAGGACAGTTCCGTTCATATCATCAACGAACACATAGGTTTTTGCTTTATACCATTTGCTGTCCTTCTTCTTAAATTCAGCAAAGGCGTCCTTTCCTTTACTTTCTATTAAAGCTGCTGCGCTATTGACCAGAGCGACAATTTGTTTGGCCTCCTCAGATTGTGGAAGCTCTGCAGAAAAACCTGGGAATGAAAACAAGTACACGACTCCAAAAAGGATTAAAATACTATTGAATAATGTTCTTCTTTTCATTAGAAACCCCTTTAATTTTTAGTCAGGTTGCTGGGTGTTTACGATTAGTCGCTGCTACCGCAAACTCGTTTCGTAACAAAGCCAAACGATAACGTTTTATCCCTCAAAACTTAGCAGCAATCAAGTCGCGGTGATATCGGCGAAGTAACAGGATTGAACTGTAAGACGCCTCAATCAAATCCGTTAGTGACGCGAGTAATGAAAATAGGTTAAAATTAACGCCTCGCAATTAGACGCACGAGTAAAATCCGGTCTTTCGTTGGGAGATACAACATGATGAATGTTGGTTTCAAAAATCTTGGTTGGCCCGTTTTCGCATTGATTCTCTGCCTTCTGACACCGGTGGCCGCTCACGCCGCCGAGTCGCCCTCTTTGAGCGCGCGCGAATCCGGCGTGCCGCTCTATGCACGGCAGGATCTCGAAAGCGAACCGCTCGGCCGGCTCGAAAAGGGCGAAGCGCTTTTTCCGATGGCCGAAAGTGTCGGTCAAGAAATCTGGTACATGGTGCGCACCAAACAAGGCCAGGTCGGCTGGGTGCGCGCCACCGATGTGGTCGTGAGTAGTCAGATCAAGGACACTTTTAAGGAGAAAGAGACTTCCTCGTCGAGTTGGGCCGCCCGCACTGAGGATGGTCGCACCTTTGTCGGCACTTTTAGCGTCGCGCCCAATCCCACCGCGCGCGCCGCGCGTGGTTTTTGGACGCTCAAAGACGCCAACGGAGCCACCGTCATGAGCGGCGGCTGGTCGGCGGAAATGCACAGCACCGGCTGGAACGGCACCTGGCGCGCCACCGCGGACGGGCAACCAGGCGACTTCCGCGGCAGCTGGTCCGTCGAGTCGGCACCATCGAAGAAAGTTAACTTTTCCGAATTGTTCGAGGCCGCCGTGAAAGATGCTGTCCGTGGTCTGTGGACCGGCGCCGGCGCATCAGGCGGTTGGACAATACGGACGTTCAAATGAAACTTTTGCTAAGGCAGCCGCGAACTTTTTCTCCCCGGCGTTCACGGCTGTGCTATAATTTTGTTCCTTAGATGTGGGACGGACAACCTATGGAAAACACGCCAAGAGCAAAAAAATCGAAGCACGAAATCCGAAATTCGAAACAATTTCAAATAACCAAAAATATCCAAAACTCCAAACAAGCTTCCTTCGAATTCGGTGTTTTGGAATTTACGAATTTGAGAATTATTTGTCTCTGAATTTCTTTCGGTCCCCGGGGCGGCTTTCGATATTCGGATTTCGGATTTTACTTTGCCCCGGAAAGCGGGAGGACACATAATGGATACCGCCACCATGCCCCGCTTTGAACCGATGACCACCGGAGCGCTGCTCGATCGCGCCTTTCGGCTCTACGCCAACAACTTTTCCCTGCTGCTCGGCATCACTGCAGTCGCCTATGTGCCCTTTTATTTGATCATGTTGGTTTTTCAATCGAGCATGAGTTTCAATCCCAATGATGAAAACGCCGGTTGGGCGACCATATTTTACTTCATTGTGTTCATGGTCCTGTGGACCAGCATTGCCTTTCCCATCGCCGGCGGCGCGGCGACCTACGCCATCAGCGAGCGATATCTGGGCAACGACGTCGCCATCAACGCGGCGCTGCGCCGGGGCCTGGCCAACTTCTGGTCGGTGGCGATGGCTCAGATCACGGTCAGCATCAGGGTGCTCATCGGTTTGATGTTGCTGATCGTGCCCGGTGTGCTCTGGTTGCTGTCCTACTCCCTAGTCGTACCGACGATTCTGGTCGAGGGACAAAAGGCCGTGCCGAGTCTACGGCGAAGCCGCGAACTGATGAAAGGCTACCGCGGCAAAGCATTCGCCATCATGGTTGTGATGATCCTGTTAGAAGGGATCTTGGCCATCGGTATCAGCTCGGTAACGAGCTCGATTTTCCGCACCGATTCAACCGGCGGCACGGTGATGAATTCTGCAATCACCAATCTCTTGTCCATATTCCTTGCCCCGCTCGGCATCGTCGCCACTATTCTGCTCTACTACGACATGCGCATCCGCAAGGAAGGGTTCGACCTCGATATGCTTAGCCGCGCCATCACCGACAACAACGGGCAAAGCGCAGCCGCGGCGCCAACGTTGAGCGTCTGATTAATAAACGAGGCATTTCGCGTGCGGGGGACTAACCCCGCACGCGATCAAAGGGGATGCTCGCTCCCTTTGGAATTCCCATTTAGTGGCGCCCGCAGCAAGCTAAGGAGAATTATTAGATTGATGTCGGTCATCGCTCAAGTGAATCCGCTCCCCGACCCGGCGACGATTCGCGCGGTCACCCGCGCGGTTCTCGATCGCTCTGAGTTCGCCGAGCCGTCGCGCTGGCATGAAATACTCCTGGATTTCTTAAAGGCCATCAAGGAATGGCTCGGCAGCCTCAGCGCATGGTCCGAGGCCAACCCGATGTTGGCGCGGATTCTCTTCGTGTTGGCGATAGTGCTTTTGATCGCTTGTCTGGCCCACCTGCTTTATCTCGCGCTCGCGGACGTTCTCCCTCTCGGCCGCAAGCGGGACAGCGCAACAGCAGGACGCGCACATTTTGAGATTCTCGAAGGCGCGGCCAACGATTGGCGCGAAGCGCTCCAAGTGGCGCGCCGCATGCTCACGGAAAACAACCCTCGGCGCGCCATCTGGATCGCCCATCGGGTGTTACTGGGTCTCTTGGATCAACAGGGGGCGATTAAATTCGCCGGTTGGAAAACCAACTCTCACTACCTCGGTGAATGCGCTCAGGCTCACCCCTGGTACCTTACTTTTGCCGAGCTGACCGAGATTTACGAGAAAACGGTTTACGCCAGGCGCAACGCGCCATTGGACATTGCCGAAGCACTGCTCCTGCGCGTCGATCGCTTATATAGCGAGACGAGCAGTCCCGGATGACCACGCAAAGCTACAATCGCGCCACTGCCATGGCCGCCACCGGAGTATTTCTGGTCGTCTCAGTGTTGCTCGCCAATCTTTCGACACCAAAGCACAGCGATCCGGTCGCGCAACGCCCTTCGACCTTCTTCACCGACCCAACCGGAGCGCGGGCGCTGTTGCTGATCATGCGGCGGCTCTTGCCGTCGGCGGAACAATGGCGCCGCCCATTCCACATGCTGCCGCGCGGCCGTTCTGACGGCGCAAATTCACTCATCGTCGCCGATCCGAAAATGCCGCTTGGCAAACGCGAATTGGCATCGCTAAACCGCTGGCTCACCGATGGCGGTCAACTGATTCTGCTAAGCCCCAATGGCTGGCCGCTACGCGACCGCTTGGACGCCGAAAATGGATCGGCTGAGCAAGTGGGAAACGTCGATGACGGGACTGACGAGGAGACCGACGAACCTGTCGCGACATTATTGTCGCGCTACGCGCCGGCGTTGCGCTGGGCCAAGCCGGCCAACTTCAGAGTCGAGCCGGCGAGCGGAAGTTCGATTTCGGCAACGGACGTCAAGCTGCGCTGGCGGCGCAGTTTCGCCGAAACTGACGGCACTATGTCGATCGTATCCGCGGACAATCAAGCCCTCGCGGTTGAAATAAAAGTCGGTCAGGGACGCATCGTCGCCATCGCCGATCCGTCCATGGCGAGCAACAGCGCTTTACGAAGATCGGATAACGCCGTATGGCTCGTCAGCCTGGTGGCGGGCTGGGGCAGTGGTCGCGTGATTTTCGACGAATATCACCACGGCTTTGGTGAAAAACGCAGCGCCGCCAGTTTAGCTTGGGCTTTTACCAAAACGCCGTGGGGCTGGTGCCTCTGGCAAATCGCCGCGGCCGGTTTGCTTTACATCTTCGTATACCGCCGCCGCTTCGGCCGGGTCTCCGAGCCACCCACGTTCGAGCGCTCCAGTCCGCTCGACCTGGTCGACGCCCGGGCGGGTATTTTCCGCGCCGCCGGCGCGCGACGATTGGCAACCCAGCTCATGGTGCAGAACTTATCTCAGGAGCTGAGCCAGGCCCACGGACGGCCCATCGATGTGACGAGATTAAGCGCACAAGCTGGTAAAAGATTGGCAACGCAAATTTCCCCGAAAAATTTGATCGATCTTCAAGCGCTCGCAGCCAAGGCTGAGCGAGGCGAAAATTTGAGCGAACGCGAGTTTATCGAAGTCGGCCGGCTCGCCGGAGAATTGAGCAAAGGGCGAAAACGATGAGAACGGCAAAGCCGCAGGCAAAGTTAACGACACGGTACTCACCACGAAGAACACGAAGTTCGGAGTTCTATTCAACCAACCGTTCGTGTCCTTCGTGGTGAAAGAAAGTTTTTCCCGTAAAGGCATACACAAATGAGTGAAACTAACCTCACACCAGATACCCTCAATCTCGGCCGCGCCGTGCAGAGCGAATTGGAGAGGGTAATCCAGGGCCAGCCGGCGGCGATTCAGAGTTTACTCGTCGCCTTGACCGCCGGTGGCCATGTGTTGATCGAAGGTGTCCCTGGCGTCGCCAAGACACTGTTGGCGCGCAGCCTCGCCGCCGCGTTGAGTTGTAGCTTCGCGCGGATTCAGTTCACTCCCGATCTGATGCCGTCGGATATCACCGGCGTCAACGTCTTCAACGCCGCCACCGGCAATTTTACTTTTCGGCCAGGGCCGTTGTTCGCCGACATCGTGCTCGCCGACGAAATCAATCGCGCGCCGGCGAAGACTCAAGCCGCGCTGCTCGAAGCTATGCAGGAGTATCAAGTCAGTATCGACGGCGAGACCCGCCCGTTGCCGCCCGGCTTCACCGTCGTGGCGACGCAGAATCCGATTGAGTTTGAGGGAACCTATCCTTTGCCGGAAGCCCAACTCGACCGCTTTCTGCTGAAAATCGTCATCGAATATCCTGGCGAAGACGACGAACGAACGATGCTCAAAACCATGCAATCGCTGGGTGAGCGGTCGGCCAAGCCGCATCACGTCATTCAACCGGTGGCCGGGCTAGAGCAGCTCAGCCGCATGCGCACGGAGATGCATGCGGTCCGCGTCGACGATGCTGTGCTTGAATACGCGCTCCGAATCATCCGCCAGTCGCGCTCCCTGCCAAGCCTCAGCCTCGGCGGCAGCCCGCGTGCTACGCTCATGCTGCTGCAAGCGGCGAAGGCGTTAGCGCTGCTGCGCGGCCGCGATTACGTGACGCCGGATGAGATCCAAGTAATGGCGCCGCCGGTGCTGCGCCACCGCGTCAGGCTAACACCGGAAGCGGAGATCGAAGGCCTGAGCGCCGACGCTTGCATCCAATCATTGATTTCTCAAGTTGAAATCCCGCGCTAGCCAGCCCAGATTATTCATACCGCGAGGAGAATTCATGACGGCGCGTCGATCGAGGTATGACCCTGTAGGAGCGACGGCATCAGGGACAAACGCGTTATCGTCATGTTGGGCGCTTGGCACGAGGTGTGACCTTTGCACAGAAGATCTCATAAGCAACTCGCTCCACTTGCATCTTCACGGTACAGGCCCATTGTCTTTGCTCCGGAAGGGTCGCTCCTCGATCGCTCTGTCACCGCGAAGAATCCAGACTAGGAGGGCCGGACCATTTCTCTGTTACCGACACTGCGCTTGATTCGGCTGCTCGCGATCGGCGCATTTTTCTGGCTGCCGGCGGTTTTTATTCCCGGCGGCGCCCTAGCAGGCGCACTATTTATGGTAATTTTACTCGCCGCATGTTGGCGCGATCTTCGAACCATTCCCGCCGCCGCCGAGCTCGGCGCCCAGCGCGAGCTGCCGCCACGCTTCTCGCTTGGCGTCGAGCATAAACTCAAGCTCACCCTCAGCAATCGCTCCAACCGCCCACTGCTCGTCGCCGTGCGCGATGAGTTGCCGGATGTTTTTGAGCTATTAAGTGAATTACCGCCGGGCCGATTACCCGCGGCCGGATCAGCGCAGTTCACTTACTCAGTTCTGCCGCTGAAACGGGGCGCCTTCGATTTCGGCGCGGTCGTGCTGCGGGTCAGCGGCGCGGCTGGGCTCTTGCAGAAACAGATTTCGTTGCGCCTGGCCGACGGCGTAAAAGTTTATCCGAACTTCAAAGAGGTCGGGCGCTACCAATTACTCGCCAAGATCGACGAGCGCGACGAGCTGGTGCGCAAACCGCGCTATCTGCGCGCGGCCGGCACCGATTTCGAAAGTTTGCGCCCGTATATTCCCGGTGAAGATCCGCGCAGCATCGACTGGAAAGCCACCGCCCGGCGCGGTGCGCCGATCGCCAAGAACAAGCAGGTCGAACGGGGCCAACAGATTGCGATCCTACTGGACACCGGCCGTCTGATGGCGGGCACGGTGGGCAAGTACGCCAAACTGGAGCACGCCATGAACGCGGCGGTGATGCTGAGCTATGTCGCGCAAAAGCGCGGCGATGCGCTCGCCATCGCTTCCTTCTCCAATAAGATCGAGTCGTTTTTGCCGATGGTACGCGGACCGGCGTTGGTGCCACGGGTGCTCGAATCACTCTATCCGGTACAAGTACGGCCTGTGGAATCCGACTACTGGCAGGTGATCGCCGAAGTGATGAATATGCTCAAGCGGCGCAGCTTGGTAATCTTGCTCACCGATGTGCTCGACGCTTCCGCCAGCGCCGGTTTGATCAACAACCTCGCCCGCGCCGCCGATCGCCACCTGGTGTTATGTGTGGTTTTGACCGAGCCGAAGATTCGCGAGCTAGCGGAGCAAATTCCCACCACGGCCGCCGAGACCTATCAAAAGGCCGCGGCCGCCGACCTCGGACGGCGCCGCCACTTGGCGCTGGAACAAATGCGCGCCCGGGGCATTCTGGTACTAGAAACCGATCCGGATCATTTGAGCGTTCAATTAGTGAAGCGTTATCTGGAAATCAGGCAAGCCGATTTGCAGTAATAGAATTTGTTCAGCCAGGTGCGTGAATGAAACATTAAGTTGAGTCTATTTTGATTACTACGAAGAGCACGAAGGACGGAAGGGTTCGAAAAATTAAGACTCCGAACTTCGTGCTCTTCGTGTCCTTCGTGGTGAAACATTCTTCAATGCAAAAGCAGACACAGCATAAATAATGGACGAAAGCGTTTTCATCTCTACCCCCGATAACGTCTCCCTCGAGTTCGAGCTCGCCGGACCCGGTTCGCGCTTCTCCGCCTATCTGCTCGATTTTTTGTACAGCGTTTTGCTCATGATCGCGCTGTTTTTGCTCATGCTCTTCACCGGCGCCGCCGGTTTGCGCAGCCTGATCCATCTGTTTCGCGGCGAAGGCGGCTGGATCGCCTCCTGGGGCGCCGCGCTTTTGATTCTCCTGCTCTTTGCGATTCATTGGGGATATTATGTTTTTTTTGAAGGTTTATGGCATGGCTCCACGCCGGGGAAACGAAGCCTGGGCATCCGGGTGATCCGCCAGGATGGCTTGCCCATCGGCTTTCGCGAAGCCGCGCTGCGCAATCTCTTGCGCGTCGCCGACATGCTGCCGCCGCCCTGCTACATCCTGGGCGGATTGGTGGCGCATTTCGACAGCCATGGCCGGCGCCTCGGCGACATGGTCGCTGGCACCTATGTGGTCATGGAAAAATTCGCGCGAGCGGGTCGAAGCGCCAGCGGCGCGGCTTGGGTGACGCGCATTGAAAAAGGCCGCTCGCGTCAAGCGCTGACTTTGCCGCGCGGCACCATCTCGGCGCATCAGATCGGCTTGATCGAACAGTTTCTCGCCCGGCGCCATCAATTGACACAGGAGCGCCGAGATCTCTTAGTTTGGCAAATCGCCGAGCCGCTGTTGCCGTTTCTGGCGGAGGATCGCGATCGGTTGGCCAAAAGCACCGAGTGCACGGAGCGCTGCGAACGGCTGCTGCTACAGATTCTTGAAATGGCGCAATCGAACGAAGCGAAACCGCTGGCCGCGGCCAAGACCGCAAACCCGTCCTTGTTCTGAGGAAGCCGCGCAATGGAGAACGCCGAAGAAAAACAAATTCAGTGGAGCCGCTTCGCCGATCGCGTGGAGCGGCTCAATCACCAGGGGCCGCGCGCGCTCCGCAAGCTCAGCGGTGCCGACCTCGCCAACTTGATCGACGATTACCAAGTTCTCATCGCCGACCTGGCGCGGGCACGCTCCATGGGCGCCGATCACGCTACGGTAGGACAACTCAACCGCATCGCCGTCGCCGGACACAATTTGCTGTATGGCCAAATGCGACGCCAGGCGACTGCCGATGGCTCCAGTTGGTTCGGCAGCTTCGGCCGCGCCGTCAGGCGCCATGGCTGGGCGGTGGCGCTTTCGGCGATGATGTTTTTCGGATCGGCGCTGGCGAGCTATGTCGCCGTGCTATTCAATCCCGCGTTAGGCTACGACCTGCTCGACGATTCTTTCGTCGAGTTCGACCCGGCCAGCCCGGAAAACTTACACAACATCCCGAGTATCGCCCGGCCGGTGGTGTCTTCGACGATCATCGCCAACAATATTCAAGTGACTTTCTTGGCCTTCGGCTTGGGGCTCACCGCCGGCATTGGCACTACCCTGTTGCTCATCTTTAATGGCATTCATCTCGGCTCGGTCGCCGGCTGGATGACGCTGCACGGCAAAGAACGCGCGCTGTGGGGCTGGATCATGCCGCACGGCGGCACCGAGCTACTCGCCATCTGCCTGGCCGGCGCCGCAGGCTACCTGCTCGCGAGCGCCATCGTCGCGCCGGGGTTGCTACGCCGCAGCAGCGCGCTCAAACGCATCGGCAGCGACGCATTGGCGATCGAGCTCGGCTGCATGGTGATGTTGGTTATCGCCGGCGCGATCGAAGGCTTCGTTTCGCCCAGCAGTATCGATTACCTCAACCGCATCGCTGTTCTCGTTTTAAGTCTTTCGCTGTGGGCGGTATACTTCTTCGGCGCCGGGCATCAGAAGATGATCCAACCACGCGTCGCTCCGACCGAAGGCGCATATCTCAAAAAATAACAGCGCTATTCGTTGCGCGCGGCGTTGTTGAAGATTAATGCTACGCCATGCTAATAAACAGGGCATTTCGCGTACGGGGTATTAATCCCGTGCGCGACCAAAGGGGATGCCCGCCCCCTTTGGATTCCCCATCAATGCGGTGCCCGCAGCAAGCTGCGGGGAATTATTAGATTCAACCAAATAAACGAAGCCGCTTCGCGCGCGGGGTTTACTTAGAATATCCCGCCACCCAACGATCCAGCTCAACTAACCCATCATGCTCCCCTCGCACAAACGTCTACTCGCGCTCGTCGGCGCGCTGCTCATCCTGCTGCTCCTGGCGACCCTGTTGTATATGCTGGGAATGAACTACCTAGAGGGAAAGCCGCGTGGTTTTTGGGACGCGTTGGAATGGGCGGGCGAATCGCTATCCACAACGGGTTACGGCAGGGATTCCAATTGGAGCCATCCTCTTATGGTATCCTATGTCGTGCTGGTACAATTTATCGGCGTCTTTCTCGTTTTCCTGGTCTTTCCCATCTACCTGATTCCATTTCTTGAAGAGCGATTCGAAACTCGGCTACCAAAGGAGAGTCATCACCTCAAAGACCACGTAATCATCTTCGACTACGGTCCGGCCGTGGCAACGCTGCTAACGGAACTGGAGCAGGCCAATATCGCCACCGTGGTAGTTGACGAAGATGAGGCCGACGCCCGTCGCTTGTTAGAGCAAGGGCATAAAATTATCTACGGCAATCTCGACGAGGGCGTTTTGCAGAAAAGTAATTTGCATCAGGCCCGCGCGCTGATCGTCAACAGCAGCGACGATCGCAACGCGGCAACCATATTGGCCGCGCGCCAGCTTGGCTACAAAGGGGAAATACTCGCGTTAGTGGAAGATCCCTATCATCGCCAACCGATCATTCTCGCCGGCGCCAACGGCGCCTACACGCCGCGCCATGTCCTCGGCGCCGCGCTGGCCGCCCGCGCCAGCCCAAAAGTCAGCCCAACGGTGGCCGGCATCCAGCACCTCGGCCACAAACTACAAGTCGCCGAAGCGCGCATTACGAGGGACAGCGTGCTCCGCGGCAGGACTCTAACCGAAGCCAATCTCGGCCAGCATGCCGGCGTGACCGTCATCGGCCAGTGGGTCGGCGGCAAGCTGATCGCGCCGCCATCGCCCGACATGCGCCTGGAAGCGGGCGGCATCTTGATCCTGGTCGGAAACGACGCGAGCATTCAAAGCTTCATGAACCTGTGCGCCGGCGCCAAACAATTGCGCCGCCACGGACCATTCCTGATCGCCGGCGGCGGCGAAGTCGGGCGTAAAGTCGCCGAGCTCTTGACCGATGCCGGTGAAGAAACTTTCATCATCGATAGTCAGCCCGGCCCGGGCGTGAACCTAGTCGGCAACGTCCTCGACACGCAGATTCTCAAGCAAGCCGGGGTGGAAAACGTCCAGGCCGTGATCCTCGCCCTCAGCGCCGACTCAACCACGCTTTTTTCAACCGTCATTGTCAAAGACATGGCGCCCGACGTGCCGGTCATCGCGCGCGTCAACCGCGCCGAGAACGTCGAAAGAATTTATGCTGCGGGCGCGGACTTCGCGCTGTCAATAAGCCAAGTGTCGGGACAGTTGCTCGCCTGGCGCTTACTCGGCAAGGAATCGGTGGCGGTCGATCCGGAGTTGCGCGTCATCAAAGTCTCGACCCGCGGTTTGGAAAAACATCATCCGAAGCAAACCGATCTGCGCGACAAGACCGGTTGCACCGTAGTCGCCGTCGAGCGCGGCGAGGAGTTGCTGGTGGAGTTCGGCGCTGAATTTTGCTTCAAACCGAGCGATGCCGTCTACCTCTGCGGCAGCGCCGAAGCGGCGCAGAAATTCTATCAAATGTTTCCGCAGGATTGAGGAAAGAGAATTATCACAAAGCGCACTGCGCGGCGAAGTCGCAACCGACGAAGAGAGGAAGTGATCACCACAAAGGGCGCGAAGCGCACGAAGTTCGGAGTGTTAATTATCCGAACCCTTCGTGTCCTTCGTGGTGAAATCGATCGTGTGTTTTTCGCGGTGAACACGGGCGTGTCGCAATACCCCCACTTCCGGAGCTTTTTTTTGCGTACTTTGCGTTCTCTGCGGTAAATTCTCTTCTCCTCTTCGGTTGCTGCTCTGTCACGCGAGGCCTATGATCAATTCGATTGAATGGAAAGCAGCATGAGCAACCAGACACCGCCGTCATCCTACGACTACGTCGCCATGCCCGACCGTTTGCCGTTGCGTTTCCCCAATGGCGCGCGGCTGGCGCTGATACTGACCATCAATCTCGAATACTGGGAGAAATCTCGCCCCGGTCAGAAAGAGCCGCTGTTCACCGGCGGGCCGATGACGATTCCGCACGCCTTGCCGGGTGACGTGTGGGACAGCGCCAATTGGACTTGGCGCGAGTATGGCCAACGCGCCGGCGTGTGGCGCTTGATCGATATCTTCGATCAACTCGGCGTAATGCCGTCCTGCACAGTGAACGGACTGATCCTGACCGAGCGGCGCCGCATCGTAGACGCGGTCAACCAGCGAGGTTGGGAATTGGTGCCGCACAACTGGGCGCAAAACGACTTGCTCACTTATTACGCGGATAATCCGGCGAAAGAACGCGAGGTCATCAAGCGTACTTTGGACCAATACCAAAACGTCGTCGGCCGTCCGGCCAAGGCGTGGCTTTCCTCGGCGATCCGCGGCACCCTGCACACGCCTGCTTTTGTCAGAGAGTTTGGCTTGATCGCCTATTGCGACTATCTGAACGACGATCAACCTTACTTGATCGACACGATTCACGGGCCGATCGTCTGTGTGCCCTATTCCAACGACATCAATGATTTCAATTTGTTCGCCCGCGGCGGGCTATCGCCGTCGAGCGGCTTGGAAACGCTCAAAGCCTGCTTCGATCAACTTTACGCCGAAAGCTCCGCCAGCGGCCGGATCATGAACTTCGGCATGCACCCCCATGTGATGGGCCATGCGCACCGCGCCGGTGCACTACGTGACTTCGTCGCCTACGCCAAATCCCGCAAAGACGTTTGGTTCGCCAGCCGCGAAGAAATCGCCGGGTGGTATCTCGAGAATCATCAGTCGCATATTCCAGCGAGCAAATGACGTGAGGCAATGAAGGGCGATCAGCCGGTCTCCCCTACTTCTTCTTTGCGTACTTTGCACGCCAGGTTCGGAATCGAAAGATTGATAAATTTATAAACCATCCTGTTCAAATTTTTCGACCTTTGCGGCCTTCTCGTCTTTGCGGGAGATATTCCGAGTTTCGGTTGCGGCTCTGCTGCGCTAAGTACTTTGCGGTTGAATCTCCGATTCCTAACCCCGTGGCGCCAGGATTGGCTTGAGCTTCGTCTTGAGCGCGGCCGGCATAGACAGGCCTTCGACGATCATCTTGTGCAGATCGGTGCCAGCGATCGGACTCACGGTCATTCTCGTTTTCTCAGCTTCGGCGACGAACTCGGGATCCCGTAGCGATTTCAGAAAAGCCGCCTCCACCGCGCGCACGCGATCGAGCGGCACGCCCGGCGGCATCACGTACGGGCGCGCGTAGCTATTGGGCTTGACCAAGCCGAGCTTCAGCATCTGGCGCTCTTCGTCGGTGCGCGCGAATTGATAGATCGACGGGACGTTTTTGTGCGGCAAATCCGTCAGCGGCTCGTCGACCCACTGGGACAGAATCAGCCACTCGCCGCTTTCGAAGTCTTTGAAGTTAGACACGCCCAGGGTTTCCCAGCCGGTGATCACACTGTTCACTTCGCCCGAGTGCATAGCGAGACGAATCTCAGCGGTGCCTTTGAACCCAGAGACCAACTTCACCCTGGCGCCCAGCACTTCTTTGAGAAACATCGCCGAGTGCTGGATGCTGGTATTGGGCACGGCGCCGACGACTACTTCCTTGGCGCCGGTCATGAAGTCTTCCATCTTGGTGATGCCCGACTTTTTGGTGACGACCATGATGTATTTGAAAATATCCGGCGCGCCGATGTAATTGAATTTCGCCAGATCGAATTGCACGGCCGACGAGCCATAAAGCTGCGACGGCAGCAATCCGCCGTCGAAACTGTTAACGACCGTGCCATCACGCGGCGCCTGATTGTAAGTGTAGTTCGCTGAAACCATGGTCCCCGCACCGACCATGTTGTTGACCAGAATCGCCGGATTGCCAGGGATATACTTGCCGATATGCCGGGCGATCGCCCGGCCGTAGCGGTCGAAGCCGCCGCCGGCCGAATGACCGACGACGATCGTCAAGGTCTTGCCGCGGTAGAAATCCGCGACTCGCTTCTCGTCGTAAGCGGCTTGGCCGACGAACGATGAGGAGGCAATGACCAAGACAATGATGAACCCTATAAGCATCGATAAAGTAAGTTTCACGGTTAACCTCCAAAATGGCTCGAACGAAGTCTACAGGAAGCGAAACCAACAGCAAGGCGGAGCACAAGAGTTGGAGTGATGGATTACTGGAGCGTTGGAGTATTGGGTTCTCGGACTCCGGAACACCCAGCCCGCCACTATTCCATCACTCCAGTTCTTGGTTCGCTCGCCAGCTTCGCCATCAGCGCTTTTGAATCCATCACCACGCCAAAATGTTTGGCAAAATTATTCAGCGTCGCCTGCTGTTCCTCGTCTGTGAACGACGCGTTGCAATCCGCCAGAAACAAGACTTTAAAATCGCGCATGGCGCCGTCGCGTGCCGTGCTGTCGCAGCAAACGTTGGTCGCCACGCCGGTGATCGCAATGGTATCGCGTCCAAGGGCGCGCAATAGGTTTTCCAACTGAGTGCCGTAGAAGCCGCTATAGCGAAATTTTTTGACGAGAATATCGTCCGCCGTCGGTTTCACCGCTTCATAAATCTCCGCCCCAGGACTGCCCTCGAAGTTGCTCCACTCATCCTCCGCGTCGTGGGTCTGCGGCTTGATATCGGCGAAGATGCCGACATCGGCAAGATCTCTGCGTTTGGTCGTGTGCAGGTAGATTACCGGCATGTGGTTGGCGTGGCAAAAGCGCAGCAGTTCTTGAATATGCGGCACGATATCTTCCGACGTGGGCAAGTAGCGCGCGCCGCGCGGATGCACCCAGATATTCTGCATGTCGACGACGATCAGCGCGGCGTTTTTCGTCGTAATGGGCCAGCGATCCGCCGGCCGCGATTGGGTATTTTCCATCGGTCGCCTCCTCGAATGGATGAATGATTACACGGCCTGTCACCGCGATGTCAATCAACCTCGGCTCAAGATTGGCGTCGGCGACCGATCCTGTTATGTAGAAGTCGCTATGAAGATGAGAACTGCCGGTTGGCTATTGGCTTTGCTGCTTGTAAACCCGAACCGCTTTGGCGCGGCTCAAGAAAAAGTCCATGTCGCGATCTCGAATTTTTCCGCTTCATATATCTCCATGCACATCGCCCAGAAGCGCGGATACTACGCCGAAGAAGGCATGATCGTCGAAGTCATCCTCATGGCCGGGCTCACCAGCACGCGCGCGTTGATCGGCAACAGCGTCGAGCTCGGCTCGGCGAGCAATCCCACGGCTGCCGTGCAAGGCGCCAAGTTGAAAATCTTGCTGGTGTTCAATGACAAGCCGCCGGGCATGCTGGTCGCGCAGCCCGGCATCAAGAGCGTTACGGAACTGCGCGGGAAACGAATCGGCGGGTCAACCCTCGGCAGCTTGGAATACGGCTGGCTGAAAGAACTATTGCCAAAGTTTGGACTGCAGCTCGAGAAGGATGTGACCTTTGTCCCGGTCGGATCGACCAGCACGCGGTTAACAGCGCTAAGAGCCGGCACCATCGACGCGTCGCCGCTCAGCCCGCCATCAAATTTTCTGGCGCAAGACGCCGGCTTCCCCGTGCTATTGCGCACCGCCGATCATCTGGAAGACATCCAAGCGTCGATCGTCGCCACCGACGAACGTTTGGCGCGCCAGGGCGACATGATTCGCCGCTTCATGCGCGCGACGGTCAAGGGGCAGCGCGTCTACCTCGCCAATCGACAGGACGGAATTACCGCGATTATGGAGTTCACGCGTCACAAGGACCGCGAGCTTATGGCCCGGGTTTACGATGACCACATGAAAACCATCGCCCGCGACGGGACGGTCCCGGAACGCCTGCAGCGCATCGTCATCGATCGCAGCAAACGCCTAGCCGGCGTAACGCGCGATATTCCTCCTGAAGAGATTTTTGATTTTTCCTTCCTACGAAAGGCGCAAGCCGAAGTGACGCAGAGCGGCTGGAAGCCGTAGCCAAGAGGGCGGGCTTCAAACCCGCCCCTTCAAATCCCTATTTTTTTGCGCCCTTTGCGTTCTTTGCGGCTAATTCTCTTATCCTAACCAGCCGGCTTCTTCGTAGGCTTTGATCGCGCCGGGGTGGAGCGGCACGCCGCCGAATTCGAAAGCAGCGGCGCCTTGGCTGCGCAGCGGTTCGAATAAGTTCTTCAAGCCTTTGAACAAAGGGTTCATCTGCGGCAGCGCGTCGAGATTGTCGGCGATGGCTTTTGCCATGCCGTGGACGATTCTTTCGGGGATTCTTTCGTGCGTAACGATCACATTGATGACCCCGACTTGGGTGACATCCTCGACGACGCCGCGGAAGGCATTTTTTTCGACGACGACCGGACGATAGAACGGCACCTGGGCGAATAATTTGTCCAGTTGGCCCGCGCCAAAGGGAATCACCCGAATATCGGCGCTCTGGCTCAGATCGGTTAATACTTTGTTCGGAATCGGCGGATGAAACTGCACGTCGATGTTGCCGTTGATCAACGCGGCCGCGCCGTCGGCAAACCCCATGTGCACCGGCGTGAAGCTGTCGAACGGGATTCCCAGCACGTCGAAGATCGTATGGACATGCTGCTCCATGCCGCTGCCCTTGGCGCCGACGGCGATGCGTTTGCCTTTGAAGTCGGCGACCGACTGGATCGGTGCCTTGGCGAGCCTGACGAAACACATCGGGCCGGCGTTGGCCGGCGCAACCATGCGGATAGCGATCTGCTTGGTGAACGGCGCGGTGGCGTTCTTGGCTCGGCCGATCCAGTTGGACGCCATGAAGCCGAACTCCAGTTCGCCGCGGTCAAGCTGCTCGGCGTTGTGAATGCTCGCATCGCTGGTTTGCACAACGCAGCTGTCGGTTTCCACGCGCTCTCGATTGAAAAGCTCAGCGATCGCCTGACCCTGAGTGTAAAACGTCCCACCCAGCTCCGAAGTGCCAATTCTTATCATCATGAAAACTGCCCTCCCAGTCTCTGTCTCTGCTCCTGTCTTACACCCACCACCATCGCGCTGCAAATTAATTTTGCATCGTCTGGGTTTAATCTAATAATTCCCCGCAGCTTGCTGCGGGCACCCTATTGATGGGGAATCCAAAGGGGGCGAGCATCCCCTTTGGTCGCGTGCGGGGTTAATACCCCGTACGCGAAATGCTCCGTTTATTGTGGATGAGTGGTCACCATAATGGACCCAGCTCAGCAGAGCCGCAACCAAAGGGAAGAAGAGATTTCACCGCAGAGGCACAGGACGTGAGAAAAAATCCCCGGCGGCTCACGGGCGTAGTATATATCGGAGCATAGTGAAGTTCAGAGCAAGAGCCGGGCTCTCATAATAGAGGTCAAAGAGCCCAGACGAGTCAGCACGAGTGATCCTGAGGCGCGAGTGATGAAGCAACCTGACGGTGGTTTTGCGCCGAGCTACAACGTGCAGATCGACACCGATGCAAAGAGCGGGGTGGTGGTGGCGGTGGGAGTGGTGCAGGCGGGCAATGACTTTGAACAATTAGAGCCGGGGATCGACCGAGTGGGACAAAATCTCGGCAACCCTCCCAAAGAGGTGGTCACCGACGCAGGATTTGTCAGCCGAGACACGATCATGGCGATGAAGCGGCAGGCCATCGAGTACATCGCCCCCTGTGTTGATGAGGCGGGCAAGGGACAGAGTTCCTATGACAGCCGCGGCGTGAGTGCCGAGTAGAGCAATAGTTATCGCTGTCCGCAGGGAAAGATACTTTCGTACGAAGGCAAAGAAGAGCGCCACCTGCAGCTGAGCTAGCGGTATCGAGCGCAGAGATCGGACTGCCAGGGATGTCCGATGAAGAGCCAGTGTTGTCCTGGGAATCGAGTGACGGGGCGATCGGTGCATCGCAGCGAAGAGTTGGCCGAAGTGGCCGAGTTTCGTCACAAGATGCAGAGCGAAAGAGCGCGCGAGATCTACAAAACCAGAGCCCAGGTGGCCGAGACGCCCAATCTGTGGATCAAGGCGAAGTTTGGGCTACGCCAGTTCAGCGTGCGCGGGTTAGTCAAGGTGGGAATGAAGGCGTTGTGGGCGTGTCTCACCTACAACATCGCAGTGTGGATACGTCTTTGCTGGAGACGAGCGGCCGCGGTGATGCAGCCTGCGTGGAGAAAAAGGAGAAACAGGTCGTGTAGCAGGGAAAATCGACCCGTTTTGAGCCGCTCAACGGCTTGCATCAGAATAATTGCGGCGCAGGTAGATTTTTTCTAAAAAGAGAAAACAACGACGCGTAGGCTCAATCCAGATTACGACAAATCAATGTTTTCTCATGACCGCGGAGTTCGCAGAACTCGGAGTGTACCTTTAACCAAAGAACTCTTTTCTCTCGACCTCTGCGCCTCCGCGGTGAGCCTTCCGAAAATTTCCGCATGCCGCGCAAATTATCACGGACAGCAGTTAAAAGAACGCAAAAAAGAAATCGGATTAGCAGGGGCGCAGCACGTTGCGCCTTTCCTCTTTGCGCTCTTTGCGGTTCATTAATCCGTTGCCGAATCTTCCTACTTCGTGATCATCGTGGTGAACAAAACGAACTGAACGTTACCCATTATCCACACAAAAGCCTGAAGCACCTCATTTCATTACCCGCCCGAGATCTGCTTGACGCCGCGCCGGCTACTGTAATAGCTTCCGAACAATAGCGCGGTTTCTGCTCCGCGCGCTACCTAAGTCGAAAATTCAGGAGGACTTTCCATGGCCATTATCGATTTAGACTCCCACCTGCGCGACGGCTGGCTGCTCGACGAAATTTATCAGTTGCCCGAGCCCTACGCGAGATATTCGCCGCGACGCATCGGCGACGGCAAATATTTTTACTCGAAGTTCGAGCATGAACTGTCGCCAATGGAAGACCCGGTAGCGAATGCGAATTTCAAAAAGCCGGTGACCCATCAGGTTTTTTATAACCCGGAAGCGAACCAACGCGGCAACGAAGTCATGCGCTGGCAGCAGGGCGGCTACGACATGGATTACCGCATGAAGGACAACGCCAGGGAAGGCGTCGACGTGCAATTGATCTTTCCGACTTCGATTGAAATCCCTTCGCAGAACCCCGGCGAGCTCGGCGCGGTGGTGGCGCGCTGTTATAACGACTGGACGCACAAACTGGTCGCCGGCTACCGTGACAATCTCTTTCCGGTGGCGATGATGCCGGCCGGCTGCCCAAAAATGATGGCCGGCGAGCTGAGACGCTGTGTGAAGGAATTTGGCTCGAAAGCCGCTCATCTGGTCAGTTACACCAGTGACAAACAGATGGATGACCCGGCGTTCTTCCCGTTCTACGAGGCGGCGCAAGAGCTCGACATCCCTCTGTTCTGCCATCCGAGCACGCTTGGCGCAGCGGGAACGTTGATCAACCGGCAAACGCACTTCTTTCCCATGCACATCCTCGGCCGACCATTGAATTGCGTCGCGCCGCTGGTGGCCATGGTGCTCGGCGGCGTGTTTGAAAAATACCCGCGCTTGAAAGTGGTCTTCTTCGAAGTCACTGCGGAATTTCTGGTTTACTGGATGCACCGCATGGACGACGACTACGAAGTCATCAAAGACGCTGGTATGTGCCCGCAGTTGAGCACGCTGCCGTCCGAATATGTGAAGCGCAACTGCTACATCAGCTGCGAAGCCGACGAGAAGTGGCTGCCTTTGGCGCTGACGGAAGTCGGCGAGACCCACGTCGTCATGGCGACCGACTATCCGCACTTTGATTCGACCTTTCCCAAAACCGTCAGCGGCATCCGCGAGCGGCCGGACATCTCGCCGAAGCAGAAAAAACTAATTCTCGAAGAGAATGCCTTGAGCCTGATTCGCCTTTAGTCGCAGCACTGCAATCCAATAAAAATGTACAATTCACCACGAAGGACACGAAGAGCACGAAGTTCGGAGTTGTAACTATCCGAACCCTTCGTGATCTTCGTGGTGAAAAACGATTTCTCTAAGGAGCACAATCGATGATTCGCCACCCAGCCATTGTCCTGTTGGCTAGCTTGCTTCTATCGTCTGCCGCGTCCGCCCAGGATTCGACGCTGATCGAAGCCGCAAAAAAAGAAGGCGCAAAGGTTGTGGCTTACGGATCCTTGGAAAACGCCGCCATGGATCCCATCACCGAAGCTTTCGAGAAGAAGACTGGCATCAAAGTGGAATACTTCCGCGCCTCGGCAACCAAGGCGATGGAACGCGCGCTGACGGAGCTGCGCGCCGGCAAGGCGACCTTCGACGTCATGGTGAACAATAGCGGCGCCATCGAAATCATGCGCAAGGAAAATATCTTCGCTAACTACGTCTCTCCGTCAGCCAGCGGCTTTCCCAAGGACGAAATCGATCCCCAACTCGGACCAGCCTATCGACACACGCCGATCGGCATCATCTACAATAAATCGGCGATCGGTGCCGCTGACGCGCCCAAATCCCTCGAGGATCTGCTCAATCCCAAGTACCGCGGTAAAGTGGTGATGCCGGATCCGACGCAACACACCACGACGATGCAGTGGCTGGCGAGCTTGTATAAAATCATGGGGAAAGAGAAAGCCGGTAAGTTCATTCGCGAACTCGGTGCGACGAAACCGATTTTGGCCGAGTCCTTCGCCCCGTCGGCCGAACGAGTCTCCACCGGCGAAACGCCGATCGCGATTAGCTTGGTGCGTTACGTTGTCACGTTCGGTGAAACCGGCGCGCCGGTGGATTATGTCAGGATGAGCAAGATGCTTAGCACGGGAAAATACCTGGCGCTCAGCCATAAAGCGCCCCGCCCGAGCGCGGGAAAAGCGTTCATCGACTTCTTTCTCACCGCCGAAAGCATGAAGTTACTTGCCAAGGCGGGCGAGTTCGTTACCATGAAGGGCATCCCGCAATTGCTGCCCGACGCGGACAAGATCCAACCCGTCGAAATGGACGACCTCGACACAAAGGGCTATGCCGATAAGCGAGAGGAATTCCGAAAGGCATTCTTTAAATAGGGAGGAATCATGGCGATACGAGAATTTTTGCCGGGCGACGCGCGCCAGCGCGAGCGCGCCTATTCACCCGCGGTCAAAGTGAGCGGGGGCACAACGCTTTATCTGGCCGGTTATGGCGCGTTCCAGGATGAAGCGGGAAAAAGCTACGCCGGCGATTTCGATGGGCAGGTGCGTTTGAGCTTCGAATGTATTCGCAAAACGTTGGAAACAGCCGGCGGCAAACTGGATGACATCGTAACCATGACGGTCTTCATCACCGACATGGCCAACGGCACTCGCTTCACCCAACTACGAAAGGAATTTTTCAAGGAGAACCATTACCCGGCCAGCGCACTCATCGGGATAAAAGAGCTGGCCCGACCGGAAATGATGGTCGAGATCCAAGCTATCGCGGTGGTAGACTGAGAAGCCAGACAAATTATCCCAAATTCGAAATCCGAAGCACTAAACTCGAAACAAATTTAAATGACCAAAAACACAATGCTCCAAACAACCCTGATTCGGATTCCAAGTTTTGGATTTTCCGGATTTTGGATTTATTTGGACCCCGGTTTGTTTCGGTCCGCGGGGCCTCTTTCGATATTCGGATTTCGGATTTTCCTTCGGCATTAATTACAGGAGGTGGAATATGGGATCGCCACTAAAAGTAACTGGTATCGACCACGTGGTCTTCCACGTCAAAGATCTCCCGCGCGCCAGAAAATTCTACGTCGACTTCCTCGGCATGGAAGTCGACCATGAAAGAGACTGGCAGTGTTTTTTGAAATGCGGCAACCAAGGCGTCGCGCTGTTCGAAGTCGACAACAATGAAGACGTCCACGCCGGCAGCGAAGTGAATCACATGGCGCTGCGCCTGGCGGCCGGCGAGTACGAGCGCGTCAAAGCGACGCTCGAAAACGCCGGCATCGAAGTGCACGGCCGCCAGGGCGATCCGCACTGCATCTACTTCAACGACCCCGACGGTCATAAGCTACAAGTGCTGATGCCCAATGAATGACTGGACCTCGTGGTCACGCGGCGCAATCCGACGGCAGGGATGACAGCGCACTCACCAGTGTATTGCGGCGGAACAGGAGAATACCGGGGAGTTTCACAAGATTATTCTTAAGTCGCAGCGATAAATTCAAATTTAAGTGATCGAATGACGACAACCTAACCGGATGAGATCACACTCCGTCACGTTCCCTTGATTTTCGTTTCCGAAAGCCGGACCCCTGATCGCATATGAGTCAACGGTTCGCTCCCATCACCGTCGCTCTCACCGGTCAACTGACCTTCACTCTAATCATCGCCGCCATTTTGGCGTTGGTCGCCTCGTATCTTCTGTTGCACCGCTACCGGCGTGCGGTGATCCGATCGATGCGTCGGCGCAGCCGAAGCGACATCCTAGAGATCAAGGGATTCCTGCCCCCGGAACCGGAACATAAACCCAATGACGCGCCTCTGAGATTCGACTTCGTTACGCGCGATGCGGCGGACTCGAAAGAGAATGCCTCGCTACTCTATCGACAGGCGACGCGCCGGCGCTGGCTGATCGCTTTCATCCACGCCGTCGCGGGGTGCTGTTTCGCCGCGATCATGACGGCGGCGTTCTTCAACGCCACAAAAATGGAATTTTCGCCGATTCGCTTTTTGTTTCCCACTTGGGCCAACGCCTGGCCGATCGTCATGGCGGTCGACCTCGCTATTGCACTGTCGCGCCGCGGTAGAATCGTCATGGCAAGCGCCTACTTCTTAATCGGCGGGGTCATCATCTCTATCGTCTTAGCCAACGATCCCGGGCTACCGATCGGCCGACTAGTTTACTTGTGGCTGGAGAGCAACGCTCCGGCGACGCTCCTCTTAGTCGTTTTTCTGAACCGCCGCATTCGCGCCGTTGGCCCTTTGGTCTTGGTTTTCATGATTCTCAGTGTCACCGGAGGAAATCTCATCGTTACATTGACCGGCAATAACCAAAATGTGCTTAAGGCAATACGCGATTTCAGCTTTCCCATAGGTTTCGGCGCTAAAAATACCCTCGTAACGTTACATTTGATCGGTTTCGCCGCCGCTGCGATTGTTGGATGGATAATTCTTGGCGTCCTTCGCAGACTTTACGAAGCTAAAATGGTTAGTGAACCGTCGATTACCATAGACGCCGCCTGGCTTCTGTTCGGCATCATCAATTCGAGCCAACTCGCGTTTTACGGCCCAAGGTGGATCATGAGCGGCGTGGTTGCTTTCATTGTGTACAAACTCGTCGCGGCCGGTTTGTTTCGAGCGTGCGGCATCTCTCGGCGCGCCCAATCGAAGCGTTACCGATTGCTGACACTCCGTGTCTTTGCCCTCGGCAAACGGCGTGAAAGCGTTTACGACACTCTCGGCAAATGGTGGCGCACGGTCGGCAGCATGCAGATGATCGCCGGGCCGGACTTGGCAACCTCAACCATCGAGCCCCACGAGGTTCTCGATTTCGTCACGGGTACGCTCGATCGCCGCTTCATCGACTCTGGGCGTACGCTGGACATACTTATCCATCATATGGACTTGGAGCCGGACCAGGAAGGGGAGTTTCGCGTGACCGAATTTTTCTGTCACGACGATACCTGGAAGATCACCTTAGCGCGCCTGGCCGATGAGAGCGACGCTGTGCTCATGGACCTGCGCGGCTTCTCGCAAACGAACTCCGGCTGCGTGTTCGAGATCCACGAAGTGTTCAACATACTGCCATTATCACGGGTTGTATTTGCCGTCGACGCGACAACCGAGCAAACCTTCATGCGCCAGACCATTCAACAGGCATGGCGGCAAATCAAAGATCGCTCGCCCAATCGCCGCTTGCCGGCGGGACAAGTTTCGCTCGTCGAACTTTCAGGAACGAGCGCCGTCGGTTTTCACAATCTGCTTTACGCGCTCTGCGCGGCGGCGAGCGTCAAGCCGACTTAAATTGGTTCAAGCCGGTTATCTCATTTATGACTACGTGTCATCGCTATCCTGTGAAGCACGGCTCGGAGATTACACCGCTGAGGCGCGGAGGGCGCGGAAACAATAATTTTTGATTTACAAATTCTCCGAACTCTGCGAACTCTGTGCCTCTGTGGTGAAGTCTTCTAAACTGAAAACCCGGAATGACCTCGTTTATTACGGACGATTGCTAATGCCGATTATGCCCAAAGGTCTTGTCGTAATCGCGCTGCAATTCTTTGGGGATGAAGTCGTCTTCCAGCTTGATAATTTTCTTCGACGGCAAGATCGGGTCTTGGGTGCGCGGCACCATGCCGAACTGGCTCGCCTGCGCTTTCCTGTTCCACTCGTCTAACACGACCGGGCCGCGCTCTTTAAACTCGTGCAGCACTTCCCAGGTCGATTGCAGGCCGTTGGCCGTGGTTAAGCTCGGATACAATACGGCTGCGGCGCCGAGTTGTTGAAACTCTTCGAAGGTAGGCGACGGGCGCGGGCCGTAGTACGGCGCGATCACCGGCGCGGGGATGCGCCGGCAGGCTTCTTCGATTTGCTCGCGTTCGGTGAGCGTATTCATCCACACCGCGTCGACGCCCGCTTCTTTGACATAGGCGATGCCGCGCTTAACCGACTCTTCGAAATTACCGCCTTCCGAGCCGATGGAGTCGCAGCGGGCGCAAACGACGAAGTCGGCGTCGAGATCTTTCTTCGCCGCCATCGCGGCTTGGTATTTTCCAACCGCTTCTTCGACTGAAATGAGTCGTCGACCGGCCAGCGTGCCGGATTTCTTCGGCGCTTCTTGATCTTCGATGTGCAGCCCCGCCGCGCCGGCGCGGATATAGGCCTGCACCGTGTAGTACACGTTCACTGCATTGCCATAACCAGTGTCGGCGTCGGCGAAGACCGGAATGTCGGTAACGTTGGTAATCCGCCGCACGCATTCGACCATTTCGTTGAGGCCGAGCAGGCCGACATCGGGATAACCGTAGACATAGGCCGCCACCTGGGAGCCGGACATGAAGAACGCCTCGTAGCCCAACACTTCGGACATGCGCGCGTGGAGCGGGCTAAAGCCGCCGGACATGACGAGGATCTCGGGCCGTTTCAACAATTGCTGCAAGCGAGTGGTCGGTTTGGTTTCCATTCCCCCCCCCTTTTATCCCCCGAGCAACTTCTTCATCCGAGCCACGATATCGGCCGGCTGGCTCATCACTTCCTTAACGAGCTTTTCCAACTCTTCGCCCGGCACCGCATCGAGATCAAACTTGCGCTTATCAAGGTCGGCGAGAAATTCCTTATCCTCCATGGTCTTGTTGAACGCTTCGCGCAACAATTTCACGCGATCCGTCGGGGTCCCTGGCGTGCCGAGCATCGGACGACCCAGTGTCCCCGCTGCCAACATCAAGTTGGCGAGACGGCGCGACGCTTCCGCGGTTTTGTATCTATCCATCAATTCCCAGATGGTCGGCGTCTCCGGCAACTTGCTATCGCGTTTCTTACCGGTCTGGATGATATTGCGAACGAAGCCATTTTTGCGCCATGTATGATACGGTTCGCGCGACAAGAATGCCTCAATGGTAAACGCGCGGCAATGGATCTCGCCGCGTTCGACGGCGAGATCGATCTCCGGCCCGCCGGGATAGCCCTGCACGAGATTGAACTTCGTGCCGATCAATTCCTCGAACAGCTTGGGCAAGTAATACGCCGTGTCCGAAGTACCCTGTGCGCCGCAGCGGGGCGGCTCCTTGGCGTTGCGCACGTCCTCAATGGTTTTGTACGGCGTGTCCGCGCGCATGTACATCTGGTACTCGCCTTGCACCGGCGAGCCGATCCAGACGAACTTCGCCCAATCGTACTGCGCCTCTTTGCGTCCAATGAGTTGATCGAAATAAAGCGAAGGTACGATCGAGCCGATCAGCGTCAATCCGTCCGGCTTGCTCTTGTTGTAAAGATAATTCGCGGCAATCATGTGTCCCGCGCCGGGCATGTTCTGCACGATCATTTCCGGCCGTCCCGGAATATGCTTGCCCATATGCTGCGCCAACAGCCGCGACCACTGATCGTAAAGGGCGCCAGCGGTGGTTCCCGCGATCACAGTAATCGTCTTGCCCTTGTAGAAGTCCGCTTGGCCAAACGCCGAAGCTGACCAGCCAACTAGACTCAGCACGAAACAAGCAGCGATGAACTTCTCAATGAATTTCATGAAGACCTCCTAATCACATCTCGATGGAGCGGTAGAGTAACATGGCGCGGGAAGCAGTCAAGTTGACATTAAGACGACTAAGGACGAACACGAATATAGAAATGGTCTCAATCATAATGGGATAATCTTCCAATCAGTTCGCTCTGTTTCCTGGAACGATCTCCGGCTCGATCGTAAACAGACCGGGCTTCGACGGATCGACTGTGATGCGAACCCAATGGGTATCCGGGTCGCCGAAGGTCTCAACCCGCGTGAAGTTCTCAAAAATCCGCCGCGTTTTCTTGGAGAGCAGAGGTTTGCTGATATGAAAGATATGCGTGTCGCCGTGCACGAACAGGGTTGGCTTTTTGTAGGTTTCCATCTCCTCGGCCAGAGCGTCCAAGATTTCGTCGTAACCAGTGGGCACCGTTTTCGCAGGTGGTTCGACTTTGGGAAAAATACGAAAGTATCTACCGATAAGGCTCGGCGTCCAGCGCGTCTCGAACCCTGGATTGGCTTGGGTAAGCAGCACAAGTCCGGCGCTGTTTTTTGCCTTGGCATCGGCAAAAGCTTTCTTCATCCACGCAACATCCGCTTTCGTTCTTTCAGCGTGCTCGGCATCCATTTCAGGTGACTGCCCCCAATTGTTATTACTGCCGACAGTGTGCAGCGTGGCGAAGGTGACGCCGTTGAACGACCACGTAAGATTTTCGCGGTATTTCTTAAAAGCCTCATCCTTCGATTGGCTCTCAACGGGCATGGTTCTCTGGCCAAGGCTGCGTCCCTCCGGGAAAAACATCTCACGCACCTTGGATAGGCGATCCATCGGATCGACCTTACGCACCTTTAGCTTGTTGCAGTCGCTCCAATCGTTGTCCCCTGGCGTAAAAATAAAGGGACTGGCTGATTTTTGGAATGTCGCCAGAACCGTCGCCAAGTTATCGTCCGTGCAGGGCATGGTGATCTTATCCGGGCTCCTTTCATAGGGGTTTGGATCGGCCTGGAAATCGCCAACGTGAACGACGAAGGGGAGGTTCTCCTTGTTCAAAGCGCCCATCAAGCGGTCGAACTCCTGCTCTGCGACCTTGGAATAGGAAGTGTCGCCGACGACACCGAACTGAAATTTTTGATTCTGCGCATCGGCGCTGCCGACGAAGACAAGGGAAACAACGGCTGCAACCAACGCATTCCGCAAAATCCTGCGGTCCAAATCGGCACTGAGTTCCTTGATCATTTCAGCGACCTCCCGTCACCTATCGATAGCGTTAGTTCCTGACAGCTATTTCTCCAGGCAAGCCACCCGAGCCTTGGGTTATTTTCATGCACTTGATCTTCTGATCTCCTAGCACCCAGCGACACACTTCGCATCCCCGTTGAACTCCATCGTCCTGTCGCTTAGCGGCACATGCACTTGCCTACCCTTGACCAAGTCGATGAACTGTTTTGTCTTACTACCTGGGTTAACTTTGCCAACATTTGTGGCCGCTTCATTGACATGTGAGAGGATGACAGCATTGGGTTGAATGAGTTCATTAACAGCAAAGGCGCTTTCCTCTGCCTGCATTGCAAAAGCTCCCATATTCATGACCGCCAGATTGACCTTATAGAAGCCGCTGATGATTGTTTTCATGTCACTCATGATTGCAGTGTCTCCGGACAAATAAACTTTGAGACCGTTTGTGAAAGTGACGACGTATCCGTTCGCGTGGCCGACGTAAGCACGAAGATTATCGGGCGCCAAATTTGACTTCTCGGGCTCCGTGAGCAAGCTACGAGGCGCATCGTTACTGTGATCGGCCTGAACCAACGCGATTTGTACTCCGTTAGTCGCCCCGGAAAACTTGATTGTTCTCTTTCCTCCTAATTGCAGATTTGCCACGCATGCCGAAGGACGAGGCACCGTTGTCTCTCTGCTGAGTCCGGCTGTCGGACATGCCGCGGTCTGTGTCCCTCGGATATTTTGGATTTTTTTACCCAGAAACCCAGCCATAGTATTGCTGACAACAACAGCAGAATTTTTGGCCGCCGCGATCTCTGCTGTATTAGAATTTGGTGCAGCAGAAACCGTCTCAGGCTTAGCGCACGTCCCCGCGTTAAGCCCAGCCGCCTTTACGTCTCCGATATGATCGGCATGAGCATGGCTGAGTAAAACGACATGTACATCGCCAAGCCTCGGGTCACCGCCACCAGCCACCGTCTGCGCAGCATCGTAGAGAATTCTTACTCCTGTGGGATCTTCAAATAGTAAGGCACGATCGTTTTGGCACAATTCGCCGGCGTGGGACCCTAAGGGAGTAATCTTCACAGTTTGAGCGTATCCCAACGACGAACCGAAAAATGGGATGAACGCGGATAGTAAAGGGATAAACCATTTGACTGTCATTTTGCTCTCTCCCGGCCGCACGGGATCTGGATGGGTCTCAACATTGACTAAGGAAACCGCGGCGATGCGCCGAAAGCGATACAACAGTGACCATGGAAATCCTACCGGCTGAGCAGCCCATCGATCGACAACGCGCCGGCGCCGCCGACCATCACCGCTAGCGCCATCAGGATCAACGCCAGCGTGTATTCGATGCCGCTGCCTTTGCCCGGAGCGGAGGCGAGGAAGAAGCCGTGGCTCCAGTGGCTCAAGAACAACGCGAAGCCGATGAATACCGCCAGGCAAAACGCCACCGGCTTGACCAGGAAACCCAGAGCCATCGAAACCACCGTCGAAAGCTCGATCACCAATGCGAACACTCCCATCGGCACGGGGATGTGGTACTTGTCGCGCCAATTCGTCACCTGTGCCCTAGGCCCCTTACCGCCGTGCCAACCGAACGCATGCTGCGTGCCGTGCATAAAAAACGTCACCGCCAGCCCGAAACGTAAAAAGACAAACGCAAATGAATCATGAGTTTGAAAAATCCACTCCACAGTTTGCTCCCCCTTCTATTGTAGTTGAATAAAGCCGCTCCCCAGCTGGCTATCGTCGTCCCGCGCTAGTTGCCCGACCATAGCAGAAGCGGCGAAAAGATTGCAAAGCGCCGGCGAAACGGCGTAGATTTCCGGCTGCACGCTACAGCTGAATGGTGATCGTTAAGGAGCGAACACATGCAAATTATCGACGCTGACGGCCATATCAACGACCACGCTTGTGGCGCGGAGATCGCCCAGTACATGCCCAAGGGCAACCAGATGGCGAATTTGTTTCCCGAGTTCGATCATCTACATTTTCGCTATTTGAAGCAGAACCGTCGCGCGACGGGAAACCCATCGGCAGATGAGTGGAATCAGTTTCTTGACAAGACCGGCATCGCGTGGACCGTGCTCTATCCCACGGCTGGTCTCGCGGTGGGCCGAATCATGGCACCGGATTGGGCGGTGATCGCGTGCAAGGCCTACAATACTTGGCTCTATGAAAAATTTCTTAGCAAAAATTCACGACTGAAAGGCGTGGCGCTGATCCCGTTCCAAGACGTCGACGCGGCGATAGTGGAATTGCGCCGCGCGGTCAAAGAGCTAGGCATGCTCGGTGGCATGCTGCCGTCCAACGGCGAAGCCATCGAAGGTCATCTCGGCAATAAAATCTACTGGCCGCTTTTCCAAGAAGCAGAAACACTCGGCTGCGCCTTAGCCGTGCATGTTGGCTGTTTGTCGCGCGTCGGCATGGACTCGTTCAGCACCTACTATCCAGCCCACGCGCTCGGTCATCCATTTAGTCTGATGATTCAAGCCTCCGCCATGCTCGCCCATGGCGTGTTCGACCGCTTTCCTAGACTGCGCGTGGCGTTTCTCGAAGGCGGGGCGACTTGGGTGCCGTTCATGATGGACCGGCTCGACCGTTCTTACCACGACGGCCACGTACAGCTGGATGTAAATGGAAACCTACTCGGCGGGCCCAAGCAAGGCGAAAGAGGCAGCGATTATTTTAAACAACAATTGCGCAATGGGAGAATCTTTGTCGGCTTCGACTGCGACGACGATGGTTTGAACACTGCCGTAGTCAAAGGCGGGCGCCAGTCTTTTCTCTTCGGCAGCGATTTTCCTCATGAGGTTTTCGACGCCGCCAAATGCCGCCACGAGATCGACGAGCTGCTCCAACGCGGCGATCTAACCCAGGAAGACAAAGAAGCCGTGCTCGGCGGCAACGCGCTAAGATTCTATCGGCCGGCGCTGTAAGAAGTTGCTGTTGGCTCCTTAGTAGAATCGGGTAATTCACCGCGGAGACGCTGAGTACGCCGAGACGGAGCGAAATGAATATTCTCTGCGAACCCTCCGCCTCTGCGGTGAGTCCGGTTTCCGTGTCTGATTTCAGCTGCGTTACGCTGGGTGGCAGGAACCAGGGTGACTAACTCCAGCCGCATCACCAGGCCGTGTTCGAGCCATGCGCCGCGTGCGACACCGGAGCGAGCACCTGGTACGGATCGCCGAACTCGGCCGCGGCTTCAAGCTCGTCGGGATGGTGCAACAGCGAGCGGTCGAGCATGCCGTGCTTGTCGACCACCAGACGATCGTCGATGTAGAGCCGGGCGTTGAACACCGAAGCGTCCATATGGCGAAACTTCGGATGCTTGCGTGGTGTGCCCAAGCCAGCCCAAGGCATCTTACTGATCAGCTCCCAATGCATCGGATCGGCGATGACATGGGCTGCCGAAGCCTTCGGATGATAACCGAACATGATTTCGATCAAGCGGTTCGATTCGGGCACTTCTTTGAAAAGACGCTTGCACTCTTCACCCACTTCGCCGCCTCCGTCGACTTCAGTGATGATGTTGTCTTTGACCTTCCAGCGCATCGATTCGGCCAGCCTGCCAGCGACGCCTCGGACGCAGCTCAGAAAGACGTCGCCGTTGGAATTACCCTCGCCGTTGAACACGCCGCAGCGCCCCCAGGGGAAATGACAGCGGCCCGGCGGATCGCCGGCGCGGAACTGCATGCCGTACAAGCGCTTGCCATCGTAGGTGGCGCTTAGATCAGTGCCGATGTCATCGACGATCCGGACGACTTTGCCGGAAGCGACAACTTCGCGGACTTTCTCGGCTAGTTTCCACAGCACTTGGTTGGGAAACTTGGCGTAGTCGCGCGCCAACAAGCCGGCGTTGCCTTCGAAATCAATGTGATAGGGCTTCATGCGCGCTTGGTGCAACTGCGTGCCGCTCTCTTCGCGCTAGCGCCCCAAGTTGCGATGGGTCGGAGGAAAGGTGATGAACACCGGCCAGACCCAGATCGCCACATCCGAGGCATGCATCGCCTCCATTACCGCGTTCGGAATATTTTTTGTTTCTTACCTTTGCGCCTTGGCGCCTTTGCGGGAGATCTTTCGATTTTTTTTTGCGTTCTTTGCGACTAACTCTCTTGTCTGCGAAAGCGCGCCACGTCGCCGTGGTGCATGGGCCGCTTGGTGATAACGCCAATCTGGATACGATTACCGAACGGGTCGTAGCCGTAGGCGGTGTTGGCGTCAGGCTCATGCCACGGGATGAGATTTGGATCAGGGCCCCAGTAGCTTTCTTTGCGGTTAAAGCGCTTGAGCATTTCCGGGTAAGACGCCTCATCGGAGCGCAGATCAATATGCGGTCCCTTGTAACACTGCGTGCTGCGGTCGGCGACTTTGTCGACTTTGCGAAGAATGACGAACTGATAGGACTTCGGGACAATCATCGTCAGTTGGTCTTCACCCGACACTTGCTCGCCAACGATGAGGCCGAAGGTGTTGTCGTACCAAGCGCGCGCTTGATCCAGATCGGTCGCTTCGATACGCACATGGCTGATGTGACGGAGCGGCAGCGGCCCGGCTTACGGTGCTTGGTCGGGCGGTTGTTTACAAATACATAACTCCACCGTGTTGCCGTCGGGGTCGAGGACGAAGAGCGACTCTTTGATCGGGCTCGACGCCGGATAGTCGGCGACCCGTTCGAAACGCAGCTTCTGTTTCTCCGCTTCGGCGCTGGCGGCGGTAAGATTGTCATCGGCAACTTCAAAGCCTCAGACCACACCCTCCAAGCGGCGCGTCGGGTTGGGTGATATGCGAAAGTCCTGCAACGCGAGGCCAAAGCCACGGTGGTTGGCCACCGTCATAAAAATAATCATCGGCACTTCGCGGTTGAGACCGCGTGCGTTCAGATTGGTGTGATCGCCGATCTGCCCACCCATGAATGTCGACCAGAAGCGAAAAGCCCGGCCGAGGTCGTTCGACGGCAGTACGCCGTGATCGATGCGCTCCAAAGTGATCGGGTTTGAATTTGCCGTAAGACTAGCTCCTCAAAGCGCGTGTATATCGCAGCTGTGCAAGTGAGACAAGCAGCGCTGCCGAACTTGCGTTTGAGTGGTTCCAGCGGTTATGTACATCTTGGGGAGATCAGGTGAAATATTTGTTGCGGAGCATTATTTCAGTATTCGCTCTCGCCGTTTGTCCAGTGCCCTTGTTGGCGCAAAGTTCGAACCCGGAAAATCTGAGTGTGTCCTTTGCCAGCTTCGGGGTGATTTATTACCCCCACTTCATCGCCAAGGAGTTGGGCTATTATCGAGACGAAGGGTTAGCGGTCGGGGTACTAACCCCGGCCTTGACCAAAGGGGATGCTCGCCCCCCTTTGGAAACCCCAGAAGTTTGTCCCCGTCTTAAGAGGCGGGGTTAACTTAGAATCGGCGATTCCGCCCGTTTGGCGCGCTCGATGTATTCGTCGGCCAGGCGCACCGGCTTTCTGGTGTAGAGAATGATCCGGATCGTCGCCATGTCGCCGATATTTCGGTGCGAGGTACCCGGCGGAATCAAGAGAAAGTCGCCGGTATCGAGTATGTATTCTCCCTGGTTCGTCAGGGTCGCGCGCCGGCCGGACAGTTGAAACGCCACCTCATCCTGGCCGAAGCCGCGGTGATAAATCCTTTGCGCATCCGAGCGGTGCGTGGGTTCGATCATGATGTCGGCGTTTTCCACCAGCTCGAAATGCTTGCCTCCGGAGCCGCCCTCTTCGACTTTGTCGAGCACCGTCGTCGGTTTTAACAGGGTGCACTGTTTGTTCGGCACGACGCTCTCTTTGACGGGATAGGTGTGGGCGATCTGAACCGGGTTACGTGTATACACAACCAGTCGCGTGGTTGGGCCGTCGCCGCTATTTTCGTGGCTTACGCTCTGTGGCACGACGAGGACATCGCCTTCGGCAAGCTCGAAGTCGCCTTCAGATGTCTTGGTCACCCGTCGATACTGAACTTGAATCTGGGTCTCACAGAAGCCTGCGGGCCGGCGTCCATCGGCGCCCTTCGACGAGCGACAATGCATCAACTCGATCTGTACATCGTCGTTGACAAAAATCGGTATCTGTTTGGTGTCGCCATCGCCGAGAATGTCCTTTACCAATAATTTCAGCGGCGCAATTAGTTGGCAGGGTCGGTCAAATTTGTCTTTGCAACCGATAATGTCGACTTCTTCGTCCACTTCCTTCAATACCCTTTCGGTTTTGGGACCGATATTGCCGATGAACGACAGCGTGTTCACTTCCTTGAATTTGGTTCCCATAAAATGAACTCCTTTAAGACACTTCGGTTACGTCTTCCGAGATGGAACCTCGAATTTTCCCCAGGTGCGACCCCATGGGGGCCGAAAACTGTCCTCGGTTACGGCGGCATTGGAATAGCCGGCGTCGACGTAAAGACTCTCACCGGCGACAAAATTCGAATCGCCCGTGGCCAAGAAGATCGCCGCGCCGACCAGATCTTCAGGTGTGCCCAATCGTCCCATGGGAATGCGCTGCAGTCGCTCTCCGGCTTCGTCGGCAGTAATGGAGGAATAATCCATCGGTCCGCAGACCAGTGAATTTACGTTCACGCCGTAGTAGCCGAGCGCTTGCGCGATGGCGCGGGTCACCGAATCGATACTGGAGTAGGCCGCGCTATTACCCGCCGACTCGCCCGATCCGATGCGCGCGTCGGTGGTCGTAAGTTTAATAATCTTAGCGGAGCGCTGCCCCGCCATCTGCTTTCCGACGGCCTGCGAAGCAAGAAAGTAGGCTTTGGGGCCGCGATCGATGCACTGATTAAACGTTTCTTCGCTATAACTTAAGAAATCGCATTCGTGAGAGATCCCTGAGCAGTTGAGCAGCACGTCGATGCGCCCGAATTCGGTAACGGCGCGCCTGCCAGCTTCCTCGACTTAGAATTTTTTCGTGACATCGATCTGAAGCGCTATAGCACGCCGGTCGAGCGATCGAACTTCAGCTGCGAGCTTTTCGGCTTGAGCGGCGTCTTCGTCGACGACAACGCAATTTGATTCCTCACGGGCGAAGCCAATAACGACGGCTTTAGCGCAAGGGTTTTGCGCGCTGGTCACCAAGACGATCTTATCTCGCAGTCTCATTTCAAAGCCGCGTAAGCCGAGCTACGACGCGTCTTTAACTGAAAGCCGCTCGCGGTGTCAAACCTGCAGGCGTAGTGGCGTATAGCCTGTACCACAGAATGCCCCGTACGTCGGTGTGGGCTTGAATATTCTGAAATCCTGCTACCGGCAATACCGAAAGCCACGGACGTAAGTCCGTGGTACGGGGATTACTCCTTAAACGCTTCTTCCCTTGTCTTGCTGAACGAGGGCAACAAAACCGAAAGCATGGCCAAGAGCGACAGCGCCAGCAACGTCGCGCTGATCGGCCGCTGGATAAAAACCATCAGGTTGCCGCGCGAAAGCAGCATGGCGCGGCGCAGGTACTCTTCCATGAGCGGGCCGAGAATGAATGCCAATAGCATCGGCGCCGGCTCGCAGCCAAGTTTGGAGAAAACGTAGCCGAGAATGCCGAATAAGCCCATGAGATAGATATCGAAGGTGCTGTTGTTCAGACTAAAGACACCGATACCGCAAAAAACCAGAATTGCCGGATAGAGCAATTGATACGGAATGGTGATCATCTTCACCCACATGCCGACCAACGGCAGGTTGAGCACGAGAAGCATCAAATTACCGATCCACATGGACGCGATGATGCCCCAGAACAGTTGCGGCTGCTCGGTGATCACCGACGGTCCGGGCTGGATACCCTGAATAATCATTGCGCCGACCATCAGTGCCATTACCGGGTTCGATGGAATGCCAAGAGTCAGCATCGGGATAAAAGAAGTCTGTGCACCGGCGTTATTTGCTGACTCCGGCGCAGCGACGCCTTCGATGGCGCCCTTGCCGAACTGGGCCCTGTTCTTGGAGATTTTCTTTTCGATCGAATAGGCCGCAAAGGAACCCAAGATCGAACCGCTACCGGGCAGAATCCCTAGCGCCGAACCAATCACCGTGCCACGCAAGATCGGCCCGATCATTCGTCTCCAGTCTTCTCTGGTCGGCATTAAGCTGGTGATCTTGGCGATCACCACGGACCGCTCCGACTCGGATTCTAGATTGCGAACGATCTCGCCCAAGCCGAACATACCCATCGCCACGGTCACGAAGCCAATGCCGTCCGCCAACTCAGGAATGCCGAAAGTGAAACGCTGGGTGCCGGAGGTCACATCCGTGCCGATCAAGCCCAACAGCAATCCGAGAACAACCATCGCGATGGCATGCAACAGCGACCCCTGCGCCAATACAACGGAAGCCACTAAACCTAGGACCATCAATGAAAAATAATCCGCCGGGCCAAACTTTAGAGCCGCTTCAGCGAGCGGCGGCGCGAACAATGCCAGCAAAAATGTTGCGACGGTGCCAGCGAAAAACGATCCAACCGCAGAAGCCGTGAGCGCCGGCCCGGCGCGGCCTTGCTTGGCCATTTGATAGCCGTCGAGCGTAGTAACAACTGACGCAGCTTCACCGGGGAGATTGACGAGAATGGATGTTGTCGAACCGCCGTACTGCGAGCCGTAGTAAATGCCCGCGAGCATGATCAAGGCTGAGACCGGCTGTAAAGCAAAGGTCACGGGTAAAAGCATGGCGATGGTCGCGGTGGGCCCTAAGCCGGGGAGCACGCCGATCGCCGTGCCGAGGAATACCCCGATCAAGCAATAGAGCAAATTGACCGGCGACACCGCTGTCGCAAATCCGAGGGCAAGATTAGAAAAGAGTTCCATCGTCCCGCATCACCGCCCGAACCACGGCCCGATCACCGGCAAAGGAATTCCCAACCCCTTGAGAAAGACCAGAACACAAAAAACCGTCAGCCCGGCGGTCATGATCAGCGTCGGAGTCCAGCGGAAGCGACTGCTCGCTGCGGCGCTGATGAACACGAGTAGCGGCAAGGCGATGGCCATCCCGGCACCGCGGACCAGTAGTCCAAAAGTCACTACCGAGCCGACAACCAACAGCAGCCCTTTGATCGCAAACGCACTGATCGGCGTGCCGGCAACGATAAATGCACGAATCAAGGAAATCGATCCCAGCAGGATCAGCAGAGAGCCCAGTACAGTTGGGAAATAAGCCGCGCCCATTTTAAGCGCGCTGCCCATGCCGTAGTCGCGGGCGATCAGAATCGCGCTAGCGCCAAATAAGATATAAATGAGACCGCTCCAGAAATCTTTCGTACTTCGAATCATTATGTCCAGCCGGCGTTGCCTACACTTGCTTCACGCGCGTTGTATAACAGCTCTGTCAGAAACAGAAGCAAAAAAAAGGCCGGGACGGGACCCGGCCTTTATCGTCAGTCCAATTAACCCTTGCTAGTCGGCGTAGACGCCGGCCTTCTTGATAATCGGCGCCCACTTCTCGATTTCGGCTTTCAGATGAGCGCGCAGCGCTTCCGGTGTGGCTCGCTTCTCAGCGACCGGCTCGGTCCCTAGATCGCCGAAACGCTGCTTCACGGTGGCGTCCTTGAGCGCCACCTGCAAAGCCTTGGTCAACGTTTCAATGACTGGCTTTGGCGTGCCCTTTGGAGCATAGAGCCCGTGCCAGACAGATACTTCGAAGCCTTTGAGTCCGGCTTCATCCACGGTCGGGATGTTAGGCAAGGATGCGAGCCGAGTCTTAGTCGTCACACCGTAGACTTTGACCTTGTCAGCCTTGATCTGGCTCGTCGTGTTGGTGGTTTGGTCGCAACTGAAGTCCACCTGGCCTCCCAAGAGATCTTTTATGACATCGGCAGTGCCTTTGTATGGAACCGTGGTAAGGTCGGTTTGGATCTGGGTCATGAATAGCATCCCGCAAAGGTGCGACGCGGCGCCGATGCCAGCATTGGCGTAGGTGACTTTGTCTTTGTTGGCCTTGAGATAGCTAACCAGCTCCTTCAAATCCTTCGGCGGAAAATCCCTGCGGGCAATGATCGTCATGGGGACTTCGTTGATGAGCCCAATCGGCTCGAAGTCGTTTACCGCGTCATAGGGCAGCTTGCGATAGAGCGACGGCGCGGTCGAGTGGCCGATGTGATGCAGGAACAGTGTGTAGCCGTCGGGAGTGGCCCTAGCGACACGGTTAGCGCCGATGGTGCCGCCGGCGCCGCCGACGTTTTCAACGATAATCTGCCCCTTGAGCGCGTTGCCCATCGGCTGGGCAGTCAGTCGAGCGACGGTGTCCGTCGGTCCGCCTGCGGTAAACGGCACAACGATGGTAATCACCTTGTCCGGGAACTTCTGCGCACTCAGCGGTGCGTTGCCCAACAGTATTAGACCAGCAACAAGCCCAACGATCCTCGTTTTCACGATTCCCTCCTGTTTTGCGGCCGTCAATTGCCGGCGCGCGCTGGTTAGACGAGCCAGAACCCATTACCCGTTAAACTGTCCAAATCATAACGCCACTCAAAACGCAACCTTGATGCCGCCGCCAAGGCCACTAGAACACCGATCGGAATGCAAGGATTCTTAAGAACGCGAAAAATGGATGGCTCATTTGCGGAAATGGTAAAACGGCTCACCCCTTAGGGCGACCCTAATTCTATCCACTCTCGAATTTCAACTATGACAACGCTACACTCGCGGCCATGAAACAGTCTTTCTTAACGACCGCCCTTTCGCTGCTCGTGCGAGTTGAAAGGCGTCGACGTTGAAACACTCGCGCCGAAAGTGATCGACAACAATCTGGTAGACAAACTCTCTAAAGAAGGGTTCATTAATAAAGTGTTTGCCAGGCGCTAGCAGCTAGCGAGCGGCATTGACGACAACGCAGGCCGCGAGTTAGAAACAATCAAGGCTCTAAGGGCCGGCGCAAAGCTCTGAGGAACCATGAAAACGAACAGCTCTAACAAAAGAAAAAACACCGCCTCGATTTTCTGGGGATTGGCCCTATCTGTCACATCCGTCCTATGCGCTCGCTCTCCCGCCGCCCACGCCCAAGAACTAAAAAAAGTCCGCATGGGCTATCCGGCCTTCAGCTTGACCTTTCTCACCTTCTTCGTCGCTAAAGACGCCGGCATCTACAAAAAGCATGGTCTCGATGTCGACTTGGTGCAACTGGCTGGCGCGGTGCAAACCTCGGCGCTAGTCGCCGGCGAGATCGATTACCTGACCGGCATCACCGGCCCGCTCGTCGCCGCCGCGCGTGGCTTGCCGTTTAAAGGCATCATGGTGACCCATGACCGGACGCTTTTCTGGTTGATCGGCAGCCCGGAGCTTCGCCGCGCTGAAGATCTCGTCGGGAAGACGGTCGCCGTGGATCGGTTGGCGACGCTGCAAGACATCGTCGCCCGCGATCTGATCAAGCGCAAAGGAGTCAACCCCGATCAGGTCACCTACATTCAAACCGGCTCGGTTTCGAACAGCGTGCAGTCGCTCAGCCAAGGCAGCGTTGCCGCCGCGGTGCTTTCATTGCCGCACAACGTCGTCATGACCCAGAAAAGCTATCGCGAGATCGCTTCCGGACCGGAGTTCAATCTGCGCTCCGCCTCCGGCGGCATCGCCACCCACGAAGCCAAGCTGAAGAAGGATCCAGCCGGCGTGAAAGCGGTCCTGCGCGCAACCTTCGAAGCGATGGATTTCAATCGTCGGGAAAAAAACTGGATGGTGAACTACATTCAGAATAAATGGAAAATCTCCGCCAAGGTCGCCGAAGAATCCTACCGAGCTTGGCTCAATGGCTTCACCACGGACGGCAAGATTCCACTCAAAGACTTGCAGGACATCTACGATCAAGCATTCGCATCCAAGCTCATTCCTACGCCCGTGCCGGCGGCGCAGGTGATGGACTATTCATTGACCGACGAAGTGTTCAGAGAAAAAAAGTAAAAGGAGTCCGCTATGGCAACTCAAGCGTTTATCGATTCCTTGATCAAAGAGATTATCCAACCCGGCGTTGATCAATTGATGGCGCTGCCCTACTTCACCGAGCTGCGCGCCGGCAAGCTTTCGATCAAGCGCTTGCAGGGCTGGGCGCTCCAGCATTACCTGCACAACGTCGCGCTGCTCAAAGGCTTCGCTCTGTGCATGGTGAAAAACAGCCATGATCCTGACCTGTTCAAATATTTCCTCTACCAGATGAACGAGGAGCAGTATCATCCCGATCTGGCGAAAAAGTTCGGCCTGGCGATCGGTCTTCAAGAAGAAGACTTTGACAAAGCGACGCCGATCTTCGAATCCTTGGCACACACGAGCAAGACCATCCACGGCATGCTGCTCGGATCGGCTTCGGAGAACCGCGCCTCGGCGCTAGTCAATGAATCCATGGTGTGCCGCTACTCGGAAGAGCATATCGCCGCGCTGCGCCAGCACTACGGGTTAAGGGACAAGCAAATCCAATTTTTCACCGTCCACGCCATCGCCGACCAAGAACACACGGCGATGGCCTGTGAGGTGATCGCCAACCACGCCAACACCGAACGGCAACAAGAGTTGGTGCGCGAAGCCGCCAGCCACATGGTGCGATTCAAAATCGCCAAGTTCGAAGGTATCTATAACGCCTACGCGTGACGAGGAATGGGGCAATGGAGATAATGAGTGTGGGGTTTTACCAAACCATTGCTCCACCACTCCATCACCCCAAAACCGCCTCAATCGAAGTTACCTCATCCCCCCTAACCCGTAACAACGGGCATTACGCCCACGCCTCCCGGCTCAGATTTTCCCAAAACTACCAACGCACGCACTAGAAAAACCTTCTGTTTATACCGCCGGCACCAAGGGATCTGACACGATAGGCCGAAGTGCTTAAACTTTCTTCGGTTTTTCAATGCCATTGGCGCCATACCGAGGCTCTCCGGCACTTGTGACCGAAACACCTGCCTTCTTTCGGCACCGGACACCGCTGCCATCGTCAGCCACAACCAATTTCTGGACAAACCATGACAAGCAATCCGCGCTGGTAAGAATCCGGTTTCGGCACGGCTCCTGCTTTTACAAGAATCCGACGGCGTGACGAAAGACGAAAGAAAAATAGCAAGACGAGATCGGTAGATTAGTCGGAATCGGGAGACGGCATGACACTGACAAGAATCGTTCGAGTAAAAAAAGTGAAAGAAGGAGCGACGGCAATGAATCAAGCAAATTCTGAAATGAGCAAAAGTTTCTGGCAGTTGGTATTTTCGCAGAGCAAAGTCAATGGCGCACCCTACTTCGGTGACACTCTTCCGGGCCGCACCTGGGATTGGCCGAAAGACACTTACTTGCAGCGGCGCCTACAACAATCCAAATGGTTCCAATCGACAGGGAACAACAAGGTTAACTAGTTAACCGCATCCCGCGCTGCCTCCTTCAGCAAAGCTCCCACGGGATTGCGGTTGCCACTGAGCCCCCCGTCACGTTCAGTGGCACGAGAGGCCGGGCCCCCAAAGCCCGGCCTCTCACCAAATTGATCGGATGACGGGCCGGACGACAAAGATCAGATCGAGGCGGGATCGAGTTCCCAACAACTGAGAAGGAAACTGCACGAGATGAAACTCGACAAGAAGCTTTACGGCTCGGCGATTGGCGCGGCTTGGACTTTTGCCTTGGCCGCTCAAGCATACGGCAACGAGATTTCAATTAATGGTCTGCGCAATTATTTCACTTCGAGTTCAATCACCGCCGACCCAGGCATAATGGTCATGGTCGGAGTCGGCTTGATCACGTTACGCGTGCTGATCGCAAGATGTTCCAAACGACGCGAAAAAGATCCAACGCACTCCTGAGATTCGTAAGCCGATTAATTTAACGTCGACCACGCTGCGTACAGCGTGGAATGATTAAATCGGGTTTCCAAAGGGGGCGAGCATGCTCTTTGCGATATTTTAATTGGCGCCGGGGTTAATACCCCGAACGCGTAGTGGCTCCGTTTTTCGACCGTTACTTTGCTGCTTTCGCCGGCTCCAGTAAATTACCTTTCTGAGTTGTAGTTTGCCGCGTGCCAGCTTTGGTCGCCTTGACTCTCCTGACTGAGCTAGCCATAAACCTGCCACTCTTTTCTGTGTAGGTGACCCGGACATGGTCTCCCACCGCTAATCTCTCGACCGCATCCTTCGCCGCATCTTGAACGACGAAACGCTTTTCACCCGCTGCGCCGTGGATCGACAAGGTTCCGCCACGGGAATCCATAGCGGAAACCTTACCACGGAATTTGAGCAACTTGGTGGTTTTCTTGGCGCTCGCCGGTTGACTCGCGCGCGCCGATGATGCTGCTGGGCTCTTATTCGGCGCTTTTTCGGCGCTAAACCCGGCACGGCAAAAACTAAAAAACAACAAAGAAACCAAAAGTAATCCCAACTCTCTGTTCTTCAACTGCGCTTCCCTTTGTAATTCTAAGTAAACCCCGCCGGCGAAGTGGCTACGTTTACTGACGATGACTAGCGCCGACCGCGGCGTTACGTTAGCTAAACAACTCCTTCTTCCACTTCGCCATCACGGCTTGTTGTCGTTTCGGGCTGATTTCAGCCGCGGGCGGAAACTGATCGCGCCATTCGAATGGCCGGCACGCATCGATGATCATGCGCGAGCTAAATCCTTTGCGCTCGCGCGGAATGATCGGATCGAGCGGCCCGCTCCAACAACGCCGCAAGATCTCGACGGAGTCCACCGGATCGGCCCGGCTGCACGTCGCCCAGAGCACGTCGTTGATATCGTAGGCATCGATATCGTCATCGACCACAACGATATAACGGCCCAGATAGGCCGCGCCCTGGCACTGACTGGCGACGAGTCCAGCTTGGCGCGCGTGGCCGGGGTAACGCTGACGAATCGAGAGCACAGTAAGAAATCGCCGGAAGTAACTGGCCACCGCCGTCACATCCGGCACACCGGCCTTCTCCACTTGATCGCGAATATAAGCCGCGCGCAACAATTCATAACAATGCTCGGCGCGCGCCGTCGGCCGGTACTCCGGCGACGCCGTAATGATCGGATCGTTGCGGTGATAGAGCCGGTGAACCTTTACTAATGGCTCCATCTTCTCGCCGCTGGCATAATATCCCGTCCACTCGCTGAACGGTCCTTCTTCCTTGCCTTGATCCGGCAGGAACTCGCCTTCGATGGCGATCTCCGCGTAAGCGGGAATCGGCAAGCCGGTAAATTCGCCTTGAATCACTTCCACCGCCTCATTTTTAATACCACCAACGGCGTCGAACTCGCTCCGGCCATAAGGTTCCGGCCGGGTGGCAATCATGTGCAGCAGCGGATCGACGCCGAAACAGGCGACCACGGGACAAGGCTTGCCTTGATCGAAATATTTTTGCCGGTGCAGCCGGCCATGCTTTCCCGGTGAAATATTCATGCCCATCGAGTTCCGATCGTGCACCATAACGCGGTAGCAACCGACGTTGACCCAGCCTTCGTCGGGATCGCGCGTGATCACCACATGGCCGGTGCCGATATACCTGCCACCATCGCGCTCATGCCAACGTGGCACGGGAAATCTGAACAGATCGATATCGTCGCCGGAAAAAACATTTTCCAAGATCGGCCCGGCGGAAATCGTCACGGGAGGGATCGACGCAGGGTTCGCCAATCGTTCGCGCCAAGCCTTGATGAATCCTTCGCGGGTAATATCCAAGGGTAAATTGGTGGTGAGCGCCGAGCGTTTCAAGCTCTCGAAGAAACCGACGAGAATCCGGTAACCGGCTGGATAGTCTTTAATCCGGTCGAAGAGCAGCGCCGGGCTGTTCTCTTTATGTTTCGAGGCAAGCACCGAGAGCGCGCCGATTTCTAAATTCCAATCGGCCCCTTCCACGACTTTGATCTCGCCCATCTCCTGAACTTGTTGTATCCACTCTCTGACATCCTTGTAACTCATGAGTGCCTCTCGATTTAGCAACAAGTACGAGTTTAGATTTGCCTTTGCAACCTCACTGCGGAATTGCTAGACCCAGCTATCATGACCCGACAATTCAGCGTAATTCTGCTCGGCGCTTGGTTCTATTGCGCTGCCGCTGGAGTCGCCGCCCAGGAAAAAGTCGTCGTCGGCCACTCGGCGCGTGCCGCGCTGTCGATCGGCCCGCTACTTTACGGTATCGAGCGCGGCTTTTACCGCGACGAAGGCATCGATCTCGTCTATGTCTCGCTGCGCGCCGATCTCGGCATCAAAGCGCTGCTCTCCGGCGACATCGACTATAGCTACAGCACCGGCACGATTATCCGCGGCGCGATCCTCGGCGTGCCGGTAAGAAATTTAACCTTCGATTTTTCCCGCGTGATGCACGCGCTGATGTCGCGCCCCGACATCGCCAACGCCGCCGCGCTCAGAGGCAAGAGAGTCGGCGTCAGTTCCTTTGGCGCTACTGGCGATCTAGCCGCCCGCGTCGGTCTCCGCTCCATCGGCCTCGATCCGGAAAAAGATGTAACCATCATCACCCTCGGCCCCGACACGCTGCGCCACGCCGCGCTCATGGCCGGCACGGTGCAAGCCACGCATATGCCGGTGCCGCTCAATATCCAACTCAAGAAAGAAGGCTACCACGAACTGGTCTACGCGGGAAAGATTCTCCAGCGCCCGCTCACCGGTCTCGCCACCAGTTTGGAAAAAATTCAGAAGAGTCCCGGTCAGGTGCAGCGCATGGTGCGCGCCTTCCTGCGCGCCACCCGCGCGCTCAAAGCCGAACGAGCCGGCTTTATCGCTTTCGCCCAGAAAAAATACGGTTACTCGAAAGAAATTATGGAAGAAGCCTACAAATATCTCGTCGACGCCCTGGCGCAAGACGGCTTCGTCGACGACACTTCGCTGCAAGCGGCCATCGATGAAGCGAAGAGCCTAGCGAAGACAACCAAGCCGATCAGCCAAGCCGATGTCGTCGACTATAGCTTTCTTCGCGCCGCGGTGAAGAGATAGCGATTGAACCCTGCCACAACTCTAAACTAAAAACCCGAAACTCGAAACTTATTTCGACGCTTCCTGCGCCAGGGAGAAATCAAACACCCGTTCCAGCGCCACCGTCTCCTTGACCCGTAACGCTTCCCTGGCCGTATCGAGAATTTCCCGCGCGGCATCGGCGTTTAGAATACCGGTTAAAGAAATCACCTGATGATCCTCGTCATACATGCGCCGCGCCATTTTTGCATCGCTGACCGCGAGTTTTTTCTGAATGTAGGGAATCATCACTTCGGGATTGTCCAGGTAAAACTTCAGCGCGCGGTTCCAGCCACGTAAGAATCGAACGACGTTGCCGCGCTTCTGTTTGATCGCCGCATCGGTCGCCACCACGCCGGTTTGCAGGTAGCGGATATGATCGCGGCCGCGCGCCATCGTTCGAAAACCACGGTCGATAGCAAGATAAGTTGTCGGCGGCGTCACCATCCCCGCTGAGACTCTGCCGCTCAATAGCGATTGTAAACGCGCCGGTGAATCCATGCTGAGCAGCGTCACATCTTTCTGCGCGTCGAGTCCCTTGGCTTGCAATACGCGCCGCGTGATCACCGCGGCGGTGCCTTCCAACGAACCGACGGCGATCGCTTTGCCTTTCAAGTCAGCCGGCGTCGTGATCGATGGATGAACGATCAGATCGTGCACCGGCCGGTCGTGGGTGACGTTGACGATCTTGATCGGCAACCCGCGCAGCGTCGCCGCTAGCCCGCTGCCGGCGTGGCAAGTGACATCGATCTCGCCGGCCATCAAGCTGCTCAAGCCGATCACGCCACGCACCACCAAGACTTGCAGGTCCAATCCCTCCTGCGCAAAGAAGCCGCGCTCTTGCCCATAATAAAGATGCGCGTAACTAAGCGTCGGACCCGGAATGCTGATGAAAAAGCGCTCGGCCGCCAAGCAATGACTGGTCAGCAAGAGTAATTGCAGGATCGCTGCAGCGGTAAGTCGCTGAATCTGTGTCATGGTGCCTCCCTGTGCATCCTTATGGTTAAAAGATTTCGCAGCTTGGGGAAATTTTCCGGTCATCTGGAATGCTCGAACACGGGGATTGACTCCCGCCAAGGCGCAAAGCACGCCAAGTTCGGAATCGAAAGACTGATGTTTATTACAAACCATGCTGTTCATTTTTTCCGGCCTTTGCGGGCTTGGCGCCTTGGCGGGAGATATTCCCAGTTTTGGTTGCGGCTCTGGCGCGCTATGTAACAGCTTATTTACTCCCCACTGCGGCAAATCGTCCAGCCGAATAAACCACCCGCCCACCAACCATCGTCAGCAACGACTCCAGAGAACGAATCTGATCTTCCGATACGGTCAGGTAATCGGCGTTGAGAACTACCAAGTCTGCAAGCTTATCGACCTCGATGGATCCTTTGCGCTGGGAATCGGCGCTGAACCAGGCGCTGCCCATGGTATACATGCGCAGCGCCTCCTCGCGAGAAACGTTTTGACTCTTATCGCGAATCGCCGTTCCGCCCACGGTCTTTCCCGTCACCAGCCACCAGAGCGAAAGCATCGGCGAATAATTGCTCGAACGAAAGCCGTCGGTGCCGGCGCCGATGGGAACGCCGGCGTCGAGCATCTTGCGCAGCGGCGGCGCACTGCGCGCTTTTTCTAGGCCCCGAAGTTCCATATAGCGCTCGCCGCTGAGCGCCAAGCGATCCTGCACCGCGATGCCCGCGCCGAGCTTTTTGATGCGCTCGACGGTTTCCGCCGAGCCTTCTTCGAGATGGGCAAAAGCGATGCGTTGGCGCGACAAAGGAGTCGCACCATGCACTTGCTCGATCACGTCCAATAATTGCCGTGCTGTGTTGTCCTGGGTCGCGTGCTGCCGAAAACTGTAACCGCCCTCGGCAAAGAACTGCACCATGCGGCGGAGTTTTGCTCTGGCATCCGGAACGATAGTCATCGATTGGGAATCGGCAAGCAGCTCGCCGTCACCTAGCCCACGAACCAAAGTGCCGGAGAAACCGGCAAAACGAAACCAATCGCTTTGCGGCAGCTGCTTGATCTCCGCCGCCGCCAACTTCAACTGCTCCAACTCGTCGCCGGCGTCATTGGGAGCAATGTAGAAATTGACCCGTAGGGTCAACTCGCCGCCGCGCGCCATGTCGGCGAGAAGTCGGCGCTGCGCGAACGTCACATCCGCGCTCTGCAAATCGCCGATCGAAGTCAGACCAAAACGATTGAGCTCGCGAAAGCAGTTGCGCAAACTCTGGCGCATCTGCTCAAGACTCAGCTTCGGGATTTTTTGATAAGCATACTCCCAAGCCGGCACGCCTTGCAGCCAGCCAGTCAACTCGCCCCTCGGATCACGCTCAAATCTACCGCCGGCTGGATCGGCGCTTTTGTTGAAGATGGCAACGGCTTTGAGCGCTGCGCTATTGAGCAGCGCGCCTTGCCGCAGGTATTGAAGGTAAACTGGATGGTTCGGCGCGATGGCGTCCAATTCAGCTCGGGTCGGGAAACGCCGCTCGGCGAACTGAGTCGGCGCCCAGCCACCGGCGACAACGATCCAACTACCGACCGGTTGGCTCTCGGTCACTTTGGCGATGAGCTTTAGCCCGTCGGCGAGGCTGCGCAATTGCTCCCAATGCAACTCGGCATCCCAACTCAAGCCCGCTACGGTGGCGTGAATGTGCGAGTCGATCAATCCGGGTATCACCGTATGGCCGGCGAGATCGACCACTCGGGTTCGCGGCCCGGTCAATATCCGCACGTCGCGGTCGCTACCGACGGCCAAGAAGCGCCCGTCCTTAATCGCCACCGCTTGCTTGATGGAAAAGCTACGGTCCACGGTGACGATCTTGCCGTTACGCAAGATAATATCCGCCGGCTGGGGCACCGCTAACGAGCGCGCGAAGTCGACCTCGGCGCCGGAACAGCCGATTAAAAGAATCATTAACAGCAACAATTTGAATCGCATAAATGGCTTCGCACCTACTCTCATGCAGGATTGCAATTCTACGCTCGCATGCGCGCATTTGCGAGACTTCATCGCCGATGGGCTGTCTAATTCACACTTGCCGATTATGGCGTCAAGACACCCAATCACCAATGGAAATTCGAGAGCCGAAGGTCGAAATCCGAAACAAACTCAAAGCCCAATAAACCTGAAAACCGAGAAAATTCAAAACGTACATCCGACACATTCTGTTTGGAACATTGCATTTTTGGACATTTGAATTTGTTTCGATCCGCGGGGCCGCTTTCGGATTTCGTGCTTCGAGTTTTCCTCTCTTTCCTTGGCGCTTTTGTGTCCCTTCGACGTTGCTCAGGGTAAGCTTTTCGCGACACATTCTTTTTCCGAGCTGCCACCGCCGCACCACCGACTCGGTCCTTCGGTTGCGTTGCGCTCGCAATAGCAGTTATAGTCCGAAGAAATTTCCTCAGCCGTTGAGAATATTTTCGTGAGGTGAATGATGAAACCGGTCCAACTTTTTTGCTGGCATTTCATGGCCTATCCCTATCTCGACAAAGATTTCGACAAGTCGGGACATAGCGGCTGGGTCACCGTGCCGAATAAGCTATGGGACAACGATAAAGCGCGCGGGCTTTATCAGGAGTACATCGGCCAACTGGCTCTCGCCGATGAGCTCGGCTTCGACGGCATGGTGTTAAATGAGCATCATCAAAACATTTACGGCCTCATGCCGTCGCCCAACCTCATCGCCTCGGCGCTGACCCAATGCACCTCGCGCGGGAAAATCGTCATTCTCGGCAATCTGCTGCCGCTGCATTTGAATCCCATGCGCGTCGCCGAGGAATATGCCATGCTCGACCAGATGAGCAACGGCAGGTTGATCGCCGGCTTCGCTCCTGGCGGCGGGCCGGAGACGTTCAACTACGACGTGCCGTCGGCGAACACGCGTGAAAAATTTTGGGAAGCTGCTGATTTGATCGTGCGCTCGTGGACCGACGACGGCCCCTTCGCCCATGAAGGCCGCTACTTTCCGCTGCGCTACGTGAACCTGTGGCCCAAGCCGCTGCAGAAACCGTTCCCGCCCGTGTGGATTCCCGGCTCTCGCAGCCCGGCGACGATGACCGAAGTCGCCAAGCGCGGCTACTGTTATTTTCTCTCATCGCGCAGCCACGGCGGCGAGACCCACCGGGCACAGCAAGAGTTCGCGCAAGTCTTGGAGAAGCACGGTGACAAGTATCATCCGTTCAGGTTTGGTATTTTGATGTCGACCTACGTCGCCGAGACCGACCGGCAGGCGCGCGAAGAATGTGAAGAGGGCGTTTGGTATTTCTTGAAAAATTGCTTGAAAGGTCATCTGCGCAAAGAGGGCCGCCAACTTACCTATGGTCCCGGCGTGCCGTACATCCCCGCCGCGGCCTGGCGCGAGTACATGAAAGGGTACACGCCGGGGCGAAAACTTTTAGGCGACGTGGAAAACTGGGAAGAGTTGGAAGCTTCGCAATCGATCATTGTCGGCAGCGCCGAGACCGTCGCCGCGCGCATCGGCGCATTAATCGAGAAGGCCAAGGTGGGTAATCTATTAATCCAATTCCAACTCGGCAACATGCCGGATCATTTAGCGCGCAAGAGCATGAAGCTGTTCGCCGAAAAAGTCGCGCCGATCTTGCGCCACAATTCTTCGATCCAGTTCGCCAAGGAATATCCCGGCATCAATGTCGAGCAATCCGCGCAGGCGGTGCATTAATGAGCGGTCGCACTGTAGCAATCATCGGCCGCAAAGTGTGGCTTTTGGAAAACGGCAGCGGCGCGCCGCTGCTCTATCTGCACGGCTTCGCCGACGTGCACTCGGTGAAAGAAGGCTGGCTGCCCTTTCATGAGCAGCTGGCCAAAAGCGCGCGCGTCATCGCGCCGGCCCACCCCGGATGTGCCCAGAGCGACGAGAACAAAGACATTGACATGATCGAAGACGTGGTGTTTCATTATCTTGAAGTGCTCGACGCGCTTGAAATCGACAAATTCGATCTCGTCGGCCACTGCCTCGGCGGCTGGATCGCCGCCGAGCTCGCCGCGCGCCACCCGGAAAAAATCCGCAAGCTCGTACTCATCGGCGCAAGCGGATTATTCGTCGAAGGCGCGCTGATCGGCGACATCTTCATGAACGCCCAGCCGGAATTCGGCTCAAGCTACGCGACCTTGCGCGAAATGCTTTTCTCGAACGCGAACCAAGCCAATGCGCTGGAAATGTTCCCCGACGGCAAGGGCGAATTGGAAGACGAAGTGCGCCGCTACCAAATGTTGCGTCTCAGTTCACGCATCGGCTTCAAGCCGCCCTATTTTTACAACCGCCCGCTAAGAAATCGGCTGCATCGCATCACATCGCCCACGCTCGTCATCTGGGGCGAAAAAGACGGCTTCGTGCCGCGCTCTCACGGCGAGACCTATGCCAAGTTGATTCCGAACAGCAGCGAATTGAAAATTATCCCCGGTGCCGGCCACAGCGCACACGCGGAAAAGCCGGAAGAGACCGCCAAGCTGGTGAGCGATTTTTTGGCGAAATAGCAAGAACCCCGATTCCGTTACGGTCCATTCGGGCGACGATGATTTTCTCGCAGGTCTGGATGCCCTCAGGTGAACAGCAAGACCATCGTCACCATGAGAAAAACCCCGAGGCACGAGTAGACGTATGCAAGGACCGTCAACCCATGGGTTGCGATCACCTCGACCTTGTGGCGCAGCAAGAAAATTAGCACCACGAGCGCGCAGCCGAGCGCCTTACTATAGAGTAGCCCACCCGACACGCCCCAGTTCGCGATAGCGCTAGCCACGATTGGGTTTTCCTCCGGCACGCCAGCGGAGATGATGTGATAGGACGCCAATCCATCAAACAGTTGTAACAGCAAATTGACAACCAAAAGTTGCCCCAGAGAATTGTGCATTGCGAAAAACCACCTGGCAATCAAGTCATTGCGCAGAAATGCTTTGCTAAAGGCATGCCGCACTCAAATGTTGCCTGATGGGATTCCGTGCACTCGAAAGTACCCTCGAATCTTGGCGAATCTGCCTGCAAGAGATAGAAGACCGCATAGACCGGGCACGACGACCCTAGGTCAGAGCGATTCTTTTGTCACAGCGGTGAATGGAAAAAAATCCAAGCGTCGGCCGCTGCGCGAAGGTTCATGACTGAGGAGACGGCGAGGCTGGTGAACGAGTTCTTGCAAATGTAAATTTCAGCACCAACCGAAATCTATGGTGCTGCACTCAGCCAGGTATATGAAATCGGCTGCATTGCATCACATCGCCCACGGTCGTCATCTGGGGCGAAAAAGACGGTTTCGTGCCGCGCTCGCACGGGGAGGCCTACGCCAAGTTGATTCCGAACAGCGGCGGACTAAGAATTAACCTGGCGCGGGGCACAGCTGATCAGATTATCCACCTCACCGGAGATCATTGAGCATTCGAATTGTAGGAGAATTCAGTTCAATCCTAGCGCCGCTCGAACCGTATCGGCGATCTCACGGCTGAGGTCCGCGCCGGCTTCGCTGAGGGCGGCCACCCCGGCTTCTGTGCTTCGCTCTTTTGCCCGACGTGTCAGGCGCGACTCTTTCACGATGATCGGAGTCTTGCTGCTCCCCCCGATAACCTCCCAGCGCGCCCACAACTGAGCATCGCGTGCGCTGTTTACCTCGCAGCGAAGCACTTCGATTTCCACCTGGTATTTTGGTTTTCTGCTGCTCGGCCACGGATACTGAATAATGCGGTAGGCCGGCAGCAATACGGTTAGGTTTTGCGACAGCATGCGGGCAAAATTTTCGTCCAACGGTTCAGCCCAACGGTCATTTTCCGACACATCGAATCGGTTCTCTGCGCTGCGAGTCACAATCTCATCACGGTCAAGATAGCCGGGGAACTTGACCGGTCCGATCCCGAGAAACATCAACTCCGTCGTCCCGCTCTTGTTGGAAGCTTCTTTTGACTCCTGGAGCGACGACAATGTGAAAAACTTGGAGGGGTCGGGCCTGGAAGACAAGGTGCCACATCCAGCGAAGAACAGAGCGGCTATCAAATAAAACCAAATAAAGCGCAGCCCTGTCATTGTCCCTCCGGGGTTTCGGGCTTGCCGAAGATTAGAGCCCTGGGATTACGTTCAATGTAATTTGACAGTAAACGGAGAGAACGTGCCGCGGCCGAAACTTCCTTGAGACTTCTGGTGATTTCATAAAACGTGGCGGAGTCAGGATCGCTTATCGACCGAACGTTGGTCAGCGTCGCCTCTGCCTCCTTGAGGGCCGTAGTCGTTTGTTTCATGGCCGTGCTCGCTTCGAGCATCGCTTGGCGAGCCGCGTCTGAGGTCTGTTGGAGATTGACCGAAAGAGTGCCCACATTGGCATCGATGCTGGTCGTTAGCTGATGAACTCCAATGAGCGCCTCCTGGAGTTTCGGCATGCTTTGCTCCAGACCGCGGAGCGATGCCTTCAGCGCCGGTGAGCTCACCAATTGATTGACCCCATCAAGGGCTGCTTTCGCGGAGTTCGTCAATCCTTTAAAGTCGATCTCTTCGAGCTTGGCTATGATCTTGGTGGCGGCATCCTGTGCCTGTTCGAAAGCCGTGGGCACGGTCGGGATCTCCTCGTATTTAGATCCGGGAGGTTGAACGAAATTAGCGGGGGTTCCCGGGAAGAGATCGATGCCGACGTAGAGCACTCCTGTGACCAGGCTCTCCATTCGAAGCTGCGCGCGGACTCCTTGATCGATGCCGGCTTTGAAAGCCTTTGGATCTCGCAGAACCACTCCGGTTCCCCCCCGGCTTATGACTTTTTTTAAATCAATTTCGATGATCACGGGGATGCGCTGCACCTTCATGTCCGGCTCAAGCTGTAGCAAAATTTCCTTGACCGAACCGATTTCAACCCCCCTGAACTTGACCGGCGCCCCCACCCGCAGGCCATTGACCTGGCCGCTGAAAAAAAGCACAAACTGTTTGGTTTGACGGAACAGCTGCCCTGAGCCAAAGGCGATCACTGCGATCACGACCAGCGCCAACGCACCAACGACAAAAGCGCCGATCAGGGTCGGACTGATTCTTTTGTTCATGGACTTTCCTTTTCCGCCCGCGTCAAAAAACGAATCACCCTATGATCCTGAGAATGCGCGAGAAGCTCCTTGGGGTTTCCGCTGGCAATCATCGTTTTGCTCTCCGGGTCGAGAAAAACGCTGTTGTTTCCGATAGTGAATATGCTGGCCAACTCGTGCGTCACCACCGCCACCGTAGCGCCGAGACTGTCGCGCAATTCCAGAATGAGATCGTCGAGCAGACGCGAGCTGATGGGATCGAGCCCTGCCGAGGGTTCGTCGAAGAAAAGGATCTCCGGGTCCAGAGCCATTGCGCGGGCCAATCCGGCCCGCTTCTGCATGCCGCCACTGATCTGGCTCGGATAGTAGTCTTCGAACCCTTTCAATCCGACTAATGCAAGCTTCAGCGACGCGACCTCGCGGATATCCGCCGGGCTCAGATCCGTATACTCCTCCAGCAGCAAGCCGATGTTTTCCGCGAGCGTCATCGAGCTCCAGAGCGCACCGCTCTGAAAAAGGACGCCCATGCGCCTAACCATTTGCTGTTTCTGCACCGGATCGGCCTTGGTAAAATTTTCGTCTCCGTAAAGAATCTCCCCCTTGGCCGGCTCATTAAGACCGATCAGGTGGCGCAGCAAGGTGCTTTTACCGCAGCCGCTACCGCCCATAATGATGAACACATCGCCATGGTTGATCGTGAAATTCAGGTCCCGCATAAGAACAAATGTCCCATAGGCCATGGTGAGATCACGCACCGTGATGTGAGGCTTCGCGCCATTACCATTTTTTGCTTCGCCCGACATTCAAATTCCCAGCACGTAAAAGATGACAGCGAACGTTCCGCAGGCGACAATGATAGCGACGATGCCGGTGACAACGGCCGAGGTCGCTGCGTCGCCCACGGCGGACGAGCTATTGCCGCATTGGAGACCGCGCAGACAGCCGGCCAAAGCGATCAGCACACCGTAAACGGAGCTCTTGAAAACGCCGCCCGCAATGTCGGTCACGTTGATCGCATTCGTGGTCTCGCGGAAGTAGGTGGTCCAGGAGAGGTCCAGCATTCCCACGCCGATGGCAGCGCCGCCCAGCACGCCGACAAAGTCGGAATAGAGGCACAAGAGCGGCATCATCAAGATGAGGGCGACGGCGCGCGGCAGCACGAGGAATTCCAAGGGTGAAAAACCGGCTGTAGTAAAGGCATCGATCTCCTGGGTGACCTTCATGGTGCCCAGTTGGGCGGCGAAGGCCGCGCCGGTACGTCCCGCCATGATGATCGCCGTCATCATAGCGCCCATCTCACGCACCATGGCGATGCCCACGAGATCGGCAACGTAAATCTGCGCGCCGAACTGTTTCAGTTGCACCGCTCCGACGAATGCGAGGATGACCCCTACGAGGAAACTAATTAAAGTGACGATCGGCAAAGCCTCAGCGCCGCACCGCTGAATCAGCAAAAACAAATCCGACGCGCGATAGCGTGCCTTCATGCCAAAAAGCCGGATAAAAGTGATCGTCATCCCGCCCAGGAACGCGAGTATCTCGGCAAGCGAGGCCGTGGCGCCGAGGGTCGTCGTTCCGATGCGCTCGAGCAGCGACGCTTCTTCCGCCTCCTTACGCGCACCCTTTCGCTCTGACACCGCCTCGGCCAATTCTAAGAGCCGTCGCACCCCGGCAGGGAGACCTGCTCGGTCCATGTTGATGCCGCGTTGGCGGCACAGGGCGGAAATCGCAACCAGAAAAGTAAGAAGGGTGCTGTCCCAATGGGTCAGGGTTTGGGCTTCAAATGCGATGCGAGCGGGTCGCGGCGACCGCTCTAACTCTTGCCGTACTGTGGCGTCGGAGGGCAGTCCTCCTTGTAGGCGCCATACCCCGGAAAGGCGCACCAGGATAGCGTCGCCGCTACACTCCAATGAAACTTGGCTCTGTTCGACCATATTCGTACCCGGATGATTCACCCGTTAGAGCGATCGAGAGGCGAACCCTCCAGAGCGAGGCGTCGAAAAGCACACCTCCACGTCCGCGTGCAGCGCGGTCTCGATTAGACTCACCGCACCTGTGGTCATATGCTTACCTCCCTTGGCTTGGCGGCGTTCTTTTTAGGCGTCCCCCTCGCGTACATCAGCAATGGTCATGCCGCGCGTTGAACGGCGTTTACCACTGCGTCAAATCAGCAATATTCATGATTGGATTCTTGGGAATGCAAAAAAAGAAGGCGGTCCTTAGCAACCCTGCGATTTTCCAGCTGGTGACAGCAAGGCGTCAGATATGCGCTGATTGGTACAATCACATTTAGCCTGAGATTGAACTGATCGACGCCTCAGTCCAATCTCACCTAGGACTGCTTTGGTGGAGAATTCAATCCCGCGCTGATGATGCGCTGAAAAGAAAACGGCTGCCGATGTGAAGCGCCGCTATAATGTGAGTATAACTTCTTTGAACATGCGACTCCGCTTTATGAGCGAACGCTGGAAGAACAAAGCCATCACGTAAAGGCTTACCGGCGCTCCAGCCGCAGGTTCGTGGTAGTTAGTGGACTTAGCGGCGGGCAACGCAGGAAGAGCACCGACGGAAGTGACACCCTTATTACCACGGCCATCAACGACTCAGATTTGTCATCCAGCATGCTGTTCAGCAAAATTGCGGCGATCAGTTTTTTAGTTTGGCTTATGAAAAATTTGCCAAAAAGCGCCGTTGCTGGATGCGAATGCTGGGCATTGCGGTCCGCTCGGTGACCAGATGTTTACAACTGACCTGCTATTGGTTTCGTTTTTGCGCAAGCCGACGCACGACCACGATCAGCCCACCGCCGACCAGCAAGAGTGTCGCAGGTTCGGGAACTACCTGTGTATTCACATCAATGTTGTGGATGTCTTGAATAGTGTTACCCATATCCAGCGGGTCTACGTAGGTAAGCTGGAGTTTTGTAATCACCTCACCGAAATCGCCGTGTAAATGATAATGCTGGTTTTCACCGTGGTTACCCTCCGACGGGAAATTCGCCGAGAAACTGTATTCAGAGCCGAATTGATCCCACGCCGTTAGGGTCAACCCACCCGAACCTAAAGGTTGCGCCTTATTCAATGAATCGAGCTGGAACTCAATGATGCCCCAACCATAGGGCGCCTCTGGAGTGAGCACCAGCATGGTGAAGCCCAAACCATTATCAGCATCAATCGTGCTGCCCGCAGCATGCAAAACGAGAGTGCCGTTCGAAGTGGCAAAGACATCGTATTTCGGTTTGGGCGGATTGGTATCCCCCACAACGATTGTTGCCGTCTGGGCTGGAGTAAAATTAATCGACTGGTCACAACCGTCGGAGGGATTGCAAAGACCGTATTCGAACGAAATGGTCGCTTGCACAATCGACGGATACGCGGCCAACATCAGTGCCAACATCACTATTAACCGCTGGCTCTTGACCGACATTGAGCGCATTGCTGATCGGAACATGATCGTGGAGAATGGTGATCGAAATTTCATTGTCGCCTTCCTGGTCCGATTTTTCATCCGGTGCCTTGGTCAGCTGTAGAGCAACAAGCGGACCTAAGCTCTTAGCGACCAGTAAACGCTTGTATTTAAACTGAATGCGAACAGCTAAAGGTTGGGGAAATTCTCAGATATAGGTGTGTAATAACTGTTTACACAAAGCTTTAGTGCCTGGTGGTGTTGCGGTCAAATTCTGGAACTCGTTTGGTCATTGAGTCAGCTACGGGCGTTCAAAAACCCTGTCGTCCACCGCGGATCTCATCCCAAGTTCGTATGTCGCGCCACACTGTGCAAACCCGTCGTTCGACAGTTCTCATATTTTTCAGCGACCTACGAATTCATTGGGCTGTTCCCAGTACTGCGATGCGTTCTCTGACATTTTCTCCAATCTGAGAGATGCAAATAGGTCGCGACGCCTTAGTGTGATAAACGCCAACTTTTAGGTGAAGATCTGTCTCGCGGCGATTTTTAGGCAACCGCGTCAGTCATTGGACTTTGCCGTTTTTTTCTAGGCTACCAGGGCTTCAAGAATCGAAACATCAGATGCTGTTGGTATAACGCGTTGCAGCCGAAATCCCGTTTGGCCCAGCAATCTCGAATATTCATCGGCTGTCCTAAGCCGCCCGTGCAGCATAACCAGAAATGTCATGTCGAAAAGATGCGCCGGACATTGCTCATTCGGCGGTCCAATTAATGGTTCAATGATCAGCAAGCGTGCGTCGCTGTTCATCGCCCGCCGGCAATTTGTAAGAATTCGGAGCGCTTCTTCGTCGGTCCAGTCGAAAAGTATGCGCTTTAAAACGTAAGTATCACCACCAGGCGGGACGCCGTCAAAGAAGTCTTGTGCGATCAACTGGCATCGGGGCAAAGGACCACCTCGCCCCGCCTTTGCCGCCTCGATGGCTGACGGCTGATCGACTAGCATGCCCGAGAGTTGATCGTTGCACGCCAAAATTGCCGATAAGAACCCGCCGTTTCCACCACCCACATCCACAACCAATTTACTTTGCGAAAAGCTGGACGCTCCGAGGACGGCTGCGGTTTCGATGCGGCCACGATTGCTCATGCCCGCGTGAAAGACGGCTTCCTTGTCGGGATTGGCCCGCAGAAAGGCGAAATAATCGTCGATCACGGGTTTGCCGGTGCGCACACAGTCCACCATGTCCTTAAAAGTGTCGTAGACAATTTCGTGACTATAGATGGCATAATCGCGGACGGATTGAGGAGAGTCCTTGCGCAACGTTTCGCCGAATGGAGTCACGAAGAATCGGTCGTTGTCATCTTGACGCAACACGCCAAGGCCTGCGAGCACGCGCATGACACGATACAAGGCTGCCGGATCGACTTCGAGTTTCTGCGCGAGCTCTTGCGCGCTTGCTCCGTCACCACCGATATTGTCAGTGAGTTCCAGCTTGGCCGCTATGTAGATCACCCGGGTGGGGATGTATCCCATGAACAGACGGAGCATGGAGTGTCCCAGTGTTTCATTTTCGAATGCCATGGTCACTCCTTTTGTCGGTGTCGCGAGTCCCCCGAAATGGCTGAGGTTAATCGTACACGACGTCCTCCCCGCATCCTGGCGATTGGCACCTCATTAGCGATACATTTGGTTCAACCTTTTTGTCCGAAAGAAAATAAGCTTGCAGCCTGCATCGGAACTCCCTTTTAGCGCGCCGCCTACTCGCTTATTGCATCATTGGCCCCTCCGGCAAGGTAAAGCTGAATGTCGATCCCTTGCCCACCTCACTTGTCACCCAGATTTTCCCGCCATGGAGCTCGACGAACTTCTTCGCCAAGGTTAATCCCAGTCCAGTCCCTTCGACCTTTTTCGCGTTGTCACTGCCCACTTGCCGAAACTCCTCGAAGATTTTGGGCTGGTCCTCGGGGGCAATCCCAATGCCGGTGTCGCTCACTGAGATTTCTACTGCGCCGTCGGTCTGCCTAGCCGTGATACCGATACGCCCTCCCTCCGGAGTGAACTTCACCGCGTTGGAAAGCAAGTTAAGCAGTATCTGCTTGATCTTCCGCTCGTCGCCGACGATGTCGCCAAGACGGTCGTCAACATTTACGTCTAGCGTGATGCCGTGCCGGGTAGCGCGTTCGCGCACGAAGGTGCGTGCGTTGTCGATAGCCAATGGAAGATCAAATGTCGCCAGCTCCAGCTCCATACGGCCAGCCTCGACTTTGGAGAGATCGAGAATCTCATTGATCAGAGACAATAAATGGCGGCCAGAGGTAAGTATGTCGTCGGTATACTCGGCTTGTTTCTCGTTCAGCTCGCCAAACAGTCTTTCCTGCAGGACTTCCGAGAAGCCGATGATGGCGTTGAGCGGCGTGCGCAGCTCGTGGGACATGTTGGCGAGAAACTCTGACTTGTGCCGGTTGGCGGCCTCGATCTGCCGGCTCTTGTCTTCAATCTCACGGAACAGGCGGGCGTTTTGGATCGCCAGGGCTGATTGTGTCGCGAAGGTCTGAAGTAGGTTGACCACTTCCGGTTTGAATTCTCCGGACCGCCGTCTCCACACTGTCAAAGCGCCCATGATCTGTTGCTCGCGCAAGAGAGGCACGGAAAGTAGCGAGCGGTAGCCTAGCCGGATCAGCAAAGGACGCGACCGCGCGGCAGTGTATTCCCGCTCATTGGATATGTCCGAAACTTGCAAGGGCGCGCGCATCACCGCCGTCCGACCCGTGGTGCCCTCACCTAGATGGATCGGTGCCGCCCGCAGCATCTCGACAACTTCGGCCTCCATGCGATGGCTCGCTCTTAGGTGAAATTCTTCCGTGCTTTCATCATATTCGTAGATGATACCGCTATCGGTTCCCGAGAGTTGGACCGCGTGCGAAGCGATGGTGGAGAGAACCGTTTCGAGGTCCAGAGTGGAGCTGACCGCTTGGCTGACCGCACCGAGCGCTCTCAATTCCCCGACCGAGCGAGCTAGTTCGTTGGTTCGCTCCTTCAATTCCTTGAACAGCCGCACGTTCTCAATGGCGATTACGGCCTGCGAAGCAAAGGTTTCGAGCAGTTTGATTTGTCTGTCCGAGAACGGACGAACCTCGGTCCGTCTGATGTTGATCAGACCGATGGGAGTCCCTTCCCGGAGCATCGGCGTACTAAGAAACGTTCGTGTTCCCGAGCGCCTTCTCTCGGCCTCGGCATCGGGAAATTCGGTCTTCGCTGCTTCCAGTAGATCGTGAACATGTACGGTCTCTCGGGTAAGAAGTGCTCGGGACGTAGGACCTCGTAAGCCCGTGGGCCTAAATTCCGGCGCTGGGAGAGGTCCGAAAGAGGCGACTAATCGTGTTCCGTCACCCTCGACGAGGCGAATCTGTGCGTCCGTGGCCTCGCATAGTCGGGCCGCATTTTTAGCGACAGTGTCCAACACCGGCTGGATATTCGTCGGCGAGCTGGCGATGACGCCCAATATTTCGCTGGTCGCCGTCTGCTGCTCCAACGACTCCTTGAGTTCGTTGAAGAGCCGCACGTTCTCGATGGCGATGACCGCCTGGTCAGCGAAAGTTTCGAGCAGCTTGATCTGAGCCGGGGTGAAGGGGCGCACTTCGATGTGGCGTGCGCCCAGCGTTCCAATGATTTCTCCCTGCTGACGAAGGGGAGCGGCCAAATAGGTGCGCCAGCGATCACCGGCGGAACCCAACATGGGAAAATCGTTCTGCGCCCGGATGTCGGGAACGTGAAGCGTGCCATGCTCGCGCATCCAGCGATGCCGCGGGTCATCAATGCTGATCTCGACACCGCTCAGCGGTATTGGACCAAAATGGGCGCGCTGAACCATAGCGCTCCCCTCACGGAGTCGGAGAACGACGTCGTCAACACCGCACACCCGCGCCGCGCTCTCGACGATGGCGTCGAGGACCGGCTTTACGTCCGTCGGCGAGCGGCTGATGATGCCGAGCACCTCGGCCGTTGCCGTCTGATGCTCCAGCGCCTCGCGCAATTCCGCATTGCGCTCGCCGAGTTCCTGGAAGAGGCGGACGTTCTCGATCGCGATGACCGCCTGGGCAGCAAACGTTTTGAGCAGAGCGATTTGCTTGTCCGAAAAGGGAGTGACCTCTCTTCGGCGGATCGCAACGGCTCCAATTGCAACACCCTCGCGCAACAACGGCGTGACAAGCACTGTGCGAGTGCCAGTCCGCTGCTGACTGATCCTGCTGCCTCCAAACTCGGCTTCAACCTCTGCTGCGAGATCGTTCACATGCACCGTTTGCCGGTCAATTACCGCCCGACCCGTTGGCGTGCTTCGATCAATCGGTATGTATTCGCTCGGTAACGAAATTAATCCGCACGAAGCTACTAAACGATTACGGGCGCCATCGACGAGCCGAATGTGGCAATCGTTTGCCTCGCATAATCGTGCTGCACTTTCTGCCACGGCGTCGAGCACCGGTTGCAAATCCGTCGGTGATCTCGCAATGACGCCCAAGATTTCACTCGTGGCAGTCTGCTGCTCCAGCGACTCCTTGAGCTCGTTAAACAACCGCACGTTCTCGATGGCGACGACTGCTTGATCGGCGAATGTTTTCACCAGTTCGATTTGCCGGTCAGTAAACGGCTGAACAAGGTCGCGCCAAATCGTAAAGACTCCGATCGGGGTATCTTCCCGCATGAGCGGGACCGCCAGAGCCGTTCGAGCCCCGGTCTGAGCCGCCATCGGGTGACGTTCCACTTGGGCATCCAGATCATGGATCGGCCTTCGCTCTAGGAACGCACGACCAGACCTGCTCTCGCCACGAGGGCGGACGGGGGCCTGGAATACAGCAAGTTGTTCGGGTGACTCGCCGTAGGAAGCCACCAAGCGGAGAAATTCACCATCATATTGACGTATGTGACCTCGCTTGGCGCCCGCGAGCCTTACTGCGCTCTCGGTGACGGCGTCGAGCACCGGCTGTAGTTCGGTGGGGGAACCGGCAATCACTCGCAACACCTCGCTCGTTGCGGTCTGCTGCTCTAAGGCTTCGGTGAGCTCGTGGTTGCGATTTTCTAACTCCTTGAACAACCGCACGTTCTCGATGGCGATGACCGCCTGGTCGGCGAAGGTTTCCAGCAGTTTGATTTGTTTGTCGGAAAAAGGCCGAACCTCCGTTCGCCTGATGTTGATCAGACCAATGGGGATCCCCTCTCTCAGCATCGGCGTGCTGAGAAATGTCCGCGTCCCCGTGCTGCTTATGTGTTCCACGCTGTCGGGAAATTCGGATTTAGCGGCTTCCGCGAGATCGTGAACATGTATGGTCTTTCGGTCAAGAAGAGCTCGAGTAGCGGGGGTTCTCACGCCCGTCCGGCCAAACTCCGGGGCAGGCACAGTTCCGAACGATGCCACCAAACGGTGGCCGTCGCCTTCGACCAGACGAATCTGCGCATCAGTTGCTTCGCATAGTCGGGCGGCATTTGCTGCCACTGTGTTCAGCACCGGCTGAACGTCCGTCGGCGAACTGCTGATGACGGAAAGAATCTCGCTGGTGGCCGTTTGCTGCTCCAACGATTCCTTGAGCTCTTGGAACAGCCGGACGTTCTCGATGGCGATGACAGCTTGATCGGCGAAGGTTTCGAGCAGCTGGATCTGCGTCGGGGTGAAGGGGCGCACTTCGGTACGGCGCGCGTTCAGCGATCCGATGAGTTTGCCTTGCTGACGAAGGGGAGCGCCCAAGTAGGTGCGGAAGATGCCGGCGGAACCGATCGCGGGAAATTCGTTTTGCGCGAGGAGGTCGGGAACGTGGAGCGCGCCGTGCTCGCGCAGCCAGCGCTGCTCTGGCTCATCAATACTGATCCCGCCGCGGCCAATGGGTATCGGACCAAAATGGGCGCGGGGAATCATCAAGTTCCCCTCACGAAGTCGCAGATGCACATCATCAATCCCACAAACCCGAGCGGCGCTTTCGACGATAGCGTCGAGCACCGGCTGAACGTCCGTGGGCGAGCGACTGATGATACCGAGCACCTCGGCCGTTGCCGTTTGATGTTCCAGCGCCTCGCGTAATTCCACGTTGCGCTCCTGCAATTCTTTGGCAGTGGCCTTCTCCCGCTGCAAAGATTGGGCGAGCTCTTGGCGTAGCTCGGCAATCGTCTGGGCTCGTTTAGGTGGTGATGTTTTCACCACGGCACGACGTGGTATTGCCTTAGTATCCTTAGAGCCTTTTTTAGTCGGCTTTGCCATAAATCCAAAAAGACCGAAGCAAAGTTGTTGCTCGGGGGAGATGCCATAATTATGACAGGATCGGGTTTTTTCGTCGCAACGGGCTCCCCCGGCGGCTGAGCTGACTTTTACTTCAGGTGGTTGGTGGCGTCAACGATGCAATTGACTTTGCCGGCTTTGTGTCTTGGCCTCTGACGATTAAATTCCGAAATCCATCTCCGACGTAATGTCACAAAGATCACCAAGATTGACCTGTACGACGCCTCAATCAAACGTCCTCTAGGATCGATTCGTCGGAGACGACAGTTCGATCACACATAACCGCCAATAAGCATGCGCCAAAGACCAAAAGGACCAATGGAAAATTTATCCGATTCAGCGTTGCAATTTAGCGCCGAGGTGATAAAGGGAGGGCCATGCCGCAATATGAAATAATCGTTCGATGCCGGGAGTGTAACCGCGAGCATCCGGTCCTGATGAAGATCCATCTCGATCACGGACCTAAAGCCAAGCAGAGCGTTGCGGAGTTTTTTCACGGGCGTTTGCTGCCTCCGCAGGTTAAAACCATTCAGTGGCACAAAGCGTTATGCCTTAAAACGGGTAAGCAATTTAAGCTCGAGGCGACCGATCAAATTCTCTTGGTGCCGCCGACGGCCGTTAATTATCGACGACGGCAACTTTCCTCAGAGTCAGACAGCTAGGGACGTCACTTCCCCCACACCTTCTTCACGAAGCCTTCCTCCTCCAACCGTCTCAAATACCGGTCGTTGACGTAGCTCTTCGCGTCGATGCCGCGCGCTTTGGGACTGGTCTCGGCGATCTGCGCGATTACGGCTTGCATCGCTTCCACCGACGGGTATGGCACGGGTTGAAGCTGATTATTGAAATAATCGTAACCTTCCTGCAACGCTTTGAGATTTTGCACCCGGGTGAACTGTCCCAACGCTTTGACGGAATAGTCGCGCTCGGTTTTCAAAATCCTGATCGACTCCAAATAAGCGCGCAGGAAGTTCATCACTTTGGCGTCCTGCTTTTCTAGGAATCGCCGGCTGCCTAACAGGCCGGTGTTGAAGAAAGGGATATTCATCTTGACCGAGTCGGCCAACACGTTGAGCTTCAACCGTTCGGCTTCGCTGCTGAAGGGCGCGTTCACCACCGTGCCGTCGACGTTGCCCGAGGTAATCGCGGCGATGCGCGCCGGCTCGTCGCCGATTTGAAGAATCGTCGCTTCTTTCACAGGGTCGACACCGACTCGTTTTAACATTGCGCGCATGCCGAAGTCGGCGGAAGAGCCGTAGCGGCTGACGGCAAATTTTTTGCCCTTCAGTTGCTCGATGGATTTGATATCCGTTCGGGCGATCAACTGGTAATTTAGCTTGTCGAGCAAGCCGGCGAAATAGACGATATCCGCGCCTTCGAGATTCGCCGCCACGCCCGGCGCGCCGCTCAGTTGCGATAGATCGAGATTGCCGGAGACCAGCACCTGAACGTTGGTCGAGCCGCCGGGTATGTAAATGCTCTCCACGGTCAAGCCATACTTAGCGAACAAGCCGCGGTCCTTGGCGATGTGCACCAGTCCCGACTGCAGGCTGATCGAGCCCAAGCCAACCCGGAGTTTCTCCTGTGCGCCCGCTTCGGCGCTGAAGATCAATAGAAATACGATTAAAGCAATATTGATAGTCGACACGAAGACTCCTCTTTGGGAATTTTCTTTGCGCCCTTTGCGGTTAATTCCTCCGGCTCCGAATCGTTGCTCGCTTCACGAATCGTCGGCGATCCATAGCACCCGGTCCGCCGGCAAATCGATCGGCAAACGCTCCCAGGTATCACCCTGATCTTGGCTGACCAGAATGTCGCCTTCGCCTTTTTGATTGGCGTCCGCCGAGCGGCCGCGCGACACCGCGCCGAGCCCGGCGTAAACGATGGACGAATCTTGCGGATGTTGCGCCAGCGCCCAGACCATTTGCTTCATCTCTTGCGGCAGCCATTTGCCGACGCCGACGCGCTCCCAGCTCTGGGCTAAATCGCGGCTGCGAAAAAGCGCGCCCTGGGCGCGCTCGGGCCGGTCCCAGTAGCCGGGCGATTTGTCCGCCGTCGCCACCAGCATGGCGCCGGGATCGCCCGGCAGAAAAACGAAATCGTGAAAGTAGTCGCGGGTAAAACCGCTTTCGGCGCGCTGCCAACCATCGCCAGGATCGCTGCTCTTAAAAAATCCCCGCGCCGTGGCAACAAAAAACAGATCTTTGCGTCCGGGTGCGCTGCTCAGATGATGGATATCGAGATAGTCAATGCCGCGGCTGACATCCTGCCAGGTTATACCGCGATCGACGCTGCGGATGATGCCGCCATGTTCCAAACAAACGTGCAGCAAATTGGCATCGTCCGACTGAACGAAGACATGGCGCACATGCTCCCGGTGCGGCGGGCGCGGGTAGCTCCAATGCTTTTTCACTTCCGCGGGCAATGCTTGCACACCGGTCAGCTCTTCCCAACTCGCGCCGCCATCCTCGCTGCGATAAAGATGAATCGGCTCGACGCCGACGTAGATCACCTGCTCATCGGTAGGGTCGACCGTCACGGCGCGAACGTTGCCCTCAAACACCCGGCGCCAGTTTTTACCGGCATCGTCGGTCCTATAGAGTCCATCCTGCGTGACACCGAGGTAAACCACATTAGGTTTACCGCGCAGACCATCGATGGCGTCGATGGTGCCGGTATCAAAGGTAACCGATATTTTCTCCCACGAACCGTTAATCGATCGGTAAACGAACAATCCTTCTTGGGTGCCGGCATAGATACGAACGGGAGTTGGCATGACGGTAACTCCTTTCAAACTAAGATTTCGATCGAACAGCGACTGACCCAGAAAATGGTGCGAGAATCCCCGTTCGACATATTGAACCCTTGAACTTTGAACTTTGAACGGCCCTCATCCCTGCGCCAACTCTTGCACCGCCGCCAACACTTCCACATAGGTGCCGCAGCGGCAGAGATTTCCCGAAAGATAATCGCGCGCCTCGGCTTCCGACGGATGAGCATTATGCGCCAGCAGTCCCGTTACCGCCATGATCATCCCCGGTGTGCAGTAACCGCATTGGAAAGCCTGATGCTTGAGAAATGCTTTTTGCACCCGATCGAGCTCGCCGTCTCGGGCCAGCCCTTCGATGGTCGTGACCTGTTTGCCCGCGGCATTGCTCGCGAGCATTGAACAGGAGCTCACCGGCCGACCATTGATCAACACCGTGCACGAACCGCACACCCCAACGCCGCAGCCTTCGACGGAGCCCTTGAGGGATAAATCGTCGCGGAGAAACTCCAAGAGCGTCTGATGGCCATTCACTGCGGCATCGATTTGCCGGCCGTTGATGGTCGTGGAGATGGCGATCTTCAAGTTAATTCCATTAAACCCCGCCTCTTGAGGCGGGCACAATTAAATGGGGTTTCCAAAGGGGGTGAGCATCCCCTTTGACCACGAGCGGGGGTCAAACCCCGCTCGTGAATCAAATTGACTTTTGTTCCTTTGTCACGACGATGTACGTTCTTGGTTTTGCGCCACGGCGGTGAGCGCACGGCGAACCAAAACTTCTACCAGATGGCGTTTATAATCCGCCGGGCCGCGCAGATCGTCGATCGGGTCGACCGCATCGCTCGCCAACCTGGCAGCCTGCGTAACGATTGGCGCGGTGAGCCGTGCGCCCCGCGCCAACTCCTCGGCTTTGTGAATTCGCATGGGCCGCGGCGATACGGCGCCTACGGCCAAGCGCAGTTCTTGGCACACCTCGCCGTCAAACTTCGCCAACGCAGCGATCCCAGCGCAAGGCCGCTCTTCGGAAGAGCCAGTGGTGAACTTAATGTAAGTGCCGCGCAACACCGGCGCCGGCGGCAGGAGCAATGCCGCAATCAGTTCGCCAGGCTCGAGCGCGGTTTCGTAGCTGCCAAGCAAAAAGTCACTGAGCTTCATTTGGCGCGCGCCTGTGCCGCTGATCAGCTCGACGCTTGCATCAAGTGCAATGAGTGCCGTCGGCGGATCGGATTGATAATCCCCATGCGCTAGGCTGCCGCCGATGGTTGCCATGTTGCGAATGCGGATGTTCGCCACCACGTGGCACGCCTGCGCCAGCACCGGATAATGCCGGCGCACCAGCGGCGCGCTTTCAACGTCGAAGATCGTCGCCAGGGCGCCCACTCGCAGACCTTTATCCGGCGCGTAGACGATGCCATCCGCGTCGGCAATTTTTTTCAGATTGACCACGGTCTTGGGAACGAGAACGCCGTGCTTGATTAACGTCAGCAGCGCCGTGCCGCCGGCAATGACCCGACTGTCCTCGCTCTTGGCGAGGGTAACGCACGCTTCGTGGAGCGTGGCCGGTTCTAGCAAGTCGAATCGTCGCATGGCGGCAAATTATTTTCCCAGCATTATGAGTGCAAAACCGCTAAGCGGGAACAAAGAAAAAAATTAGCTTGGTAACTATCACAGACCCCGACTCTGTCAAGGACAGTTTCATTGACGCAGCATAACTTCGGGTGTTATGACAGCCGACATCAGCAGACGCTAAACATTACAACCGATCACGGTTTAATACCAAAGGAGGAAGCCATGGTGGACGTAAAGATTAACACTTTGAAAAACGGCCCCCTCGAAGTAGCGGGCGGGGCGAAACTGTTCGACCACCAGGGCAAAGAGTATCAGGAAGACCAGTTTCGACCCATCTATCTCTGCCGCTGCGGCTCGTCAAAGAACAAACCGTTTTGTGACGGGTCGCACGAGGCGATCGGCTTCAAGGCGGAAGAAACGGCGAAATAATTAAGTTTCGGGTTCGGTGTTAGGAGTTGGAAACCCGCACAACGCGGTGAACTACTGAATTCAATTGCTCCCATTTGTGAAGGAGGATAAGCATCATGCAAGGAAGAGTCGTCATCGTCACCGGCGCGGCCAAGGGCATCGGTCGTCACGCGTCACACACGTTGGCCAAGGCGGGCGCCAAGGTCGTGCTCGCCGACGCCGACGCGGAGCGTTTGCACAAAACTGTGGGCGAGATCCAAAAGCTCGGCGCGGAAGCCATCGCCGTGCCCACCGACGTGCGCGACGAGAAGGACGTGCGCCAGTTGGTTTTCAAAGTCGCCGACCGCTTCGGTCAAATCGACGCGCTGATCAACGACGCCGGCATCGTGCCGCATTTTAACTGGGGCATCCCGCGCTGGCCGCGGGTGCGCAATTTGAGTTACGACTTCTGGAACAGCGTGATTCAAACCAACCTCGGCGGCACGTTTCTTTGTTCGAAGTATGTCGTGCCATTCATGGAGGAGCGCCGCTCGGGAAATATCGTCAATCTCTGGGGCGGCGGCCGGCCGGAAAATCACGGCGCGTCGCCCTACGTCGTCAGCAAAGACGCCATTCGCACCTTCACGAAATTTCTCGCCGAAGAAGAGCGCGAGTGGAACGTCTGTGTCGTCGCCTTCAGCCCGAAACAAGCGATCGCGACGGAAGACGCGCCCGAAGAAGCGCGCCAGCGTTTGCCCGGCCCGGAGAGTCTAGGTAACGGTTTCGTGCTCGCCGCGCAAGCGGGCATGGAGATGACGGGCAAAACAGTCGAACATCGCGACGGCGCTCTAGTCGCGGTGGATTAGTGAAGAACCGGACAAGAAGAAGATTCACCGCAGAGGCGCGGAGCGCACAGAGAAAGATGATCTAAACAAACTCCGCGAACTCTGCGGTCCTGAGAAAAAATTGATTTGTCGTAATCTGGATTGATCCTAGGCGTCGGTGTTTTTTCTTTTTAGAAAAAATCTACCTGCGCCGTAATTATTCTGATGCGAACCGTTGAACCGCTGTTGAGCGG